>Ga0111539_10009659_pt1 | contig 12177 bp, 7 predicted proteins | sample RhiMethybrSRZTD1_FD_79667 | JGI IMG/M metagenome (GOLD analysis project Ga0111539, IMG submission 79667) | Populus rhizosphere microbial communities from Tennessee, USA - Rhizosphere MetaG P. TD hybrid SRZTD1 (version 2) (version 2) | ecosystem: Host-associated > Plants > Roots > Rhizosphere >...
GCGCCGCTCTTCGTCAGTGGCTTTCTGCAAATGCCACATGAAATTCAGCAAAGCGACAGTGGCGACGTTCACCGGTGCGCCTTCGATCTTATTGAAGTGATTGATCCCGCGGACAACTTTGACACCGGCCGGGACTGTATCGCCGAGAATCCGGACGCGCTCCTCATCACTCATCGGAAAGTAGCTCTTCCCGGCCCAGGGACAATGACCGACGATCGCCGAACTCCAAATGAATCCGAGCAGGTTGCCGAATTCTGCGGCCACGCCATGTAAGTCGCCCGTGCGCAGACCCGGACAAACTCCATAGTAGTGACCGTCCAGCGAATCAAACGTTTCGCCCAGATCAAATAGTTTCGCGAGCTTCCGAAACGGCGGCGCGTCGTTATTGAAATTATCCTGAAGCAGCGCCATGTAATCCTTGATCATCTCGAGAATGGAAGACGCTACGGACAGGTCCGCCTTGATCTCTTTGACTAATTCGTCATTCGGGTCGGCATTTGCCAGACAAGTCAAAGTTTTCAGGGTGGCGTCCTCGCCTGCGGCGCCGCCGGAAGCATTCCAGGACATAACGAAACTCCTTTTTTTTAAGCACGCCGGAGGCGTGCGTACCCGTGCGTACCGTCAGCGCGCGATCAACTCGCTGTGATGAACGCCGAGGTGATATCCGAAGAAACTGCTTGTTAGTTGATAGTGATTGTAGCCGCCGCGAGCGGTGACTTTCTTACGAAACGGAAGCAGCTTTTCGTAAACCTTGCGAAACGTTTTGCGATCGTAAACCGCGATCGTGTTATAGCCGCGATTTCCGGTGATGATGTATTTTCCGTCAGGCGAAACGCGGGTCGCATAGATGCCGTCCAGAATTCGCCAACCCGTTATCTGAAGAGTTTGCAGCATGTAATGCGTGCTCGACGCCGTGGCTTTGCGCGCCATGGCTCCGAGTAACGTGTGGATCTGATCGTTGCAACTGAAAAGACGGGTCGTGAACCGGGGAATGCATTCGAGAAAACGGAATTCGGCAAAACGATCCAGCGGAATCTCCAGCACGCCGTGGCTGCCGCCGCTGGCGATGTACAAGGTATTGTCATAGATTTCCACATCCGAATTCAGGTGGCCGGGAAATTCGGCGGCGCTGCTCCAGGTGCGCGTGATTTTCGCCGTTGGCAAATCGATTTCATAGATGAATTCGCGCACGTAACCCGGCGACCAGTTCACCCAGTCCTCATGATCGGTGATCAGAGAATAGGTCAGCGCGTAGCCGACCGGCTTAGTCGGATGAACCCGGCAATGCCAGACATTGTTTTGAACCGCAATCTTCCGTGAGCGCTTCTTCGGATCAGGTTCGTTCAAATCAAAGACGCCAACCTGGCGAACATCCTTTTTCTCTGGCCCAAGGTCACCCATCAGGATGTATCGATGGGTCGAGTCCCAACGCAATTCATGTGCGTTCTCGAGATAATGCGGCCCGAGGTTTTCCGGATTCTTCAAATCATCGACCTTGAAGCGATAGATGTGATCGCCAACCGCGCCGATGAAACTCCCACTGTCGGGGTACCAAAGATGATGCGTGTTCGCGCGCATGCGATACGAACACTCTTCGAAAAACATCGTCGATTGGCGGGCCACTTCGCGGATGTTGTTTCCATCCTCGATGTCCAGAAGCATGATCGTCTGGCTGAAGTTTCCGAGTAGCGCCAGCTTGCCATTCGGCGCCAGCGAGGGATTGTGACCGGAACTGATCCCGTCGAAATGCTGTATGTAGAATTTCCGTTCCGGCCAATCGAACCGCAGAATGCCGGCGCTTCCGATCAGGCCATCCAGATCCGGACCGTCTAAGGCGTAGTAGACACTAAAGGGGTGGTCAGCCATAGCATCTCCTCAAAAGGGGAAAACGAAGTGCTGATGATCTTCCGGCGATCACTTAGTGTGATTCCTCCCGGTGTTCGAAAGTTAGTCCGAAGCGCCGCATGACGTGGGCAATGACGCTCCTGAGCAAAAAGAACTACAGCAGGCTGACTTGGGGGATTTGCGCAAGGCCAAAGTGCCCTTGCTCGTGAGTGTCCAGCCTCTACAATAACGGAGTGCGAACGATATGCGGGTTGAGACGGAAAGTCAATATTTTTCCGGCTCGTAGTTGGAGTCAAACGAGCAGAATCTTAAGAGGTAAGCGGATTAGCATGTTTCGGTACGCACGCCTCCGGCGTGCTCGCAGGCCGGCACGCCAATGTCCGACAAACTTCAGTTTGTCGCTGGATTAGGAGGAGCAGAGTTTGCCGGCAGACGACAAACTGAAGTTTGTCGGACATCGCGGGACAGAGGAGTGCGTACCGGCTTGATTAAGGTACGTCGATAATCAGATCCTTGCCGGCAAAGGTGAAGTTCGGACGGCGCCGGCCCTTCATGTACTTGGCCGCTGTTTGCGAGAGCGCCGTGATCAGGATTGGCAAAGCGATGGTCGCGTCGCAATTCACGTAAGCTGTGAGCGCGCCGCGTCCGAGCTTTCCGTACACCAGCGATTCATCAAACGAAACCGCGCTGGAACGACCGCCAGGGTGCGGAGCATCGGCCGCAAACTGAATGGCATACTTGTGACCGTGAATCTGTTGCTTGAAGATGTGCGCAGACATTTCAGTCTGGCGAAGAAAGCTCTTGGTGATGCCGCCGCCGATATTGATCACGCCCGAGACCCGGGCGCGAATCGCGATCTGGGCCATGTCCAGCACGTCCTGCACGACGTCGAACTGAAAGTTGTTCTTCTTCTCAAAGCGGGAACCGGCAATGCCCACGGCGATTCCGCTGTCCGTAATCCCGGGACAGAAAACCGGGACGCGAGATTTGTAAGCGGCGGTGAGCACGCCATCTTCGGACGCAATTTCAGCTAACTCACGACCCAGCAAATGCAGAAACTCGCGCGTCGAGTATGGGCGTGATTGATCGAGTTGGCTGGCAAAGCCACCCACCCATTCCTCGGCTTCGTGATATTCCTCTTCGCTGGCCAGCAAATCCCACATGCGGTTGATCTGCGAAGCTTCGAGCTCGGCGTCAGTCATGTTCGGATGGGCCTGGAAGTGATGCCGGCCGAGGGTTTCGTGCAAATCGTGAAAAATCACTGAGCCTGACAGCACGAGCACGTCGACGAAACGGTTCTTCACCACATAAGCCAACAGCCGTCGCATACCCGCAGGAATCAGCGCACCCGAAGCCGCCATCATAATCGTGGTGTTGTCGCCGAGCATGTCCAGCCAGATACGATGAGACTCGGCCAACTGGCGGCCGCCGAATCCTGTGCCTTCCATTTTCTCCAGCAAGCCTGCTACTGAACGATCGCGATCCACTTGCACCGGGCGAGTTGGGATAGTCAGGTACTTACTCGGTTTAGGTTTGCGCTGTGTCACCATTTGTTTGCTCTTTTCTTTTCTATGGGCGCGTTGCCCCGGCTGGTCGGGCAGTAGCCCGACTCTAAACATTCGGAATTTTAAGAAACTGACCTTCTATTAATCATGACGACGCCGACCCTTAATCCGGTTACCATTAACTGCTATATACGTGTAAGCGTCATAACGTGATTCGTAAAAATTGACCAGGTCGGAGCCTTCTGCTTCGCTGAGTTCGCCATTCTTGATGCGTTGCGCCACCTGACGCCGAAAGCCGTCGTGCAAATAGCTGCGTTCGTAACGGGCCCGGCCAGCAGCTTCACCGACGGTCGTACCGCGAATTACTTTCTTGATTAGGTAACCGTCGTCGTCAATGTGAATTTGGGCTTCGTTGGGAGTGCCGAACAAATTGTGCTTGTTGCCCATCACTTCCTGGTAAGCGCCGACCAGCATGAAGGCGATGTAGTAGGGCTCGTCCGGGTCCAGTTTGTGCAACTCGAGCACGTTCTTCACGTCGTGCAAATCCACGAACTTGTCGACAACGCCGTCAGAGTCGCAAGTGATGTCGCACAGCGTGGCGAACTCAGTTGGCGGCTTGTTCAGCATTTGAATCGGCACGATCGGGAATAGCTGATCCAGGGCCCAGTGATCGGGAACAGATTTAAAGACGGAAAAGTTTGCCAGATACTTCGCGCAGAGCAGTTTGCGCAGATCGCCGAATTCTTCCGGCACGTACTTCGACTGTTGGGCATAACGGTCGGCGCGCTCGCAAACATCCCAAAACAGGACCTCGCCTTTGGCGCGATCTTCCAGTGAAATCAGGCCCAGATTGAACAGGGTGAAGAGTTCTTCGCGATGCTCGAGGGCGTCGTGATAGTACTCGCGATAGTTTTTGATCGTGATCGTCTCGCGCAAATCACCCAGCTCGATCACAACCTGCGGATCGTCTTCATCAATTTCGATTGGGGTAATGTCTTCGACGACGGTCTCGATCTCGTCCAGCACGTTCGTCACCAGGATGGCGTGATAAGCCGAAAGAAACCGCCCCGATTCCTGAATGATCGTAGGGTGCGGCACATTCTCGTCATCACACACTTGTTTGATGACGTAGATGACGTCGTTGGCAAATTCCTGCGCCGTATAATTCGCCGACGAGTCGAAGGCCGTTTTCGATCCATCATAATCGACTGCCATGCCGCCGCCGACATCGAGCAGCTCGATCGGCACTTTCATTTGATGGACCTTGGCGTAGACGCGCGCGGCTTCTTTCATGGCGTTCTTGATGCGCTTGATGTCCGTCAATTGCGATCCAATATGAAAGTGCAGCAGCCGCAGCATGTCGATGCGCTTGGCTTCTTTCATTTGGCTGATGACTTCGAGGAGTTCCGTCGTCGTCAGGCCGAACTTGGCGGCTTCCCCGCCCGATTTCTCCCAGCGTCCCGAACCTTTTGAATAAAGTTTCACGCGCATGCCGACCATCGGCATGTTGCCCTCGTGCTCTTCGGCGATCCGCAGGATGTGGTCCAACTCACTCATTTTCTCAATTACGATGACCACTCGTTTTCCGGCCTTGGCCCCGGCGAAAGCGAGAGCGATGAACTCTTCATCCTTAAAGCCATTCAGCACCAGCAGACTGTCCGCGGTTTGTTCCATTGCCAGCGCGGCGTAGAGCTCGGCCTTCGATCCCGCTTCCAGGCCGAAGTCGTATCGCGAGCCCTCACGTAAATACTCTTCGACTACAGTCCGTTGCTGGTTGACCTTCATCGGATAGACGCACATGTGGGCGCCCTGGTACTCGTATTCGCGAATGGATTTGCTGAAGGCGCGTTGCAGTTTGCGAACCTGGGCCGCTACCAGTTGCGGAAATCTGAGGAGGATTGGCGCGGTGATGCCGCGACGATTAAGGTCTTCGATGATTTCGCGTACGTCGGCTGAACGCGGATCGCCTTCGCTTGGGCGAACGATCAGATTACCTTTGCGATTTACGTCAAAGTAACCTGCCCCCCAGTTCTCGATCCCGTAGGTTTCGACTGTCTGTTCGATCGCGGTGGTCAACTAGCGGTCTCCCGGTATGCGCGCCCTCGTAAGCATTAACCCGCTTCGGCAGCGCTTTTTGCTGCTGGTTGCCGGTAATTAGCGGAAATTTCTTGGGGTGGAACCTTAACGGCAGAATGTAACAGAAAACCGGAGGTCGGTCTATCACTTTTTTGTGGCGAAAATGACCTCACCCTCGCCGATTTAGGCGGGAAATAGCAGGTTAAAGAGAATTATTCAGCAACCGAAGATTCAGTTTTCTGGCTGCTTAAAAGTAAAATCCAGATTTTTTTGCTCGCTGACGCCGACTGAAATTTCGCTCCTTTGCTCGCCGAAACGCTCATGCCAGGCCACGACCGTATATTGGCCCGGCGGCAGCCCGGAGATTTGATACGAGCCATTCCGCGCGCTGACGGCAAAGAACGGATGCGAAAGGATCGATACATAAGCCTTTTGCCAGGGATGTTGGTTGTCCCTTACCGGAATCAGTACTTCTGCTGTTTCGAACTTCCTCTCGATAGGCGGGGAATTCCCGGGTTGTGACTGGTTCCAATCCTTGTTGTCTTTGGGCTTGAAATGTGTGTTATGAGTGGTCGCATCTTCGTTAGCAAGCTTCAAAGTTTGCGACAATTGCATTGCCAGCACGTGAGGGACAAATTGGCACCCGCGGTGGGCCAGTAGGACCTCGGGCTTGGGCGCGTCAAACGCGTACAATTCAAGCATGCCGCCGGACTCCACATAAACAAAAACGTTTGCGAGCTTTCCGGCAGTTATGATTATGTCCTCGGTGTAGAGTTCGGGATTAGCGTCCTGACAGACAGGGTCAGAACTGGTGTCGATCAGTTTTCGTTGCTGTATTTTGCCGGCGAAAGTGACCTTGCCGATGATCTTGCCTTCGCTGCCAGTCGGTTGGTAAGTCAGTTTCCCTTGATGTCCTGATACACCTGAGAAACTGTTCGGGATAACAGACATTGCTCCAATCGCGAGCAGTGCCGTCAAAATGAAGGCTCGTCTTAATCTCACTTCGACCCTCCTTCCGCCAACGTAGATAGAAGGTTCCGTCGGCTAGCTTGAACTTGCCGGGACTATATCTCAATCAACCGATACGAACCAAGCAAGATCCAACCTCACAGAGTTTGCCCACACAATGGCTCTGCCACGCCGATGCGCGGCAAGTCTCTGACTTGCCGAAAGGCGCTCCTCACATGTGGCGGTCTATGACCGCGCTGTTATGAATTGGAGGTGGGTCGGAGACCCGCAGAAAAAGAGGGCAGGCCTCCGGCAAGTCAGAGACTTGCCGCGCATCGGCGTGGCAGAGCCATCCGCTTACGCAGATTACGTCACCAGATTTTACGGAAAAGAACTTGACAGCAAATTGTCTCTGACTATAATGGCTGTTTTTTGATCGCGCGGTTCATGACCTTTTCGCGCTCTTCAGACCATCAATTTTCCACAAAGTCTTCGCACCAAACACCGCTAGGGGCGAAGGTCAACTACATCACTCACTTTTATTTGGACAGGAGATTAAATGAACGCTAAATCTGTGTTGAAGTACGCCTCGGAACAGGGTGCGAAATTTATTTCCGCCCGCTTTACGGATCTTCCCGGATCCTGGCAACACCTCACTTTTCCAATCAGCGAACTGTCGGAAGACTCGTTCGAAGATGGCTTTGGTTTTGACGCTTCATCGATTCGCGGCTGGGCGTCGATTCATGAATCAGACATGTTGTTAGTCCCGGACGCGAGCCGGGCCTGGATGGATCCCTTTGCGGCTGAACCGACCCTGTGTCTGGTGGCGAATGCCGTCGATCCGCTTTCGCGCCAGGGCTATGCTTTCGATCCGCGGACGGTGGCCATTCGCGCCGAGAGTTATCTTAAGAGCACAGGCATTGCCGATGTGGTTAACTTTGGTCCTGAGGCCGAGTTTTTCGTTTTCGACAGCGTTCAGTACTACAACGAACAAAGCGAAGCCGGCTATTCAATCGATTCGGATGAAGGTCATTGGAACACCGGGCGCCCGGCGAACGAGTCGGGACCAAATCTGGGACACCGCATCCGTCCGAAAGAAGGATACGTTCCGGTGGGACCGACCGATACGCTGATCGATCTGCGCTCAGAGATTTCGCTGACGCTCGCTGACTGTGGAATCCATGTCGAGTGTCATCACCACGAAGTCGCCACTGCCGGCCAATGCGAAATCGATTTTCGTTATTCGACGATGCTGGGCACGGCCGACAACCTGCAAATCTTTAAGTACGTCGTCAAGAACACCGCGCGCGCGCACGGCAAAACCGCGACCTTTATGCCCAAGCCCTTGTTCGGCGATAACGGCTCAGGCATGCACTGCCACCAATCTTTGTGGAAAGGCAACAAACCTCTGTTCGCCGGCGATGGCTATGCCGGATTGTCAGAGATGGCGTTGCATTACATCGGTGGGCTGTTGAAACACGCGCCGGCAATCGTGGCGTTTGCCGCGCCGACGACGAATAGTTACAAACGCCTGGTGCCGGGCTTTGAAGCGCCGGTCAATCTCGCTTATTCAGCCCGTAATCGTTCGGCCGCGATTCGCATTCCGATGTTTTCAACCAATCCGAAGCTAAAGCGGCTCGAGTTTCGTCCGCCCGATCCGTCGTGCAATCCATACCTCGCGTTTTCGGCGATGTTGATGGCCGGACTCGATGGAATCCAAAATCGGATCGATCCGGGACAACCACTCGACAAGGACATCTACGATCTTTCTCCGGAAGAATTGAAAGACGTGCCGAGCCTGCCGGGTTCGCTCGATGCTTCGCTTACGGCGCTGGAAAATGATCATGAATTCCTGCTCAAGGGCGATGTTTTCACGCAACGGGTGATCGATCGTTGGATCGAATACAAGCGCGAACGTGAGATTCAACCATTGCGTCTGCGTCCGCATCCGCTCGAGTTTGCGATGTATTACGACGTTTAGAATCACTGATCGGTTTATTTGATCTCCGAGGACAGCGGCGCTGCGGTGTCGCTGTCTTTTTTTAATGAAGGTTTGAGCATACCGTAATCCTCAATCCAGCCTTCGCAGCGTGTCAGAACCGGGAGCGATAGCGACCGGATCAATGCAGAAGAACTCCTATGATCAACCTTGCGTGGACGACCCGTCGCTACCGCTCCGGGTTCTGACACTTCAAGGTCCGCTACCGCTCGCCGTTCTGGAACCTCGCCGCGTAATATGTTCCGGTGACGGCCGCAAACCAAACACTCCAACACCTTTTGGCCCAGCTACCCGAGCCTCACGCGGCCCAACTCCTATATGATCGGCTCAGCACTCAACCTTCGATCAGAAACCTATTTCAAAAAGATCCGGCGTTGCTTTCGGATGTGCTGACGCTCGCGGCCTGGAGTCCGCTGCTCGCGACCACGATCGAGAACCATCCTGACTATGTTTCCTGGCTTCAACGTGAGCGATCCCTCACACGCGTGCGCACGCGCGAGGAATTGGGAGAATCTCTCGGCCGGTTTGCGCTAATCAATTCCCAACTGGATCCGCATGTGATGCTCGCGCGCTTTCGCCGCCGTGAATTGCTGCGCACCTATCTTCATGACATCCGGCGTGCGCGCACGGTGGTGGAAACGACTGAAGAGCTATCCATGCTCGCGGACGCGACGCTTGAATATGCTCTGAAGCTGGCGCGCCAGGATTTAGATAATCGCTATGGTGCGCCGCAAGTCATCGATTCTCAGAAACGAATCTCCAGCCCCGACTTCTGCATTGTCGCGCTCGGCAAACTTGGCTCGTATGAATTGAACTACGCCTCGGACATCGATCTGCTTTTTCTGTTTTCCGAAACCGGAACGACGGCGGCCGGCGGGTCGCGCGGGCAGATTTCCAATCGCGAATACTTCGTCAAAGTGGGCGAGCGTCTGCTGCGGATCGTCAGTGAACCGATCGGGGAAGGCGCGTCGTATCGCATCGACATGCGCCTGCGGCCCCATGGGCGCGACGGAGCGCTGGCGTGCTCGCTCGATGAGGCTTCGCGCTATTACCGGCAAAGCGCGCAGGACTGGGAACTGCAGACATTGATTCGTTCACGAGCAGCTGCGGGTTCAGAGACTCTGTACGCGACTTTCGCAAAGCTCGTAAACGATCGCGTGTTTCGACCTGAGATTGGCGTCGGCGACGCGCTCGCAAACGTGCGCTTGTCGAAAGAGAAAATCGATTTACAGCGCGAGCGCGACGAGAAGGGATTCCATGTAAAGCTGGGTCGCGGCGGCATTCGCGAAATTGAGTTTATTGCCCAGGCTCTGCAGGTCGCCTTTGGCGGCAATGATCCCTGGCTTCGCGCGCCGCATACCCTGATCAGTCTCAGCCGCCTGGCTGATCGTGAATTGATCACCGAAAACGAGCACTGGCAACTTTCTGATGCTTACAATTTCCTGCGCGCGCTCGAGCATCGCTTACAAATGGAGCACGGGTTGCAGACTCATTCCGTGCCGAATGAAACCTCGCGACGCGAGCTGGTGGCTCGCCGAATGAACTTTTCAGGACCCGGCGCGCTGCCGCAGTTTGACGAGGCGTTGAATACGCACACTGGCAACGTGCACGCAGCTTTCAAGCGAGTGTTTGCCAATCGCAGTGAGAGTTCGCAGCAGCCTCCGGTTCCGCGAGCAGCTTTGATTGACGATTCGGCGGGCGACACGGAAGCTGCCTCAATCAGATTCGCTGCCGGGATATTCGCTAAACACTTCGGCAAATCCGCCGCTCCCGCTTCGGAAGCGATTGCCGAAATCCTCCGCGTTGAAGCGGACCGTTCTCTCAATCCCCGCCGGGCATTGTCTTTGATTACGCGGGTGGCTGGTTCGCTGGACAAAGAAACAAAGTCGCTCACGATTACCGAGGAGGAGCTGCGCGCGCTGGTCCGAGTCTGCGGCGGATCTGAATTTTTCGGCGAAATGCTGGCTAGCAATCCCTCACTGATTCAGGTTTTGTCGCCGGAAAACAGTGGCACGGGCGTCCCGCCCGTGAATCACGCGCAAGATGCGCCTGTCACGCAATTCGAGCTGAGCGAATTCGTTTCAACCGATCCGAATCAGCCCTCCTTCGCCGAAAGTCTGGATGTACTGCGGCGCGAATGGTCGCGTTTGTTTGTCGAGATCGGCGCGCGCGACGCGCAAGGGGCGGTCGCTATCGAACAGGTGAATCGCCGACTGAACACACTGGCTGTTTCGAGCCTTAATGCGTCACTGCTGATTGCGCGAAACGAATTAGAGCGGCGCTTCGGAAAGCTGTCGGCTGAACCTCGCTGGGCGGTGCTCGGCCTGGGTCGCCTGGGCAGCGGCGGAATGGATTACGGTTCGGACCTTGATGTGATTGTGGTTTACGACTCAACCACGCCCTCGCCCGTAGCTGGGGCGACTCACGAAACTGCCTATAGCCGGTTAACGGAATTTCTCGTCACGGCACTTTCGAGTATCACTCACGAAGGTTACCTGTACCGGATTGATTTGCGTTTGCGACCCGACGGGCAGAAGGGCCCTTTGGCGATTGGCTCGCGTTCATTCATGAATTATCTGCGAACCCGCGCGAGCATTTGGGAGTGGCTGGCTTATGTGAAACTCCGTGCCGTGGCTGGCGATAACGATTTTGGCCAGGCCCTTGAATTGTCAGCGCGCGATACGGTCCATGAGTTGGCCCGGCAGATCGATCCGGCCCAACTGCGGGCTGAAACCCAGCGGGTGCGTAATCGTCTGGAAAAAGAGAAGGCCTCCCGTCGCGCGGGTATCAACATCAAGCATGGCCCGGGAGGCATGCTGGACGTTTACTTTGCGACGCGCTACTTGCAGTTGCGCGATAACGTAATGGATCATGTTGAGGATCGAACAACCTTGCGAATGTTGACGAGCTTGCGCGAAGCCGGATCGATTAGTCAGCCAGATCATCAGATATTGTCTGCCGGTTACAACCTTTTGCGCGGCGTCGATCATCAACTTCGTTTGATCGTGGGACGGTCGGCAACTCTGCCGGCGGTGGAACAGCCGGCATTTGCTGACATCGCGCAGCGGCTCGGCTTTCCAACGGCGGATGAGTTGGCGGGTGTCCTGGTTGAGCGGATGCAGGAAATCCGAACGGCCTACGAGCGAATCATGCGGGGAGAGGCGACTCAGGATGGAAAACAGTAACCGGTGCCCGCGCTGCGACGGCGGCCGGCTGCGTGGCTGGGATGAGCTTAATGATGACGAGCGCGAAGTCGCCAAGCGTTTGCCGGCCTCGGCGGATTATTCTCTGGACGGACGAAAAGCGAGACACCGGTGGTGCCCGCGCTGCTGGTATGAAGAGACGTCCGGGTCGCCGACGTTGGTTTGAGAAAATTAGCCGCGGATTTGCGCGGATAAAGACGGGAACTCAGATTGAGCCGAAGGGCGTATCGTGACAACTGACAACTGACAAGCCGGCACTCCAGAGGAGTGCGTACCTAAAATGTTTCGCGTTCGGTCCTCATTCAAAGGCAAAATTCGGGTTAAGGCGCCATTGCAGGCGGTGCGCAACTTCTTTTCCAACCTGGCCAACTTTACGGACATGCTGGGCGGGGTCGAAAACATTCGCCGCGAGACTGGCGGCATTGCCCGCTGGACCATCGCGACTGAGACGCCGGTGGGCCACGTGCGTTTCAGTTTTCCGGTGCGCGAGACTTCGCCGCACGCCGACATGATTGAATGGTCGCCGGCCCCGAACGAGCGCGAGAACCTGCTGCGCTATACCTTAAAGTTTGAGGAACAGAACAGCGCCACGGTGATAGAC
>Ga0111539_10009664_pt1 | contig 12171 bp, 10 predicted proteins | sample RhiMethybrSRZTD1_FD_79667 | JGI IMG/M metagenome (GOLD analysis project Ga0111539, IMG submission 79667) | Populus rhizosphere microbial communities from Tennessee, USA - Rhizosphere MetaG P. TD hybrid SRZTD1 (version 2) (version 2) | ecosystem: Host-associated > Plants > Roots > Rhizosphere >...
GTGAGCACGAGGCTTCGCTGGAGCACGTAGACGACCAGCGTGAGCACGATCGTCGCCACGACGAGGGTGATGGCCCAGCCGTACACGAGCCGCCACAGCGGCAGGATGAACACGAAGAAGCTCAGGTCGCGCCCGAAGAGCGGGTCGATGGCGCCGAACTGTACCGCGTTGACGTAGCCGAGCACCGTCTCCCAGTGCACGGTTGCTCGCATCCCGGACGCCAGCGCGATCAGCGCCACCACGACCGGCAGGAAGCGGCGGATCAGCGGCTCGATCACCACGCGGCTCGGCAGGCCGAGCTGGTCCTCCAGCTCCCAGATGACGTCGGGCGCGGCGGTACGGGCGGCGAAGGTCAGGTTGGCGTAGAGGAAGACGAGCACGGCCACGGCCAGGGCCGCGAAGAGCGAGCCCCGGAGCGAGAGGATCTTGACGAACACGCTCGTGTAGCCGACCTCGCCGAACCAGAGCCAGTCCGTGTACAGCGGCACGATCTGGGCGACGATGGCGAGCGCCAGCAGCGCGAGCAGGAGCAGCAGGACGGGCGGCGGGCGATTCACGGCGCGCGGCGGCGAGTGATCAGGTCCCGTGCGTCCAGGACGCCAGGTACTCGCGCTGCGCCTTCGTGAGCTGGTCGATCTCCACGCCCATCGAGGCGAGCTTGAGCCGGGCGATCTCCAGGTCGATCTCGCGCGGCACCACGAACACCTTCTTGGGCAAGGTTCGGCCGTTCTTCACCATGTACTCGGCGGAGAGCGCCTGGTTGGCGAAGCTCATGTCCATGACCGACGCCGGATGGCCCTCGGCGGCGGCCAGGTTGATCAGCCTTCCCTCGCCCAGGACGTAGACGCGCCGGCCGCTCGCCAGCACGAATTCCTCGACGAACGGCCGCACCGGGCGCCGTGAGCGCGCCATGGCGCCGAGCGTGTCGAGGTCGATCTCGACGTTGAAGTGGCCGGAGTTGCTCAGGATCGCGCCGTCCTTGAGGAGCCCGAAGTGGTCGCTCGACATGACCGAGGTGTTGCCGGTCACCGTCACGAACACGTCGCCGACGGCGGCCGCCTTCGTCATCGGCAGCACCTGGAACCCGTCCATCACCGCCTCGAGCGCGCGGAGCGGCTCGATCTCAGTCACGATGACGTGCGCGCCGAGGCCCTTGGCGCGCGCCGCGACGCCCCGGCCGCACATGCCGTAGCCCGCCACCACGACGGTGCGGCCGGCCAGGAGCACGTTGGTGGCCCGGATGATGCCGTCGATCGTCGACTGGCCGGTCCCGTAGCGGTTGTCGAACAGGTGCTTGGTGTCGGCGTCGTTGACCGCGATGACCGGAAACGCCAGCACGCCCTCGCGCTCCATCGACCGGAGCCGGATGACACCGGTGGTCGTCTCCTCGGTGCCGCCGATGACGTCGCCGATCAGGTCCTTGCGCGCGCCGTGGATCTGCGAGATGAGGTCGGCGCCGTCGTCCATCGTCAGCTGCGGACGTGTCGCCAGCACGGCGGCGATGTGCTTGTAGTAGCGGTCGTTGTCCTCGCCCTTCTGCGCGTACACGGCGATGTCGTACTCGCTCACCAGCGCGGCCGCGGTGTCGTCCTGGGTCGAGAGCGGATTGGAGGCACAGAGGGTGAGCTGCGCGCCACCCGCCTTGAGGGTGAGCATGAGCACCGCGGTCTCGGTGGTCACGTGCAGGCACGCGCCCAGGCGCATACCTTTGAGCGGCTGCTCCTTCGTGAAGCGCTCACGGACCTGGCGGAGCACCGGCATCGACTGCTCGGCCCATTCGATGCGCAGCCGGCCGTCGGCGGCGAGCGAGAGATTCTTGACGTCGTGATCGACCATGGAGCCTCGTCCTTTCCCGTCCGTCAGAAGAGCGCCGCGGTCCGGCGCGGCGTCCCGTGCGGACGACCGGACCGGCGCGGCCGTGATAGGAGTGCTGAGCTACATCCCCGCGTCGTCGTGCAGATCCTTGACGCGGTTCGTCCGCTCCCACGTGAACTCGGGCTCCGAGCGCCCGAAGTGACCGTACGCCGCGGTCTTCTTGTAGATCGGGCGGCGCAGCTCGAGGTACTTGATGATGCCGGCCGGCGTGAAGTCGAAGTGCCGCCGCACCAGCCCCTCGAGGACCTTGTTCGGGGCCTTGCCGGTGCCGAACGTGTCGACCATGATCGAGACCGGCTCGGCGACGCCGATGGCGTAGGCGACCTGGACCTGCGCCCGCTGGGCCAGCCCGGCCGCGACGATGTTCTTGGCCACGTGGCGCGCCATGTAGCAGGCCGAGCGGTCGACCTTCGTCGGGTCCTTGCCCGAGAAAGCGCCGCCGCCGTGCGGGCACGAGCCGCCGTACGTGTCGACGATGATCTTGCGCCCGGTGAGACCGGTGTCGCCCATCGGCCCGCCGGTGACGAAGCGTCCCGTCGGGTTCACGTGGATGACGCAGCGCTTGAGATCGATCAGCTCGGCTGGAATCGTCGGGGCGATCACCTGCTCGATGACGTCGTCGCGGATGCGCTGGGCACCGGCGTCGGGACTGTGCTGGGTGGAGACCACGACGGTCTCGACCGCGCGCGGCATGCCGTCGACGTACCGGATGGTCACCTGGGACTTGCCGTCCGGCCGGAGATAGTCGAGCGCGCCCGACTTGCGCCGCTCCGAGAGCCGCATGACCAGCTTGTGGGCGAGCATGATCGGCATCGGCATCAGCTCGGGCGTCTCGTTGCACGCGTACCCGAACATGAGGCCCTGGTCGCCGGCGCCGAGCTTGTCTACGCCCTGCGCGATGTCGGACGACTGCTCGTCGATCGCCGCGATGACGCCGCACGTCTCGTAGTCGAAGCCGAACTTCGCCCGCGTGTAGCCTACCTCGCGGATCGTATCGCGCGCGATCCGCGGGATGTCGACGTAGCAGGACGTCGTGATCTCGCCCGCCACCACCACGAGCCCGGTAGTCAACAGAGACTCGCAGGCGACGCGTCCGGTCGGATCCTGCGCGATGATCGCGTCCAGGACCGAGTCGGAGATTTGATCGGCGATCTTGTCGGGGTGACCCTCGGTCACCGACTCCGACGTGAACAGATACTCGTCGCGAACCATCGACATCCTCCCGCGCATCGCCTCCGGCGATGGAAGTCCCGTCACTCTAACACGAATCGAGGACGAGGCTAAGGGGCTCCCAGCCTCCGCTTCATCTCATCGAGCGCCGGAATCGGCCATGGGTCGGTGTCCCGGCTGACCGCGAGGTAGTAGCTCGTCCACGCGCCCAGGTAGGCCAGGCCGAGCAGCCGCGCCGGCCGCCCCGCGCCGCGCGCCCGGCACTCGCTGATGTCGCCGTTGGCGGCCGTGATCAGCGCACGAAGGATCCCGAAGCGCTTGGCGATCGCCGGCGGCTCGTCGACGTCCCGGAGGAAGACCGCCTGCATCTCGGCCACGGCCGGAGCCCGCCACGCCTCGAGCTCGTTGTGGTTCATTTCCGGTAGCACGCCGGCGATCGCGAACCGCTTGGCGTTCTCCTCCACCTCGGTCTTCCAGCGGTAAGCGACGCCGCCGGTCGAGGGACCACCGTAGAACGCCGGCAGCCGCGTGCCGATAGCGAGCGCCAGGCGCTTGGCCTCGTTCTGCGCCGCCCCTCGCGACGGCGCCAGCTCGGCCGCGAGCGCGGTCACCACCTCGAGCGCCTCGGCGATCTCCGCGTCGCTCGCCACGGCGAGCCCGGCGGCGGCCAGGACGCGGAGCGCCGGGAAGAACAGGTAGCCGAGCGCCATGCGCGGCATGAGCCCGTCGGGCAGCTTCACTTGCGGCAGGCGGCGTGCCGCCGCCAGGGCTTCCAGCCGGCCGCCGGCGGTGAGCATGACGAGCGGGACGTCGCGCTCGAGTGCCGTCTCGGCCGCCGACAACACTTCCTCCGTGTTTCCGGAATACGACGAGGCGATGACGAGCGTGCGCTTGCCGGCGACCGCCGGCAGCCCGTATCCGCGGTGGACGATGATCGGCACGTCGAGCTTCGCCTCGGCGCAGCCCGCGATCAGCTCGGCCCCGGCCGCCGATCCGCCCATGCCCGCGAGCACCACGAGCGTGGGCCGCGCGATCGACAGTGCGGGCGTCGCGGAGAGCTTCAGCGCCGCGCGGCACTGCGCCGGAAACTCGGTCAGTACGTCGCGCGCCCGGTGCGGGTCGGCGCGCTCGAAGAGCTTTGGATCGTCGAGCGTCATCGGCGGGCGAGCCTCAGGCTTGCGGTCAGATGGCATTCGTCGCCGGGCGCGACGTCGAGGCGCCAGACGAGCAGCAGCGCCGTGCCCTGATAGATGCGCTCGAAGCCGCCCTCGGAGAGGGACACGGTCTCGACGGGACCCCAGCCCAGCTCGGCCGCCGGGCTCCACTGCAGGCGTGCCTCCACGGCAGCCCACTCATCGACCATGGTCACCGCCGAGCGGCCGGCCTCGCGTCCGGTGCTGCCGAGCGTGGGACGCCCGGCGAGATCGAGATAGCGGTCGGGGGCGTGGCCGGCCGTGAGCGTGAGGTTCCACTGCACCGCCCACCGTCCCCTGAGCCGTGCGCCGCCCGCCGGGCGCAGGTGATAGACGACCTCGAGCGTCTCGTCGCGGATCGTCATGCGCTTCTCGAGCGCCACCGGCCGGTCCCCGGCCGCGGAGCGACTGAGCACGATCGAGACGCCGCCGTCGGGCACCTCCCGCACGGCGCAGTCGAGAGGCGAGGAGGCGATCACGTCACGGGCTTCCGCCCAGGGCGCAACCGGATCGATCGGCACCGAGCCGTCGTCGAAGAATCCCTCCATCAGCGACCCGCGGCGGAGCGCGTCGTACGCGAGCAGCGCGTCGAGTCCCGCTTCCTTGGGCGCGGCCGCGTCGTGGATCGTGCGCGCGGCGCCCAAGGCGTCGGCGGCCGCGCGCGCCCGGACCTGATCGTGATAGGCCTCGGGGCGTCGCGTCAGCACGTCGGCGAGGTCGAGCTCCGCCGGATAGTAGCCGAGCTCGGTGACCATGCCGCCGGCGTCGGGCGCGACGGTGGCGGCCAGCGCGCGCGTGCGGACGAAGACCTCGTCGTGACCGTCGCCATTGCCGTCCTCGCGCGTCCACAGGACCGCGGGCGCGGCGCCCGCGTCGACCAGCGACCGCTCCGCTTGCAGGAGCGCGCCTTTCACGGCGCGGCGCAGATGCGGCAGGTAGCAGCCGCCGAACACGCCGTGCCAGTACGCGTCGTTGGCCTGTCCGCGCCAGAGCGCGGCCTGGCCGCGCACGAGGTGTGCATCGTCGGGGCGGCGGCCGAGAGCCGCGTGGAGCGCCTTCGAGAGGCGCAGCATCTTCCAGTAGGTGTCGGCCACCTCGGGGTACTTCACCAGGAAGGCGCGCCAGAAGCCGCCGCGGAGCAAGCTCGCCAGGCGCTCGCCGTCGGCGAGGTGGCCGATCGCCTCACGGGCGTGTGCGAGCTCGCGCGCCGTCTCGACAGGCAGCGCCCACTCGCCCATCTCGCCATAGGACGCGGTCGGGAGATAGACGCGGTCGCTCGGCGGCCGTCGCTCGACGACATCGCCGAGGGTCGTCAGCTCGAGCCAGCTCGTCGACAGCAGCCGATCGAAGAAGCGATCGAGCCACCCGTCCTCGTACACACGGGCGTACGTGCCGGGCCAGACCCCGAATTTCTCGCCGTCGTCGACCATGGTGATCGCCGTCGCCCGCTCGCGCCGGCTTTCCAGATAGGCGAGCGTCTGGTCGACGTCAGCGAACGGAATCAGGTAGCGCAGGCGCTGGTTGATGGGAAAGACGCGCAGGACGGCGCCCTGCTCCTCGGTCAGGTAGTAGCCGCTCAGCGCGTCGGCGTCGTGGCCGGCCAGCGCGAAGTGGTGGTCGTCCACCAGCACGTACTCGACGCCCGCTTCGCTCAGGACCCGCGCCAGGTGCGGCTCCCAGACGCGCTCGGCGAGCCACATCCCGCGGGGCCGGACGCCGAAATGCGTCTTGAGGAAGGCGGTCAGCTTCTCGATCTGGCCGAGCTTGTCGTGGTCGGGCAGCACGGCGAGGATCGGCTCGTAGAATCCGCCGGTCAGGAGCTCGACCTGGCCTCGCGCCGCGACGGTGCCGAGCAGATCGAAGGTGCGCGGCGCGCGCTGGCGCAGCCACTCGAGCAGGCTGCCCGTGCAGTGCACGCTCACCCGGACTTCCGGGCGCGCCTCCAGCCGCTCCAGGAACGGACGGTAGGCGCGCTCCGTCGCCTCGACGAGGACGTGTTCGAAGTTGCCGATCGGCTGGTGATTGTGAACGCCGAGGCAGAAAGCGAGCCGGTCACTCACGCGGGCGCGGGTCCTACTCTCGCTGCAGGTCGCGGTGCACGACCGTCGGCGCGTAGCCGACCCCGGCCAGCGAGCGCTTGAGCTCCTCGGCGACGGTCACCGACCGGTGCCGGCCGCCGGTGCAGCCGATGGCGACCGTGAGGTAGGCCTTCCCTTCCCGCTCATAGCGCGGCAGGACGAACTTCAAGAAGTCCTCGAGCCGCCGCAGGAGCTCCTTGCTCTCCGGATGGCTCAGCACGAACGTGCGCACGCGCTCGTCACGACCGTCGAGGGCCCTGAGCGCGTCCACGAAGTGCGGATTGGGCAGGAAACGGACGTCGAACACCAGGTCGGCGTCGAACGGCACGCCGTGCTTGAAGCCGAACGACACCAGCGTGGGCGCCAGGCCGGCGCGCGCCTTAGGCGCCACGTATTGCTCGACCAGCCGATCCTTGAGCTGGTGCACGGTCAGCGCCGTCGTGTCGAGGATCCGGTCGGCGACCTCGCGGAGGTTCGACAGCGCCTTGCGCTCGGCGCGGATGCCGTCGAGCGCGTTGCCGTCACCGGCCAGCGGGTGGCGCCGCCGCGACTCGTGATAGCGGCGCACCAGCGACTCCTCGGTCGCCTCCAGGAAGAGGACCTCGACCGCGTGGCCGCGGCTCTTCAGCTCCTGGATCGTGTCGAGCAGGCTCGACAGGTACGCGCCCTCGCGCACGTCGACGCCGAGCGCGACCCGGTGGATGGGCTGCTCGGAGCGCGTGATCAGGTCGGCGAACGTGGGAATGAGCGTGGTCGGCAGGTTATCGACGCAGAAGAACCCCATGTCCTCGAAGCACTTGATGGCGAAGCTCTTGCCCGCGCCGCTGAGCCCGGTGATGACGACGAACGACAGGGGCGCCGTCATCACGCCGCCCCGTTAGCGCTTCCGCGGCGCCAGGCGGCGCTGATGCGAGGGCAGGATGCCGAGCTCCTCGCGGTACTTCGCGACCGTTCGCCGCGCGATCGTGAGGCCGCGCTTCTGCAGGGCCTGGGCGACTTCCTGATCCGACTGCGGCTTCGCGGGGTCCTCGGCGGCCAGGATGTCCTGGATCATCTTCTTGACCGAGACCGACGACACCATCTCGCCGTCGCCGGATGCGATGCCGCTGTGGAAGAAGTACTTCAGCTCGAACAGCCCCTGCGGCGTCTCGACGTACTTGTTGGTGGTGACCCGGCTGATCGTCGACTCGTGCATGCCGATGTCCTCGCCGACGTCGCGCAGCGAGAGCGGGCGCAGGTGTGACAGCCCGCGGTCGAGGAAATCGCGCTGGAACTTGACGATCGACTGCGTGACCTTGCGCAGCGTCCGCTGGCGCTGGTCCACGCTCTTGATGAGCCACAGCGCGGACCGGAGCTTCTGCTCGACGTACTGCTTGGCCTCGTCGCCGGAGCCGGCGGTCTTGAGCAGCGAGCGGTAGAGCCCGTTCACCCGCAGGCGCGGGATGCCGTCCTCGTTGAGGACCACCGTGTATTCGTTGCCAAGCTTGTAGACGAAGACGTCGGGCACGATGTAACGCGAGTCGTTGCCGCCGAACCGCCGGCCGGGCTTGGGCTCGAGGCCCATGATCTCCTCGACCGACTCCATGATGCGATCGAGCGGCAGCTTCATGGCCCGCGCGATGTCCTGATAGCGGCGCCGGCTCAGGTCGTCGAAGTGCGCCTCGATGATCTCGACCGAAACCGGGTCCGGCAGCGGATCGCGCCGGAGCTGGAGCAGGAGGCACTCCTGAATGGACCGCGCCGCCACGCCGGGCGGGTCGAAGCCCTGGACGAGCTCGAGGACCTTGGCCGCCTCGTCGGCGGTGACGGAGCACCGCTGGGCGATCTCCTCGAGATCGGCGCGCAGATAGCCGTCCTCGTCGAGGTTGCCGATGATCTCGGCGCCGATGCGCCGGACCGCGACGTCCTCCGTCGCGAACCGGAGCTGCTCTTCGAGGTGGTCGGCCAGCGAGACCTGGGTTCGGACGACGTTCTCGAATGGGAGGTCCTCGCGGTCCTCCTGCGAGACCAGCGAGCGCTCCTCGTGGTCGTCGTCGGCCGCCGACATGACCGCGTTGAAGTCGAACGGCAGCTCGTCGGTCTGGCGCTCGGTCGTCGGCGGGGTCTCGGCGGTGATCGGCTCGACCGTCGGCGCCGGCGTTTCCGTGGTGGTGGCGGTGGCGCCGTCGGTGGTCTCGGGCGTGTCCTGGTTGACCTCCTCGAGCATCGGGTTCTCGAGGAGCTCCTTCTGGACGACTTCCTGGAGCTCGAGGGTGGACAGCTGCAAGAGCTGGATCGCCTGCTGCAACAGCGGCGTCATGACGACGCGCTGGCTTTGCCGGAGTGAGAGCCGAGCCTCCATGGCCATGGTGGTCTCTCGTCTCCGCCTAGAGGGCGAACCGCTCGCCCAGGTAGATCTCCCGGGCGACCGAGTTGTTGGCGATCTCCGTCGCGGTGCCCGCGACCAGGATCTTGCCGTCGTAAAGAATGTACGCGCGGTCGGTAATGGCGAGGGTTTCGCGCACGTTATGGTCCGTTATCAGAATGCCGATCCCCCGTTCGCGAAGCCTGGCGACGATCTCCTGGATGTTGCCGATCGCGATGGGATCGATACCCGTGAAGGGCTCGTCCAGGAGCAGGTACTGCGGCGACGTGACCAGCGCCCGCGTGATCTCGAGACGCCGGCGCTCGCCGCCGGAGAGGGTGTAGGCCGGATAGCGCGCCAGCGAGGTGAGGTCGAGCTCGGCCAGGAGCTCGCGGGCGCGCTCCCTGCGCTCGGCCGCCGAGAGATCAAGCGTCTCGAGGATGGCGAGCAGGTTCTGCTCGACGGTCAGCTTCCTGAATACAGAGGATTCTTGCGGCAAATAACCGACGCCCTTGCGGCATCGCTGGTACATGGGAAGCCTGGTGATCTCTTCCCCTTCGAGGAAGATTCGCCCGCCGTCGGCCGCGAGCAGGCCGACCATCATGTAGAACGACGTCGTCTTGCCCGCGCCGTTGGGGCCGAGCAGCCCGACGATCTCGCCGCGCTGGATGTCGAGGGAAACGGAGTCGACGACCTTGCGGCTCTTGAACCACTTGGCGAGGCCCTGGGCGACCAGACCTTCCATCGATCAGTTCTTGCAGGGCTCGGCGGTCCGCTTCGGAGCGGCCTCGCCACCGTTCTGCTTTTCGGTGTCCTTGGCGTAGAAGACGGCCTTGACGCGCTCCTGCTTACCGCCCTGCACGATGGAGCGATCCTGCGAGATGTAGAGCGTGATCGTGTCGCCGGAAACGACGTTGTCCTCTTCCCAGACCCGGGCGTTGCCGATGAGCGTTACCCGCTGCTCCAGGTCGAAGTACTCCGCGCGCTGCGCGGTTCCGGTTCGGCAGTCCTTGGTGATGATTCGCACGCCGCCGGTCGAGACCGTTCGCAAGACGCGGTCGCCCTTCTCGTCCAGGTAGACCTCGACGCGCTCGGCGTACTGCACGGAGTTGTCCCGTCGCGCCACGACGTTGCCGCTGAAGATGACCAGGTTCTCCTTGCCGAAGCGCTCCATCCGGTCGGCGTCCACCGTGAGCGGCTGCGCCTTGTCGTCCTTCGACTTCGCCCCGCCCGGCGCGCCGGGGAGCGGGAGCTGGCCGGCCGCGAGCCCGGGGACGAGCGCGACGAGCAGGACGCCGACCAGCGCCCGCGCCCTCACTGGCCGCTCCCGTTGAAGGTCGTGCGCACGCGCCCGCTCAGCATGATGGCGCCGTCGGCGGTCCGCACGTCGAGCGCGGTGCCCTCGGCGGTGGCGCCGTCGCGCGAGAGCCGCACGGGCGCGTCCGACCAGAGCCGTTTCTCGGCGGCCTGCCAGCGCAGGACGCTGGTCTCCAGCTTGAGGCCGTCGTTGGATGTGATCACGACGTTCTTCCGGATTTCGAGGTTCTTGGTGGCCTGGAAGAGGTCGCCCTCTTCACCGACGATGTTCCAGGTGCGGTCGCGCTCGAACACCTGTACCGAGATGTTCCGGAGTGCGGTGCGCCCCTCGGCGTCGAAGATCAGCACCTGGTCGGCGGTGAGGCGCCAGCGTACCCCGCCCGTGTCCTCCTCGATCTTGGCTTCCTTGATTCGGAGGTCGGCGGTCGACGCGGCCGCGGGTGAGACGGGCTCGACGGGCGCCGTCCGGCTCTTGGCTATGAGGGTCCACGCCACCAGGAGCACGAATGCTCCGACGATTCCGAGAATGCCCGTCGCCAGTCGATGTCTCTTCATCGCTCAGTCGATTCTATAGGGAAAGTCACGTCGGATTGCAATTTTGGTACCACGCTAGCACAAGAGAAAACCCTAGGGAAGCGGAAACACCCTGAAAACTATACGATCTTCGCCCGAAGCACGTCGTGCAGATGAATGAGCCCGACGGGTCGCCGACCCTGGTCGAGGATGACCAGACTCGTGATCTGCCACGTCTCCATGACCTCGAGCGCCTTCGCCGCCAGATCCTCGGACCGGATCTCCTTGGGCTCTCGGCTGGCCACCTGCCCGGCCATGAGGTCGTCGATCGAGCCGCCCCTGAGGTGCAGGCGCCGCAGGTCGCCGTCGGTGATGACGCCGAGGAGCCGCCCCTCGCCGTCGACGACCGTCGTCATGCCCTTTTTCTTCTGCGTCATCTCCACCATCACGCCGCGCAGCGGCGTCGTGTCGGGCACGATCGGGATGGCGTCGCCCGTGAGCATGAGGTCGGCCACCTTGAACAGGGAGCGCCAGCCGAGCGACCCGCGCGGGTGGAGCGCCGCGTAGTCCTCCGGTCTCAGCCCGCGCAGCTCGAGCAGCGCCAGGGCGAGCGCGTCGCCGGCCGCCAGCGCGGCCGTCGTGCTGGACGTCGGCGCCAGGTTCATCGGGCAGGCCTCTTCCGGCACGCCCACGTCCAGTACGACCTCGCACTGCCGGGCGAGCGCGGAACCGGGATTTCCGGTGAGGAGCACAATAGGCACTCCGAGCCGCTTGAGGAGCGGCAGGATCGCCAGCACCTCGTCGGTCTCGCCGGAGTTCGACAAGACGACCACCACGTCGCCCCGCGCCACCATGCCGAGATCGCCGTGCACCCCCTCGGCCGGGTGCAGGAAGTACGCGGGGGTTCCGGTCGACGCCAGGGTCGCCGCGATCTTGCGGCCGATCAGGCCGGACTTGCCCATGCCCGTGACGATCACGCGCCCTGCGCAGCCGCGGATCAGCTCCACGGCGTGCTCGAAGCCCTCGTCGAGCTTCGGGATGAGACCGAGGATGGCGTCGGCCTCGAGACGGAGCACGCGCTCGGCGATCTTCCGCACGTCGGGCGCGCGCTCGGCGCTCACTCGCGGACCGCCGACTCGATGGCCTGGAGCTGCTGCAGGAGAGGCGGCAGATCATCGATGCGGAGCATGTTCGGGCCGTCGGAGAGCGGTCGGCCGTCGGCCAGCGTGCGATCGGGATCCTCGTGCATCTCCATGAAGAGGGCGTCGATCCCGAACGCCACCGCCGCGCGCGCGAGCGCCGGAACGTACTTGCGCTCGCCGCCCGACCGATCGCCGGCGCCACCCGGCAGCTGCACCGAGTGAGTCGCGTCGAAGATCACGGGAAAGCCGAAGCCGCGCATGATGGCGAGGCCGCGCATGTCGACCACCAGGTTATGGTAGCCGAAGGAGGCGCCGCGCTCGGTGAGAAGGATCGAGCGGTTTCCCACCGAGAGGACCTTGTCGACGACGTTCTTCATGTCGCCGGGCGCGACGAACTGGCCCTTCTTGACGTTCACCGGCTTGCCCGTCTTCGCCGCCGCCAGGACGAGGTCGGTCTGGCGGCAGAGGAACGCGGGAATCTGCAGGACGTCGAGCACTTCCGAGGCCGGCGCCACTTCGTGCACCTGGTGGACGTCGGA
>Ga0111539_10009665_pt1 | contig 12171 bp, 8 predicted proteins | sample RhiMethybrSRZTD1_FD_79667 | JGI IMG/M metagenome (GOLD analysis project Ga0111539, IMG submission 79667) | Populus rhizosphere microbial communities from Tennessee, USA - Rhizosphere MetaG P. TD hybrid SRZTD1 (version 2) (version 2) | ecosystem: Host-associated > Plants > Roots > Rhizosphere >...
GCGGCGGCCTTGGCGGCCTTGGCCTTCTTCAGGAGCTCGATCTTCTTCTTGGCGGCTTCCTTCTTCTTGGCCAGAAGAGCCGCCTTCTGCTTCTCGATCTGCGCCTTCTTGCGCTCTTTCTCGCGCTCGGCCTGGGCCAGCTTGCGCTCTTTCTCGCGCTCGGCCTGGGCCAGCTTGCGGGCCTTCTCGCGCTCGGCCTGGGCCTTCTTCTTGGCCTTGTCCTTCTCGGCCTGGGCCTTCTTCTTGGCGCGCTCCTTCTCCTGCTGCGCCTTGAGCTTGGCCTTCTCGGCCGCCTTCTTCTGCTTCTCCGCCTCGCGCGCAGCCAGCTTCTTCTGCTTCTCGGCCTCGCGCTCGGCCGCCTTCTTCTGCTTCTCCGCCTCGCGCTCGAGGCGCTTGCGCTCGCGGCGCTGCGCCGGCGTGAGCTGCGACTCGTCGAGCCCGGCGCCGGTCGCCGCCATCTGCAGCGCCAGCAGCCGCTTCTCCTCCGCCGCCCGCTGCGCCGCCGCCAGCTTGGCGGCCATGGTCTCCGGGTTGGTGTCGATGACGCCCGGGGTATCGCCGAACAGGCGCGAGGCGAGCTCGCTCTGCCCCTTCTTGCGCCGCTTGCGCTTCTTGAGGTCGCGCGGCGCCGGCATCTCGGCCAGCTCGGGCATCTTGGTCGCCAGGTCGGACCGGTTGTGCACCAGCACCCGGCGCTCGTCCTTGAAGGTGATCTCGACCTTGTTGTCGGGCAAAAGCTCGGTGACGAACCCGGTTCCGAACTTCGGGTGCGACACCACGTCCATCTCCTCGTAGGTGTCGCGGATCGAGTAGGGCCGGCAGCTGGCCAGGTCCTGCTCGGTCACCTGACCCATCGCCTCGTCCCAGGAGGGCTTGCGGCTCAGCTTCTTGCGCTCGGCGGCCGCGCCTTCCTGCGCCTCCACCGCGTCGCCGCGGGGCTTGCGGTAGGCGTGGACGTCGCCGCACACCTGGCACTGCACGCGACGGATCTCGTCCTCGTACATGCTGATGACGGTGTGGTTGGTGTCGGCCTTGCAGCGCGGGCTCGGGCAATACGCCTCGATCTCGCTCCCAACTTCGTCCTGGTCGTCATCGAAGAGGGAATCCATGGCAGTCACTCTTCTACTCGTCCAAGTGTCCAGAATTCCATTAGATTATAGATGAATGAGAAAAAACCCGAGGGGCCCCCGGAGAATTCGTTAGCGTCCTAACACAACTCGCGCCCCGTAGCAACACTCCGAGCCTCTTTGCACAGCTACCATTCCTGGCGGGTGCGCCGCCCCTTCGTCGCATTTGCCCTGGTCGCTGCCGTGCTCATCGCGGCGCTCGGGCTGACCTACTACAGCTACCGGAACACGCCAAGCGAGCGCCTGGTCATCCTCGACACCATGCGCGAGCTGGCCGGCGAGAAGGTCGCCGGCATCCAGACCGAGATCATCAAGGCGGAGAACGACATGTTCCTCCGCGTCGACCCGGACAACCTGGCCGATCTCAAGCGCGCCCTCGAGGAATCGACCCTGCGCAGCGTGCTCGTGCTCGACGACGAGAAGCAGAAGCTCATCCTGTGGACCAAGCGGCAGGGGGAGGACACCGATCGCTTCTTCCTCGAGGTGGTGGTCCCCGACCTCGCCCTCGACCGGGTGCTGCTCGACCAGCGGCGCAGCCTGCACGCGACCTACAACGGGCTGCCGCACCTGTTCGCCTACACCAGCCGGCTGCTCAACGGAAAGCTGTACTTCGTCGTCGTCGAGTCGGACATCAATCACCTGCGCGCCGACGTCTTCAAGGAGTTCTTCGACGTCAAGGGCAGCCACCTGTACCAGGTGGTCGACAGCGCGGGCAACTCGGTCTACGGCTACCGCTTCTCGGGCGTGGCGCCGTCCGACATCGTCGAGCTCCCGTTCAGCGCCACCCTCAGCCAGTGGCGCCTGCGCGTGGCTCCCCGCGACGCCAAGCTGCTCGCCTCGCGCGCCTCGCGCCGCGCCACCCTCGACGTGGTGCTCATCGGCGTGGCGCTGACCGTCATCCTGAGCGGCTTCTTCGTCATGCTGTGGAACGTCCGGCGCGAGCGGCGCCTGTCCGAGCTCAAGAGCGAGTTCATCTCGAACGTGTCGCACGAGCTCAAGACGCCGCTCTCGCTCATCAGCATGTTCGGCGAGCTGCTCTCGATGGGGCGCACCCGTTCGCCCGAGCAGGCGACCGAATACGCCGAGATCATCCGGCGCGAGAGCGTGCGCCTGTCCCGCCTCATCGACTCGGTGCTCGACTTCTCGAAGATCGAGCGAGGGGTCGACGTCTACGAGTTCGCCCCCGACCAGAACCTGGTCGAGATCGTCGGCCGGGCGCTCGACATCAGCCGCCACCGCCTCGAGCGCGCCGAGATGGAGCTCGACGCCCAGCTGCAGGGCGACCTGCCGCCGGTGCGGATCGACGCCAATGCGATCACGGTGGCGGTGCTCAACCTGGTGGACAACGCCATCAAGTACGCCGCCGGCGGCAAGCGGCTGGTGGTCGCGCTGCGACCCGCCGACGACGGCATCGAGCTCGAGGTGCGAGACTTCGGTCCAGGCGTGCCGGAAGACGAGCGCGAGGCGATCTTCGACCGCTTCTACCGGTCGCGCACGGTGCGCCTGAAGCCGATCCGCGGATCCGGCATCGGGCTGGCGCTGGTCAAGCACATCGCCGAGGCCCACGACGGCGAGATCGCCGTCCGCCCTGGCGACGACGGCCGCGGGGCGGTGTTCCGGCTCTGGATCCCCGCGCATCGAGAGAGCTAAAGTCTAGGCGGTATGGCGACCGTCCCGCCGAACGGCGACAGGAAGCAGATCCTCATCATCGAGGACGAGCCGGACATCGTGCGCGGGCTCAAGGACGCGCTCGAGTTCGAGGGCTTCCAGGTCCATTCGGCCGAGACCGGCGACGGCGGGCTCAACCTGGCCAAGGAGACGCACCCGGACTGCGTGCTGCTCGACCTCATGCTGCCCGACGACAACGGCTACCGCGTGTGCGAGAGCCTGCGGGAGATCGACCCGGTGGTGCCGATCATCATGCTCACCGCCAAGGCGCAGGAGGCCGACAAGATCCGCGGACTCGAGGTCGGCGCCGACGACTACGTCACCAAGCCCTTCTCGGTCGCCGAGCTCATCGCCCGCATCAACGCCATCTTCCGCCGCCAGGCGCGCCTGGCGACCCACGACGACACCTTCCTCATCGGCTCCTGGGAGATCCATCCGCGCAAGCACACCATGACGCGCGGCCGCACCTCCAAGCGGCTCAGCTTCTACGAGCTCGAGCTGCTCAAGCTCCTGCGCGAGCGCGCCGAGGAGGCGGTCTCGCGCGACGAGCTGCTCGAGAAGATCTGGGGCGTCCAGCCCAACCCGCAGTCGCGCACCGTCGACAACTTCATCGTCAAGCTGCGCCGCAAGCTCGAAGAGGACAACAAGAACCCCCGCCACATCCTCACGGTCTACGGCTTCGGCTACAAATTGGTGCCTTGAATTCCGGCGGAGGTTAACCGCCAAGGCCGCCAAACGCGCCAAACTCAGAACTTGTTGGGTTCGCTCCAAAGCACCGGGGCATACCCCCAAAAAAACTTTGGCGGCTTTGGCGGTTTTGGCGGTTCAACTTCTGGAGCGGCGGCGCCTGAGGGCGAGGAGCGCGGCGACGAAGAGGGCGAGGAGGGGTAGGGCGGACGAGGGGGAGCGTGAGCGCGTGCCGGCGACGGCGCAGCAGCCCTTGTCGTCGAGAGAGGGGGCCGAGCACTCGCCCGGGTCATCGGCCTTCGGGTAGACCGAGCAGATGCCGTCGATGTCGTCGGGTTCGGGGGTGGCCTTCTTGGTCTCGCTGCATTCCTGGAAGTTGTACATGGTGGCGTCGCGCTGCTGTTCGGACAGCGCGTCGGCCGGATCGCAGTTGGGCTGCAGGTTGCCCTGGTCGTCGGCCAGCCGCTCGCCGCCGGCGAAGCAGGTGTGGTCGAGCCCCATGAGGTGGCCGAGCTCGTGGGTGAAGGTGTTGCTGATCTCCGAGGCGCAGCGCTCCGGGTGGGTGGTCTGCCCGTCGCGCGCGATGGCGAAGTCGACCGCGTTGAGCTCGACGTCGGCGTCGAGGATGGCGCCGTTGCGGTCGCTCTCGTTGTCGTCGATGAAGAAGAGAGTGGTGAGGCCCGCGGCGCTCGGGTCGTAGCACTCCTCGGGGTCGTCGGCGGTGGCGGGGCGGCACCAGCGCTCCTCGCGGTAGATGACCAGGTTGGTGCCGTCGAGCCCGACCTCGCCGCGCTTCGGCTCGCCCAGGCGCAGCTCGAGGTAGGAACACTCGCCGAAGGCCTCCATCCAGCGGTCCACCGCCGCCTCCATCTCGGCGAACTCGCCGTCGCCGGTGACGTGGCTGGTGCCGTCGGCGTGGAACGTCACGATCGCGCAGCCCGACTCCCAGGCCAGCGGCACGCGGGTGCGGGTCGCCACCGTGCGGACGAACGGCATCGGACCTCCGCCGGTGGCGCTCGAGCCGGCGGTGCCGGGCTCGGGCGCGGTCCACAGCCGCTCGACCAGCCGGCTCTCGCGGCCGCGGGTGTCGCGCGCCACGACCACCTGGGCGCTCACCCGGTCGCCGGGGCGCAGCACCGCGGGCGCCGGGATCACGACCATGGCGATCCCGTCCACGCTGCCGCCCAGCTGGCGGAGCTGGACCTGGCGGCCGTCGTCGAGCCGCAGGACCGACTCGGTCACGATGGCGCTGCCTCCGCGGGCCCACCGGCTCTGTGCGCTCACCACCTCGCCGGTGAGCATCTGGTCACCGGCACCGGACGCGCGCGCCCCCCCGGGGGTGGCGATGGTCGCCGCGAGCGCCGTGGCCGCAGCGAGCAGGATTCGACTCACTTTTCGAGGCTACCACGGCGTGCTACAAGCGGGGCCGGCAACATGGCGGCAGACGTCACATCGAGGCCGGTGCGCGTTCGCATCGCACCCTCGCCGACCGGCGATCCCCACGTCGGGACCGCGTACATCGCCCTCTTCAACTACGTCTTCGCGCGCCAGCAGGGCGGGTCGTTCATCCTGCGCATCGAGGACACCGATCAGACCCGGTCGCGCGCCGACAGCGAGCGCCAGATCTTGACCGCGCTCCACTGGCTGGGCCTGTCCTGGGACGAAGGACCCGACGTCGGCGGTCCGCACGGGCCGTACCACCAGTCGAAGCGGACCGACATCTACGCCCAGCACACGCGGCTCCTGGTCGATCGCGGGCGGGCCTATCCCTGCTTCTGCACTGCCGAGCGCCTGGCCGAGCTGCGCAAGGCGCAGATGGCCGACAAGGTGACCCTCGGCTACGACCGCCGCTGCCGCGCCATCGAGCCGGCCGAGGCAGCCCGCCGGGTCGCCGCCGGCGAGCCGCACACGGTCAGGCTGGCGGTGCCGACCGAGGGAAGCGTCCGCTTCACCGACCGGCTGCGCGGGCCGGTCGAGATCGCGGTCGCCCAGGTCGACGACCAGGTGCTGCTCAAGTCCGACGGCTTTCCGACCTACCACCTGGCCAACGTGGTCGACGACCACCTGATGGAGATCAGCCACGTCATCCGGGCCGAGGAGTGGATCTCCTCCACGCCCAAGCATGTCCTGCTCTACGACGCCTTCGGCTGGCAGGCGCCCGAGTGGATCCACATGCCGCTCCTGCGCAACCAGGACAAATCGAAGATCTCGAAGCGCAAGAACCCGGTGTCGATCAACTTCTACCGCGACGCCGGCATCCTGCCCAGCGCGATGCTGAACTTCCTCGGCATCATGGGCTGGTCGTTCGGCGGCGACCGGGAGAAGTTCACCCTCGCGGAGATGACCGAGGTCTTCTCCTGGGACAAGGTCTCGCTCGGCGGGCCGGTCTTCAACCTCGAGAAGCTGCGCTGGCTCAACGAGCGCTACATTCACGAGCTCGACTACGGCCAGCTGGCCGATGCGCTGATCAGCTGGCGGCTGGGCCGGGACCACCTCACTCGTCTCCTGCCGCTGGTCCGCGAGCGCATCAAGCAGCTCGCCGACTTCGTGCCGGCGACCGACTTCTTCTTCTCGCTCGACGTCGACCTGGCGCCGATCGCCGCGGAGCTCGCCGTGCCCGAGGTCGCCGGCAAGGAGCTCGGCAAGGCGCTCGGCGAGCTGATCGACGGGTTCGAGCAACTCCCCGAGTTCACCGCCGCCGGGCTCGAGCAGCAGAGCCGCGCCCTGGGCGACGCGCGCGGCTGGAAGAGCAAGCACCTGTTCATGGTGCTCCGCCTCGCCATCACCGGCCGCAAGGCGTCGCCGCCCCTGTTCGAGACCATGGAGGTGCTCGGCAAGGAGATCTGCCGGCACCGCCTCCGCCGCGCCGCCGAGCTCGTCGGCCAGAAGTGAATCACGCGTGATCGGCCGCCTGGTCAGGAGCTTCCTCTACGTCCGCTGGCGCGAGATCGACGCCGAGCCGCCGGAGGCTCTCGTCGGCGCGCCCGCGCGAGAGCCGGCGGCGCCGGCGGCTGCGCTCAGCAAGGCCGAGAAGCGCAAGCGGGCGCGCGCGGCCGAGAAGGCGCGCGGCGAGGTGGCCGCCAGCGCCGCCCCCTGGGACTTCCGCCCGCTGGTGGTGCTGGTCACCGTCTGCGTCTCGCTCACGCTGCAGGAGTACATCGGCGAGCGCGAGTTCTTCACCCGCCACTTCCCCGACTCCGCCTATGGCGAGTACGGCGAGCTCATGCGGCACGGCTGGTGGGCGCTGTGGCGCTTCCTCGGCTACGTCGTCATCCCGATCATCGTCATCCTGTGCATGCCGGGCGAGCGGTTGCGCGACTACTACCTCAGCTTCAAGAACTTCCGCCGCAAGGCCGGCGTCTACCTGGTGCTGTTCCTTCTCATCCTGCCGGTCGTGGTCGCCGCGCCGCGCCTGTTCAGCGGCTTCTACCTGACCTACCCGTTCTACAAGTGGGCGAACCGCTCGGCCTTCGACCTCTGGGCCTGGGAGGCGATGTACGCCGTCCAGTTCATGTCGCTCGAGTTCTTCTTCCGCGGCTTCATGCTCAAGGCGCTGCGGCCGCGCTTCGGCTCCTACGCCATCTTCGTGATGGTGGTGCCCTACTGCATGATCCACTACGGCAAGCCGATGCCCGAGACCTTCGGCGCCATCGTCGCCGGGATCGTGCTCGGCACCCTGGCCATGCGGACCCGATCGATCTGGGGCGGCGTCCTCATCCACATCGCGGTGGCGATCACCATGGACATGATGGCGGTGGCCCACTGCCCGCCGCCGGACGTGGGGCCCTGTCCCTCGCACTGAGCCTCATGTAGCCAATGTCTGGTCTGATCGACGCCGCCTTCTGGTTGTACGCCGCACTCACCGCCGCCCTCGGCATCTACGCCGTTCACCGCCTCTGGCTGGTCTGGCTGGCATGGCGGGCCGGCCAGCAGTCCGCCGCCCGGCCACAGCCACAGCCACAGCCACAGCCGCTGCCGGCCGAGCTGCCGGCGGTGACGGTCCAGCTGCCGCTCTACAACGAGCGTTTCGTCGCCGCTCGCCTCATCGACGCCGCCTGCGCCCTCGACTGGCCGCGCGATCGCCTCGAGATCCAGGTGCTCGACGACTCGACCGACGACACCGCCGCCATCGCGGCCGAGCGGGTGGCCGCCTGGCGGCAGCGCGGCGTCGACGTCGTCCACCTGCGCCGCCAGGACCGCACCGGCTACAAGGCCGGCGCGCTCGAGGCGGGCATGGCCGGGGCCCGCGGCGAGCTCGTCCTGGTGCTCGACGCCGACTTCGTGCCGGCGCCGGATCTCCTGCGCCGCACAGCCGGTCACTTCGCCGACCCGCGGGTCGGCATGGTGCAGACCCGCTGGGAGCACCTCAACCGGGCCGCCGGGCCGCTCACCGAGGTCCAGGCGCTCCTGCTCGACGGCCACTTCGGCGTCGAGCAGACCGCGCGCGCCGCCAGCGGCCGCTTCTTCAACTTCAACGGCACCGCCGGTCTGTGGCGCAAGAGCGCCATCGCGAGCGCCGGCGGCTGGCAGCACGACACGCTCACCGAGGACCTCGACCTCAGCTACCGGGCGCTGCTCGGCGGCTGGCGCTTCGTCTACCTTCCGGGCCTGGCGGTGCCCGGCGAGCTGCCGGCCGACATCAATGGCTTCAAGTCGCAGCAGTTCCGCTGGGCCAAGGGCTCGGTGCAGGTGGCCCGCAAGCTCCTGCCCGCGGTCCTGCGCGCGCGCCTGCCGCTCGGGGTCAAGCTCGAGGCCGCGCTCCACCTGACTCACAACGTGCCCTATCTCCTGACCGCGCTCCTCGCGCTCCTCGCGGTGCCGGCGCTGGTCTGGGCCGAGCCGGCCGCCGCCCTGCCGCGCGGGCTCGAGATCGGGCTGGCGGCCGGCGCCGCGCTGGTCACCGCCCTCTACCTCCTCGCCGCCGAGCGGACCATCGCCGGCCGCCTCGCTCCGCGCCGCGCGCTGGCGGCGCTCGCCCGCATGCCGGCGCTGCTCGCGGTCACCGCCGGCATCTCGCTCAGCCAGTCGCACGCCGTCCTCGAGGGAGCGTCGGGCCGGCCTTCCGAGTTCGTCCGCACCCCCAAGAGCGGCGAGCTCGGCGGCAGAAAGCGACGGGGCCGCGGCTACCGCGCCCGCGCCGGCCTGGTGCCCATCCTCGAGCTCGGCGCCGCGGCTTATCTCGGTCTGGGTCTCTGCCAGGCGGTCGGATCAGGCCGGCTCGCCGCCGCCCCCATCCTCGCCCTGTTCACGATCGGCTTTGCCGCGGTCGGCGTCGCGTCGTGTCGCGCCGTGCTGCAGGCACGCTAAAAAGAAGGAAGGGCGGCGAGGCCGAACTGGCCTGCCACCCTTCTTTGTTCGAGACAGAAACCGTTCGGCCGGTGAGGAGTATTCTATCCCCTACGGTTTCCGTAGGTGGGCTCCGCGATGATTGATATGGGCTTCCCGACGGGCGGGCGTGCACGCCTCAACCAGAGGCAGATCCCAGGATAGACATTGTAGGGAAAAGAATCGTCTCTGCCGTGTCGAACAGTCCCTCTGCTCGCTAGCCAGAATATCACCACGAACTCGATCGTCAAGCGCGATCCACACGCGCGCACGCATCGCGATCGCAGCGCGCGATCGTCGTTGACAAGCACAATCTCGCGCGTCTACTTCGCGCGCCAGCCGGGACCGACGCCGCCCTGTACTGCGATCGATCGACTGCCCATGCCGAGCATGGTGTCCTTGTCGATGACGCCGCTCGCGCGCTCCTCCACCGCCGGTGCGTGAAGCCCGGTGTCCATGCGGATCGCGTCGCACGGGCAGGCCTCGACGCACAGTCCGCACACCACGCAGCGCAGCTCGTCGATCTCGAACACCGCAGGGTACTTCTCGACGCGCGCGTCGGTCGTCTCGGCCGGAATGATGGTGATGCAGTTGGCCGGGCAGACCGTCGGGCAGCACATGCAGGCCACGCACCGGACGGTGCCGTCCTCGCGCTGCATCAGCCGGTGCAGGCCGCGGTTGCGCGCCGGATAGGGCTTCTTCTCCTCCGGATACTGGATCGTCTCGACCTCGGACTTGGTCAGCACGTTCTTGAAGAAGTGCTTGACCGTGATCGAGAGTCCCTTCAGCGTGGCGGGAAGGAACGACGAGTCCTCGCGCGGCGGCCGCACCACCCGCACCGTCCGCACCTTGTCGCTGTGCGGCGAGACGGACACCACCTCGGGGCCGCTGGGACTGGTGGTCGGCTGGGCTGAGTGCGACATGAGGACCTCTACATGGGGGGCTGGAGGTCGCGCGCGCCCCACCACCAGAGCAGCCAGACGATGAGCGCGGTGACCATCACGTTGAGCAGCGAGAGCGGCAGGAGGCGCTTCCAGCCCAGCCCCATCAGCTGGTCGGGCCGGAAGCGCGGCAGCGTCCAGCGGATGGCGAGCTGCAGCCAGCAGAAGAACACCACCTTGCCGCCGAAGGTCATGAACTGGATCAGCACCACCGCCCAGTGCGGCATGAACACGACCCAGCCGGCGAAGTGGAAGCCGTCGGCGTAGAGGAAGGGGAACTGCCAGCCGCCGAAGAAGACCGACGACATCACCGCCGACAGGAAGACGATCTCGATGAACTCGGCCAGGAAGAACATGCCGAAGCGCATGCCGGAGTACTCGACGAAGTAGCCGATGATCTCCGGCTCACCTTCGGGCAGGTCGAAGGGGGCCCGCTTGGTCTCGGCGATGGCTGCGGTGAAGAAGAGGATGAGCGCGAACGGCTGTACCGCCCAGCCCCAGTGGAGCGGGTTGGGCCCCTGCCAGAGGACCATCGAGCCCGGCTCGAGGGTGCCCATGACCAGGAACACGCCCATGAGCGAGAGGCCCATCGCCACCTCGTACGACATCATCTGCGACGAGGCGCGCAGGCCGCCGAGCAGGGCGAACTTGTTGTAGCTGGCCCAGCCGGCGATGGTCGATCCGTAGTTGGCCAGCGTGAGGATGGCGAAGTAGAAGAGCAGGCCGAACTCGACCGAGTAGACCTGCATCGAGACGGCGTGCGTCGCGTTCGTCGCGACCCGGAGATCGATGACGTGGTGCAGCTCGTGCGGGTAGATGGTCGGGCCGAACGGGATGATCGCGAAGGCGATCAGCACCGGCGCCAGCGCCAGGATGGGCGCCAGCGTGAAGAGCACCCGGTGCGCCTTCTCCGGGACGAAGTCCTCCTTGCTGATCATCTTCAGCGCGTCGGCGACGAAGTGGAGGATGCCCCACAGCCGGATCGGCCCGATGTTGGCCCGGTTGGGCCCCAGCCGGTCCTGCATCATCGCGCTCTGCCGGCGCTCCGCCCAGGTGAGCAGCGAGGCCAGCGGCATGACCAGGAGGAAGATGAGGAAGAACCACTTGAAGGCGGCCGAGTCGAGCACCCAGAACAGCCAGTCGACCCATGTCTTGTTGGCTTCCATCGAAGTCTCGCTAATGGGCAGTCCAGAACCAGAGGGTTGAACCGCCAAAGCCGCCAAGACCGCCAAAGTTTTTCTGGGTTCTGAACAAGGAAAAATCTGGTTTGGCGAGTTTGGCGGGTTTGGCGGTTAACAGGTCGTTGCGCATGTTCACCCGCGGGAGTTTGCGAAGCGGAGCTGGATGGGGCGCGTCTCGCGGCCCCAGCGGGCCGCCTGGCCCTGGAGCTCGCCGACCTTGCCGACCATCTCGTCGAAGACCTGCCGGACGTGGCCGTAGCCGAGCGCGCTGCCGGCCGCCTGGCCGAGCCGCGTGATGATCTCCCAGGCGGGCAGCGCCTGGCCGGGTGGGGCGAAGGCCGGGTGCAGCCGCTGCACCAGCCCCTGGCGGTTGGTCATGGTGCCGGCCACCTCGGCCCAGGCGGCGGAGGGCAGCGCGACCCGCGCGCGCGCCGCGATCCCCGCCTCGCTGTCGGCGATGACGACCAGCGCGTCGAGCATGGCGGCCCGCTCCATCGGCTCGGGTCCGAGCTCGAGGTCGTGGCCGAGCACCAGGAGCGCCTTGATCTCGCCCTGGGCCAGGTCCTCGCCCAGGACCTGCGCCCCGGCGAGCGTGAGGTCGCCCAGCACCTGCTTGACCCCGCGCCGGTTCGGGTTGATGTCGGCGTCGCGCAGGATCTTGTCGGCGCGCTCGGGCACCGGCCCCTTGCCGCCGACGTAGAACCGGCCGACGCCCCACATCTCGCGCGCCAGCCGGGCCAGCGCCCAGTTGTCCTCGTTGGTGTGCTGCGGCGAGAACACGATGCCGACCGAATCGCGGTTGTGCTGGATCGCCGCCGCCATCAGGCGCGCGGCGTGGCCGAGCGCCTCGTCCCAGCGGGCCGGCAGGCCGTTTATCGTCGGGGCCACCATGCGCCGCGTGCGCAGGCGGTGATAGGTGAACCGGCCCTCGTCGCACATCCAGTGGCCGTTGACCTCCGGGTTGTGTCGCGGCACCAGCCGCCAGACCCGCTCGTTCTTGTGATGGATCTCGATGTTGCAGCCGGTGGCGCAGCCGGGGCAGACCGACGGCGTCGTCATCAGCTCCCAGGCCCGCATGGTGAAGCGGAAGTCCTTGGCAGTCAGCGCGCCGACCGGGCAGACGTCGACCGTGTTGATCGCGTACGGGTTGTCGAGCTCGGCGCCCGGCGCGGTGGCGATCTCCTCGTGGTCGCCGCGGTTCTTCATCTCGAGCTGGTGCTGCCCCGCCACCTCGTCACAGAC
>Ga0111539_10009668_pt1 | contig 12169 bp, 7 predicted proteins | sample RhiMethybrSRZTD1_FD_79667 | JGI IMG/M metagenome (GOLD analysis project Ga0111539, IMG submission 79667) | Populus rhizosphere microbial communities from Tennessee, USA - Rhizosphere MetaG P. TD hybrid SRZTD1 (version 2) (version 2) | ecosystem: Host-associated > Plants > Roots > Rhizosphere >...
TTCATTTCTAAAAAAATAGCAACGCGCTTCGTTCAGGATAATCCCCCTGATGCCCTTGTTGAGCGTATGGCAAAAACTTTCACCACCGAAGACGGCGATATCCGCAAGGTTCTTCTTACGATGGTATCTTCTCCTGAGTTCTGGCATAAAGATGCCGTTCGTGAAAAAACAAAATCGCCGGTCGAAGTAATAACGAGCTCACTACGTGCCCTCAATGCAACCATTACTGACCCACGTCAACTGATTGCCTGGTGCAATCGTATGGGAGAAAGAAGTTACTATTACCCAGCGCCGACCGGCTTTCCGGATAGAGCATCGTACTGGATCAGTACAGGGTCGCTACTGACACGGATGAATTTCGGGTTGACCGTGGCAGCTGGAAAAATTCCTGGAGTCCAATACGACGCTTTGCAGTTGAATAAGAACCACGAACCCGAGAGCGCGGCTGAGGCACTGGCGATTTATTGTGACTTGTTGATACCTCAACGCGATCACAGGGAAACTATTAAAAGGCTGTCTCCTTTGCTGAACGAACCTGACCTGGATAAAAAAGTAAAAGAGGCAGCGGAAGAACAAGATACGACCGGAAGCACGGTAAATCACCAAATGATCTCAACGGACGTGGCAGAAAATTCAGCTGTACGCGAATACAATCTGCACCAGATAATTGGAGTCATCCTCGGATCACCGGAATTTCAAAGAAGGTAAAGCCATGACAACACGAAGAGCATTTTTAAAAGCAGGCGCTATTACGATGTTTGGCATCGGGATAGGTGGAATACCACCTTTCATGGCGCGAGCAGCAGAAAGTTTGAAAGTTTCATCACTCTATAGGAAAAAGAAGGTTCTCGTATGCATCTTTCAGCGCGGCGCCATGGATGGTCTTATGGCAGTAACTCCATATAATGACACGTACCTTCAAACGGCGCGGCCGGATTTGTTTATCACACCATCACAGGAGAAGGGAGCTTCGATCGACCTCGATGGCCGGTTCGGTCTTCACCCCTCCATGAATATGTTTGAACCGCTGTTCCGCGAGAAAAGACTTGCAATCGTCCATGGTATGGGGTCCCCAAACAAAACCCGATCGCATTTCGACGCACAAGACTACATGGAATCCGGAACGCCTTTTGACAAGGGAAACATGAGCGGATGGCTCAACAGGGCTTCGGGACTCATAGGGCAAGATGCAACTCCTTTTCGGGCTGTATCGCTCACTTCGTCGATGCCACGAGCGTTGAATGGCGATTATCCCGCACTGGCTATACGCAACCTGCAGGACTTCGCCGTCAAACTGGAACGGAGTCCATCCGAGACGCAGGTAGCGGCGAAAAGTTTTGAAGATCTCTATGACCACACCTCATCATCGCTCCTTAAGGAAACTGGACACGAGACATTCGAAGCTATTAAAATGTTGCAGTCAGCCAATCTCGCGCAATACAAGCCTGCAGCCGGTGCCAGCTACCCCGGATCACCATTAGGTAATGCCTTAAAGCAAATCGCGCAGCTCATTAAAATGGACGCGGGCCTTGAGATCGCTTTCGCTGAATCTGGTGGATGGGACACACACGTAAACCAGGGTGCAACGGCTGGGCCATTTGCAAAAAATGCGAACGACCTGAGCAAAAGTATCACCGCTTTCTGGACTGATGTTGAAGCTTACCAGGACATGGTCACACTGATGACGATGACAGAATTCGGGCGCACAGTAAAGCAAAATGGAAACCGTGGAACGGACCACGGACGTGCATCGTGTAATTTTATCCTGGGCAATGATGTACAAGGAGGTATTGTCTATGGTGATGTAAAAGAGTTGGCAAAAGAAAACCTCGAAGATGGCCGCGACTTAGCCGTAACAACAGACTTCAGGACCGTTTTCAGTGCCGTCGCTACCAGCCACCTGCAAATTCAAAACAACAAAGTTCTTTTTCCGGATTGGAAAGAAACGACAATCCCGCTGATGCGTGAAGGGTAACTGTCTTCAATCATCCTCATCCTGAGAGTTCAATTCTTCGGCTCAAAAAAGTTAAATGACAGCCGGAAACATTTATAGCGAGGCTTCTGACTGTAGACAGCAGGCCTTAGTTGAAATGCATTTCCCGTCGATGTCGCGGATTGAATCCACGCTGACATGCGCGGACCAAATAGACTAGCGGACTCCGATACGAGCGCCTAAAAAACTTCTGCGAAAATCCGCGTGACTCTTAATCTGCGAAACTCTGCGGGAAAAAAAGCGAAGGCTTGTCATTGCAGATGTGGCTAGGATGACCGATAAAGTATTGTAGTCGCATGTAATAGTTCTAACCATAAGGACGACTGCACATGTCGAAGGATCTTTGTCAGTTGAGAGCGCATTGCATTGGATCCTTCACATCGCGTTCGCTCCCTATGTCTTGTAAATATTTCGCAAACGACCTATGAACTGATAAAAGATGACCCCACAGTTCAATTTCGAGGAAAGAGGAAAAATAGAGGCAAAAGGTAAAGGCGTCATAGAAATGTATTTTGTCCGATTGCGAGGGAGTCACCTCCCTGCGTGAGGTGCACGACCGTGACCACCAACTTATCGGGGTAAACAATCCCCTGGCTACGAAGAACTAAGCGTAAAGGCATGTGTATCATCTCAACGGAGTGCTATCCGGGTCAGTATTTCATAGGGAGGGGATTGCTTCGTCATCATGTCCCGACGATGTCGCGACGATTCCTCGCAAACGCGGGGTCCGCCGCCCCCGATTTAGAATTTTTTTCGACTCACAATTGTTACACACATGAGTGAAATTGTAGGGTTCAAGTTACACCAGGCAAACCAAGCCTTTAAGACTCCACTATCAGCCACGCAACCGTTGGCATAGGGCATCAAGTAAATGTTCGCGAAAATTTTCTCCGTTTCAAAGTGTTTCGGAACAAGTGGGCTAAGCAATGGTTTGTTCTGGAAAAGTAATTAAAAACAAAATTAAATGCGGCAGCTAAAAATTGTAAAACAAATCACCAACCGGGAAAGTGAATCCCTGGAAAAATATTTTCAGGAAATCGGTAAAGTCGATTTGATCACAGCAGAGATGGAAGTTGAGCTCGCTAACAGAATTAAAGCGGGTGACCCGATCGCTCTGGAAAAACTCACAAAGGCAAACCTGAGGTTTGTGGTTTCAGTGGCAAAGCAATATCAGAATCATGGTCTTACGCTGGGTGACTTGATCAACGAAGGAAATGTGGGCCTCATAAAGGCGGCGAAAAGATTTGATGCAACACGTGGCTTTAAGTTTATTTCTTATGCGGTTTGGTGGATCCGGCAATCTATCATGCAAGCGTTAGCTGAACAATCAAGGATCGTTCGTCTTCCGCTTAATCGTGTAGGTTCGTTGAATAAAATTAACAAAACACTTTCGCAGTTAGAACAAAAGTATCAGCGCGAACCGTCAAACCAGGAAGTAGCAGATGTAATGGAGTTATCAATTGAGGAAGTGGAGAAAACGTTGAGGACAGCTGGTCGTCATGTTTCAATGAATGCGCCTTTCGTTCAGGGTGAGGACAACACCTTGTTGGATACGTTAGAAAATGATTCGGAAGAAACACCCGATTCAGAACTGATGGCCGACTCACTGCGGAGAGAAATTGAAACTGCGCTCTCAACCTTGACTGACAAGGAAAAAGATGTTATTGTGCATTATTTCGGAGTCTGTGATACACAAGCAAAAACCCTGGAAGAAATCGCCGAGCTCCTTAACGTGACAAGAGAGCGGGTTCGTCAAATTAAAGAGAAAGGTCTACGAAGGTTAAGACATACTTCCAGAAGTAGAGGACTGAAGGTGTTTCTGGGGTAGGGCTTTTGACTTCTTGTTGAAGCACAATACACTTGAGTGTTGAGTGTTGACTATATTGCTTATTGAGTGTTGAAGCCGTAACCAGTCTATGCTAGAGAACACTCAACAATCAATAATCAACACTCAATAATCAACAATCAAGTAGTTTTGCCATATCAAAACGGTTAGGCTAAGTTCGCTCCTTCCCCCAAACTGGCATACTCGTCTTCTGGATCTGGCAACACATGAACGACAGACGACTGAAGCGAAATCACGGAAGAAGCAGAATAAAGCCCGATGTTTCCGCTGGAGTATGAATAGTCGATCAATGTGAGTTTAATAATGTCGTTGAGTGATAATTCAATGTAGCGGCCGTAGCGGATCAACTTGAAATTAAGTGAGCGCGCCTTATTTGTCGTGAAGACATTGGATTGAAAGTTTTTGAAGATAAAATTCTTGCGGTTATTCGAGGGATCAAATCCCCAGGATCTTATCTGAACTAATCCGTGCGAAACGTCAAATGAAATAAAGTACCCGCTGCCCTCGTTGTCCATGTCAGTTACGATGCCGAGTTTGCCCATTCCTTCGACGGTAAGGGTGCCTTCCCAAATAAAACTCTGGGATGGTCGCTGGAAACAAAAGATCTCGTATCCGCTTCGCGCACCACACGTCCATTTGCCAGACTCGAAACTGGAATCAGCGGTCTGGTTGGACAATATCTGTGGAAGGATTTCAAAGTTTTCCTGAGATATCGTCTCAACTATCATTTCTTTCCAACGATAGTAACTCTTTAACTGTAACCTTCCGCTATCGTCCGTATCCAGTTCCTTAGGGGGAGGCAGCACTCTTAGTACGTCGACTTTTTCGGTGTAAAAGAAATTAAAAACCAACGTGTGCTTGCCGTCTTTCACAATGCGTGCTGCATAGTTTCCTTCCGGCAACAGGATATCGTCATGGAAAGAATGATACTCCCCAAAAAAATCAGGAGCGAACCAATAACGAACCTTCACATCTTCACGGATAGATCCGATCAAGTAAAAACGGTCTTTCAATTGAAAAACACAGGGACACTCGATATCATCATACATCATCGGATAGAGCAACGGTGGCAATCTCTCGGCCTGATAGTTCGTAATTTTGATGAGCCCAACACATCCTCTGCGGTTCACCGGTCCATGTATAGTTCGTGCACATACCAACAAATAGACCTCATCTTTATATTCAAATCGAAACGGGTCGCGGAAACTCAGCCACTTTCTGGGGTTGGCGTTGTATGCTTCATAATAAACGCCTTTCGGCTCTATTGGAAAGGTGTCCTTGTTCTTTTTTGACCAATTAAGGAGGTCATCAGATTCGGCGAGACCAATTCTCGAGACCACACCGCGGTCTCTTCGTTGCAACCCCGTGTAATACATTTCAAATTTGCCATTCACTTCAGACACATCCATTGTCCAAAGCATGTCGTCGTCCCATTCACCGGGATCTCCGACAAAAAGCGCATTCCTCACACGTCGCCATGACATTCCATCTTTCGAAGTGGCATGAGCGATGTAGTCATGATTGGGAATTATGAGGTGAAATAAATGATAAATCCCCTTATGGATGATCACGGTTAGATCACCAATTTCCCATTCACTGAATCCTGATCCTGAGTACATATTACATTTTATGCTTAGAGGACGGCCTGATTTTTGGTTAGTTTACAGTCTCATGGCGCTGAAAAAACACAATAAGAAGGGTTTTTATATTCAGCTATTCAGTCCACACGGACTCATTCGGCATGAAGATCCTGAGATTGGACGTGATAAAGATACCGGAGGTCAGGTAAAATATGTACTTGAACTTCTCGAAAATCTTTCAAATCACGATGGGGTTCGGAGAGTCGACTTGTTTACGCGTCGGATAGTTGACAGGAGGGTCGCGTCTTCTTACGCAAACGAAATTGAGGAAGTAAATAAGAAAGCGCGCATCATCCGGCTAACGTGTGGGGGTAATACTTACCGGCCGAAGGAATCTTTGTGGAGTTATCTGGACGAATTCATCGACAACGCGATAGTTTTCATCGGAAAGCAGCGCGATATGCCCGATCTGGTACACGGTCATTATGCTGATGGCAATTACATAGCAGGCCAACTCAGCGAAGTTTTTGGAATTCCATTTCTTTCCACAGCTCATTCGTTGGGTCGAAACAAGAAGAATATTCTCGCTCAGGAAGGCTACACGCCGGAAAAGATGAACGAAAAGTTCAACTTGGACACGAGGATCGCAGTGGAAGAAAAAGCAATAGAGACAGCAGACACGGTCATCGTAAGCACTCACCATGAAATCGGCTCACAATACGGTTTGTACGACAACGACAAACTCGGCAGGTACGAAGTAATACCTCCCGGCGTAAATAGTGATACATTCTATCCTTTCTACCGCCAGAACATGCCATCTTTCAAGATGTCGATTGAACAAGAACAGTCATTCTATCGGATCAATTCTGAAATCGAACGTTTCTTATTCAATCCCGGAAAACCGTTGATCGTCTCGATCGGGCGTGCTGACAAACGAAAAAACTTTGAGACCATTATCGAAGCCTATGGGCGAGACAAGGAACTTCAGGTTATGGCAAACCTTGCAATTTTTGCGGGAGTCAGAAAAGACATTAGTATAATGCCTCACGACGAACAGGAATTATTGACTAACCTGCTTCTGATGCTTGACAAATTTGATTTGTACGGCAAAATGGCAATTCCAAAAAAAAATGATCCAAAACTTGAAGTACCGGAGATCTATCGCATAGCCGCTCGTAAGAAGGGCGTATATGTGAATGCGACGCCAGGAGAAAATTTTGGATTAACCATTGTAGAAGCGGCAGCGTGTGGTCTGCCCGTAGTTGCCTCGCCGACAGGTGGTCCAAAAGAGATAATAAGCAATTGCGAAAATGGACTATTAGTGAACGTCGAGGATCACGCTGCTATAGCCGATGCGTTGAAAAAAATTATAGCAGACCAAAATGCGTGGGATACCTACTCCTCAAATGGTGTCCGTGCAACGAATCAACAATATTCGTGGACCACTCACGCAAACAAATACATCGACCTCGTTCAACGAATTTTTGACAGTGAAAATGAAGGTGCTTTTCCATTTACTCATAAGGCCGCCTTCGGTAGAAAACTGATCGATGCAAAACTTGTAATTATTACAGATCTTGACGGCACTCTTGTCGAAGGGAATAAGTCGAATGGGTTAAGTGAGTTCAATGAATGGATAAGCGAACACCGGGACAAATTGCTCTTTGGCGTTGCAAGTGGTAGAAACAGGGAGATCACTCAAGAGGTTTTCGAAAAGTATGAAGTGCCAGAACCGGATGTAATTATCTGTTCGGCGGGTTCTGAAATATATTACACACCTCAATTTATTCATGACAAAGGCTGGCAAAGTCATATTGACTTTTTATGGGAGAAAGAAAAGATTGAGTTAACACTATCAAAATCTCCACTTGTAAGATTACAAGAACCTCAGGCGCAATGGCCTTATAAACTCAGCTACTATGTGGACAAAAGTTTTGATCGTGATGATCTGGCAGAGATCTACAGGCTTTTGGATGAGCAAAAATTAAGAACAAAAATTTTGCTTACGGAAAATCGGTACCTCGACCTTTTGCCATTCCGTGCTAGTAAAGGAGGCGCTGTCCGCTATCTGAGTTATAAATGGAATCTGCCTCTGGATCGTTTCATTACAGCGGGAAACAGCGGCAACGATATCGACATGTTAGGTGGGAAAATGAAGGGTATAGTAGTGTCGAATTATAGTTCCGAGTTAGAGGAATTAAAGAAAAACAGGTCTGTCTATTTTGCCAGTTCTCCATTTGCTAAAGGTGTGTTGGAAGGACTGCTTCACTACGTTTCGTCTGATCCGGCATTTAGGCAGGATGTTGCCATGCAGGAGAATAAGAGATAACTTTTTGCGCGAATACAAAAATCAAAAATCAACAATCAACAATCAACAAACGGGATCAACCGTATTTTTGCCGGCATGTTGTTACGTCAGTATTTTTCGATTTAACAAATAGCAGTTACCTTTCGGCTTGAGTAACAACAAAACTGCACTTTTTGAAAAATGGCGATACTAAAAAAGACGTTCATTCTTTTCTTATCACAAGCTTTATTTGTATTTATAAATTGTATGGGACAAGAACGTGACCAGCCTTACGTGTACCTTACTGGTTATACGATCTCGAAAAATAGTAATACGATTGGGATCGTTAAGATCAGTGGCGCTGATCTTAAATCCGTCACCATCGATTCCGAGAATATTACAGGGTTTAAGATTACGAAAAATCATGAGCTTGTTGTCCGGCCGGACAAACTGCCGTCTACCGTAGCATGGTTTGATATCACGCTTGATGTTAGGACTTCTTCCGGTCAAGTCTCAAAAAAGTTTAGAATTATAAAAGATGATTTGATACGCAACAAAGTCATTGCCCATCGAGGTGCCTGGAAAAACACTGGCGCACCCGAGAATTCTATCGCAGCGTTAAAGCATGCAGTAACGATGGGTTGCGAGGGCAGTGAATTTGATGTACACATGTCTGCGGATTCACTCCCGGTTATTAATCACGACCCTTCGATACAAGGTGTGTCAATTGCTAAAACAAACTCAGCCGAACTGTCGACCATGAAACTCGCCAACGGCGAACCATTGCCTACGCTGGAGAATTATCTGAAAGCCGGAATGGAACAAACCAAAACCAAGCTCATACTTGAGATAAAGCCCTCGGAACTCGGCAAAGAAAGCTCGATAGCATTAACACGAAAAATTGTATCGCTGGTAGAACTGTTGCGTGCGCAGGCATGGGTCGACTATATCAGCTTTGATTACGATGTATGCAAAGAAGTTATGCGGCTAGCCCCATATACCAAAGTAGCCTACCTACGAGGTGATAAAACACCTGCTGAATTGGCAGCCGATAAGTTCTTCGGTTTTGACTACAACTTCGATGTTTTAAGAAAGAACCCGGGCTGGATACCGGAAGCGAAAAGCAGAAATCTCACTATTAATGTGTGGACTGTAAACGACAAACCGTCACTCGAAGAATTCCTTAAAAGCGACGTGGATTTTATCACCACTAACGAACCTGAGCTTTTGTTATCGATGGTGGAGTAGCCAGTCTCAGGTTTCAGGTCTCAGATTTCAAGTTTCAGGTTTCAGGCCGCTAAGTGATATTTTTTTCAGGATTTCCGACGGTGTTCTTTCCTGATTCGAGATTTGAATTGTTGAAATTGAAAGTTTTTGAAATTAAACGTCGTTTATTTTGATCGCTAGAAGTTTTGAAGAATTGGATGTTTGGAAGTTGTCGCGAAAATTTGCCGAAAGGGTATATCGAGTTACATCAATCGATCCTTTTGCGAGGGATTTTAGTCTTCGCGATCAGCTACGACGTTCAAGTGGTTCGATAATGGATAACATTGCGGAAGGTTTTGAAAGGGACGGAAGGAATGAGTTTATTCAATTCCTTTACATAGCAAAAGCATCTTGCGGTGAATCACGTAGTCAAATATACCGGGCTAAGGACGCTAATTACCTTGAAGAATCTGAGTTCGAATCGTTGAGAAAGGAAGCAGAAGTTATATCGAGGTCATTGTCAAACTTCATTAAATACCTCAAAAAATCAGAATACACGGGATTGAAAAATAAGGCGGATTTCTGACGCCTTGAAACTTGAAACTTGAGACCTGAAACTTGAAATCTGAGACCTGAAACCTGAGACCTGAAATTCGAATTTCCCTACCTATATCCTGCTGCTTGTAATTCAAACAACTGAGAATATCTTCCTCCTGCTTTTATCAGCTCCTGATGTGATCCGACCTCGGATACCTTTCCATCCACCATGACAGCGATCCGGTCTGCGATCCTAACCGTGGAGAATCTATGTGAGATAACAATGCCGATCCTTCCTTTTAAATTTTCTTTCAACTCGGCGAAGATCGCCGCCTCCGCTTCCGGATCTAATGAAGATGTCGGTTCATCCAATATCCAGATGTCTGCATCGCGATACATGATCCTCGCTAGTGCAAGACGCTGCCACTCGCCACCTGAGAGATCATGTCCACCTTCGAAGAGTCTTCCTACTTTTGAATCCAATCCATTGGGCATCTTCTTCACGAGCCATTCGCTGCGTGCGTCGCGAAGTGATTCCAGTACGCGATGATCGAAGACTTCTGCATCCGGTCTTCCCATTGTAACATTTTCCCTTACGGTTAGCTCATAGTTAGCATAGTCCTGAAAGAGAACACCGATCCTGTTTCTCAACTCCTCCGGGTCGGTATTCTTAAGGTCAACTCCTCCGATATTAATAGATCCACTGTCGACATCGTAGAACCTGAGTAGAAGTCGAACGATAGTACTTTTTCCGGCACCATTTTCTCCAACCAGGGCGATCAATTCTCCATTATTAATAGAGAGATTGAAATCCCGTACTGCATATTCAGTGCTACCGGGATATTTAAAGCTGACATTATTAAATACAATTCCCTTATCAAGCTTGGCAGGAAGTTTTTCCGGATTGTCAACTTTCTTCACCAACTCATCGATTGAAAGGAAAGAGAAATAATCATCGAGAAAAGTGGTGTGCTGGTCGACAGAGACAAAAGTACTTGATATCTGACCAAGAGTGGCGGATACGGAAGTAAATGCTCCAATCACCAAAACCACTCCTCCTGGATCGATCACTCCCGCGACACCTTTAATAGAAACAAACAAATAGGCAATTGCCAAAGTGGTGCCCGTTACTATACCAGTTATAATTGAAACCCGCGTACCCGACCGATACATCAACGCCCTCTGACGAAAAAGACTTTCTGACAAATTACTATGACGTCCAAGCAAGTAATCGGCTAAAACATATGCGCGAATTTCTTTTGTTGTTCTCGGTTGAACCAACAAATCGCCAATATATCCGCGTTCCCTTTCTTCGGGAGTTTCCTTGTAAAAGAATTCATAAAGCTTTGAAGTTACACGGCTTTCCAACAGCAATGACAAACCCGCAGCACCAATTGCTAGAACAACCAACATGTAATGCAGGCTTGCCAATAGCGTCGCCATCAGGATGATCGTTACAATGTTGCTTGAAAGTCCCAGCACAGACCAGGTGAGGTCTCCCGGTCTCCACGACACATCTCTTTTTGCTCGCGCTAACCGGTCATGCCAGTTCGAATTGTCAAAATTCCCGATATCAACTTTCGAAGCTTTTGCAAGGAGTCTTTTTTCAGCCTCGAGCTCAACGCGTCTTACAAATAAATTTCGTCCGTATCCCATGTAAGCGCTAATGGTGCGCTGCAGCATCGATACAATCCATAACCCGACCACTATCCATATCAACTGTGAAAAAAGTATTGTGTGGTTCCTTGCGTCTGCAATGCGATTGACAAGTACCGAACCGAGATAAACTGCAAGCGGCGACATCGCAGCGTTTACCATTCCCAAAAGAGAAAACTTCACCAGTGATTTGTGTGAGGCAGCCCAGGCAAGCTCTAATCCTTTTCTCAGATTAGCCCGCACGCGAGATGCCCGGCTGGTCGTTTTTGCTGTGCCTGAATTCATTCTCTTAAATTAAAAATAAAGACCGGGATGACGAAGAGTGTGTTCGCGTTGCCTCACAGCCAATGTTAGACCTCAATTATTAAATTTGTGACAGGTATTGGAACAGAGAATCCCATTTCCTGGTTCCTATTTAATAAAACGATCATGAAGAAAAACGCGCTGATTTTTTTTGGTATTCTTTTTTTCCTACAAACGGCATACTCACAGCTTCAGAAGGCACAGATCAATGCAGCAAGGATACCAGAACTCAACCAGCACTATGTTGATGAATACACCTTTGACGTTTCCACTAATCCTGAATTGTGGAAAAAGCAAAAAAATGGCCTGAATGTTTCTGTTGCCTCTACGAATGAATTATATCTGAGAACGGAAGTTCCACAAATAAATCAAGAGAATTCCGTTTGGGAATCAACGGGCTGGAAAGGAGAGCGGCTCAATGCTCAACTGGTTATCTGGTCCACAGACACGCTGAAGCAAGTTCGTCTCGAAGTAAAAGATCTTGTCAACTCAAAACAGAAAGTATTGAATAAAGAGAACGTGAAAGTCAATCTCGTGCGATACGTACTTTCAAACTTCCCTTATGGTGCTAAAGCCCAAAACTGCAGCGCCGGGTCAGCCGATACTGCATATCTAATGCCTGACAGATTTGAATCGTTAGACCGATTTGACTTGCCGGGCAACACGGTGCGTCCCATCTGGATTACGATTGACATCCCGACGGATGCCGAGTCAGGTTCATATGCGGGAACAATTGATGTGATATCAGAAGCACAACGCAA
>Ga0111539_10009669_pt1 | contig 12169 bp, 10 predicted proteins | sample RhiMethybrSRZTD1_FD_79667 | JGI IMG/M metagenome (GOLD analysis project Ga0111539, IMG submission 79667) | Populus rhizosphere microbial communities from Tennessee, USA - Rhizosphere MetaG P. TD hybrid SRZTD1 (version 2) (version 2) | ecosystem: Host-associated > Plants > Roots > Rhizosphere >...
AAGCGTTTGCACCAGCGTGCGCTCGCTACGTGGCGGAGGCCCGGGCCCGCATTGGCGCAAACGGGCTTGATTTTGGTACGGAACTCGCGCAGGAAAAGCGCAGCCTTGTGCCGGCCGATTTCGGCTTCCATAACAGCCTGCGCCAGGGGGATGGTTCGCTTGCCTACATTGACTTCGAGTATTTCGGCTGGGATGATCCGGTGAAGCTCACCGCCGACATCCTGTTGCATCCGGGCGTGCCGCTCAGCTCGGCACAGCAACGACGGTTCCGAGAGGCGGCAGAGCGGCTATATGGGGAGGATGCAAGCTTCGCGGTGAGGCTTGAGGCGCTCTTGCCGCTGTTCTGCCTGCGCTGGATCCTCATTTTGCTCAATGAGTTTCTGCCTGAGCGCTGGCAACGGCGGGTACTCGCCGGGGCAAGGGAAAGCTGGGCCGAGGCCAAGGCACGGCAATTGGCCAAGGCCCGCGACTTGTTTGCGCGCTTAACCTAAGAGTGAGGGAGTGACCGATGGCGATGACAGCCGAGGCTGCGGAAGTGATCGAGACTGCGTCGCCACCGCTTGATGAACGCTCCAAATATTTGCGGCGTTTGGTGGTGCGCGGACTAGAGGGCGGCGGGCGCGGCCATGTCGGCTCGTCTCTGTCGCTCATCGAGATTATGCGCGTGCTGTATGACGACGTACTGCGCCACCGGCCGAAGGATCCGCAATGGCGCAACCGCGACCGCATGATACTGAGCAAGGGACATGGCTGCCTCGCGCTCTATGTTATGCTCGCCGATAAGGGCTTCATCCCGCTTGAGACACTAGATACCTTCTGCCACCGCGACTCTATTCTTGGTGGTCATCCGGAAGCGGGCAAAATTCCCGGCGTGGAGGCATCGACCGGCGCGCTCGGCCATGGCTTATCTGTGGGCGTCGGCATGGCGCTCGCGGCCCGCATGCAGGAGCGTGACAGCCGCATCTTCGTTTGCACTGGTGACGGCGAGATTAACGAAGGCTCGATTTGGGAAGCGGCCATGTGCGCCTCCAAGCATAAGCTCGATAACCTCGCCGTTATCGTCGACTACAACAAGATCCAATCGGCCGGCCCGACGCGCGAGATTCAGGATCTGGAACCGCTAGTGGATAAGTGGGAGGCCTTTGGCTTCGCCACCACTGAGGTGGACGGGCATGATGTAGCCGAGTTGCGCGCCGTCTTCCGCCGCCTCCCGTTTTCGCCCCAAAGGCCGAGCGCCATCATCTGTCATACGGTAAAGGGCAAAGGTCTGCCTTTCGCCGAGAATGATGCCAATTGGCACCACAAAGCAAAAGTCCCGCCAGAACTCGTGGCCGACATGTATGCGGCCTTGAGGTGAGCCATGCGTAACACTTGTCTCAACATGGTCTATGAGCTCGCCAAACGTGATCCTCGCGTCGTCTTCATAGGCTCCGACCTGAGCCCCGGCTTGCTGGCTGGGATGAAGCAGGATTATCCCAACCGCTGGTTCATGGAGGGGGTTACGGAGGCCAATGTCATCGGCATTGCCGCCGGCATGGCCAAGGAAGGCTATGTCCCTTACGTCAATACCATCGCCACTTTCATTACGCGCCGCTGTTACGAGCAGGTGGCGATCGATCTCTGCCTGCACGACCTGCCGGTGCGTCTGATCGGCAATGGTGGTGGACTGGTCTACGCCCCTCTCGGGCCGACGCATCTCGCCATTGAGGACATGACCATCATGCGGGCGCTGCCGAACATGGCAGTGGTGGCCGTGTGCGACGCGCCGGAGATGACGCGCTTCATGGAGGGTTCGCTGGACTGGCCGAGCCCGATCTACATACGCCTGGCCAAGGGCGGCGATCTCGTTGTAAGCCGGCCTGAGAACGGCTTTACCTTCGGCAAGGCGATTCGGATGCGCAAGGCGCGAGGCCGCGACCCGGTGGTGCTGATGGCGACGGGGGTAATGACGACCAACTGTCTCGCTGCTGCCGACCTGCTTGGGCGCGAGGGTTATGACGCGAGCGTGGTGCATTTCCACACCGTCAAGCCACTTGACGAGGAGGCGGTTCTCGAACATGCCGATAATGCGCGGCTGGTGGTGACTGTGGAAGAGGGGGTCGCCATTGGCGGCTTCGGCAGCGCCGTGACCGACTTGCTCGTGGAGGAGATGGGCCAATCCTTGCCGCGAATTATTCGGCTGGCGTTGCCGGATGCCTTTCCCCACAAATACGGCGTGCAGAATGACCTGCTCGAGATCTACGGGCTTATGCCCAACCAAATTGCCGCCACTGTCTCCAATGCGCTGAGCAAGGAGGAGATGGTGGCCTAAGGATCGTCGACGCGCCCTCAGAGCATGGGCCAGCGCCGGATCTGGCTGGCGGTGATTCCGAAATCGGCGCAGCTACCGATAGCCACCTTGGGGAGCATGGCCTGCCGTAGCGGCGACAACCCAGCGCGCTGACCGATGCGCCGCTGCGGGATCTTTCCAAATCCCAGGACCACTGGGAGCCGCCGCCCGGCGTGGACGCGCCCTGCATTTTCGCCGCCTTGCCGCCTATGAGGCCGATCCTGCGGGGTCGGCGCGCCTGGACCAGAACTTGTGCTCACTTGCTCTTCCTCTCCGTCAATCAGGTGTGTGACGGAACCGTAGCCCATCGAGACCCCAACTCGCCCGGTGAGCGAGTATGGCCGGCAGAAGACAAGCACCGAAATGGAACTAACTGCGCCGGCACATGGAGCGCGGCGCCCCGGCCGCTTTGGGATCGCCAGCCCGGCCATCAGCCGCGCGGGCTCGTAGACTGCGCCGAAGCGCTGCTCCAGGAACCCCCAGTCAATCGCCCGCGCCAGCTTCACCAATGGTTCATGTCGAGCCGCGATCGAAACAGATCCTAATCAATCAGCAAAGCCGAGAAGCGCCTGGAAGGGATCAGAGCCAATTTCGCAAATCACGACATCGAGAACCGGCCAAACGCAGCGCCGGTCGACATGTTTACAGACATCGTCGATGTTCTTTCGGCCGGTCGAACCTTGCTCGACAGGGCTCCAATTTCGGTCCTAGACTGTTGGACCTGGTCGCCTAACGAGATCACGGCTCAGACGCTTCCAAGCGCTGGTTGCGACAAAAGGGCAATGCTATAAATGGCGAGGCGTTGCCTTACAGAGGGTGAAGCACGGAAGTTAAATCCGGCGAAGTTGCTGAAGTACGGGGTCATGATGAACGTTGACACACCACTACGCAGAGGGAAGAGTTGAGAGTGGCCGGGATAGGCGCGCCCTCCGAGAGAACTATGATCCTCCGACCTCTACCAAAGGACGGGAACAAGCGTATGTTGTCGGGTAGGTTGTGCGTGCTGAGGAGGGGGCGAACACATATCGTGCTGATACGGCCCAATCCTCTGCAATTTGGTCACCTTGGCCTGGAAATCATGTTCGGCGTCAGGCTCGCGAAGCGCTTCCGAGCGCCTTTGTACATTATCCGCCCTGACCAAGTGGTGAACACGGCACTGTATGAATTGGTCGTCGATGGCGTAACGTTTAATGTCATCGAAGGCTGGCGGGCGACGCTGCTCACTTGGATATTCTTCAGCGGAGGCGCACTCAGTGTGAAGGACAAGCCGGTACCTTATGCATCGCCCATCGGCTACCTGCTGACCTACAGATTCTTACGTTTGAACAGCTTCGTCGTCACCGGTTTGTGGCATAAACTAGGCCCAGTTTGGGGGCGATCTCAGCTGTTTATGAAGTTGGCTCGTTATCCACGAGCGGTCGTGCACATAGCAAAGCGCATTATGGGCACAGGCATTCGGCTAATAAGGAAGGGGTTTCCTCTCGGTCCCGATGCCGTGTCTGTTCCTGATGTCTTGGACATACGAGAGGTCTCGGACATAAGAATGGAATCTGCGGCGCGTCTGGACGGGGTCGAAGGGGAAGTTCCCATAAGGATCCGGACTAAGCCGACCCGTTTGAACCCGAGCTATGGTCGAAGACTTTGGGTTGACGATGTCGGATTGTTCCGAATCCCATCAGGTCGCCTACCAAGCTTAGGTGCCAAGGCTGAAAAGGAGTTTGGAATTCTACCGGGTACACCCCTCGTGGCTTTGCACATGCGCGAACCAGGTTTCAAGGCCGGTCGAGAAATTCATGAACGTAAACCGCTTAAACGAAGAGATGATTCGACCCGAAATGTCACCTTTGCCAGCTATCATCTGGCGATAGATTATTTGCGTGAGCGAGGCTACACCGTAGTCCGCATTGGAGACCGCACCATGACGCCGATCGGCTATCCCGGCGTCGTCGACTTGGCAACCTCTCCGGAGCGCACCGACTTATTTGAGTTTTATTGCATCGCCCGTTCGGACTTTTTTATTGGGTGTGAATCCGGTCCGTCCACCATTGCCTGGATGTCAGGTGTGCCGGTAGTAACACTCAACGCCACGGAACCGTGGTCAGCCTATCCGGTCCGCGAGTTTGACACCTTCATACTCAAGGCTGTGTGGGACAAACTAAACGCCCGCACGGTCGGCCCACTTGAAATGTTGACTCGCGATTATGCCAACAATGCCCGCAACACCCAGAGATTCGAGTACATTGAGAACAGTGCCGAGGATGTCCTTGATGCTATCAGAGACATGGTCGAAATTGTGGAACGTGGCGTCCAACGGGAAACGCCGGAGCAGCGCGCGTTCCGGCTGCGTGTCACGAGTTTCTGTTTGCGCGCACGGGCTGAGAATCCCACGATACGCAAACACGGCGCCCACCACGGGTTTATTGGCCGGGGGCGCATTTCAGCGAGCTTTGCACGCAAATACATCGCGGCTCAACTGAAACAGCTTGGTATTGCAAATGCGCCGGCCGAGCTGTGTGTCGGGGCCGCTTAGCGCCATCATCCGCCGGGGCATCGGTTAAAGGGTTCAGCGAATGGTCGTCTTCTTCGTGCTTCACGGTGCTGGGCTTGCGCGTAACTTCGAGCCCTCCATACGCCTCTTAGCTGAACGGGGGCATATTGTGCACCTGGGCTTCCCGTTTAAGCCCAAATCGGCGGACCCACTGGGCGATTGGGTGAGTCAATATGCGTATCCAATTGAGGAAAGGCCCGTGCCACCGCAGGATGCGGATGCGGCTGGAATGCTTGCTCGCATGGCAGAGAGCTTTCCCAATATCTCATGGGGCTTTCTGTGCGGGCAGCGGAGCGATCGCTGGCAAAAGGTCCTCAATGGCTTGAGAGGCTGCAGAGACTATCTACGCCATTTCGATCCGGCCTTTCGCGATGCTGCTGCCTTGCGCGATCGGTTCAGAGAACAAGGCGTGCCAACCTTCTTTACTGTATTTACGAAGCTACCTTTAGTGCGATCAACTTTTGGCCTCCGAGTTCTCGGCCGCTTTTTGGCGGCCTGTGAGTTGGCGATTCCGGTCAGCCAGTCTGCTCTTGACGAGATTCTTGATGTGATGCCAGACGTCGTGTTGGTCTCCCGTTTCGTCGACTACGACTCGATCCAGGTCGATTATGTGCGCGCCGCACAATATCTGGGGATTCCGGTGGGATTTGCGGTTGCGAGCTGGGACAATCTAACCAACAAGGGATTAATCAAGGTTCTTCCTGATTTCGTGACCGTCTGGAATGAGGGCCAGAAACGCGAAGCAGTTGAACTCCACGGCGTGCCCGAAAACCGCGTCTTAGTCACTGGAGCGCAGATTTTCGATTGTTGGTTCGATCGGCAACCGTCATCTGACCGCTCTGCTTTCTGTCATCAATTCAGATTTGATGCTCAGAGGCCGCTTATTACCTACCTGTGCTCTTCGCGCCAAATCGCAGATGACGAGGTTGTAATTGTCCGGCGCTGGCTTGGAGCGCTGCGAAGCCATAACGATTCCCTCGTGCGCAACGTAAGCGTAATCGTGCGCCCACATCCCAAACATGCCGATCAATGGAATGGGGTCGATCTCCACGAGTTCGGAGCAGTCGAAATCTGGCCCCGCGGTGGCGAGCTGCCTGTAACAGAAGAGCAGCGCAATGGGTTTTTTGATACGCTCCATCACTCTGCCGCTATCGTTGGACTTAACACGAGTGCCCAGATCGAGGCGGCGATTGTCGGCCGTCCGGTACTGGTTTTGATTGATCCCGAGTCACCTTCGGCGCGTGAGGGGACCCTCGAGACGCTTCACTTCCGCTATCTGAGCGACTCGGAACATGGTGTGGCTGTGGTAGCGCAGACGGCTGAAGAGCATCTTGATCAACTCAGCGAGGTATTGCGGCGGCCAACCACAAAGCGGTGCAGCAAGTTTGTCGAGGAATTCGTCCGACCTCATGGATTGGACCGGCCTGCGGCGTCAATTCTCGCCGACGCGATGGAGCATGGCGCGACTACCCGCACCCGACCTGAATCAGTAACAACCCCGCCGCTGCTTGCGCTTCGGCTTTTGCTTCTACTTCTGCGTCCTTTACTGGTCGTGTGCTTCAAGAGGAGGCGGGCAAAGATACCTCTAAAAAAAAGAGGCGCTGCCGCACAGGGCGTTTGAACTCAACGCGCTTGAGCTTGAGACAAATCCATAGGATTGGGATATTCGTGAGCTTCACAGCGGCACTAAAAATCGCAGGAGTATCCTCGGTTTTTTGTCCGCCTAGTGGAGAACTCTCATCTCGCAGCGGCCAAGTCAACAACAGGGGGCGCAAGAGCCCGATCCTTGTTTGAAGGCGAGCGGCCGACTGACGTCAGCCTAGTTAAAATTCAGGCCTTAGGAGAATTGTCGATGTCCATCGGCGGACCCATGCTGGCCGTCTATAGTTTCCTTCAGAACGAAGGCCTGTTGGCTGACGTCCACACTGTCGCGGACATAGGCTCGACTGAGTATGAAATTAAGGTAGCCGAACATGACCAAGTGTTTAAGAAGTTCTTTGAGCGAGCCAATGCGTCTGTGCCCACCGGTCGCAATCCGGAAACCGGTTGGTACAAAGGAGGAGCCCGCGAATTCTACGAGAATCTAGGCTATCAATATATCGCCTTCGATATTGATGGACGGTTTGGCTCGCGAGTATTTGACCTCAACCATGATCAGGTGCCGGCACGGCACGTGAGGTGGAGTGACTTGACCGCTAATTTGGGCACTATCGAGCACGTATTCAACCAGGTGAACTGCTTTCGGGTCGTACATGACCTTACCAAGCCTGGTGGATTAATGATCCACGTCTCTCCCCTGAATAATTCAATTTATCATGGTTTATTCCAATACAATCCGCGCCTGTTTTCGGCTTTGGGTGAATACAATGACTATGAGATGTTGGGGCAATGGGCCTCGACTGCGGATCCTTCCTTCTGGCTGCCGACCAGCGTGAGAAAGCAATTTCTCATGGAGTCTGCAGTCATGGTGACACTGATGCGTAAGAAAGGAACGTCCGACTTTGTCATCCCTCTGCAAATAGATACTCCGATGGTCCCCCAGCGGGATGCTCTGGGTCGCTATAACGTCAATTCCTTCGCTAAACACATTCCGCCGGCCCCGAAATACAACATGGGTTTCAAGGTCGACTTTACGACACTGGAGTCACGGCAGCTGACCCAGACACAGGTAGTTCGAAGGCTGGAACCCGTCAAATGGGCTGTGCGTGCCGGCCTGAGTTTGATGAGGCGCGCCGTCTCTCAGGCAGGTTGACGCAACTGCCGCGACGATACCCCACAAGGTCGGCTGGACCGGGGCGTCCAGCCCCTTCCGATGAATCAGTTCAACTGCCGATGCGCAGAAGGACGCGCCCGGAGTGCCCACTGCGCATCTTGTCCAGTGCAGAGTTGACCTCATCTAGCGGATACTCATCCGTGATGATGCCTTCGAAGGAGATGCGTCCGGCGTGAGCGAGACGCATGATGCGTGGAATGTCGATGTGCGGACGAGCGCTTCCGCCATGGGAGCCAGTAAGGGTCTTGTTGAAGTGAATTGGTAGAGTGTAGATCGTCACCTTTTCGCGCGGCACGCCAACAAGCACGCAGGTCCCGTCGGAGTGAGTGAGCTCGTAAGCCTGCTCAATTACTGATTTGACACCGGTAGTCTCGATCACCTTGTCAGGACCTGCATCGCCAACGATCTTGCGGATCTCACTTACAACCTCCAAGCGAGATGGATTCACGACGTGGGTGGCGCCCCGCTGCTTCGCCATCTCAAGTTTTTCGTCGATCAGGTCGACAGCAATGATTGGGTTAGCGCCAGCTAGCTCAGCGAACTGAATCACATTCAGCCCGACTCCGCCAATGCCAAACACCACCACCGACTCCCCGAGCTTGAGCTTGGCGTCATTACTGATCACGCCGGCAGCAGTGGTCACCGCACAGCCGAAAAGCGGGGCTATCTTCATGTCGAAATTGCCCGGGATCACTGTCATGCGGTTCTCTGATACCACGGCATATTCGTTGAAGGTGGTAACCCATCCGGCGTTGAGTTTACCTCCACGCCATACATATGCCGGGGGCCCGCACTGGATGCCTAGGCTAGGACGCCAATGTAGCACCACGGTGTCGTCAGGTCTGACGTTGGTGACACCGGGACCAATCTCCAGCACCCTCGCGGAAGCCTCATGGCCGAGTAGATGGGGCAAGAATTTGTCGGGACCTTTGGCAGCAGCGATCTCATTCAGCTGCGCGCCGCAGATCGTGGAATAAAGCACCTTCACCAACACTTGCCCGACGTCGAGAGCGTCGGGAAGAGTGATCTCGTCAACGAGCAAAGGTTTTCGCGATTCCGCCAGGATGGCCGCCTTCGATTTTTTTACCTGCATTTGCCAACGCCCCCGCTACTCGAAATAAATGAATTCGTAGTCACCGGTATAGCCGAAGTGGTTATACAGCCAGATCCACTCCGAAGTGTGAAACAACGACTCCGCGGTGAGCGCCCAACACTCGAGATTGAACAACTCAAACTCGTTCCGGTATCCCTCAACCATGATATATTTGTTCTTGCCGACGCGCTCGATCTCCTTCACTGCGGTCTCCAACTCGAAGACGCGCAGGTTGTGCAGGGTGCCGAGCGAGATGACAAGATCGAACTGCTTATCGCCGAAGGGGTAGGCATCCTGGGCCCGGTAGAGAAACAAGTGGGGTCGAATGTTGGGCTTAGACTCTGCCAAGCCGTGCTTCGAGATGTCGAACCCGGTAACTTGCAGGCCGGGGAGGATCTTCTTCATCTCGTAAAGCAGAAATGCCTTACCGCAGCCGACATCCAGGACCTTGCTGCCATCGGTAAGCCCATAGATGCCGATCAGGGCCTGTGCCACCGGCGTCCAGCGGCCTTCCATATAGCGGTAGCCTCCATAGCCGTAGCGGCGGTCACCGTCCCAATAGTCGAATTCGTATTCCTTCGCCTTGATCATGCAGGTGACCTTGTCGTCGGTCATCCGGCCGATATAGTCCCGCTTCGTCGCCTTGTGCAGCGGTGTCACAATCTCAAGCAAACGACCCATTACAGTCCCCGTCCTCGCGCAGTCTTAAAGGATTGTGGTGCATGAGCGGCGACTCCAAAGTTGCGCTGATGGCGCGCATCTGTCGCCGGCTGATACTCCACGAGAGCAATGTCCAGGTAAACACCGGGCGTTCAAGCCCGGCAACGGACGGGCGAACTTGTAGAGGGGGGTCCCTCCTTTGGCAAGTCCCGTTGGGCGTGCAGCGAAGCCTTGGCGTCGCAGTCCGATGGATCTCATCCGGACCCGTTTTCAGGCGCTGACCGGGAGGTGATTCGACCGCCAAGTGCCTCCATTTTCCGCCTGATTACTAGTACGTCGGTCGGAGCAGCGGTCTTCCGCAACGCTCCTTTTTGCGAGACGTTGTGCTGATCACACTATGCAAGGGGAATTCAAATCCCAAGTGGCAAGCAAACTCGCCGAAACGATCCGAGATAACACAAAACATTAGTGCCGCTGCCCGAGAGCGATTTCATCACCAAAATAAAAGGAGGGAGACTCTGGCCTGATAGGCCACGACCGCGACAAAGGGCTTGGCTCGACCAAAGGCTGAAACTCGACCTCAATATGCTGGCTCGTCAGGGATTGATCCGGCGCGGAGCCCGAGAAAGAGATCGAGCGCGTCGGCAGGACAAATTATGGTCGAGGGGAATCGGAACGAGTTGGAGCTGTTCAATCTGGAGTGCTACGGCGGAGTCGCTGTTGCATACCGCCGAGTGGATTTGGCTCTACAAGCGTTTCGGCTATACCGGCGACTATGAATTCCCTATTTCGAGTGAATTACGTACAGAGGCGCCCGGAAGCGTTTGGCGAGCCTGGCGCCAAACATCAGTTCGAGGCCAAGATGACCAAATTGCAAGGGATTGGGCCGTACGAGCACGATATGGCTTCTACGTCTCCTTAGTACGCACAACCTCCCGGTCAAAGCACGTTTCGTTTGAGCTTTTAGATTGAGGAGGGAGCCTGCTCGCCCAGCTCAGCTGTTGTTGTGTATCAAGATTCATTCACTTACCTCCACGAGGTTACTTACCTCCGTGAGGGCCGTGGCCGTATATTAGTGGCTCACAGCACTTCATCTAAAATCCAGTCTGAGCGCATCATGAACCAAACCCCGAAAAAGAAGATGCACAGCGTGACCGCCGCACTCACGATAAACGTCTGAGGCTCAGGCCCCCCAAACAGACCGTAGCGATACATTTCTACAAGACTCGTCATCGGATTTCCGTACTCGGAAAACCAACGGAGCCGATCGGGAAGTATCTCCAAAGGATAGACTACTGGCGTCAGAAAAAACCAAGCTTGTATGATTGCCGCTAGGATATGCCTAATATCTCTTGACATCAAAAATATGACCGATAGAACTGCCGAAATCCCAGCCACTAACATGCAAGTAAGTAGTACTGAAACGAGCACGTAAATTAGATTAAATCCGAATAGGATGCCAAGATGGCCAGTAGTGAACCACATGAACACTGCTGAGCCCAACAAAAAAATGAAGAAAATCACGTGGTGGAATAAGGGTATCGATAGCCCTGCAATTGTCATGGCAATACGTGGCGCGTGTACTACCTTACGAAGCTTTTTAGCGTAATTTAAATTCCTCAGACCCCGCTTTAGCCCAATATCCAGGATAGTCCATAATCCCATTCCAGAAATCAGAAATAGCGGATAGGGAATGGAGCTCGTTTGAAACGAATTCACGTGGTTAAACACTGCGATCATGCCAGCGACGGGCAGGATGCACTGGACAAAAAGCCAAAACGGCCCCAATACTGTTCGCTGATACGTGTTTCTAAGAAGGTATGCACCTACAACGCGAATCAGCGCATAATGCCTGAGTGCCTCCCAAAGATAGGCAAATATATTAAGTGGCACTTCGCGTGAATGGAAGGAAACACTGGTCGAAGCTTGAATTGACATCGCGATTTCCTCCTCTGAGTCTGCCTACATATCTTCGTCTTGATCGTCGTTGGTGCCTGCATCATCCTCGGAAACGACAATTGGTGTGCGTAAAGCATCGTTAACAAACTCGGCGTGGCGGGCCGTGACCTCGTGTGTTTTTCCGAAATCGAGTAAACGGCCCTTATCTAAAAGTAGGGCGTGGGTGCTCAGGTCCAGGGCTTCTTGTAGTTGTGAACTGGAGATCAGCAAGGTCTTACCGCGTTGGGGAGCCTCTTTAACGAATCGCAACCATGTTTCGCCCACGATCTTCCTAACTTCTTCGACTATTATGATGTCAAAAGGCCCCGAGCAGACGAAACTCAGGGCGATATCGAACAACTTGGATTTGGGAACACTCCTCGCTGGCATACCGAAAAGTTCAGGCCTCCCGGTGAACACCTCCATGGAGGGTAACGCAGAGAGAATCTCTCTACGACTTACTCCAACCAACGCGCCGAGGCTGAATAGATTGTAGCGGACTGTTCTATGAGGCACAGGAGTTACATCGGCCTGCTCCAGTGAAATGACCCTCCCTTTGAGGGTCACCTCCCCCAGTTTGGGCGGGGTCATCTTGGCTACAATGCGCATAAGGGGTATGCGTGAAAGGCCCCCCACATCAACCACACAGACCACTGATCCTCGCGGAATCTGAATGCTCACATCGTCCAGCTTCCGTTCCAATCGTCGGCCAAAAATCTCTCCCCGGACGAAGCTTTGCAAATTTATGAACATGCTTCCGAAGTATAGAAGTTGATCAAGTACTTCATTCCGTGTACGACGGGGACGCAAATGCGACGCGACGCCTCG
>Ga0111539_10009670_pt1 | contig 12168 bp, 12 predicted proteins | sample RhiMethybrSRZTD1_FD_79667 | JGI IMG/M metagenome (GOLD analysis project Ga0111539, IMG submission 79667) | Populus rhizosphere microbial communities from Tennessee, USA - Rhizosphere MetaG P. TD hybrid SRZTD1 (version 2) (version 2) | ecosystem: Host-associated > Plants > Roots > Rhizosphere >...
CAAGCAGGCGGTGCGCGCCGCGTACGCCGCAGTATTCGAAACATTTCATGACGCTCATTGGGCGAACCCCAGGCATTTCGTCGCCGGCAATCGTGGCGTGTCTGAGTGGACGTTCACCGGCACGCACACAGATGGCAAGCGCGTGGAGGTGAGTGGCTGCGATCTCTTCACCTTCCATGACGGCAAGATCGCGGTGAAGAACTCTTATCGGAAGAATCGACCGAGCTTCACTTGAATCCGCCCAGGTCGTCGGCTGCGTTCGGCCGCTGCATGCCTTTCTCGAAGTACTCCTCCCAGATGCGCGCCCACGGGCGATCGAACAAGTCGCGCACCGTGTAATCGATCATCGTCCAGGATCCTCACGAGTCGCTATCCCTGCAGGGTGGTCGGCGCGCGGTGGTTCAGCAGCAACCAATAGAGGCCCAGCTGCTTGACCGCATCGGCGAACTGCTCGAAATCGACCGGCTTGCGTACGTAGCTATTCGCGCCGAGGCTGTATCCGTTTACGAGATCGCGCTCCTCGATTGACGACGTCAGAATCACCACAGGAAGGAGTTTCGTTTTCGGGTGAGCCCGCACCTGTTCGAGGACCTCCAAGCCGCCGACCCGCGGCAGGTTCAGATCGAGAAGCACCACCTGTGGCAGCGCATTCGGGTCGCGGCCCGCGTACCGGCCGGTCGTGAACAGATACTCGAGCGCTTCGACGCCGTCCCGCACAACGACCACGTCGTTCGCAATGTTGCTCTTCCGGAACGCTCGCAGCGTCAGATCGACATCGTCCTGGTTGTCTTCGACGAGCAGGATCTCATTCATCGTGATTCCTCGCGTGACGTCCGCGGCGGCTCCAACGTAAACGACACGCACGCGCCGCGACCGGGCGCTCCCTCGGCCCATACGTGGCCGCCGTGCCGGTGGACGATTCGTCGTACCGTTGCGAGACCGATCCCGGTGCCCGGGAAGTCCGAGGCCGCGTGAAGCCGCTGAAATGGCGTGAACAGTTTGGCGGCGTAAGAGGTGTCGAAGCCGATACCGTTGTCACGGACATAGAAGATCGTCGAGCCATCCGGCCCATCGTTGCTGCCGATCTCAACCTGCGCGTTCGGCTGTCGGCCCGTGAACTTCCACGCGTTGTCGAGAAGATTCTCGAGCAGGATCCGCAGCAGCCGCGGGTCACCCATCGCGACAAGTGCCGGCGCGATGGTGACGGCTGGCACATGTCCGCCGGCGCGCTTATCGAGCTCGTTCGCGACGCGCACCGCGAGTTCACCGAGATTCACCGGCTCTCGCGTCATCTCCCCACGCGACACCTTGGAAAGCCGCAGCAGGTCATCGATCAACTGTCCCATGCGTTGTGTCGCAGAGCGGATGCGATCGAGATGGGTTCGTGTCTCGCCACTCAGCACCGGGCCGGCATCCTCGACCAGGGCCTGGCTGAACCCGGCGATGCTGCGCAGCGGTGCAAGAAGATCGTGTGAGACCGAGTAACTGAACGCCTCCAGTTCCGCAAGGGCGGCCTGCAGTTCGGCAGTGCGCTGGCTGACCCGCTGCTCCAGCTCCGTGTTGAGGGCCCGCTGCGCGTCCTCCGACTGTTTCCGCTCGGTGATGTCGCGCAAGTAACCGGTGTAGAGCTCCTCGCCGTCCCCAGGGATCTTCGCCATCGCGAGCTCCACCGGGAACGCACTGCCGTCGCTGCGGACGGCTTGCATCTCGATGCGGCGCCCCAACACCGTGAGGTCGCCGGTGGCGTGATGACACGCCAGACCATCGCGATGTGCCTGACCCAAATCCGTGGCGATGATCAGATCGGCCAGCGGCCGGCCGAACACATCGCGCTTGCGATAGCCAAAGGTCCGTTCCGCAGCCGGATTGAACTCGATGACGCGACCGTCACCGTCCATGGTAATGACGCAGTCGAGCGCCGCGTCGACGATCGCCCGGTGTCGAGCATCGCTTTGGCGCAGGGCCGCTTCCGCGCGCTTGCGTTCGGTGACGTCGTGGACAACGACGAGCACGGCAGGTCCATCGCGAAACAGCAGTGTGTGAGCCGCGATCTCCACGTCGAGGATACGGGCGTCGCGCGTTCGATGGCGCAGGTTCGTCCAGCGGCGCAGGCCCGGTCCAGCGCGACGGAGATCGTCGATCAGTCGCCCCGCGTCCTCGGGCACGTGCAGGTCGGTAATGCGCTTCTGCAGGAACTCATCCCGCGTGTAGCCGTAGCGGCTAACCGCGGCGTCGTTGACTTCGAGGAATCGCAGCGACTCGGATTCGTACAGCCACGTCGGCAAAGGGTTGGCAGCTAACAGCAGCCGGAAGGGCGCGTCCTCTTGCACGGCGCCGGGAATCACACGAGCCCTTGTGATGCGTGGCGCACGACCCAGCGCCGAGTCGCCTCAGCACCCTCCGGCGCCGCGAAGAAGGTCCCCTGAGCGGAATCGCAGCCGAGCGTCCGGAGGTGATCACGAACGGCCATCGACTCGACGCCTTCCGCGACAATGTTCAGGCCCAAGTTGTGCGCCAGCTCGATCGTCGATCGAACAATCGCCGCATCGATAGGCAGCCCCGACACGAACAGTCGATCGATCTTCAGCTCGTCGACCGGTAGGTCACGGAGGTAGCTGAGCGAGGAGTAGCCGGTGCCGTAGTCATCGACGGCGACGCTGATGCCCATCTCGCGCAGTCGCGACAGACAGGCGATCGACCGATCCGGATCCGACATGATCGAGTTCTCGGTGATCTCGAGCGCGAGCGCCGACGGCGGAGCACGGTGCCTTCTCAGTACCTCCGCCACGCGATCGGGAAGATCCGGATCGCGTAGATGCCTGGCCGACAGGTTGACCGCAACCTGAATCGGCAGGCAGACGCGAGGTGCCGCCCATTCCCTCAGCACCTTGTCAATCAAGAGCATCGTGAGTGGTTCGATGAGTCCGGTCTGCTCGGCGAGACTGACAAACTCCTCCGGACCGAGCAGTCCTTGTGTGGGATGCTGCCATCGGGCCAGCGCCTCGATCCTGATCACCTCATTGGTCCGCAGGCTCACGATGGGTTGGTAATGACACACGAATTGATCGTGTTCGATCCCTTCGCGGAGCTCGGTTGTCAGCGCCAGACGACGGTGGGCCGGTCGATCGCGATCGGGCGCATACACGGCGATACCACAACCACCGCTCTTTGCCACATACATCGCGATATCTGCCTTCTGCAGCATCGAATCCGCAGTGGTACCGTGCTCTGGGAACGTGGCAATGCCGATGCTCGCGCCCACGACGAATGGCCGATTCTGGATCACGTACGGCTCATTCAAGCGGATCAGCACCTTGCCTCCCATCGTCGTGGCCCGCTGTGCGTCGACGTTGCGCAGCATCACGGCGAACTCATCGCCACCCAGCCGCGCGACCGTATCGCTCTCGCGAACCAGGGCGCGCAGGCGGGCGCCGACCTCCTGCAGCATCCGATCGCCGGCGTGGTGCCCCAACGAGTCGTTCACGCTCTTGAAATGATCGAGATCGATAATCAGCAGCGCGATTGGCTCTGCGCTTCGCTGGGCGACGAGCAGGGCCTGCGTCAGGCGATCGTTGAGGAGTACTCGATTCGCCAGGCCGGTGAGTGCGTCGTGGTAGGCCAGATACGCCAGGCGTTCCTCCGCCTGTCTCCGGGAACGCCGGCTCGCGACCTCGCGTAACTCACGCTCGACGGCGGGAACGAGCCGCTTCAGGTTCCCCTTCATGATGTAGTCCTGCGCGCCACTCCTCATCGCCGCCACCGCGGCATCCTCGCCAATAGTGCCGGACACGAAGATGAAGGGCATTTCCGCATCGAATTGACGGACGAGTGCCAGCGCAGCGGTCCCGCTGAACCGCGGCATGCTGAAGTCGCCGATCGCGACATCCCATCGCGTCTCTTCCCACGCGGCGATCAGGCCCTCCGCGGTATCCACGCGTGTGAACGTCACCTCATAGCCTCCGCGCACGAGCTCGCGGATCACCAGCACCGCGTCGTCTTCAGAGTCTTCGACCAGGATTACGCGAAGGGTGTTCATTGGCGCTGACGTCAGCGCCAGGTGCCATGCAAGTATCGTGTGCATCAACACTTGCGTGCAGTCCTGGGCAAGTGTCACTCACGAACCGGGCACGTCGATACCCATCTTGGGTAAGACCGCAGGACCGCACGGCATCTCGATTCCGAGTCTCTGAGACGCCGAAGACGATTGGCCGGTAGAAGTTACTTGCGCTGCATCATTTCATGTGCTGAAGCGAGCGCTCATACAGGGCGTGGATGAGGGGCGACGCGGTCTAGAAAGTGAAGTCGTAATCGGGACTCAACGAATGTCCCGATGGATCGGCCGCATTCATGAACTCGCGAATCAGGTAGGGGTTAGTTCGCTTCTTGAACGCGGCGTTCCGGATGACCTCGAAGCCGTGCTCGATGCCCGAGGCCTCGTCGATATCGATGTCAGCGGCCAGGCCGCCCGTGGCGAGTTCGGTCATGAACGTGACCTGCAGGTTGGCGTGCGAGTCCTTTGACTTGAAGCTCTCGAGCGGCGGTGAAAAACCTGGCGGTGGCTCGTGCAGCGCGCCGGGGGCCGACTTGTACATCGGTGCCGCTCGAAGTTGATCGCGCAGCCCGGGCGCGACTCTCGCGAACAGCCGATCCTGCCGCATGATCAGCAGGTCCTGAAATGCCGGCAGGCAGTTGTTCGCGGTCTTGCCGTCGGCCGCCTTCTTCGTGATGTTGAGCAGGCACGCTCTCCGCAACGGGCCCATCTGCTTGTAGAGCGCGTTTCCGGACAGGCCCACCAGGTCGCGGTCCTCCGGCTTGTCCACGATCATCGTCGCCTGGCTGAGCATCGTCTGAAGGGTGGATGGCAGATTCGCGAGCGCCGGTGCTTGAATGTCCTGCACGTCGCCCGGCCTGACCCAGAACTCCACGTCGTCACTGGCCGTGTTGTCGCGGTCTTCCTGAATCAGTTGGAAGAACGCGTACTTCCTGTAGTGCGACATCGATGCCCGCACTTCGTACATCGTGCCCGGGCCGGTCTGGCACGCGATGCCCGTAATGGTGAGGAGGCCGACAGGCCCAGCGACGCTGACCTCCATGTTCTCCCCTCCCGCACCGGGAGATCCTGAGACACGCTTCAGGTCGATATGGACGCGCCCCTGAGCGAGTTCTCCGGCCATGTCAGAGAGGTGCACAACGAGGTTGCCTTTGGGCATGGCGGGATTGTACGCGGCGCGGACCGCGTGTTAGGCTCGCGGCCATGCCCGTTCACAAATTCCCCGATGTTCCTCCGAAGAACACCGTCGTGTCACTGCACGACATCCAGCGACTCTGCGAGGCCAAAGGGCTTCCTCGCCTGTGGAAGCGGATCGCCACTGACCCGCCGCACAAACCATTCGCGAGCGATGGCTGCAGCCTGTTCTTCAACGAGATCGCGAAGATCAACATCTATCCCGCGTGCTTCTTTCACGATCTGAAGTACTGGAGCGGCTATCCGAATTCCACGCCTGTCGAGCGACTCGAGCGATTCATCGCCGACGCGGAGCTCATGACCGATGTGGCCTCGCTCGGCGTGGACTTCTTCATTGCCGAAACCGTGTTCCGCGGCGTGCGAACGGGGGGCGGCCCCGTCTCGCTGCCATTCTCGTGGGGATTCGGACGGGTCTGAGACGAGAGCCCCGTGTAGTGTCCGGCTTTAGCCGGACCGGGCTTCATGAGAAGGATGACCGGCGGAAGGTCACTGGACACATCCAGGCGATAGATGAAGTTGTCGCGATCGGCGACGTGATAGTGCTCCCGGATCGTTTTCGACGGATCGCTCACGCGTGTCGCCCTCGAGACGCGGCGCCCAGCGACGCTCCGATGATCCGCAACCCATTGGCGAGAAAGAACCAGAACGGGCCATAGGCAGCGACCACGGCGGGGATCGTGGTTGGGGGAATCGAACAGATCGCCAGATAGATTGCTGTCGCGGCAATTCCGGTCAGCGCGCCGTGCAGCGTGAGCTGCGAAGACAGCGGTCGCGCCACCCACCTGCCAGCGAGTGCCCCGACCACGAAGCAGGCCACCGCCACAGACACGAAAAAGATGGTGTAGTCACCCGACGCGTTCTGAGCGCCAGGCGCGAGCGGATTCGCGACGAAACCCAGCAGCGGGATCGCTGCGACGATCAACACCGCCTCCAACAGGACGGCGCCAATCGCGATTCGGCCCCACCGGATTCGGCCAGCCGACGTTGCGATCTGTTGTTGAGCGGTTGCGTTCGTCATGGTTGTGGTGACCTCGCCCTTACATTAGTCCTTCGTGCGTGGTTCTTGGTCCTTGGTCCGTACTTGGTCGTAGAATGCCCATCGATGGGCGTGGACAGTTTGTCTATGTCAGAAGCGCGGCACCCCGCCGCGGAGACGTCGTCAGCGCGTCCGTCGAGCGCCGTTCACTCGTACAACGTCCGCATCTGTCACTGGATCAACCTCGTTTCCTGCGTGTATCTGCTGTGGAGCGGCGTCCACATCTTTCTCGACTTCCCGGAGCTGTACTGGGGGCACACGGGCTATCGCGGGTATCCGGCAGCGTTCAGGCTCGCGGACTGGGGCCTCTCGTGGGAAGAGGCGGGCGCGCTCGGCGATCGTCGGTGGGGACGCAACTACCACTTCACCGCAGCCTGGGTGTTTCTCATCAACGGCCTCGTGTACGTCGTCTGGAATCTCTACTCGAGTCACTTTCGCAACCGGATGTGGCCCGCTCGTGATGAGCGGACGGTTGCGCATGTGCGCGCGGAGCTGCGCGATCATTTGCGCTGGCGATCGAGCCGGCACGCCAACGGCAGCTACGGCACGCTGCAGAAGACGTCGTATCTCATTCTGATCTTCGTGTTCGTGCCGCTCATGATCCTGACCGGCATTGCGCAATCACCCGGCTTTACTGCGGCGATGCCAGCGCTGCTGGACATGTTCGGCGGCCGTCAGACGGCGCGGACGCTTCACACCATCGGCACCGTGGTGCTCATGCTGTTCGTCGTCGTCCACGTGCTGGAGGTCGCTGCCGCGGGGTTCTTCGTCAAGGTTCGTTCGATGATCACGGGAAAATAGCGATGCCCACGCGCATTTCACGTCGTAGGTGGCTGACGACGAGCGTACCTGCGCTCGGTGGTCTGTTGTTGACGGGATGTTCGCGCGAGACGTTCGTGCCGCCGCGCGTGCGCGGGGGACTGATCGGCGCAGCCGACGTATTGACGATGAGCACGAATCGTCTGCTGCTCTCCGGCCAGCAGTTGGCGCGCGAGTACAGCCGAAGTGACGTCGCCGATCCGTTCCCGACCTGGAACCAGACCAACCCGCGAAACGCCGAGTATCAACGCCACGCGTCGGAAGGGTTCAGGAACTGGCGACTCCCGATCAGCGGCCTCGTCCAACGACCGCGAGACTTGTCGCTCGACGAGATCAGACGCCTGCCTCCCCGGACGCAGATCACGGCTCACATCTGCGAACAGGGGTGGTCGGCGATCGGCGAGTGGACGGGTGCCCCGCTCCAGCGACTGATCGAGGAGGCCGGTGGCGTCACTCCGGCCGCACGCTACGTCGTCATCGACACCTTCGACGGGTGGTACGAGGGATACGATCTGTTTGAGGTCGCGCACGCCCAGACGATCCTTGCCTACGGACTCAACGGCCGCGACCTTCCGCGAGGAAACGGCGCGCCGCTGCGTCTCCGCGTCGAACGGCAGTGCGGATACAAGAACCTGAAGTTCCTGAAATCGATTCGGGTGGTCGACTCGATGGCCGACATTGGCCGGGGCACGGGTGGAATCAACTCGGACTTCGGGTTCCACTGGTTTGCCGGCGTCTAGCGGACGCGCGCATATACTAGTTGGTCAAAGAGATGAGAAAACGCATCCTGCTGTGTACGGTGCTCGCCTGTGTGGTGACTGCCACGAACGCTTCGGCCCAGGTGATCACCAACCTGATCAAGCGAGTCGGCATCGGAGGATCGGTCGGAACCTTCTTCACGTCTGACGATAACGTGAACACAGCTTTCGGAGCCGGCATCAACGTCGGCCTGGTGCCCAAGGCCGGGCTCGGCGCGATGCTTGGCTTGGGATGGTACCAGACCGATCTCACTTTGTCTGGAGTCTCCGGCGACGTGGAAGTTGGACGTCTTCGCGTCCGTCCGATCATGGCCGGCATTGGTTACACCTGGATGAAGGACCGACTCGCCACGAGCGTGTCGATCGGCGCGGGCATCAGCTTCAACTCGATCAAGCTGAATGATCAGTACCGGACGTTCTTCGGCCCTGGTACCGAGGTCCGCGTTGACGCGAGCAACAGCTTTGTGGTCAGGCCCCAATTCAGGGTCGAATACGCCGTCGCCAAAAAGGTCGGCGTCTATTCGAGCGTGGGTTACTTCTTCAACAAGTTCGACAACGTGATCGAGACGCCGATCGGCCGGTTCGAGAACGAGTGGGACGCGAGCAGCTTCAACATCTCCGTCGGAGCAAGGGTCTATCCGTTCAAATAACGACTACGGGCTACGGGCTACGGACCAAGGACCAGGAACGGACCAAGGACCAAGGACCAAGAACGGACCAGGAACCAAGAACCAAGGACGAAGGACCACGTTAGTCGTGCCGCAGCGCGACGAGCGGATCCATGAGAGCAGCCCGGCGTCCGGGCACGAATGCGGCGGCGACGCCCACGAGTGCGGTCACCGCAGCGATCGTCAGCAGCGCCAGCGGGTCGATGCTCGGACGATACACCGTGAGGTTGCCGATCCCGATGTCTGCGGATCCGGATCCGGCGCGCATCACGAGTATCAACAGGACGAGAAGCACGAGACCGATGCCCGTGCCTACGCCGATCAACCCCGCCACTCCTTGTGCAATGCTCCAGACAACCTGCTGACTGCGGGCGCCGAGCGCCATGCGGATGCCAATCTCACGCGATCGTCTCGCGACGGCGAAGGCGACCACCGCATAGAGACCGATGCTGGCCAGCACCAGACCGAGTCCGCCGAGGGCGCCGAACAGCGTGGCGATTCCCTTCGGTGCCGCCTGCGCGTTCTCCAGTTTCTGCGCCATCGTCTGCGCCGTCACCACCGGCAGCGTCACGTCCACGGCGCGCAGTTCACGCTGCATCGCCGCGACAAGGCTTGCGGCATCACCCGACGTCCGCGCCATGACCGTCGTCGGCTGCGCGCCAGTCTGGGTGTACGAGTTGTAGAACGGCGGCCCGATCGGATCGAGGACGTCGTCCTCGAAGTCGCCCGTGCCCGTGTCGCGCACGACGCCGATCACCTCGGTCCAGGAGTTCGGATTGTTCTGTATCCGGAATCGCCGGCCGACGGCGTCCACCGACCCAAAGTACAGCCGCGCCATTCGATCGGTGATCACCGCTACGTGCGGCGTGTCGGCGCGGTCCCGCGCGTCGAACACGCGGCCGTACAGCAGCGGAATGCGCAGTGTGTCGAAGAAGCCGGGTCCCGCGGCGAACACGACAGCTTCCACACCCTTTTGATCCGACGCACCATCCACGACGATCTGCACGCTATTGGGCCCCATCGGCAGACCGCGCAACAGCGCAGCGGATTGGACGCCTGGAACAGCCTGGATCCGGCGCAGGAGATCGTCGTACACCCTCATTGCGTCGGCGTCCGAGTAGCTGGCGAACCGTAAATCGGTCTCGAGCATCGCCACGCCATCAACGGCATAACCGATGCGCAGCGCTCTCGCCGCTGCGGTCATCTGGAGAAAGATGCTCGTGCCGCCGAGCAGCAGCACCGAGATCGCCACCTGAAAGACGATGAGCGCGTTCTTCAAAGTGAGCCGCCTATGATCGATCGGCTGCAGCCCCTCGTCTCGGAGCGTCTGCACGAGGTCAACCCTCGTGGCCTTGAGCGCCGGCGCCAGACCGAACACCACGCCCGTGACCAGCGACACGGCGATCGCAAAGGCGAGCACACGGTAGTCCACCGTGAAATCCAGTCTGAATGGGAGGTCGATCTGTTGCAACGCGCGCATGCCCCACGACGCCACGATGCAGCCGGCGATGCCGCCCGCCAGTGAGAGCAGCACGCTCTCGGTCAGCAGGTGCCGGACCAGTTGACGCCGCGTCGCACCCATCGCCAGACGCACCGAGACTTCTTTCGCGCGCGTCGCGCCACGGACGAGCAGCAGCGTCGCCAGGTTGCTGCATGCAATAGCGAGGACGAGTCCGACGATGACGAGGACCAGCGAGGCGATCGCCATGAACGGCTTGTCCGCCTGCGGATGGATGCGCACGTCCGTCGAGGGAACGACCGTCATGCCGGGGCCGAGCGAAAATTCACCCTCGATGCGAAACGCTTCCGGGTTCTCGGCGGCGAGCCGTCGGCCAAGGACGTCCATCGCCGCTTTGGCCTGCGACACGGTGACGCCATCTCGAAGACGGGCCTTCACGAACAGGGGCACGAAGATCGTGGGAACGTCGCGCGGAGCGAAGCCTGGGAAAATCGAAGGGACTGCGGTGATCGGCAGCCAGAAATCCGTGCCGAGACCGACGTCCAGTGTGCCGCGGTGATTGGCCGGACCGATCCCGATGATCGTCACCGGCCTACCTTCAATTTTGATCACACGTCCGACGAGGGACGGGTCGGCGCGGAACAATCTGGTCCACGCCTGATACCCGACGACGGCGACGAGCGGCGCCCCGGGCCGCTCCTCTGACTGGTCGAACCAGCGGCCGAGCGACGGCCGGAGTCCCAGGACATCGAGATATGTCGCCGTCGCGAACTCGACGACCCCATCGCGGACGGCGCCCTCGTGGAGATAGCGGCCGGGGTTCGGGATGCTGCCAGCCATCGTCGACGCGAAGACGTCGGGGTACTCCGCGATCTCCTTGTAGGCGGCGTACGAGGTGACGACGAGCGGCCGGCCCGTGCGGTCATTCTGATAGATGTTGACGAGGCGATCCGGATCGGCAAACGCTTGCTTGCGAAACAGCACCGCGTTCACGACGCTGAAGATGGCGGTGTTGGCGCCGATGGCGAGGCCGAGGATCAGTACCGCCGCAGTGGTGAATCGCCAATCGCGCACCAGGCGACGGAGACCTTGCCGGGTGTCGCGCACGAGCGCGTCCCAGGCGCCAGTACCACGCGCGTCTCGGGCCGCTTCCTTGATCTGCTCAACGCCGCCGAACGCCCTGAGTGCCTGCAGGCGCGCCTGCTCGTGCGACAGGCCGGTTGCCTCCAGCCGCTCGATCTCACGATCGAGATGAAGCTGCAGTTCTTCGTCGAGATCGGATTCGCGTCGATCGCGGAAGAGGATCGAACGCAGCCGGCTTTGCAGGATGTGAAACAGGCGCACGCTACGTTCGCTGCAGTACGAGGTTGACGCCCGCCGACAGCCGCTCCCATTTCGCGACCTCGGCCTCGAGTTGTTTACGGCCGGCCTTGGTCAGCGAGTAGAAGCGCGCACGGCGATTGTTCTCCGACGTGCCCCAGTCGGCCGTGATCCACCCCTGGTGCTCGAGGCGGTGCAGCGCGGGATAGAGCGAGCCCTGCGCGACCCGCAGCTGTTCATCCGAAATCTGCTGAATGCGTTGGGCGATCGCCCAGCCGTGCATCGGTTCGAGAGCGATCGTGCGCAGGATCAACAGGTCGAGGGTGCCTTGCAGGACGTCGGTCTGGTCGCTCATTCTCGCTCTTGTAGATTAGCCAAGGGAGAAGACGGCTGCGGGCAGGGAAAGGTTCACAGTCAGGCCGCTACAGCGCGGACAGGGAGCCTGGCTGGTCCGTGGCCAATGGTCGTCATCCATGGCTCTGCATCACCGGTCGCCTCGAAGCGCTGAATCTTCGGCAGCATGGCTCCGAGCATCGCGTCGGCTTCGAGCTGAGCGAGTGTCCGTCCGACGCACATGTGTACGCCGGCGCCCCAGCCGACCTGGCCGCGGACATCGCGGCTGATATCAAATCGGTCGGGGTCGGCCCACTTGCGCGGGTCGCGGTTGGCGGCCGCGAATAACAGGCCGCACCGCGTGCCTGTTGGAAGGACATATCCCTCGATCTCCACATCGCGCGTTGTGATCCGTCCGGCCATGCGTGACGGCGAATCCCACCTGAGGCTCTCGTCGAACGCGATTCGAGTCATCGATGGGTTCTGTCGCAACGTCTGATACTGGTCGGGGAACTCGCAGAAGGCGCGTA
>Ga0111539_10009671_pt1 | contig 12168 bp, 27 predicted proteins | sample RhiMethybrSRZTD1_FD_79667 | JGI IMG/M metagenome (GOLD analysis project Ga0111539, IMG submission 79667) | Populus rhizosphere microbial communities from Tennessee, USA - Rhizosphere MetaG P. TD hybrid SRZTD1 (version 2) (version 2) | ecosystem: Host-associated > Plants > Roots > Rhizosphere >...
AGACCGGGACGAGCCGGGATACAATTCGGCTTCGCGCACCAGCCGGACGAATTTCCGCCCCGGCATGGTGGTGATAATGTCCCAGTTGAGGTCGCACGCGGGATACTGCGCACGACCACGAGCGTTGATGTGAGCGCTGAGGGCAGTGACAAAAGCATACAACTCAGCAGGGCTTACTTTGGAAGACGTATTTAACATGGCAGAAGATAGCACCAGCGCGAAGCGCTGTCAAATCGGTGGCTGAGGAAATAAGGTTCGAACAATATCAGCATTCTCAACCCGGGCGGCGTCTCTGGCAGCATGGGCGGCGGCATTAGCGGCGGCGTAGGAACCGTTGGCGGCGTCAGCGACGGCGTTGATAACGTAGTCGATGGCGAAAGCAGCATTGGTGACGCAGTAAGCGGCGTAGGCGGCGTAGGCGACGGCTTTGGCGGCCTGTTTGGCTGCGTAGTCAGCGGCGCAGTCAGCGGCAGTGTTGGCGTCGATGCCCGCTTCGTGAAGTTCATCAAGGCCCGCTTCTCCCCGAAAAAACCTTTCCACCGTCTCAATTGCTTTTGCCGGACGCAATTCCTCAGCCGGGACATATTTCAACGCAGTCTTCGCAACCACGCAAGCTATCAAAGCCGCCTGCTTTTGGTCGACCCCCTTGACTCGTTCGAGAAGCCAAAGCATCCAATCCGAACGTTCGCACTTCGCCCACGCAGTCGCGAAGTCTGGTTGAGTCTCCAACCAGTCAATTGCAGAGCGGCAGGCACCAAGGTCAATCAGGATTTCGAGTTGTTTTTTCATAAATTATCCCCTTCCGAGATTCAATACTTCCTCGCCTTCCCGGCCCGGCATTGAATAATTCACGGGGCGGACAGAGACAAATTGCTTGCCTTCCGGCACTTCGAGCACGAGGCGGTCCAACAGTTCCCCGTCCTCAGTGGTGATGTTTACGATGACAGTTCTGGTATTCATGGTTCAGGAAAGAAGCATTGATTCTACTGCGCGCGCAAAGTTAGCCGTCTTCTGTTCGGCCAGCACAGCTTCGAATGCCGACACGAAAAGGTAGTCCGGCGATTCCAACGTCGCCAGAACGTCGAACCACTCCTTCGCCTTCAGGGCGATGGAGCCAACTTCGATGTTGCCGTAGCTGGCCGGAGTTTCCTCAGTCCGCTTCCAGCCGGGATACACCCGGGCGATTGCGACTTCACGGAGCGACGCCGGGAAGAAATTACGCCCGACGGTGCGGACCACGATGAACGGGTCCTTGGCGCGAACGGTGCCGACGGACAGTTCGAGCCCGGTCAGGCGTTCGAGGGTTTTCTTGATGGTAAGTGAATTAATCATGGCTCAAGATAGCACCCGCCCGTTTAAACGCAAGTGCGACGAATTTCGGTTCCGCCCATAGGGGATTTACTGGACGAGGAAAAGGCTGTTTCGAGGAAACAACGTAATCCGATGCCAGTCTTTCTTCGCCACCAGCGCAGAGGTGCAGCCTTCGAACCGCACTGCAAAGCGAATCTCAACCAGCCCGGAAGGCAACACCCGGATGATTTTTCCAGAGACGCTGCCGCCGCCGGGCATGGCAAGAACAACTGCCGCGCCAACGTCTTTGTGGGTAAAGGTCTTTTGAATCATAAGAATGTCGATTAGGTTTGGTGAGATTCAGTGTGCCGGGGGCAAACTGGAATAATACGCGTCCCGCTGTGCTTTCGTTTCGAGGCGGACGAATGAATTCAGGTCAAGAAAAACGCCCGGAAAACGCTCTGCTGCCTTCTGCATGGCTTCCGCCGTGGTGCGGGCAAAGACCGCGCCGACTCCGTCCGGAACCGCCCGGAACGAATACAGCGCGCGTGCGGGTTGTTTTACAGAGGCTGCCGGTCGAGTCGGTGTCCGCCGAGTGCCGGTCATGATGGTCGGGATTTGATGGGTAGTCACAGGACGTAGCTTGTTAGTTCGTATTTGCCGGAATCCATCCGGACGATTGAGGTGTGAAAATACTTCTTCGTTGGCTTGCCCTTCAACGATTCCAGCTTGACCGAGAGCGAACGGCTTTGCCCGTAGTTCAGCGGCTCTTGGCAGATGGACCAGAGGTCAGTGGGACAGGCGAAAACGGCATCGGCAGCATACGCCGTGTCGAAAGCCTTGTCGATTGCGGCAGCGAAGGTGTCGAAGTATGGTGAATTCATAACACGGTCAGTATGCCACGGGGTCAAGAAGTCGTCAAGCGGCCCGACTAAGTTTGTCCGCGATTGCACGGCGCACGCTATCTAGGCTCTTCTTGGCTGCTGAAACAGGGGAACCGGGAAGCATAAAAATCCATCCGGCCCCTCCGAGACGACTCCAGCCTTTATGAACCCCGGCCACCTTTTTACCCTCAAGGAGAACGTCATAGGAACCGTCGGATAGCCTCTTGAACTGCATGGCATCCCTGATTTGAACCCGGAGGCCGTTAATTTCCGCCAGCGTGGGTTTCATAGGGCGGTCATTGGTGATTCGCGAGGCAGTAAACGTTGGTTTCATAACACTGTCAGTATGCCACAGGGTCGAGGCGTTGTCAAGAAGCCGGATACCGGCCCGGGAAAAGCCCCTGCGCCCATGCGGAGGCGATTGCGTCCTCCCGCTTCTGCCGCTGCTCCACGTCGGCCCGCTCGAAAGCTTCCGTATAGAGTCTATCGAAATGGACCCTTTCAAGCGGCGTCGGTTCGTCGTCGTGGACGCAGACTCCATCAACCGTGACAGAGAGGCGGACGGTCCACCCTTCCTTGCGGCGTTCGAGGACGACTGGCACCCCGCTTTCGAGGTGTCCGGTGATTGTGTCGGGGTTGACTGAGACGGGATTTTGGACTGCGAGTAGGTTCATGATGGTTAGGGGTTGTGGAGATGATTATTGTTCGAGAATGGCGGATTCAACGTGAAACTGCGCCTGCTGCGCGCGGACCCGCTTGGCGTCGTAGGGGCAGTCCTTCGTCGGCTGCTTGCGACCTTCCCACTTGTTGTAATGGGCTTCAACGACGGCTTCCACGGTCGGGGAGCAGGTGTAGTCGCAGACCAGTTCCCCGGGCGAATTGCCGAGGACGAGGAACAAGGTCTGCGCCTTGCCGTCCGGGTTCCGGATGTAGAGATGCGCCTCGTCGCAGGCAATGAGGTTGTCGATGAATCCGGCGAGGTTGCCGGTGAACTTGAAGTCGTCTTCGCCGTTGTTGCCGGAGTCAAGCTTGAATCCGGCCTTGACAAGGGCCTTGAGGAGCGACCGGACTTCGGGAGCCCAGTCGTTGAGTTGTCGGACGGTCAGGTTGTTGGTCAGAGAGTCATTTAACATGACCCAATCTGCCACGGGCACGTTAACCTGTCAACGCCTGCAAATACCTATTTTCCCTTAGGGGATTTACGTAGAAATTCCGCAGGCGGGTCCGGGAAAGTAATCACTGCGTTAACCCTTTGAACCTGCCCATTGCAAGCATAAACCCGCCACTGTTTGCCGTCTTCCCCGAGACAGTGCAGCGTCAGCAGAACCCCGGGCAACTGGGAAGAAAAGTGTTTCAGGGTCTTCTCGTTATCATACCACTTACCCTCGCCGTTACAGCTTCCGTCCGGGCTAAGACAAAAAGTGGCTTCCTCGTCGTCGGCGATTAAACAGGCAACCTTGGCGTCCAACTGTGCGGCTGAATTCGAAGAGCCAAGCGAGTTTCCGCAGCTTGGGCAGAAATTGTTCGCGGGGTCGAAGCGACCGTTGAACAACTCGCACTGCGTATGAAGACAGACTCTCGCCGAGCCGGGAGGAGAAACCGCCGTCTCGTCGAGACGTTTCCACGTCAAAGAATATAGTGTGTAGTATCCCATAAATTTAATCCCCGCGTCCAACCGGGCTTCGATGCTCGCGAGGGAAAGTCGTTTCTCGCACTTGAAAAGTATTGTCATAAAACTCGGACTTCTTGAATCTGATGAAGTCGTGCATTTCGAGCCGAGAGTCGTCTTTTACTCCCTGCTCTTTTTCTGCGTAATCTTTGAATTCTTTCCACGTCATAAATTCAATCGCAATGAACTGTTTGTTTTGTGAATTGGTCGAGGTAAATCTTGGCCCAGCGTCGATGCACTCTGCGAACCTCCGCGTCCTGATTCAAGTCGAGCCCGAGGTGATGGTGCTCCAGCAGACACGACGATAAACTAACCGCAAGCCGCGCGCGGTCGGTTTCCGGATGCCTCCGGCAAAGAATGTCCGTCCACGCACGGACTGCATCAACGGTCATCGAAGACAGCGATTCCATATTGACTCCTGATTCCGCGCGAAAAACCTTTTCTGCCAAACGTCGTATTCGAAAACTAATGCCTCCGCAGAATCACGTTCGAAAAACCAATTGATTCGCCAGCAATCCGGGCATTTAATTCCGCCGTTGGGAAGTGACAGAAAAACCACGCCGCAACATTCCTTCGGCCTACAGCGTTCGCGAAGCGTAACCTCCATCCCGAGCCCGTGCTTGCTTGTCGCCCTCGACCTTGCGAAGCTGTCTTCACAGTCGCCCCGTGGAATGAAATACCAGACCGGTGCCTTGCCGGGCCGGATAATCATCGACGCGGTGAGGTCGGCTATATCGCTCATTTGAACTTGCTGAGAAACCAAACCCACACCGCGATGATGACGACTGGCATCGCAAAGACAATGGCGAGCGAGCCGAGCACGAGCACCCAATCAAGAAGAGACGGGGCCGACGCGTTCATCGGGTAAGACGGTAAAGCGCGTAGCCGACAGCGCACACGATGCTGACCGAGTAGACGACCAGCACAATCAAGGTTTCGAAGAGGTTTTCCATAGTTGTTATTCGTTCGGGCATTCAACCAGAAACTGCGAACACTCCGGGTTGATGCAGAAGTGTCCAAGATGGTCGCCAGCGCAGCAGCGTCCGCACTGACAATGAAACTGGGTTTGAAGGTTCACACTCAGCGCGCGGCTGCCAAAGATGGTCGCCATTTGGCGCTTGAGGTCGCTGGAAGGTCTGATTAGCTGCTCAACGTAGTTGTTGAGCCAGTGCAGCAGGTTGTCCAAGGAATCGCCGGAGGTGCGTTGTGGAAAAACTCCCGGCCACTGCTCGACAAAGTTCCGCAGCCGAATTGCTTGGTCGCACAAATGTTGAATGCGCTTTGTGCTGTCGGTGAAGTCCGGTGGCATTTTGAATGTTTCCAAAAGCTCCGGGGAAACCTTGAACGGCGAAGCCGGGGGCGACTGCTTAACCGGTGCTGGCGGCGGGGCCGGGAATATCCGGTATTCCCGAGAACTTCTCTGCTTCGCGCGGCGGCGAAATTCCAACACCTCGGTCATTGCAGCTTCGAACCACTGCTTTACAAGCTCCACGTCGTCGGTGCTGTGAGGAAAACTCGCTGAGTCTTCCCACTGGCCAAATCGCCCCTCTGTATATCCGTCCGGGTATCTGACTTGCAGCCGGTATTGAATCGGCTCTGCTTCACGCGCCACCCGGTATTGCGGACCGTAAGGATTCAGATTCCAAACCCCGCTATTGCGTTTCAGGTCCTTGTTTGCCTCGTCACACCAGCGCTGCGCTTCCGCCAAGTCCTCGGTCGAACGCGGAAAGTTGATTGACCGAGTCCACTCGCCGAATTTCTCCGTCGGCCCACGAAAGCGGACTTCCAAAAAGTATTTTGTGCTCATAGATTTTCAGGTTCTCCGTCTTTTATCAGCCGGTATTCTCGCGGCTCGCCGAGAATTCCACCGCGCGCTTGTTTCAAAGCCCGCAGTGCCATCTTCTTGTCAGAGGTCTTCCACCAGTGGCTGTATGGCCGACCCCACTCGGAAAAATTTCCGCCGCCAAACTCAAAGCGAACCTCCAGCCAGTAGAGCGCGGCATTCATCGGTCAGAATGGCAGCGCGCAACGCTGGCCGAATGCACACACTCAGTCACCGACTTTTGCGTCGACGTGTTCTTGTGCCAGTCGATTGCGTCAAAGTTTTCGTTGTAGGCTTTGCGGTCGACAACGCGGGTCTTGTCGCCTTTTCCGTTGCCCGAGACCCCAAGGTCGCGGCTAGCGCCGCCGCCGAATGATTTTCGTTTTGCCATATTTTTCAATGTGCTCCGGTTTGAGTTGGTAAAGATTGTTTTTCTTTTTCCGCAGACAGTGACTGCGCGGAGCGATGCAGTAGTGAAATTGCTCGGACAGCGCATCGAAAACTTTGCAAAGCTTCTGCGCATCGTCTTTCGTGGTGCCAATTCCGGGCGAGTGGATTGACTCCTCCCACTCGTCGTCTGGCGAATCCTTGAATTTGCAGAGCAGAATCCACTTGTTCGATTTGTTCTTCATAGCTTCCGTATGCCGGTGATGTTCGAGAATGCAGACCACTCCACACCGTATGTTCCCATTATTGCCACACTGGGGACCGGTCTCCAATAGGGCCAGCCGTCATACATTCCGACTGCCACAACTTCACCCCACCCGCAACGCGGCCAGCCGCCATCGGTCGTAGCTTCCCATTTTTCGCCGTTGGCAAGCTGGCGCAGTTTGTTGACGGCTTCGGCGCAACACTCGTCTCTGCGTTCGTCGGTTGTTCCTTGGCAGTCGAAGTGTGAGCGAAAATTGTAGGTCCAATCCACTGGTCCAAGTAGTTCACCTTCGCGCTGTTGCACCATTTTAATTTTCATAGCGCCTTCACCTCAGGGCAAATTGTCCGGGTCGACGTAATACAGCGCACCGCCAGTCGTGGAGCAATCAACCGTAGCGGTGACTCGGTAGAGTCGGCCAATTACCCGTCTCCACAGAAAAGACCCGCACTCGTCGCGGCTGCGCCAAAACGAAACGAACGTTTTGGACGACGAGTAACCGACTGGCTTGATTTTCCAGCGATAGATGGGCCTATTCATTCTTAGTCGTCCCACGGATGAAAGTAACCGCACTTCGGGTCGGCGCACTTACCGGCTTGATGGTAGTGATGGCTACGAAAAGTTTTCTTCCTGCACTTCGGACACTCAGACGACGACTGAGCGTTTTGTATCTCAACAAGGTTCAACGACTTTTTCTTCATGTTTGAGGAACCCCTTCGCGTTCATACCGCCTCACTCGATACACCGGCCAATCCGCCACCTTGTTAAGCCTCTTCGCAATTGCGTTGGCCCGTCTCTTCGTCGTGCCGCCGAACGGCGAGCCGCACGACAACAACCACTGACCCTCGGATAGCTGCACATAGACTCCGTAACGTGGCGCTCCGCATTTGATTTTGGCGTTCATAGTGGTCGTGCTGAGTAGATAACCGGATACTGACACTCCAAGTTCAAAGCCGCGCTGCGACGCGTCGCCGCTTGAAACGACATGCCGCCGCGCGGTGAATGGTCAGAGAGCAACCAGCAGTCCGGCGACGGAATCACGGTGTTAGCCAGCTTGCAGAAAATTCCGAAACACTTACTGCTGCGTCGGACTGTTGTCTTTTGATTTTTCATCAGTCGCCAGAGTATCACCAGCTTTTTGCTTGTCAAGTTTTGCCTGCGTGAGAGCTTCCACCATCTTCGCACGCAACCAGTGAAAAGCGCCTTCACAGATAATCTGCGCCACGCCTTCGTTGCCTGAGGCCGCAACAATTGCGTTCGTGTGGTCCACGATGACAAAGCCGTTGCCCTTCGGGTTCTTCCCGTAGCGGAAAACGGTGCCATCAGGAAATGGCGTCAGAATGTATTTCGCCGTTTCGGGGTCGGAGACAACACGACCGTGGGCATCAGTCAGAACCAGTCGGCTAGACTGGGAACCCGTCTCGGCTGTATTGCCATTCGGAAGAGAGACAATGTTGTCGGACGGTGGCCCGGACGAGCCGGGATTCGACGAATTCGGTGCGGGGTTCGAGGGAGTTTCGTTTTGCATGGGGTTTGAGTGTTGTGGAAAAATGGCAGAACCAGCAGGCGCGGTGAAAATTCGAGAGTGATTCGCCGAGAAAACATTTTAGTGATTCAGTGGCTTCGACGACGGTCCACGAGATTCTGTCAACTTCGACTGCGCCGAGAAACCGTGTGCCATCGTAAACGAATAGACGATAGCGGTTCACTTCGGAGACAAGCTCTTGAACGCTTCGCGATTCCCTTCAAGCCGCTGCTTTAAAGCGACTGCATCGCCGAAGGCTTCAGTGAGCTTCTTTTCCAGATTACAAATCTCTTCCGAGAGTTGCGGGAACTTGGTCAGGTTCAACCGGTGATACGCATGAGAAAAGTTAAAAACATTGTGGTGCAGAAAAACGACGAGCTTGTCGACCTTCAGTTCCAGCTTGGCGTAAGGGTCCCGAGAACGAACCTTCTCTGGTTGTGATGCGGTCTTGGTTTCCCGTCGCTCCCAAAGAGACTCCATCGACCCTCCTGAGGCTTCAACCTCACTGGCAAGCTTGACATAAAGCTCATTCGCAAACGGACACAGCTTGGCCACGTGTTCCACTGTGATGCTATCGAAGTCGGAGGGAAAATTCGGCTTGGCGCACAGCGGCGTAAAGGGTAACAGACGCCAGAGCGCTGCGTCGTAAGCTTTCGCGGCTTCAAGCTGGGATTTGTGTCGCGAGATTTCGTATTGCTTCTTGAGGACGGACAGTCGAACGGAATACAGTCGATACGTCTGAACGCGACCATATCCGTGGTAGCCCGGATTTTCGTCCCAGTCTTCAGCAGGTGTCGCGAGCCAGTGATTTGTCTTTGGCATATAGTTATTCTTCTTTCTCTTATTGTGTCACGAACTCATCCTCCGTCAATGCTGCGAGTGGGAAGGAAAATCACTAGAGCCCGACCCGAAGGCCATCGAGAGGACAACCTTTTTGGGTGTTCATTAGCTTTATCATTTAGATATATATATATTAATGTTAGTATAATAGTATAGTGGTTTGGATGGAGATGACGAAAAGGTGGCAAGTAAGTATTTTTCACTTCGGCTTTTCTCCCGACAGAAATTCGCCTATGGCGCTGTTTTTCTTGGGGAAGCAAAAAGGGCAGGGCAAGGTTTGGCTCTGCGTGTGATGCGCGGCCTTCGCACTATAGTTTTTCCATCACTGCGTTTTGGCATCTCTGGTATTTTTTATAAATCATAGGCCCTCACTAATAAAGAAAGGACGTTCTCGATGAATTCCGTAGTATGGAGAAGATTAGGATTTTTTCGCCCTTCTGGGCCGGATTTTTCACCCGGCTTTTGCTCCTTGACGAACTCTGCTTATGGCGTCGCTTTTAGTGAATGGAAGTAAAACTAACTGGGCAGGCTTTGAAGCTTTGGCGCGAGGGACAGCGCATCAAGCGCGAGGCTGCGCGCAAAGATTTTCGCGTTCGGAACCCTAACTATAAATCGCAGGGCAAGAAAAAATGAGCCTCATTGACAAGAACACAATCGACATTTCGCAAACGTTCCTCGTATTCATGGCGACGGTCGGCGACGCGGAGCGCACTGCGGCAGCATTGAATCTGACGCCGGAGATTGTGAAGGAGCTTGCGGAGCGCGAGGGCTGGAATGAGAAGGTGCGTCGCATCTCGCTCATGAGCAAAAGTGAAAAGCCGGGCGACTACGAGCGCGCCACAAATCGCGCGCTGAATTTCGTGCAGGCTCACCAGCTTCGCGAGATGATTGAGAGTTTCTTGCGGCACCTGCGATTGAAGACGCCTGAAGAGATTGAGGGGATTATGACCACGACGGACCGGCTCGGCGGCACACATCTTTCGGCGCGGTTTTTTTCTGACATGGCGAAAGCGGTCGAGACCTGTCATGCCATGTCGTATGCTGCTCTTGGGGACACAATTGGCGACAGGAAGGTGAACGCAGGTGCAGGCGCGAATGGTCAGCCGAACGCAGCCGGAATCCATGCGGCGGTCATTGCGGCGCTGAATGCGAACGCCGTCGTTTCGTCGGAGGCGCAGGACGTGTTGGAGGTTGGGCAAAGGGATGAAGTGGAGCAGCTTACTGAAGGTGAGTAAGCACTCACTTACCAACCCGCCTGAGCGAAACTCTATCGAGTTGCTGGGGATTCGGGGTTCCGCCCGGCTGCGCCAAGATGTCCCAACTGTGACAAAATGTCCCAACTCGCCCAAAGGTCCCTTGCGGCTCAACGGCTTACCAGCCTAAGAGTCTAAGGAAGGTTAGACGGCAGGGCTAGGCAACTCTTGCCGAGTAGGCGGTCGGCCTCACCGCTATCGTTAACGTGGACCGAGTCGACCCCACCCCACGGGGGGAACGGCGCGGCGGGGGAGCCGCTCAGGCAAGAGAGCGCGTTATGAAAAATCTCCAAGAGGACTCGGCTGTTTAAACACCGACGCCCTCGCGCCGACGAAAAACAAAATTTGACGTGCGCGGAGGACGTGCTACCTTTTCCACGGGTCGGAAGGTTCGGTTGGCAGGTAGTCCGTTTCGGCTGAGTCCGCGACTACGGCATGACACCGAGACGCTGCCGCTCGTAGGTTCGAGTCCTGCGCGACCCGCCAATTTATGACCAAGCTTACCAAGCCGGTATCTCGTGTAACCGCGAAGACGTATAACCGTAGACCCGTTGTGGTTACTCTCGCCCCAGCCGGAGCACAGGACGAAGCGTTAATTGCGCTCCGGCTGCTCGGTAAGCGCACCACTTATCTGGTTGCGCTCTCAGACGTGTATCGAATGGCCGCGCTGTGGCACGGGCAGAAAGAAGCCGCCGCCAAGAAGGCGGCGCGCAAGAATGGCATTCCGTGGAAGCGAGCCAAGAAACAATTTGACAAGAGCAACGCCATCCCGGAGATTGTCCCGGTAATATGAGAATCAACCCGGACGGCACTCAAGCCAAGTTTTTCGACGCAGCCCGTTTTCGGGAGTTGCGCGAGGAGTGGCTGAACAGCGGGCTCGACACCGACCGGCTGATTGAGATTTGCGGAAAGTTTGCGGAATTCAACAAGCCGTTCATTGCGCATTTCGAGGCGCTGGAGAAATCAGACATCTCCGAGCACCAGAGGCTATCGGTGCGCTTCTGGATTCACGCGCTTGAGGCGGGGCTTTTTCCGCACTGGCCGAAGGACAAGACTCCGTCGACCGACTTTGAGCACTGGCTGTTCAACACCGCGCCGTTCCCAATCGGCGATACCATTCCGAACTTGGAGAAGCTATGAAAGCACCAGAGACTCCGGTTACGTGGCCGGACGCAACGCCGGACGTGGAAACGCTTCCGACCAAGAAGAGATACCGTCGCTCGGTCACGCAGCCAAGGCGGCGGAAATTTTCGAAGAAGGGAATTCAAACACCAAAAGTCACCGCAGTCGAAAGATTACCTTACCAATGAAAAAATTGCTGCTGGTTCTGATGTTGGTGGCTTCGAATACATGGTCTGCGGGGTCGGGTTTTGTGGAGTGGGACTATGACGAGCGCTATCTCGACGTGCTGATAGTTTTCAACGTGCAGCACCAGCGCTGGGACCCGGTCGCGGGGCCTTACTTGGTGCGGAACGGCAAGTATTTTATTCCGGTGACTTTCGACCAGCCGTCGAGGTTGTATCGGGTGGCGCGGGTCGATGGACCGCCGCAGGTGATTTTCAGTCCGAGAAAAAATTTGACGACTTCAAAGCCGGGTGAGAAGTTAAGGCCATGAAGAGATTTTTTCTCGCGATACTTTTGGGGCTCGTGACAACTGCTGTCTCAGCGACCGAGCTTCCGCCCTTTCACCGGCTTCCGCACTGGCGGACGCAAAACCAGTGTCTGCTGTTCTCGTATGAGTGTGTGCAGGCACTCCACGCGCGGCGCATTCCGGCCACGCAGATTTTCTACAAGTGGCAGACGCCGGAGCAGACGGGATTCCACGCGGCGGTAATCTTTCAGAACGAGGGCTCGTATTGGTTCATGGACAATACCCGCTTTGCGCCTCGAAGAGTTACCGCCGCGACGGACCACGGCTGCATTGTGCAGGTCGGTCCGAAAAATACGTTTGTGGTTCTAGTAGACCGCTGGGGGAACAAGGTTTCGACGCAGCGAATGGACGAGCGCTTCCGAAAGGCTGGAATATGAGTGAATCAGCACCGAGCTTCTCAGTTATTCAGTCGTTTGTGCGACACGAGGGAACCGAGGATTTTTTCTTGGTCTCAACCATCGACCGGGAATCGTCGATTGCGATGATTCCGGCACCGCGATATTACGAAACGCTGGTGTGGAAATGGCTTCCAAGACACGGTCGGCGGGACGGCGACCAGATACTTGGACAATTCGAAGCGCCGCA
>Ga0111539_10009674_pt1 | contig 12167 bp, 7 predicted proteins | sample RhiMethybrSRZTD1_FD_79667 | JGI IMG/M metagenome (GOLD analysis project Ga0111539, IMG submission 79667) | Populus rhizosphere microbial communities from Tennessee, USA - Rhizosphere MetaG P. TD hybrid SRZTD1 (version 2) (version 2) | ecosystem: Host-associated > Plants > Roots > Rhizosphere >...
GATCAAGGTCTGGATCGCTGTCGCCTTCGACCTTGATCAGTTTGTCAGCCTTGGGAATCACCGTGCGAAGCGTCTCGATGCGAAGCGTGACCCGGCCGCTCACGATGCCTTCCGATTCGCCGCGCAGGACGCCATCGGCCTGAACGAGATTGCGCACCGATGCATCTGCCAGGGCGATCTGTGTCGCCGGATCGCCCAGCAGGTTGTACATCCGCGCGTGCATGACGCGCAGATCCTTCAATGATGATGTCCACTTCATCTGCCGCGCGATCATGCCGGCGATGGCGTCGAGTTCGCGGTCGTCGGAGTCCTGCTTGAGCAGCGAGCGGTCTGCCAGCAAGTCGAGCATGCCGGCGGTGGGGGCGCGCTCGATGAGCAGCGCGTGCGTGATGTCTTTCTGCAGGATCGTGTTGGCATAGGGATGCGTGATGCGGCTGCCGGAGATAATGGCGACAGGGCCGGTGGGATGGAACAAGAGCGCCTCGGAGAGCGAAGGATCGCCGGCCGGCAGATCAAAATGGCCCACGCTGCAGCACGACATGAAGGCGACCGGCCGCTGCGACATCGGGCTGACGCTGCCGGCATCGAGCGACTGCAGATCGCGCGTACGCAGGATCGGCAGGCGCTTGTTGTTCCAATACAGCGAATCGAGTCCGCGCTCGTGGCCGTGGCCGACGTAGTTGAACAGCACGCCGCCTTCAGTCAGGCGTTCGAGCACGGTGGCGGTCAGGTGCGATGGCGGCGGGCAGTAGACCGACGACGCCTTGGCGTAGGTCATCGAGAGGTCGAAGGCGTCGGGCACGAAGCGATCGACCATCATCACGAACAGCGTTTCGAGAAGCGGATCCAGCGCGCCGAAATGCCCTTCGCCCGCGATGTAGGTGATGCGGCCGGAGGCAGGGTTGCCGGCGACGGCGATGGCTTCGTTCGCTTCGATCTTGCGCAGCAGGGCGCGGGCGTCATCATCGGATCGGGCAGGGACGCGGCCGAGGGCGAAGTCGGGGATCTCGTCGGCGTCATCGGCGAACTGGTAGGGCTGATCGCTGATGTACTGTCGATCATCATCCATCACCAGCGGATCGGCCTGATCGAAATGCCAGGCAGGCAGGGCGTCGTCATCGCCAAGGAGCAGGACGGCGAAGCCTGACAGGTCCGAGGCCGCGGCGTGGGAGTGGGCGCTGCGAATTGCCTGGCGGATCGCCTGGCGCTGCGCATCGGCATCCGGGTTTGCCGTCGCAGCGATCTCCCGACGTTCCACGGTCCACCCGGTTCGCGTGCGATAGGCCGCCCATTCCTTGGCGCTTGCGGCCAGGGCCGGGGCGTGCACGATCAGCAGCGTGCGCTGCGGATTCACCGGCGGCGCCGCCCGCGTCGTGGGTGCCTGCGACATCACAGCGGCGGTGGTGCCCAGCACGAGCGCGAGGATAAGTGCAGCGAAGCGTCCCGAGAGCGCGCAATGCATCATGCGTGAATGGTAGCGTTCAGTTCATGCACGGCGTGACTGCGTCAGGCGATGGGGCAGGCTCAACTCCAGTTGCTGAGGGTCTGCAACAGGTCGTTGACGTCGATGTGGCCGTCACCCGTGGGCCAAGGCGCGATATCCGGCGGGCAATTGGTCGGCGGCGCTGGACATTCACCCCAATGCACGAGGATCTCCAGCAGGTCGTTGACGTTGATGATGCCGTCGCCGTTCACATCTCCCGGCCGCAGCGTCAGCCGCAGGACCACACCCGTCGATCCGAACGGCGTACCGGTGCCATTCGCGAAGACATAGATCTCGCCGTTGGCATCCTCGCCAAGGCCCAGCATGGACATGCCGAGCGCGGTCTGCCCGACGAGCGGGAACTCCTGAATCTGGTTCGTCGGTGAGAGCATGAACAGCCGCCCGTTGTTGGGGCCGTCGGCAAACTCGCCGAAGACGTAGCGGCCCAGCAGCGGAGCGATACGCTTGCCGCGATAGACAAAGCCGCCCAGCACGGCGACGCCTTCGCTGTGGTCGTACTCGGCGATGGGGTCGATCAACCCGAAGGGAACAGCCTGCGGCGTGCTCGTGGCATACGACGCGCCGGAGCCATTGGGGATGAAGAAGAACGAACCTTCCTTGGCCCGCCAGCCGAAGTTGCCTCCGCGCACGCCGATGTCCACCTCCTCGATGCGGTTCTGGCCGACGTCGCCGATGTACATCGTGCCGGTCCCGCGATCGAACGAGAATCGGAAGGGATTGCGCAGCCCGTAGCACCAGATCTCGTCGAGGCCGGGGATGCCAACGAACGGATTGTCAGCGGGAATGCCGTACTGACCGTTGGCCGAGTTCGAGCCCAGCGGATCGATGCGGATGATCTTGCCGAGAATCACGTTGAGATTCTGGCCGTTGCCGGCGCAGCCGTGGCCGAAATTGGTGAAGCTGTCCTGATCGTCGGCGCCGCCTCCATCGCCGAACGCGATGTACAGCAGGTCGTCGGGCCCGAACACAAGAGCGCCCGCATTATGGTTGAACTGCGGCTTGTCGATGCGCAGCAGCACGCGCGTGGAACCGGGATCAACGACCGAAGCCGGATCGCTCGGGTTCGGCACATGCCACTCACGAATCACGGTCTGGCAGTTGGGCGTGACGCCTATGGGGAGGGTCGAGAAGTCAGCGATTCCATTGACAGGCTCGGACTGAAAGGTGTAGACCAGTCCGTTGGTCTGATAGTTGGGGTGGAACGCCACGCCCAGCAAGCCACGCTCGTCGAACGTACCTGGTCCGAATGCGCCCATCGGCACCAGCATGGCCGAGACGTTGAGGAACGTCGTCTTGTCGCCCGTCATTGTGTTGACCGACCACAGGACGCCATTCTGATCAGTCACGAACAGGCGATTGGCAAGACCGGGCGCGCTCGTGCCCCAGTTGGGGGCGGTCAGGCCGCTCGCCACCGTCTGCAACTGCACGTGTACCGGGGCCGGAGGGATTGGAGCCGGGATGAGGTCGAGAATGTTCGTGGGAACGACTTGGCCGCGAATCTCGCCGTTCGGGTTGTTGGCCGTGTGGATGTTGATGTACCAGAGTCCCTGGCACAGTTGCCCCTGAGATGTCAGGTCAAGTGTTGCGCTGCCATTGAGAGGACTGCCGTTGGGCAACTGGATCGTCGGCGGAGCGTCCACGCAAACACCTGCAGGTCCATGAAAGTGTGCGGTTGTCTGTGCGGATGACAGGCCGGTGAACGTCACCGACCATGAGAAGAGGTTGGTCGCCGTGTCGAATGTCGCGGTTCCAGTGCCGTTGGCGGTCGTATTCACGCCGGCCTGAAGGCCGTCCAGGCGAATCACGAAGTTCAGGACCTCGGCACGCGCGGATGCCGTCACGTGCAATGCGACGAGGGCTGCAACAAGTCGTCCGAATGTCGAGCGAAGCGGGGCGCGATGGAATGGACGGCGCATGTGAGATTCTCCGAACAGGGTTGGAATGAAGTCAGCGAAGCCGCTGCGCTCGGTGAACGAACCGAGACAGGATCACCGCGCCGGCGGATCCGCAATGGAACCACGCGCGTGGACTCCTCCTTCGTTTGCATGCATTTCCCGGCGGTTGTTCACCGCCGCACTCTGGCACATGTCGACGGCCACGACTGATCTTTCAGCAATCGCGGCACGACGCTCGCAGACAAGGAGCGCCGCGGGCACTTGCGTGGGAAGTTAGGGAATCAGCCCGACTCCCGTGTCAACGCCCGCCGACCAAAACGAAAGCACGCGCCCAGGCGACATGGCCAGGGGCGCGTGCATTCAAACAACATCCGGGGGCGGAGGAGCTCCGGCGTTTCGGCCGTCGGAGTCAACCCCAGTTGGTGATCGTGGCGAGAAGATCGTTGACGTCGACCTGGCCGTCTCCGAGAGGAGCCGGGGCGATGTCGGCCGGGCAGAGTGTCGGCGGGGCCGGGCAGGCGCCCCAGGTGGTGATCACGCCGAGCAGGTCATTGACATCGACGCTGCCGTTGTCATCCACGTCGCCGGGATTGCCCGAGGAGCCGTTGAGGCTGACGCACGCGCCGTAGATGTCGTTCGTGCCGGCCGTGCGATTGTCGGCCCATGTGATCAGGGCGCGATCGCGGGCTGCATTGGCGGAGATCCACAGACGGGCCTTGCCGCTGAGAACACTGCTGATCGTGAGCGTTGAAGGAGTCCAGGCGGCGGTGCCGTCAGTGTTCAGGCGCGTCGCGAAGACCTGCTGAGCGTTGAAGCCGCCGTTGTCCCAGACGAACATTGCGCCTTGGCCGGAGGCCAGCGCCTGGGCCCACGCAAATGAAGGCTGGGTCGCGCCCTGCGACAGCACCTCGACGCCCAGGTTGCCCCATTGCCGGGCACCGGCTGCGTCGAACTTCTGTACGCGAAGGCTGTAGCTGCCCTGAGGCGAAATGTTGCCTTCCTTGGCGATCATGTAGATGTCGCCGGTGGAGGCGTCGAGCGTAAGCGTCGCCCAGATGCGCATGCGGCCGGTGACGTCATCGGCGATGGTGATGCCGTTGTGAGGGAACACCTCGACGCCGTTGGCATCAACGTGCTGAAGGTACGCGTTGCGTGTGCTGGCAGTCGAGCCGTTGTACCAGGCCACCATAGCGCCACCGCTGCCGTCGCTGACCAGATACGGGAAGAAGCCGCTGACCACCGAGTTGCCTGTGCCCTCGAAGATGGCCACGGGGGTGGCGCTGTTCCAGAGTTTCGCACCTGAGGCCGAGTCGAAGCGCTGCATCTTCAGGTAGCGCGGCGACGTGAAGCCGCCGGTCTGATGGTGGTAGAGCCCGATCGCGCCGCCAGCATTGTCGGCGACGACATCGGAGACGAAATAGATTCCCGCGGGCTGCGTGTCGATGATTCCGCCGGCGGTCCACTGCGGCGCGCCGCTGCTGTCGACCTTCTGCATCGCGGCGGCGCCACCCGAGGTGGTCCAGCCGACGACCGCACCGCCATCGCTGGTGGCGCAGCAGTGCGGCGCGCTGCCGCCAGCGGTCGCGCTCACCTGCGTGCCCGTGCTCCAGAGCAGGTTGCCTGCGGCATCAATCTTCTGCACCTTGATCTGCACAGGGCTGCCGCCGACGTTGCCGTCGTCGCGGTAGGCGATGATGGCATTGCCGGCAGCGTCGACGGCGAAGCCGTAATCCTGTGTGGAGGAGAACGCGGTGTCAGCGACGAGCACGCTGGTGGCCCACTGCGCGATGCCGTGCGAGTCATAGCGCTGCAAGCGTGTGTCCCACCCAGTGCCGATGCCGTCGAGCCAGACGAGGTACCAGCCGCCATCGGCGGTGGGGAGCGACTTGGCCTGGTTCTGATCGCTGCCGCCGACGACGAGGCCGGAATTGGCGGCGGGGTTGTGCGACCACTGTGCCGAAGCGGGTGCGGCGGCAACGAGCGCGCTTGCGAGGCATGCTGACAACGAGAGGATGGTGTTCGTTCGATTCGCGTTCATTGAGTTCTTGGCCTTCTGAAGAAGACAGAGGTGGGGGCGTCGATACTGTGTATGTCTCCAGAGACACTTATGGAGTCGAATAAGGTACGCGGGATCTCTAGAATGTCAAGTCGCTTTTCTCGAATGATTTGCAAAATGCGCGATCTGGCCGTAGGATGAGCCTGAGCCAACGATGAAATCTCCAGAGACAACAAAAAAAGCGGCTCGCGGCAAGGCTGCAAAGGCCGCAGGCCGGCAGTCTCGCACGCGAAGCGGCGATGGCGAGGCTGTCGGCGGCGTACAGCGGGCCGCGAATCTTGACTCGGTCGCGTTCGAGGATCACGTGCGGGTGGCAGCTCAGGGCATCCGCAGCGTGCTGGCGCAGGTGCTGGCGGCGGTTGGGGCCGATCCCACCCAGCCGCGCGGAATGGCCAGGCGGTTCGGGCTCGACAAGACGCTCGCGTGGAAGCTCTCCCGCATCGTCACCGAAGACAACGTGCTGGAACTGGTGGACTACCTGCCGGGGCGGGCCGGTCTGGACATCGCCATTCGATCGCTGGAGGACGCCGGGGCGGCGGCCTACTCCATCGCCGCCCTGCGGCACGCACTGGCGGAATTCGAACGCGTCGTGGAACTGCACTGTGGCGACCGCGAGACGCTCGAACTCATGCTCGGCTTCATGCAGCGCGATGACCAGGAGCGCATCGAGGCGCACCGCAAGCGCGCCTTCCAGGGCAATCGCGCCATCTGGGGCGTGCAGGCGCGGCTGCAGGTGTGCGCACAGTTCATTGCTCCGAGCGCCGCAAAGCCGAGCAAACTCGACATCGCGACCGTCAGCGGTCTGGTGGATCTTCGCCGGCTCCGGCAGGACACCGTCTGGCCGGTGGCCCGCTTCCGTCAATTCACGGATGACGGCCATCTGCTTCCGGATCAGTCGATCGAGGCGATCGATGACGGCGCGACCAAGGCGCACGGATTGCCGCTGTGGCGCGAATACTGCTCAACGCCCCTGCCGACGCTGCGGGCGCGGCCGGCATCGGGCGGCATCGTGAACTACGAACTACAGCCCGGCCTCGTCGGGGCCACCGGCGCCGCAACGTGCATGGTCGGCTGGTTCGCGCGCGCCCGATTCGACATGCATCGCGATCCCAAGCACCCGCATGTCAACGATTTCGGCGAGCACATGGTCGGCGTGAATACGCCCGTGGAGACGATGATCTTCGATTTCTACGTGCATCGCAGCATGAAGCATGCGATGCATCCCGAGATGGCGATCCATAGCCAGTTGCCGACCGAGCCTCTGTACCCCGAAGGCGGTCGAGATCGAGGCCGGCTGCACATCAGCGAGCGCGTGCTGGACCTGGGCGAGTCGCCTCTGCATGTCGTCACGCCGGAGATGCCCGAGTATTCGGAGATGACGGCCCAGACGTTCGATCGCCTTGGCTGGAACGCCGCCGACTTCCGCGGCTTCCGCTTCCGGATGCGCTACCCGCCCATGCCGACGCTGGCGATCTTCCGCTACCCGCTGCCGGACCGGCCGTGATGCAGAATGCGCGGCGCAAGCGGGATGCGACTGCCGTCTCGATCACGCGCACTTGACAGGCGCGTTACGCCGACTCCTTCGCGCGGCGCTGCGGCAGTTCCTCGAGCGTCAGCGCGTTCTCGATCGCGTCGGCGTCGATGATGAACGTCGTGCCGGCGAGGTCGCGTTCAGGAAGGTCGAACATGATCTCGAGCATGAACTCATCGAGCACGGCCCGCAGGGCGCGGGCGCCGTGTGACGCTCAGGGCTGGCAATCGCTACGGGAACACGCCCCAGTGCGTGATCACGTTGAGCAGGTCATTGACGTCCACCATGCCGTCGCCGTTGGTGTCGGGCGAAGGACTCGCGCAGCCGCAACTGGCGCCGGAGGGCGGCGTGTTGTCCACGGTCACCAGGCGGATGATGGTCTGCGTGTTGCTGCAGGCGTCCGTGGCCTGCACACGGATGTTGTAGTTGCCGTCGGCAACGCCTGCCGCGACGGTGTCCCACACCGCGAAGGTGTTGTTGAGGATCGCGGTGGCGCCGGCGGCGATGGCGACGAATGCGCCGCCCGCGGCGGGCTGATACGCGACGGTCCAACCGGTCAGGCCGTAGTCGCTTACGCTGCCTGTCACGCAGACATTTCGCCCGACGACCGCACCGTTGGCCGGACTCGCCACGCTCAGGCCGGTGAAACTCTTGTCCACATACACGACCGTGATGGCCTGCGAGGTCAGCCCGCAGGCGTTGGTGACCGTCAGGCGCAGGATGTAGTAGCCTTCGGTGATGCCGGCCGGCGCGGTGTTCCAGGTATAGAGATTCCCGCCCGCCACGCATTGCGGCGAGGTGAATGAACCAATCGTCGTCCACACTCCCGGAGGGTTGACGCGCATGTACTCGAGGGTGTCGTGGTCGTAGTTGCCGTCGGGATCGCACGCGCGGCCGGTGAACGTCACGGTCCCGCACACGGCAGCGTTGAAGCCGCGCGCCGCGATCTCGGCGATGGGCGGCGTGTTATCGCCATCGCAGTTCGTGAAGAACAGGTCATCGATGTATTCGAAGTCGCTGATCGTGTCCTCGACCTCGACGCGGCGGATGTCGGCGGTCGGCCGAATGATGTGCACCACGCGGTGCACGCCGACGAACCCGCCGCCGATGACGATGCTCTGATTCTGGATCAGCACGTTGGCCGCGTTGTAGGCGCGCACGGTGTAGGTGCCGCCGGAATTGCCCAGCGTGAAGCTGACCTCAGCCTGGCCTTGGGGAAAGACCATCCGCAGGTAGTCGGGGCTGAAATCGGGGCAGCCGGTGCCGAGCGTTAGCGCGTGCGTGCCCGAGGAGGTTCCGCCGGCGGGATTGACTTCGATAATGGCATCGGGGTTGCCGCCGCCGCAACTGGCCGGGATGCACGAGAACGTCACGCCAGCATACTGGTTGGTGACGACGGTGCCGTTCGCCAGGTTTTCGAAATCGATGGTGGTGTCGCCCAAGGCGATCGGTCCGGTGAGCGCGGCCGCCAGCGCCGAGATCAGCCCCGCCAACGCGTGTGTGTGGTTCAACATGCTGTTCTCCTTCTGGCGAACTACCTTGCGGGCCGTTTCGGCGGCTGCAAGGACCGTGGCCAAGAATGAAACAACGTGACCCCGCTGCGCGCCCGTGACGGCGACAAATCGTCGTTGGCAGGGCGCGCACGGGTACACTGCTGGAGCCGTGAATTCCCTGGCCAACCATCCGGAACTGGTGCAAAGGGCCGTGGGGGGAGATGCCGCGGCGTTGACGTTATTGCTGGCCGATCTGCACGAATCGTTGCGCGGCATGATCGCCAGCCGAATTCCGCAACCGTTCCAGGGGGTACTTTCGGCCGAAGACGTGCTGCAGGAGGCGTACGTCCTGGTGTTCCAGCACATCCGGCGCTTTCTGGCGCACGATGATGATTCGTTTCGCAACTGGGTCGCGACCATCGCCGCCAACCAGTTGCGCAACGCGATCAAAGCACAATGCGCGGTGAAGCGAGGCGGAGGCACTGCGGCGCCCAACGTCGCGCCGCCGGGCCTGGAGCAGTCGTGCCTGTCGCTGCTGGATCTGGCCACTGACGGCGGCCGGACACCCAGCCGCTCGGTGGCGCGCGGCGAGGCGGCAGCGGTCGTGCAGGCGGCGCTGGACGATCTGCCGGAGCACTACCGTCAGGCGCTTTGGCTGGTGTACGTCGAAGGGCGAACGGCGGCGTCAGCCGGGAAGCAGATGAGGCGCAGCGAACGCGCGATTCACGGCCTGTGCCGGCGCGGGCTCGCGCTGTTGCGCGAGCGCCTGGGCGCGGCGGATCGGTTGATCAGTTACAAGGGCTAGCCCTTATCCCGTCGGCGCGGGCGCGCCGCCGAGACGCGCTGTTGGTATTCCAGAACACCTGCGGCCGCGCAGGCCGGCACATTCGACATGAATCCCACCTGCTCTAGCGCCGATGCCGCGGCCGAGCGTGAACGCCGCATTTCGGAGGCGACGCAGGAATTCGTGCAGCAGCAGGGGCCGCACGCAACCAGCGAAGAGTCGCTGCTGGCTTCTCACGCGGACCTGCTGCCGGAACTTGCGGAGCGCGTGCGGGTCTTGCGGCTGATCAACCTGGCGCAGGAACGAGCGCGTGCTGCCCGAGACGGGCCGCAATTGCCGCAATTCGAGGGATACCAGACGGTGCGCGAGATCCACCGCGGCGGTCAGGGCGTGGTGTATCAGGCGCTGGAGCACGGCTCGAACAAGGTTGTCGCCATCAAGGCGTTGCGCGGCGCAGCCACCGCCGGCGAGCGCGACCTGATCCGTTTCGAGCAGGAGGTGCAGATCCTCGATGCGTTGAGCCATCCCGGCATCGTGGGCGTTCGCGACACCGGCCACGTCGCCGACGCGTTCTTCTACGTGATGGAATACATCGATGGCGAGCCGGTCGATCAGTATGCGATCAGTCACGACCTCTCGGTGCGCGACCTGCTCGGACTGCTGTCGCGGATCGGCCAGGCCGTGAACTCGGCGCATCTGCGCGGCGTGATCCATCGCGACCTCAAGCCGGGCAACATCCTGGTGGACGACGAAGGCCAGCCGCACATTCTCGATTTCGGCCTGGCGAAATTGCGCGATGCCCCGCTGACCGGCGGCCCGGTGAACGCCGGGATCGGCGAGTCGGCGGAGCCCGACGCACTGACGCTGACTGGCCAGTTCCTCGGGTCGCTGCCGTGGGCCAGCCCCGAGCAGGCGGCGGGCGATCAGCGGCGCATCGATGTGCGCAGCGATGTGTACGCACTGGGTGTGATCGCGTATCACCTTCTCACAGGCGCCTTTCCATATCCAATCGCCGGCGGGCTTCACAATGCCCTGCACAGCATCATGCATGCCGAGGCGGCGCCGCTGCGCGCGCTGAAGCCTGAAATCGACCCCGACGTCGAGCGGATTGTGTTGAAATGCCTGGCCAAGCAGCCGGAGCGGCGCTACCAGTCGGCTGGAGAACTGGTGCGCGACGTAGAGCGATGCCTGGCGGGCGAGCCGGTCGAGGCGCGGCGCGAAGGGCCGCGGCCGCACTGGTACCTGCTGCGCAAGGCGGTGGCGCGGCACCGCGTGGCGGCCTCCGTGGCTATCCTGGCTGCGGCGGTGATCATCGGCTCGTCCGTGACCGCCTGGGTGATGTACGGCCGGCAATCGCAACTTCTGGGTGAGGTCGCGCGCAATGCCGACAAGGCCCAGCAGGTGCAGGGCTTTCTGCAGGACATGCTGGCGAAGTTCGATCCCGAGTTCGCGCGGGGCCACGACAAGCGATTGCTGCTGGACATGCTTGATGACGCCTCAGCGCGCCTCGACGAGGAAGCCGCCGCCGGCCAGCCGCAGGTTCTCGCCACACTGCACGACACCATTGGCCGCGCGTACCTGCGACTGGAGGTGGCCGATCGCGCACTGCCGCACTTGCAGCGCTCGCTGGCGATCCGGCGCGGCGCTGCGGACACCAATCCGCTCGATCTGGCCGACTCGATCACCCACTTGGGCGACCTGCACATGCACCGCAGCGAGTATCCGGCCGCCGAACCGCTGTACCGCGAAGCGCTGGCCATTCGCGAGGAGCATCTTCCACCGGGCGATCCGCGCCTGGCGGGCGCGTTCAACGATGTCGGCCGCGCGCTGTCGTCCAATCGCGACTTTGATGGCGGCGAGGCGATGCATCAGCGCGCTCTGGTTGCCTATCGCGCCGCGGTCGGGCCCGAACATCCCGACGTGGCGCGAACGCTGAGCCTGATCGGCATGCTGCGCTACAACCGCGACGACTATCGCGGCGCCGCCGAGCCACTGGCACAGGCCCTGGCCATGCGCGAACGCCTGCACGGCCGCCGGCACGTGGATACCGCCGAGAGCATGATCAGCCTCGCGAAGTTACAGGTGATGCTGGGCCAATATGACTCAGCCGAAGGATTGCTGCGCGAGGCGCTGTCGATCGAGCGCGAGGCCGTCGGCGACGAGCATTCCAACGTCGCTTGGGCCCTGCATCGTCTGGGCGAGGTGCTTGCGGCACGCGGACAACTCGCCGAGGCCGAAGCCCATCTGCGCGACGCGCTGGAGCTTCGCCTGCGCATCATGGAGCCCGATGACCCGTACATCGCCTCGGCCCTCAACAGCCTGGGCGAGGTGCAGATGGATCGCGGCGAGCTGGGTTCGGCGGAACAGTCGTTCCGCGCCGCCATCGATCTCTGGCAGCGGCGACTCCAGCCCGACGACCCGTACCTGCGATGGTGCGGGAACCGACTCGGCGAACTGCGGCAGTTGCAAGGTCGCTTTGATGAGGCCGAGACGCTGCTGCGCGAGGCCCTGGCTGTGCGCGAACAGTGCGGCACGCAGGAGCATGTGCAGTTGGCGCGCACCGTCGCCAGCCTCGCGACGCTGCTGATCGCGACTGATCGATCGCCGGAGGCGATCACGCTTCTGACTGCCGCGCTGGCGGAGCAGCGCCGGCTCTTGGGCGACGAGCATCCGACGATTGCTCGGCTTCAAGGATTGCTCGATGAAGCGCGCCGGGCAGGCACCGCCCCCCGGCTTGGAAACGCCGAACGCGACGGAAACCTGATCCGGTTCGCGATGCACTCAGGCATTGTGTCGCGCGGCCACAACCCGATGCGCAGGTTGGCTCATCACCGCCTCTCCCGGTCGGTGAGAGGTGGTGTCTAAGCCGATTCTTTCGCGCGGCGTTGCGGCAGTTCCTCGAGC
>Ga0111539_10009676_pt1 | contig 12166 bp, 10 predicted proteins | sample RhiMethybrSRZTD1_FD_79667 | JGI IMG/M metagenome (GOLD analysis project Ga0111539, IMG submission 79667) | Populus rhizosphere microbial communities from Tennessee, USA - Rhizosphere MetaG P. TD hybrid SRZTD1 (version 2) (version 2) | ecosystem: Host-associated > Plants > Roots > Rhizosphere >...
AGAATCAATGAACTCAGGGTGTTCTTTTCTTTGCGTCTTTGCGCCTTTTGCGGGAAATCTTTGTTAAACGGTCATTGCCAGACTCAGGCGACGGAGGATCTAATTTAGCTTCGCGATCTAACAGATTCTCTGCGAACTCTGCGTATCACTGCGACTCTGCGTTAGGTATGACGGTGCAAATCATTTACCGCAGAGATACGCAGAGCACTCGGAGCAAGCAAATCAGCTTCAGCGACTTTTGTGCAAAGCATACCTGCACTACCGGCTCGCGTCCTTTGATTCTTTCTTCGGCAGTTCCGGCGCCGTGAAGTCCGGCAGTGGATCGCCCCAGACGTAATGATTGAACCATGAGAGATTGTGCTGCATGACGGCGCGCATCGACTTCGGCTTGTTAATGCCATGACCGAAACCTTTGTACACAACCATCTCGACTTTCACACCGCGGTTCTCCAGTCCCTGTCGCAGCTCGTAGGCATTCGCAATCGGCACGCGCCGGTCGAGTTCGCCATGTTGAATCAGCGTTGGCGTTTTGGCCGTCTTGATGTAACTCATGGGCGACGTCTTGGAGTAAATCGCCGGGTCTTCAGCCGGATCGTTTCCGAGATAATTGATCGTGAACGGCGTTATGTCAGTGTTGTAGTAGTAGGTGGCCCAGTTTGAAATTCCGGCGCCGACTGAAATCGCCACAAATCGATCGCTGCTGGTCGTCAGGAATGCCGAGATGTATCCGCCCTGGCTCCAGCCCATGCAGGCCACTTTGTTTTTATCGACCCAACCCTTCGCAATCAGGAAATCAGCGCCCGACAAAACATCCCACGCATCGCCGACGCCAAGGTTACGAACGTTCAGCTTGCGAAACTTTTCGCCATAGCCGGCGCTGCCTCGATAGTTCACTTTCAAAATCAACGCACCACGCGCCGCCCAGATGTCTGATGGGTAGTAACGAGAGTCGGGCGTCAGCAACACGGGACGATCGATTCCCGTCGGGCCGCCATGGATTATGCAGAGCAGCGGATACTTCTTAGCCGGATCGAAATCGGCAGGTTTGATCAGAACACCTTCGATCGTCGTGCCATCCTGGCTTTGCCACGAGATCACTTCGCGCGTGCCGAGCGTGAAGGCTTTTGCCTGCTCGTTTGAGTCAGTTAATTTGCGCGGGGCAAAACTCTTCGCGTCAGAGACGAATACCTCGCTCATGCTGGTCGGCGAAGCAACGGTGAAAGCAATCCGATCGCCGGTATGCGTAAATGAGAACGAACCCGCCATCAGGTTGTCGGGTTGCGACACGCGAGTGATCTTCGCGCTGACCGGATCGACGTGGAACAGGTGCGACGCAGTTTTTTGCAATCCGGTGAAATAGATTCCGTTGCGGTTCCACTCGATCAGACCCGGATTCTCGTCAAAACCATCAGTGATCGATCTTGGTTTGCCACCATCAACTCCGACAATCGCGAGGCGATTGTTGCTCGCGAAGTAAAGCTTTTCGCCCATGACTGAAGAGAAAACGATCTGCTTTCCATCAGGCGAGAAACGCGGGTTGGTATCCGGTCCGGGTTGATCGACGATCTTCTTCACCGAATCATCGCTCAGCTTCAGCAGATAAAGATCGCCGGTTGTTCCCTGAACTAAATCCGGATTGATTGTGGCGCTGAAAACGATCGTCGATCCATCGGGCGACCACGCGAATGAACCAACGCTGAAATCCGTTTTCTTCGTACGCTGTTTGCCGGCCACCGGTGACTTCATCGCTTCGGCAACGTCGAGGGTCCAAATGTGAACGTAGCTGTAACCTCCGCGCACCACCTCGTAATCGCCGTAGTATTCCTTGCGGTCCTTCAGCGGCTGCGCAGTCGGTTCATTGGCGGTGTAGGCGATCGACTTGCCGTCTTCAGACCACTCGAAACTGTTAATTGCCGTTTCGGATTTGGTCAGTTGTCGAGCTTCGCCGCCGGTTGGATCGATCAGAAATATCTGGTTCTTGTCTTCAATCCGATTGCTCAGAAACGCCAGCCACTGGCCGTCAGGCGACCAGCGTGCGCCGGTCGAGGATTTGTCGCCGCGTGTCAGTTGGAAAGTCTTTCCGGTGTCGCTGTTTGCAAGCCAGATGTGCGTTACAAAGGCGTCCGCCTTGAAATCGCCATAGCTCACCGTGTAAGCGACCCATTTTCCGTCAGGCGAGATTTGCGCGCCGCCGATCGATTTAAGCGTGATGAGATCATCAAGCGTGGGGATGCGCGTTTGGGCCAGTGCTGAAGAGACAAGCAGCAGAAGCGCGAATAAGACCAGTGCTCTTTTGATCATCGACGTGTCCTTTCCGAGAGGGTCTGTCTTTATAATCCAATTTTCGATTTTAGGATAGCGAGTAGGGCCGAGCCGGAATTTCGTTTTGTTTGACTTACCTACGGAGTGGGTATATAAAGCTGTCGCTCCACTTGCCGAACCCACGCACGGATGAATCGGAAACCATTGTAGTGCGCCTTCGACGAGCGCTTGGGAACCTCTCACCCAGGTGAACTGTGCCTTTTTGATCAGTTCATTTTCCTCAGAGGTGGTTAAAGTGGGTCACCTCACTCACATTTCGTTCGCTACCGATCCTGGTCGTCCGATCAGAACGCCTTCTTCGTCTGCCACGAACAATAAGAACGCCTTAGACCTCGTTAATCTCAACCGATTAATGGAGCTGAGTCGCGGTCGCGCTGAGACGACCATCGCCCTTATCGATGGGCCCGTTGCTACTGACCATCCCGATCTCTCAACCACAACCATTCGTGAAATTCCCGGCCGTTTGGGAGGCACTTGCGCTCACGCCAGTAGCTTCGCCTGCATGCACGGGACCTTCGTCGCCGGCATCTTGTGTGGCTCACGAGACTCGAGCGCCCCCTCGATTGCCCCCGCTTGCACTCTTCTCGTCAGACCTATTTTTGCTGAGAGTGCTTCAGGACACAGCAGTATGCCGAGTGCAACTCCGGAGGAACTGGCGAACGCCATCATCGACTGTACTGAAGCGGGTGCTCACGTCATCAACTTGAGCGCAGCTCTCTCACAACCCAGCGCCAGTGGTGAACGCAAACTCAACGAGGCCCTCGACTCATGCGCAAAGCGTGGCTCTGTTGTAGTTGCGGCGGCAGGAAATGAAGCGAGCATTGGAAGCTCGACGATCACGCGCCATCCGTGGGTGATCCCGGTTGTGGCTTGCGATCTTCGAGGTCAACCGATGGCCTTCTCGAACTTCGGCAATTCCATCGGACGGCGAGGATTGAGCGCCCCCGGAGACGGCATCACGAGCCTCAGTGCTGAGGGTAAGCCACCAACATTCGCCGGGACGAGTGCAGCGGCGCCGTTCGTGACCGGCGCTATCGCGCTATTGAACTCAATCTTTCCCAAAGCTACCGGAGCGGAAGTGAAACTCGCTCTGATGCAAAGCTATACGCGTCGACGATCAACGATTGTCCCAATCCTGTTGGACGCTTGGGCCGCTTATCAGATCTTGCAACACGCTCAGTAACGAAGTGAGCGATGACTCAAACATCATGAAGACCAAGAAGAACCAAACGGAAACTGAAGAGAAACCTCAACATCAACCCTATCGTGTGCGTTTGCCGGGTTTTATTGCTGATGAGGATGTTGGCCTCGGCGATCTGATAAAGCGAGTGACGTCTGCTGCCGGAATAAAGCCATGCGGAGGCTGCCAGCAGCGTGCAAGAACGCTTAATCGCTGGATGGTTTTCTCCGGGAAACGCTAGAACCCGCGAGCGATCGCTTGCTAAAGGAGAAAATGTGATGGATCAAACGGAACTGAACGCGCAATCGACAAACCAACCCGATACTGTCATTGCGACCGATGTAATCGCGCCCCCGCCACCCATCAACACTAACAGCAGCGCGGTGAGTCCAGCGACTTGTGCCACCTGCGGAACCGCGACCGGCCCGCCAAACGGCGACCGGATTGCCGCGCCCTCGTACGTCTTCGCCATTGGTCGTGTGGAGATGCGTTTTCCAACAATTGCCGTGGAGAAAGAATTCGCTCAGGCAACCGGTCGTGCGAACACCAAGGGGCTCACCGATCGCGCGGCAGCTCGTGCAGTACTGGCGGAGAGTGCTAACCGCTATCTCGCTCGACACCTATGTTGGATTCTGACTATCGAAGGACTGGAGACCTACATCCTCGTTCCCCGCGATCCCGCCGACTACGGACAATTGTTGGAAGCAGTGCGCCCGCAACCCACCCCTCTGGACCTCGACGTAGTCATCGGCATGCGTGGCCCAATGGCGCCACCGGAAATGTGCAACGGACTGATGATCCCGATCGTGATATTCGATCAGATTTATTCGTTCGATCGCGACTCGCTCATTAAAGCGATTCCCAGGCCGGAAAAAACCTCGGCGAAAGAGTTTGGTCCAGCAGCCGAGGAATTGTTCGATCGGATCATGATTGCAGCAGACAATGCCGGCGCAACAGACGAGCATCGTGCGTTGAACTACTGCGCCGTTCGCTATCCGGCTATCTATGCAACTGCCGCCGATGCCTATGGGCGCAATGCGTCGTTGAGTGCGATAGACGTTGTGCCTTCAGCGTTAAGCACCACCCGCAAGATTGTGGACGTCATCTTCTCATTCACCAACCGCAACACGGATGTGGTTGAGAAGTACTTTACGCGTGTTGATGTGACCGAAGAGTTTCCGTTCCTCGTCACAAAGATGTCGCCCTATTTGGATCGGTAAAGGAGAGACTTCAATGAACATGCCAGGATTCACCGCAGAAGCATCGCTTGGTCCTGCCATGGACCATTATGGAAGCGTCGCTGTGTCAGGCGGACCACAAGGTGCGGTCTTGCCCATGCAGCGTCTTGGTGCGCTGTTTCGCGAATTCAGATGCTGCCAATTTATTCAGGGCCGGTTTCGCTGCACATCCAGGTTAGTACGGCCCTGGGAAAGTTGCCGGTGTATTCGGACCCAGTTTGGTCCATTCATTCTCTGTGACCCCCTGGTCGCTACGGCAGACTTCTAATCCGAAAGAAATGAAATGGAGGTAACTGAAATGACAATGCCAGGATTTACCGCGGAAAACTCACTTTACGATAAGCGCGCTCGTTATGCGCAGAGTGGAGAGTCACGCGAGTCAAAATCAAATACTGTGATTCCTGCAATCCCTGCTTGCGCGAATTGTGAATGGATTCTGGAGAACTGCGAGAACAACGGCTGGCGGCCTTACGCTGTGTGCAGTGCGTGTGCCACCGGTCACTGCTACTAGGTACAGTCGAACCTCCGTGTGAGCGGAGCAACGTTTCTTCACTACGGTTGTCGCCAGCTCAGCATCGAGATGCAGTTAGCTGAAGCTCGTGGTGTGCTTCGCCTAATATTCTGCCCTTTTGACGGCCAGTATTTTTCTTCACTCACTCTAAACCTAAAAGCATTTCTCCGGTCTAATAGATGAAACGGCTTACAATGATTCCGTTGAAGCTTTCTAATCGATGGTTGTGAGGGGCTGAAGAGGAGGAGGAATGAGGATTAGAGACTTGATTATTCTGGCAATGACAATAGTACTCGGAGCGCTATCTGTCTCGGGGCAGAACCGTGATAGCTCCGTCACCTTTACGGACCATTCAAATCGGAGTATTACCATCAGCCGTTTCGGCACCGTGCTCAGCTTCAAAAACGGCGATGGCAAGCAGGCTGCGCCCACCAATACTTATCGCGTCTGCCCGTGCGGCGAAAATGCAGGATGCATTGAGTCAGCCACTATCCCCGATGGTAAGACGGATTCGAAGTTCGATGTGGAGTTCCCCAAGAAAGGAACAACGCTCGATAAAGGAGAAACTCTGGTTGTAAAGTCAACATTTAGCCAAGGCGACCTGACAGTGACGCGGCGCCTTAGTTGGGAGGCCGGTTCCAACTTAGTCAAGATCGACGAAGTCATTTCCTCAGCAAAACCACTCTGTCCTTGCGCCTTTGAAGGTAAGCCGCCCGTGAAAGTGCTAACAGAGATGAAGATGTGTCCGAGGCCGCCGATCCCGGGCTTTATCTGCCCACCGTATACCGAATTAAGTTCAGACGCTCTGAACCGGATGACCTTTGCCACGGTTCTCAGTTTTAAGTAGGAACTGTAATATCATCACCAACCTAAGTGAGCGCCGGTGAGCTGCGGAGCGAGCCGGCCTGCCCGGTTTTTGTTTTACAAGAAAGGCCCTGAGCCACGTGTCGCCTCCCTCAAGGATCTTTCAGTGTTTGTTTTTTGCCGCGCTCCTGATCTGCAACGGCTTTGATCCCGCTCGCGCACAGCAAGCACCTCCTGCATCGCCCAGTGCAGATCGCTTTCTTAACATTCTCGACGCGCTGGGGAAGAAAGAAAACGAGCGGGCAATTACCGCCAGCGAATCGTTAATCATTGCCGATCCGGCGTTTCCTCTTGTCTACGAGAAGCTGGTCAACGCCGCCCAACGCGGAGGCGATCTGGATCGCGCGCGAACCTTCTTCACCTCACAAATCGCAAATAACAACCCGCGCGGCTATTTTGGTCTTGGTCTAATTCAACGAGAACGGGGTGATTTAGACGAAGCAATCGGCCAGTTCCGGCAGTGCTTACAAATGCTGCCGGATTTCGTTCCGGCTTACACCGCTTTGGTGAATGCAGCTCGCGATCTTAACCGGCTTCCGGAGGTTGGACCATTCATAGAATCGCTGCCGCGCACTGCCGCTTCGCGCTACGGCTTGAACTATCTTCGTTACACGGAGCGGCGGTATCAGGAAGCAATCGAACTGAGCGAGCAGGCGCTGCTTGTCGACCCTCATTTATCAGAGAACTACAAAACCAGGGCGCAAAGTCTCTACGCTCTCGGACGTTACGCAGATGCTCGCCAAGCAGCACAAACACTAGTTCGGCAAGCCACTGAACCCGAAAAGATAGAGCTCAGACTCTCCGCATCGCTCCTGGCAGGGGTTGCAACTGCCGTGATCGGAAATCGCGCCGAGGGAATCGGCGAATTGAATTCTACCTATCGCGGGATTCTCGAAGTGGGCAATCTGGAGCTGGAAGAGAGTGTGCACAGTCAATTGGCGTATCTATACGATCTGCAAAAGGATTGTGTGCAATCGCTGCAGCACGCAAAGGCCGCTTTGGCTTTGGGAAAGGAACTCAAATCGCGTTACGTCGGAAGGTACATCGGCAACGTCGGCGGAGCCTACGCCTGTGTGGGTGATATGACCGAGGCCATCTCTTACTACAACCACGCGTTGGAGTTTTCTTCCGATCCGCGAAATCTCGATTCCAGTAACCTGGTTTCGCTATTAACTAATATTGCCGAAGCCAACGTCTCAAACACTGCGGAAGCGTTGCCGCTGCTGGAGAGAGCATTGATGGTGTCGCGGAGCATTACGAACCGGACCATGGAGATGCGGGTGCTTCTCGGACTGGGAGCTTTGGACCAACAAAACGGCGACTACCCCAGGGCGCTTGAACGTACTCAAGCCGCACTCCAAATCGCACAACAAACAGGCGTCGCGGTGCCGGAAGGCAACGCCTGGATTCAACTGGGCCGAATCCACTTCTCAATGTCCGACACCGTTCGAGCGATGGACGCTTATCAACAAGCACTGGCGATTGGCGAGCGGACCAATACACCGCCCGTTGTCTGGCAAGCTTTGGCCGGCCTGGCAGCAGTTTATGAACAGCAAGGCAAAGTCGAACAGGCGGAAAAGCATTATCGTCAGGCAATCGAAACGATAGAAGACGTGCGCAGGCGAATTGGGATTTCTGAAGATCGGGCCAGCTTCTTTGCCGACAAGGTAAGAATCTATGAAAGGCTCATCAACTTACTAATCACGTCAAAAGGTAAAAGAAGTAGCACACAACAAACTGCTGCTGCCGAAGCTTTTCATTACGTCGAACGTGCTCGCGCTCGGGCATTTCTCGATCTCCTGGCTGAGGCCAGAGTCGATGTCGAACAAACCACTGGTCCTGATCTAACGAAACGCCAACAGGAGTTGCAGCAGCGCATCTCGCAATTGACCACTCAATTGATCAATGAGCGTTCGCTGGAAACAAACAAGCAAGACAAGGCAAAGATCGCAGAATCGGAAAAAGGTTTGAACGAAGCCGACGTTGAATTGGCAGACTGGTTGCGAGAATTGCGCCGGCGTGATCCACGCTATGCGGCATTGAAATATCCCGAACCGATCACCCTCAGCGCCGTGCAGCGGTTGCTTGACGACCAAACAATACTACTGAGTTATTCGCTTGCTGAACCACAGTCGTTTCTGTTTGCCATCACCCGAAACGACTTTCAAGTAAGACGTTTGCCCTCAGAGACGGCGCTGCGCGAGAGCGTGCAAAAATTGTTGGCGGCGATTACTGACAAGAACAATCCCGCTCCCGAGGAATACCGGCGCCAGGCTATTCGCTTGTCGCAGCAGTTATTACAACCGGTAAGCACTATGCTCACGGGCAGGACGGGATTAGTGATCGTCGCAGATGGAGCCTTGATGCGATTGCCTTTTGAGGCTTTGTTCTTGCCGGGCACGCCCGCGCAAGGCGATTTGCGAAAGCTGCCTTACCTTGTCAGACGTTTTGCTGTCAGTTATGCGCCGTCAGCCAGCGTCTGGGCAGAACTGGTAAACGAGCACCGCGCATCGGCACCCAGGGGATTCATCGCGTTTGGCGATCCGGTCTATGAACAGCGTACGGAGGGCGCAATCGCGTCCGCATTACGCGCTGGAGGTGCGGGCCGGGTCAACTTGCAACCTTTGCCGCACAGTCGCGATGAAATCAGCGGTATTGCCAAACTATTTGCTGACGATGATCGCGCCGTGTTTTTCGCTGAAGACGCAAGCGAAGAAAACGTAAAAGCCCCGGAAGCGTTGAGCCACTATCGGATGGTCCACTTCTCAACCCATGGTTACGTTAATGAAGCGAGGCCTCGTTTTTCCGGTCTGCTGCTCTCATCACCGCGAGCCGTCAAACAGCAAGCACCCAACAATCAGCCACCCGAAGACGGACTGCTGTCGGCTTACGAGATTTTCAACTTGAAACTACACGCTGATCTGGTTGTGCTCTCGGCCTGCGAGACCGGGTTAGGCAAAGAAATAAAAGGCGAAGGTTTGATGAGTTTGATGCGGGCATTCATGTATGCGGGTACGAACTCGGTGGTGGTCAGCTTATGGAATGTCAACGATGAAAGTGCGGCTGATCTTATGATTCGCTTTTACCGCAATTTGAAGACCGGGATGAGCAAACGTGAGGCCCTGCGGCAAGCCCAGTTAGAAACGATCCGCGACAACGGGTTTCCGTTTTTCTGGGCTCCCTTCGTCCTTGTCGGCAAGTCGTGATTGACCGTTAACGATCGACGGTCACCGAGATCCCATACTCTCCCAATTGCTTTCGGTCCTTTCCACCAAACAACCGCAAGCGGTATTTACCGGCGCTCAATGACGACCGATTAAACCGCACGCTCAACGCGCCATCATCTCCGGTCGGTCGCAGCCCGGAAGCCTGCAATACTATCTTTTCGTCCTGATTGACTAACTCAACGGCATATTCCGGGAATTCGTAAGGTTTATTAATCAGCAACCGCAGTCTCGCTGACTTTGTCGCACCCGTGAGACGCAAACGCACGTCGTCTCCCGCCCCACGTTCGGATGAGAGCCGTACAAGATAGGCGGGTATCTCCAAGCGAGATGGCTGGACCGATGTCAGTTGGTCCTCGAGTTGGTCGCGTTCGGCTTCGGCGGCCAGGCGCTGGTCGCGTTCCCGTCTCAGTTGGTCGTCATTGCTTCGTTCGACCTCCGCAAGTCGCCGTTCGAGGTTGCGTTGTTTTTCCTCTAACTGCATCGCTGTCTCTTGCGATTGCTGCCGCGACTGTCGTTCGCTGAGCAAACGCCAGGTTTGCCAGCCAAGGGCGGCAAAAGAGATCAATAAACTGGCTGCCAAAGCGAACGTGATACGAGAGAGACGCTTTTTATCGCGCGCACGCTGAAAATCACCCGACACGACAGTTGGTGTTTCGCCTGTCCGAACGTCTGTCGCATTCTCGCTGTGCACTTGCTGCCAAAGCGACGCCCACGCTTCGTCGGTCTCCGTAGCGGCGATCTCTTGTTCATCATCACCAGCAGGTTCGAGAAAGTGGCGGGCGCTGCGAAAGAGCGTGATGCATTGCTCACACCAAACCAGATGGGCTTCGGCCGCCTCGTGTTCCGCCGCTGACATCTCGTTGCGGCAATATGCGATTACCTGCGCCTCAGTTAGGTGACGCTCATCGTTACTGCCCGATGTGCGATTGTCTGCTTTCATATAGGCGCGAAACTCTTCCCGGTGCGTCATACATCTCCCCGAGCTTTAGAGTTTGATTTCCTCAAAGTAAGAACTCAACTGCGCGCGCAATGCTTTCTGCGCCTGATGCAGATGTGCTTTGACAGTATTGACGGAAACACCCATCAACTCCGCGATTTCGACATACGACAGATCGTGAACCACGCGTAACTGGGCGCAACGGCGCATTTGTTGTGGCAGTTGCACCAGAGCTTCGCGAAGTTTCTCCAACTTCTCTTTTTCCAATGTCACGGTGAGCGGATCTGCACCCTGGTCAGCGAGCCGCGCGGCAATCGAGGGCCGATCATCGCCTTCGCCTTCCTCCTCCAGGGATAGCAGTGTGACCGAGCGTTTCTGCGCGGTCTGTTTTTCAATCAGGCTGCACCAGACATTGTGCGCGATGGCAAAGAGCCAGCTTTCAAACTGCTCCTCCTGGCGCAGGTCCTTTATACCTCTATAGACAGAAACGAACGTGTCCTGGGTGAGATCCCGGCAGGCTTCCGGGTCAAATCCCTTGCGCCGGAAGAATCGCAATATCTGCGCGTAATGACGATCAAACAGCAAGCGGAAGTTGTTCTCGACGTTTAGGCCCTGCTTGATCTCGCGGATTAATTCGACAGGATCTCGGGCCGGGGGATTCACGAACCGAATTATAAAAAATATTTCTCCAGCCGCTAAACCTTACAGCACAGATTCCGACTTATTACCGCGGAACGAAGAACGCTGCGTCGCTAAAAGGAGGAGGTCATGCCAACTTTTCTTGAGTTGTTCAACAGATGCAGGAATGGCGATCGTTCGGCTTGTCAACAGCTCGTTTCCTATTACTGGTACGGTCACAGGCTGACCAAGGAATTGCTAAAAGTATTTGGGCCAGTGGCCATCGTGCCGATTCCGAGACCGCGGCCGGGATCTGATCCGCCGCTCCTGGATTCAAACATTCTACACATGGGCGAAGTGGTTCGCCTCGCCATGGGTGATCCAAATCCGCAACCGAGTCTCCAGGCAACAAAGGACATGCGCTCGGCGATGGAACGAATGCTCAAGACGATCGATGACGATATCCGCCGCTTGAATCCTAAATCCAAAACTTAACGCGTTCCTCACGCACCAACCAAAGAAGGAGTTACTGTTTATGAACCGCAAACTACTCACGATTACTGTGCTCTTATCTCTTATCCCTGCCTGGCTCGTTGGGAACAACGCCGCAGCCAAACAGGAGTTCCGCGTGGAGAGCGCGTCGCTCGAAGCCACGCCGACAAACTCAGTCACTTGTCCCGCACTGGTTACGTTCAAGGGAAAGATTCAGGCAAACGACAAAGGGCGCGTAAAGTACACCTGGTCGTACAGTGACGGGGCCAGCGGGCCCGACGGCTTTGTTGACTTCGAAGGACCAGGAGTCAAGTATGTCGAGACTACCTGGCGGCTCGGCGACGCAACGATCCTGCCTCACTACGACGGCTTTGCAATGCTGAAGATATTGTCGCCAAACGCTTACGAGTCAAACAAGGCGAAGTTTACGGTCGATTGCAAGCAGGGTGGTGGTGAGCAGCCTAAGTCGCAGCCCACGCCAATTGAAACGAAGCAGTCGACTTCACAAGGCCAGACGCCGAATGAACGCCTCAACGTCAGCTCGGTCGCTCAAAATGTGCCGCAGAACCCGCTTGAGCCGGTACTGAGACAACGCGTAACTCCACCCAAGCCAGATACGATCAAGCTCCTCGCGAATAAAAACTTCGCCGGGATCTTCATCGTGAAGTTTGTCGAAGGCTCGCACGTGCGTTATCGCGATAACCTCTTCACTACCGGCGAACAGCAAATCAACAAAGAGGAAGCCAGACGCCTGTCCCGCCTCAAGCTGTCAATCGA
>Ga0111539_10009677_pt1 | contig 12165 bp, 10 predicted proteins | sample RhiMethybrSRZTD1_FD_79667 | JGI IMG/M metagenome (GOLD analysis project Ga0111539, IMG submission 79667) | Populus rhizosphere microbial communities from Tennessee, USA - Rhizosphere MetaG P. TD hybrid SRZTD1 (version 2) (version 2) | ecosystem: Host-associated > Plants > Roots > Rhizosphere >...
GCCGGGTGGCGCGCTCGTCGAGGCCGAGGTCGCGCTTCGGCTGAACGAGCTCGACGAGGCGGAGCGCGTTTACTCGTCGCTGCTCGAAGGTGGGAGCACCGCGCGTCGCGCGGAGGCGCTCTCAGGCCTGGGCCAGATCGCGTTTCGCCGCGGCGAGCCGCGCACGGCGATTGCCCTGTTCGAGGAAGCGCTGACAGTCTTCTCGCCGAGCGACGCGAACCATCCGGACCTCGCAGATAGCCTCGGACGCTCCTACGCGATGGTCGGCGAGCTGGAGTCGGCGATCGGCGTCTTCGAGCGTTACCGGGAGTCGGCAGCCCAACGGAACGATACGTTCCAGACGATTCAGTTCTCCGTGCTCCTCGCGCACGCGCTCATCGACAGCGGCAATCTCGGGCGCGCCGAGGAGCTCCTCGGCTCCGCGATCGCGCTCGGAAGCGGCTCCGAGAGCCCGAGCGTGAGGGCCCAGCTCTTCTGGTCGCAGTCGCGCCTGCACGCCGAGCGAGGCGACCCTGTCACGGCCGCGCGGTTCGCGCGCAGCGCTCTCGAGATCCTTCGACTCACCGAGGACACGTATCGGACGGCGCGCGCACACCAGCTTCTCGCCCACCTCGAGCTCGACCGGGGGAACGCGGAGGAGGCTCTCGACCTCCTCGAGGAGGGCTGGCCCCTCCTGGAGGCGAGCGCAAACGGCCTCGAGCGGGCGCAGTACCGCCTCGAGGAGGCACGTGCTCTCGCCCGCCTCGGGCGAAGCGAGGAGGCGGCAGCGCTCGCGATGCAGATCTCCGGTCTCATCGCCGATGCACACCCGGAGGACGCGGCGCGCAGCTACTCCGTTCTCGCCGGCGTCTTCGAGGACCTCGGTGACCGAGGCCGCGCGCGGGAGCTCTACGAGCTCGCGGCCGAGCTGCTCGAGCCGCGGAACCCCAACCGCTTCCTCATCGACGTCTACTCGCGGCTGGCCGACATCGCGGAGTCGGAAGGCCGCAAGGAAGAGGCTTACGAGCTGATGAAAAAGGCCGTGGGCATGCAGAAGGCCGTGGCGGACGCCGCGCCATCGTAGGCTTGCACTCGGCGAACTAGGGTATATTTCGTCCAGCCGCGCGCAACACTCACGCGCCGGCATCCTCGTTTCTCTTGCAGCGCGACCCGCGCTGCACCCTATGCACGAAGCGATAGACCAACGGACCCTTCCTGGGGTGGAAGCGGACGGCTTGGCCGCCGCAGCCCGACGCGCGGAAGCGTGGGCGGGCGAGCCCTTCCTCAGGCCCGACGAAGACCCTGCCGAGGCGCTCTCGGAGGGCCGCGCGCGCCGTCGTGCGCTCGACGACGCGCTCGAGGAGATGGAGGCCGGCAGGCGCACGCCGTCCCCTTCCTGGAAGATCCGCTACGCGCTCATGCTCGGCCTCGAGCGCGAGCTGACCGACCACCCGCCCCGCCTGGCCTCCGGCACCGAGCTCCGCCGCCACCAGATCGACGCGCTCGCCGGGATGCTGACCGAGCTGATCGCCCGCCACGAGGAAGAGGCGGAGAACGGCAACGGGAACGGCCACGCCAACGGCGGAACGCTCGACGAGGCCGATGAGGAAGACGAGGAGCCCGAGGGGCCCGAGGACGACGAGAGCGAGGCGGACGAGCAGGACGATCCAGGCGCGGTGCGCCGCTTCAGATTCCGGCATCCCACAGCGTCCGGAAAGACGATCGCCGCCGCCGGGTTCGTCGAGGGCGCACGCACGATGGGCGTCCTCATCCTCACGCATCGCCGCCTCCTGGTCCAGCAGTTCACGCGCGACCTGACCACGGAGGGCTACGGAGACCGGCTGCGCCCTGCGATCGAGGACGGCCAGGAGCCGTTGCACGGCAATCCGATCACGATCCAGACCTACGCGTGGTTCGCCCGCCACGTCGACTCGATCTCGAAGAGCGCATACCAGCTGGTCATCTGCGACGAGGCGCATACCGCGCTCGGCGAGAAGACGAGCACCGCGATCCGCCGCTTCGCCGACCCGATCTACATCGGAATGACGGCGACCGAGCAGCTGATCGCGAAGCAGGTCTCCGACGTCTTCCCGGCCTCGGTCGACGACCTTCCCCTCGCCGACGCTGCGCGCCGGGGCCTCATCGCGCCGCTCCGCTGCCTCCGCGTTCCGCCCGCCGCCGCGGTTGCCTCGGTGCCCATCGTGGGCGGCGACTACGACCAGGAGATCCTGGCCCGAGTCCTCGACCACATGGTCATCAACCAGGCGGCGGCGAGCCTCTACCGCGACCGCTTCGGCGAGACCCCGGGAATCGTCTACGCCGCCGGGGTCGAGCACGCCTACAACCTCGCGCGCGAGTTTCGCGCCGCCGGCCTGAAGGCCGAGGCGGTGAGCGGCAAGACTCCGCCGCTCAAGCTCGCCGAGACACTCGCGGCCTACGAGCGCGGCGAGATCAACATCCTCATCAACGCGATGCTCCTGGCGGAGGGCTGGAACTCTCCGCGCGCCACCGTCTGCATGCACCTCGCGCCGACCGCGAGCCGCCGCGTCTACCAGCAGCGAATCGGCCGCATCATGCGCATGCATCCTCGCAAGGAAGCCGGTGTGGTCGTCGACTTCGTCCCGGACGCGGCCACCCACAACGAGCGCACGATCACGCTGCACTCGCTCCTCGACGCCGACTTCTACCGGCCGGGCGCGCGCGTCACGCCCGCGCCTCGCCGCCGCGTGCAGCGCCGAGCGCGCCGCAAGCTCTCGCCCGCGCCGTGGCTCGTCCCCGTGACCCCCGATGTCCGCCGTCGCGTGACGGTGATCACGCGGGAATGGGAGCGCGTCGACCCGAGCCGCCTCGCGGACGACGAGCAACTCCTCTGGGCGCGCATCGCAGGGCGCCAGCTGCGCTTCGAGGAGCGCCAGCACTTCGCCGAGAAGCTCGCGAAGGCCTCACGGGAGTGCCGCGAGGCCTTCCTCATGAGCTGCGCCGCCGAAAACCCGAACCGCAGGCTGCGCCTCTCGGCCCTCGGCGACCGCGTCGCGGTCAGCGTCGACCGCGCGAGCTTCGACGACCTGGTCACGATGATCACCTCCGCGCCGACCTGGGAGAAGGACCGCGTGCAGGGCGTCCGCATCCTGCTGCGCGCCATCGGCGAGGGCAAGGTGGACTCGCCGGAGGACATCCTCTCGCGTTGGACGTGGCGCCTGGCCCGCGCGACCCGCAAGCTACAGGACCGGCGGGCCGGCTCCGAGCTGCCCGAGGCGAAGCGGCTCCTCGGCGCGCTCACGAACTCCCGCGGGCACCGGCACGAGGAGAATGCCGCCCGGCTCGTGAACGTCGCGCTCGAGCAGCCGATCCACGTCGCCGTCGCCCTCCTCGCCTCGGCAGAGGCCTACACGCCAACCGCCCAGCAGCTGATCGACCGGATGCGCGAGCGTCTCGGGACGATCCAGGAGGTCGCGAACGCCCTCGCCGACAACCTCCCGGCGCCGAAGCAGCACTCCGGCAAGTCGCGCCGCCGCCGGCGCAAGCGCAAGCAGAAGGCCGAGCAGCAGAAGGCTGAGCAGAAGAGAGGCGAGAAGGCCGAGGCGGGCGGCGAGCCGAGCGAGAAGAAGGGCAAGAGGCCGAGGAAGACCAAGCCCCCCGCCGCCGCCGCGGCCGACTAGGCCCCGTCTTCCTCCTCGTCCTCTTCGGCGCGACGAGCCTCGTGCTCGCGCAGGAAGCGGGTCAGCTCCGCGGCGAGGGAGTCCCCCGAAGGAACGTCGAGCTCGTCGCCGAGCGCGTCGCGGCGCGCCTCGAGCTCCTGGACGTAGGCCTCCGTCTCCTCGTCCGCCGAGACCGCGTCGCTGACCTGCTGCTCGTAGGCCGCTGACGCGCGCTCGAGATCGGCCAGGTCGAACTCGGTGCCGAGCAGACCGGCGAGCCGCTCGCAAAGCGCGAGTGCCGCACGCGGGCTCGCCGCAAGCGAGGCGTAGTGGGGAACCGCCGCCCACAGGCTCGCCGAAGGCAGGTCGGCGCTCCGGCAGGAGTCGTGGAGGACACCGACGATCCCCGTGGGCCCTTCGTAGCGGGAGGCGGCGAGGCCGAGCTCCTCGACGAGCCTCTGGTCGCTCGCCGAGCCGGTCACAGGAGCCGGCCTGGTGTGCGGCACGTCCGCGAGGAGCGCGCCGAGCGTGACCACGAGCTCGACGCCGAGCTCGCCCGCCAGCTCGACGATCTCGTCGCAGAAGGTGCGCCAGCGCAGGTTCGGCTCGATGCCGAGCATGAGCACCGCGTCGCGCTCCGTGCCGGGGATGGGCGCGTGGTAGAAGACCGTGTCCGGCCAGTCGATCCGGCGCGTGATGCCCTCTTCGAGTGCGACATGCGGCCGCGTCGCCTGGAAGTCGTAGAACTCCTCCGGATCGATGTTGGCGAAGCGCCGTGCCTCCCACGCCTGGGCGAGGAAGCTGGTCGCCAGCGAGGCGCCCTGAGCCCCGTCGTTCCAGCCCCGGAAAGCCCCCACGAGCACGGCGCGGCGAAGGGTCGGGCGCCGCTCGATGCGGAGATGGCTGCCGATGGACTGAGTTTAGGGCAGCACGGGCCGCGACCTGAGCAAAAGCCGGGCCGTGAGGGCGACGACCCCGAACCACACCGCTGTTGCGAGCGTGACATGGACGAGCACGAGCGGCCAGGGCAGGTGCTCCCGCCACTGGATGTCTCCGACGGTCATCTGCAGCACGAGCAGCCCGAGCACTCCCGCCGCGAACAGCAGGTCGCCGCGAGCCTCTCTCCGGTTCCAGAAGAGCGAGGCCACGATCCCGACGAAGGCGATCGCGAAGATGCCGGTCGCACCGACATGGACGTGCAGCGCGTCGGGAAGGAGCCCGTAGCGCTTGATCCTCTCACCCCCTGAATGCGGGCCGGCGGCGGTGACGAGCGTCCCGGTGACGATGAGGGCGAGCGCGCTCGGCACGAGGACGACGGCGAGCCAGTTGGCCGCGAGCGGCCGATGCTTGACGACGCCGCGCACCAAGTCGTGGGCGCCCAGGGCGACGACCACCGCGACTCCGAGTGCGAGCAGCGAGAGCAGAAAGTGCGCCATCACGATCAGCGGGTGCAGCTCGACGAGGACCGTGATGCCGCCGAGGACGCCCTGCAGGAGCACCGTGATGGGAAGCGCCCACGCGGCCCAGAGGAGCCAGCGCGGCAGCCGCTCCACGCGCGTCGCCCCGATCGCAGCCGCGAGCGTGACAAGGCCGACGGCAAACCCGACGCCGCGGTTTCCGTACTCGACGAGCGCGTGGAAGTTCTTCTCCGGGAGGAAGGAGGAGCCGCAACGCGGCCAGTTGTCGCACCCGAGCCCCGAGTCGGTCAGCCGCACGGTCGCGCCCGAGACGACGATGAGGAAGAGCGCGGCAAGCGCAGCGTAGGAGAGCAGCGCAAAGGTCTCCGCCGAGATGGCGAAGCGGGGGCGTGCCACCTGCGTCGTGTCGGCTTCCATCAAGCGAGCGCCAGGCCGGCGCCCTCGACCACGCTCCCGATGCGCGCGGCCGAGAGGCCTGCTTCCGCGAATGACGCCTCGAGCACTGCGCCCTTCTCCGCCGCGAGGGAGACGAGCAGGCCGCCCGCCGTCTGCGGGTCGAAGCCGAGAATACGGAGCTCCTCGGGCAGCCCCTCCAACTCGGCGGCCCCCGCGACGAACTCCCGGTTCCGCTCGTCTCCGCCGGTTCGCAGCCCTCGCCGGGCGACGGCCAACGCTCCCGGCAACGCGGGAAAAGCGGCCGGCTCGAGCAGGATCCGCACGCCGCTCCGCTCCGCGACCTCGTGCGCGTGGCCGAAGAGCCCGAAGCCGGTCACGTCCGTGACCGCGGACGGCTCGAACGGGCGAAGCGTCTCGGCCGCGCGCGCGTTCAGCTCCGTCATCATCGCAGCCGCAGTCTGGAGATCCTCGTGCCCGAGCACCTTCTTGCGAGCCCCGGTGAGGACGAGCCCCGTGCCGAGAGGCTTCGTCAGGTAGAGGGCGTCGCCGGGCCTCGCCCCGTTCTTCCGCCAGATCGCGTCGGGGTGCGCCGTGCCGACGACCGCGAGGCCGTACTTCGGCTCGTCGTCGCGAATCGTGTGCCCGCCGGCGAGGAGCGCGCCCGCCTCCTCGACCTTCGACGCCGCGGCGTCGAAGACGGCGCGCACGGACTCGAGCGGCAGCTCCTCCGGAAAGGCGGCGACCGAAAGCGCGAGCAACGGCTTGCCGCCCATCGCGAAGACGTCGTTGAGCGCGTTGACCGCGGCGACGGCACCGAAAAGGGCCGGGTCGTCGACCATGGGCGGGAAGAAATCCGTCGTGAAGATGAGCGCGCGCTCGTCGTCGAGGCGGTAGACGGCCGCGTCGTCCGCGGGCGAGAGCCCGACGAGGAGATTCTCGGAGTCCGCCGGCGCGAAGCCGGCGAGGAGCTCCTCGAGCCGCCCCGCCGCGTACTTCGCCGCGCAGCCCCCACCGGCTTCGAGACCCGCGATTCGCGCAGTAGTCTCCACGCGATGGAGGTTACCCCCCGCACCTTTGGGTGTCAGAGCATGACCGGACGGCTCGAGCGCGTGCTCGTCAAGCCGCCGACGCCGGGCTCCTGGACGGCGTGGCGCGCCTACGGGTGGCGGTCGGAGCCCGATCCGGCGGGGCTGGAGGCGGAGCACGAGGCGTTTCGCGCGCTCCTGGCCGAGGCCGGCGCCGAGGTCGTCCGGGGCGAGACCGGCGGGAGCTCGAATCCTGACGCGATCTACGCGTACGACCCCGCGCTGGTCACCGACTCGGGGGCCGTCCTCCTCATGCCGGGGAAAGAGGGCCGAAGACGGGAGCCCGAGGAGATGGGCGTCGACTTCATGGAAGCCGGGGTACCGCTCGCCGGACAAGTCCGCTTCCCGGCCACGGTCGAAGGCGGAGACACGGTGTGGCTCGACGACCGCACGCTCCTCGTCGGGCGCGGCTATCGGACCAACGACGCCGGCATCGAGGGTCTCCGCGAGTTGTTGCCCGACGTCGAGGTCATCGGCTTCGACCTCCCCCACTACCACGGAGCCGGGGAAGTGCTGCACCTGATGTCGTTTCTCTCGCCCCTCGACGTCGACCTCGCGGTCGTCTACCTGCCACTCATGCCCGTGCGGCTGGTCGAGCTCCTCCGCGCGCGAGGCATCGGCTTCGTCGAGGTGCCGGACGCGGAGTTCGAGTCGATGGGCCCAAACGTGCTCGCGCTCGCGCCACGGGTCGCGCTCGCACTCGAGGGCAACGACGAGACGCGCCGGCGCATGGAGGCGGCCGGCGTGGACGTGCGCACCTACAGGGGCGACGAGATCTCCCGCAAGGGCGACGGCGGCCCCACCTGCCTCACGCGCCCGCTCCTGAGGTCCTAAAGGGACACCGGGGTCTGACCCCGGTGTGGAAAACGTGGCTCGGCATCGCGCCGAAAGATGAACCGGCGGGGTTGCCGCGCGGTCGGCGGCGTAGCCTCGAACCGATGCCGAGACCGAAGCGCTCGTTCAGTCCCGAGGGGATCTACCACGTGATCGCCCGCGGGAATCGCCGGCAACCAATCTTCCTAGGAGACCCCGACTGCCGACTCTTTCTCGAAATCGTCCGCCGGGTGGTCGTCGAAAGGCAGTGGACCGTTCATTCGTACTGCCTGATGCCAAACCACTACCACATGCTCCTCGAAACGCCTGCCGGAGATCTTTCGGCGGGTATGAGAGAGCTGAACGGCGCTTACGCTCAATGGTTCAACCGGTTGCACGGCTTCGCCGGCCACGTCTTTCAGGGCCGGTTCAAGGCGATTCTCGTCGCAAGCGACTGGCATCTCTTGGAGCTGGCGCGCTACCTGGCTACGAACCCCTCGCGTGCCGGTCTCTGCGACAGCCCCGCTCTCTGGCAATGGAGTAGCTATCCCTGGGTCATCACGAGGAGCGCCCAGGGCTTCGCGCCGTCAAACAAGCTTCTCTCGTTTTTCGGAACGGACGAGGCCAGCGCTCGGGATGCGATGCGGCGGTTCATCGAAGACGAATAGGCCTGGCCGTGTGGGACACCGGGGTCTGACCCCGGTGTGGAGATCAGCGGAGCAGAAAGCCGGTGCCGAGCTCGTCCCCCGCGGCGAGCACGAACTCGTGCTCGCCCGTTCGGTGCGCGCTTCCCTCGACATCGGTGATCACCGCGGGTCGACCCGCCACGTCGGCGTCGCCGACCACGCGCGCCGCGAAAACGGTGCCGACGATGCTCTCGTGGGCGAGCTCCTCACCGCGCGTGAGCTCTCCGCTCGCGTCGAGAAGCGCGAGCCGGGCGGACGTGCCACTCCCACAGGGCGAGCGGTCGACCTCGCCGTCAGCGAAGACCGTGACGTTCCGCTGCCTGAGCGGCGGCCCGTCCTCGACGCGCTCGAAGAAGACGACGCCGTAGATGTCGCGAAGCTCGGGCTCGAGCGGGTGGACGAACTCTCTCCGCGCGTCCAGCTCCCGCTTGACCTCGCGGCCGAGCTCGATCAAACGCGGCAGGCTCTTCTTCCGCACCGGGAGCGGCGACTCCACCGAGGCGTAGAAGGCTCCACCGAAAGCGATGTCGACGTCGAGGCCGGCAGCCGCGAGCCCGAGGGCCTCGACGTACGACGGAACGTTCGTGAAGCGCACCCGCTCGACGCGGCCGTCACGGACCGACGCGACGGTCTGCAACCGCCCCGAGGGGACGTCCACGACGACGCCGGTTTCCGGCTCTGCCGCCTCGAGCCGACCCGTCTCCAGCGCCCAGGTGACCAGCGCGATCGTCCCGTGGCCGCACGCCGTCGAGTAGCCCGCGTTGTGGAAGAAGACGACGCCGAGGTCTGCGTCTCCGTCGTTCGGCTCCGTGACGAAGCAGCCGTACATGTCGGCGTGCCCGCGCGGCTCGTGGACGAGCAGCTTGCGCACGTCGTCGAGCCGCTCGAGCGCGAAGCGGCGCTTGTCGAGGATCGTGGCGCCGCGAAGGGGCTCCACACCGCCGGTGACGATGCGAAACGGCTCGCCGGCGGTGTGGTAATCCGTCGTCTGGACTACGAGGTCGGCTACGCGCCCTTCTCGATGGGCACGTCGACCAGATTTCCCCACTCCGTCCACGAGCCGTCGTAGTTTCGCACCCGCTCGAAGCCGAGCAGCTCGCTGAGAACGAACCAGGTGTGCGCGCTACGCTCGCCGATGCGGCAGTAGGCGGTCACTTCCTTGTCGGAGGTGATCCCCTTGCCGCTGTAGAGGTCGCGAAGCTCGTCAGCGGACTTGAAGGTACCGTCGTCACGAACCGCGCTCGCCCAGGGAATCGAGACGGCCGAGGGGATATGGCCCGCGCGCTGTGCGCCTTCCTGCTCGTAACCGGGCGGAGCGATCAGCTCGCCGGCGAACTCGCCCGGTGAGCGGACGTCGACGAGCCCGCGATCGGCCGCGCCAAGCCAGTCGCGCACCTGGTCTCGGTAAGCGCGGATCGATTCGTCCCGATCCTGCGCGGAGTAGGTCTGCGCCGAAGGAGAGGGCACGTCGGTCGTCAGCTCGCGCCCTTCGTCGATCCACTTCTGCCGGCCGCCGTCGAGGATGCGGACGTCGTTGTGCCCGTAGACCTTCAGGTACCAGTAGGCATAAGCGGCGAACCAGTTGTTCTTGTCCCCGTAGAGGACGACGGTGGTGTCGTTTCCGATCCCGAGGCCGCCGAGCAGCTTCTCGAAGGTCTCGCGGTCGACGACGTCGCGCTCGACGGGATCCTGAAGGTCTTCGCGCCAGTGCAGCTTGACGGCGCCGGGGATGTGCCCCTCCTCGTAGAGGTCGGGGTTCTCGTCGACCTCGGCGACGACGACGCCCGAATCATCTCCGTGCTCCGCGACCCAATCGCTCGTCACGAGGACGGGCTTCGCGTATCCGTTTTCTGCCATCGCTACCTCCCGATCACTTCAATAGTTGAAGCGATCCTAACACCGTTGTCGTGGGCTCGGCTATCCTCGCCGAATGGGGAGTATCGGGGATGTGATGACGGGCCAGATCGTCGGAGTCGCGCCCGAGGACACCTTGGGGGAAGCCGCCGAGCGGATGGCCGAACAGGGGGTCGGGTCGGCCGTCGTGCTCGATTCCGGCCGCCTCATCGGGATCCTCACCGAGCGCGACCTCCTGAAGGCGGTGGCGGGCCGGGTGCACACGAGCGAGGCGCGCGTGCGCGAATGGATGACCGCCGACCCGATCACCGCCGCAGAGCAGGACTCCGCCGACGAGGCGATCCGGACGATGCTCGACAACGGCTTCAGGCACTTGCCCGTCGTCACGGCCGGCAGGACCGTCGGCGTCGTCAGCCTCCGTGAGCTGATGAAGGCCGCACTGCAGGTCGACGCCTAGCGGACGCTAACCCCGGGCCCGGCGTGTCCGCGCTCTAGAGGAGCTGCGCCGCGATCAGTCCTGCTGCGCCGAGCCAAAGCCCGGCAAGGGTTCCGATCAGCGGTGCGAGTGGACGAAGAGAAGGACGCTGTTCCATGTCGAAGAAGAATTCTCGGCTCGCGCGCCGCAAGACTTCGACACGGAACTCGAGCATCCTTCCCCACGCCTAATGGCCGTCGAAGAAGCCGACCCAGTGGCCCTTGCCGAGGAAGGCGGCCACCATCACGAGAAGAACGAGAAGCTGAACTTGACGTGCCGTCACGCGATTCACCTCCTTCCCTAGAACCGGAAGTCCTGTAGCGCCTCGGCCGCGCGCCGGTACAGGTGCGCAGCCTCGAGGTCTTCGCCTCGCCGCACGGCGAGATCGCCCTGGGCGATCCACGCAGCCGCGCGGTGGCTGACGGAGGACAGCTGTTCGAAGCTGGCCTCCGCGTCCTTGAACAAGGTCTCCGCCTCGTCCAGGCGCTCCTGCTCGAGGAGTGCACGGCCGAGGACGAGCTGGGCGTTGCCGATCTCGTCGAGGTGGTCGACACGGCCGTCCAGTAGGTCGAGGGCGTGCCGCGCCTGCTCCTCTGCGAGCTTCGGCTCGCCCGTGCGCAGATGAACCTGCGCGAGGGACGAGACGACGTGGCCGGCATCGGTGTCGTCGCCGACCTCGAGGAGAACCCGGTAGGCGTCCTTCAGGTGCTTGATCGCCTCGTCGGGCTTCCCCAGCTGGAAATTCAGTCCGCCGAGGTTGTTCAGGAGCTTGCCGACGTTTGCCTGGTCGGCGAGCTCCTCGTACTGCGCCTTGGCGCGCTCGGCGTACGAGCGGGCGAGCACCCAGTGCCCGGTGCGCTCGGCGATGAGCGATGCCTGGAAGTAGTGGTGCGCCACCGTGCGGCGGTCGTTCAGCCCTTCGGCGAGCTCGAGCGCGCGCTCGACGTCCTCGCGCGCAGCTTCCCAGTCGCGCTGGCGCCGGTAGCAGCGGGAGCGCCAGCCAAGCGCGTTCGAGCGCAGCCGGTCGGCCGGCAAACCCGAGCGCTCGGAAAGGTCGAGCGCCTCGCTGAACAGGGCGACCGCGGTGGCGATCGACGAAAGCTTGTAGCGGCAGACGCCCAGGCGGTACAGAACCTCGGCCCGGTCGACGTCGCTGAACGTCGGCGACTCGGTCAGCTGCCGTGCGCGGTCGAGAAGCCCGCTGGCGACCCGGACGTCGCCAAGCGACATGCGCGCCCAGCTCTCAGCGAGCAGAGCGCGGAACTCGAGCGACGGAACCGCGACGGTCGTCAGTGCGACACCGAGCTTGTCGAGCTCGGCGACGACCTCGTCGTAGGAATTCGACTCGACCGCGGCCTCGGCCCGGGCGACGACGCTCTCCACCCGCTCGCGCTCGCTCGAGGAAACGCCGGTCTCGAGGAACGAGGGGTCGACCCCGAGGCGGCCCGCGAGCCACTCGACGGTCTCGCCCGTCGGACGCGTCTTCCCGCGCTCGATCTGGCTGACGTATTCCTTGGAGAAGCGCTCGCCGGCGAGCTCGGTCTGCGTCAGGCCCCGCGCGATGCGCAGCTGGCGGACGCGCTCGCCCATCGAGTTGCGGGCGGGTCCTGTAGCGGTGCGGGCGGCTGTGAGTTGGTCGTGCATCTGAAGTGAACTATACGAGGAAAAATCTACTTCACAAGACTACTTGACTTCTTCTTCGGCTTGGCTATAGTCCGACTACCTCGCATTCCTGCCGGACGCCAGGCAGAGGGGTGCGGGAGGCGCGCCAGATTCCCGGCGACACCAACCCGGAGGCATCGGCTGGGCCGCAGAGCCGGA
>Ga0111539_10009678_pt1 | contig 12165 bp, 8 predicted proteins | sample RhiMethybrSRZTD1_FD_79667 | JGI IMG/M metagenome (GOLD analysis project Ga0111539, IMG submission 79667) | Populus rhizosphere microbial communities from Tennessee, USA - Rhizosphere MetaG P. TD hybrid SRZTD1 (version 2) (version 2) | ecosystem: Host-associated > Plants > Roots > Rhizosphere >...
GCATCATCGTCATCGTCAGCGATCGCTACAGGTGGAGTTGATGCTTCGGGCGGTGGCGGTTCCGTCTGCTCTTCTTCGCCAAAGGTGCCTAACACTTCTTCACTCTCGTCCGGCGTTGGGGTTGGCGACGGCATTTCGAAAACGTATGACGGCCGCTGATCAGTGGGTCCGATCCCGTAACCGGTTGCTGCTGGTGTTGGCGTCGGTTCAGCTTTGACGATGAAACGCGACGCGAAACGCGACGGCATTACGCTCTCGAGGTTACTCGTGAGCAGCGTCGGCTGGATCGGCTTGAGCTCGGTTACGTCCTCCGTCATCTGATTGACGTCGGCGGGATCAGTGTCGAGATTTGGAATTGGACCATCGAGAACGTGGATCGACCATCCTAGATCGGGTAACAGGCGGCGGTCAGGCGTCCGGTCGACGATGACGAGACGGCCGCCGGTCGCTACCCAACCACGCAGAACATTGATGTCCTCTTGTTCGAATGGCAATCGAGTTTCGCCAACCACGACCAACGTCGTCACCATTCGTCCTGACTTGCTCATCAGTTGCGCTACTGGTTCTCGCCAGCGCATGACTCGATAACCCGACTCGTTGAGAAAATCATGCAACGCTCGCGTGCCGGTTGGTCCGGAGTGATACGTGGACCGGTTGGGGGCAAATTCGACATCGCGGTCGGGTTCTTCCTGAACGTGACTGATCGTATTGATAACGACAAGCAAGCCGATTATCACTACAAACGTGAGAATGATTGTGAGTCGCTGGCGCATCGAGGTTCAGTTTCCGGTCTGCAACGCTTCACGATAGCGCGCACGAAAGTCCTGCCAGTCGTTGGGAGTTGCCTGCACGAAGCCATACCAGTGGCGTTCAAAAGTTTCCGTGAGTCGCTTCAAAGGTGAATGAAGCGCCGGAACATTACTGACTGAGCGCAGGTAATCGCGGTTTGTTTTGTATTGAGCGAGACTGATGATGTCGCGATCGCCCAGCTCGACGAGCAGAGCGATATAGCCTTTGCGAATCGCTGCACGTAGATCGCCATTGCGCGCGAGGGCCTCGGCTTCGGCGAGAAGATCCGTCGCCGTCTGTTCGGGCTGAAGCTTTTCTCCAAGAACGATCCGCGCCTCGCGCTTCTTGCGAACTTTTGGTCTGGCTGGCCGCTTGAACCGCTTGTACAACAGCATCGCTACGTACGCGATCAATAAGGCCGCTACGCCGACCACGATCATCGTCACGACATTGCTGAACAAACGTGCGCGTCCTGGTTCTACTCCGTCGGCCTTCGGCATCAAGCTTTCGATCCAACGAATGAAATCGCGTATCAGCCTGGTAAGCGCGTTTGGGCCACGAGACTCCGCGGCATACTCAGGGCGATCCAGAATACTTTCCAGTCTCTGTTTGGACGCGCCTTTGTGTTCCAGCGGACCTTTGTCCGCGCTCTCGAGCGCCTTGATTCGATCATTCAGAGCGCGCAACCATCCTAACACTCCCGTGAGCTTCGCCGGCCGCTCTTCAAGGGACGCGCCCTGTAAGTCGTCGAGCGCGGTGTGAAGCCATGTGTTGTCAGCGCCCCACGATTCCTTTTCAAAGTCCACCTGCTGGTTTTTCGGCAAGGCTGTACGAACTTTGCCGATCGCTTCAGTCAGACGAGCTTCGTAGTCAGTGTCGCTTTCGTGGCCACCTCTATCGACTAACGGTTCGAGATCGGCAATCGCGACTTCGAGTGCTGAGCGATACTCGGAAAGAGTAACTGCGGCAGTGTTTGCGACGGAGAGACAGAGCACCGCTATGGCGACCAGCAGGCGCGAATAGAATCGATATTTGACGGCGAAAGTTTTCAACGCAATCAACTGAGATCCAGTATGCGGTTCGATGGACGCGGACCACGCGGCGGCTCGGGTGGTCGCTCGGAAGACGAGAGCGCCGTTCCCAATGGCGACGTCACGGCAACATTCGGCAGCTCGCCAAGTTGACGCGCGGCCATCAACTCGATGTCATAACCTTCGTGTCGCACTCTTTCGTCAACATAAAGCAGCGACAGACCAAGCATCCAAACCGGAGTCAGCAAGATCGAGCTCAACGGCGCGAGCACGTTGTAGGCGATCGCGTACCACGCGGGCCAGTTCGCACTGTTGAACGGATCGACTCCCGCGAGATAACCATACCAGCCAAGCGGAATCAACAAGATCATCAACGCGGAGTACGTCGCGAACGTCGTAAAGATCGTCATCGCGATCAACCGGCGCACGTTACCACGCGCGAGACTGAAGCTCCGCGAAAACGATTCAAACACGCCCTTGCCTTCGACCAGCAATACCTGCGGCACGTAAGCAACTCGCGCGACGATGAAAAAGAACGCCCAGATCGCAAGCAGCGTGTCGACGATGGCGGCAACGATTCCGAAGATCACCGGGACGACCCAGAACGTAGCGGCCGCCAACAGCATTGAGAGAAAAACGATGATACCGACCACGAGATACCAAACGATGAACACGGCAACGAACGCGATGGTGAGCCAGATCAGAACCAGCAGCGACGCGCCGATGAGTCCCCAAAAACGCCCGCGGACCGCTTTGTAAGTGGCGCGAGCAGTGACCGGATCGTTGCGCAACAGATGGGCCACCAACGTTCGACTGGCGCCGCCCATCACCACGAGCGTGAAGAGGTAACCACCGAACGTTACGATCAGAGAAGCGATTGTGAGCAGAACGTACACGGCCAACTCGGCGCCACTGTCGCTGAGAAAAGCTCGTTGTGATGCAACAGAGAAAACGATCCAGCCGCCCGTGGCTGTGATCACCGGAGGTGCCGCAGTCCTGATCAAGACAAAAAGATGCCGGCGATACAGCCTGACAGCGCGATCGATCAGATCGCCGGCGCCCAGCGGCGCGAGAGGAAGTTGACTGGCTGAGAGCGTCGACATTGATCGTACGTTCTAGTTCTTTACGTTTTGACTGAACGTGAAGTCCGCGGCATCGAGCGGTGAGGTAAACGAATATTCCGTCAGGTTGAAAACCCAATCGACGACGGCCGGTCTGACTTCCGACTGGATCGACAAATGAAACTTGTAGCTGTGCGGCAGCGTCAAGCCCGACTCCGCTTTGAAATCGCCAAACTCTTCGTAAGCTTCGATGCGCGTCGGCGAAGCCTGCTGACTTTGCGGCGGCGGCAAGCCGGCACCACCACCGGCGATTCGACGCTGCTCTGACGGGTAAATCGTGCGCGAGTAGTCGGTGCGGACGTGACGAAAAGTCTCGGGATCGAAGTAGATCATGATCTTCAGATCGGAACCTTTCCGCGGGCTGTACTTCAACGCGTGTACTTGCTTCTCGCCCATCTTCTTGAGACCGGCATACTCGAGTTTAGGATTCTTTTCCGCGAGGTTCAGCAGCGGCCACGACTCCGACAACGCGCCGCCAACCAGTCCTTCTTTGAACAGCACTTCGTTTTCCAGGAAGAACTGTGCGAGGCAGGTACGCGAGCCGGGTGTCAACTGGCTGGTCGCAAACTTCTTTCCGTCATAGCGCAACGCCTCCTGCGAGTAAGCGCCCTCCTGAAAATTCATGTTGATGAGGTTAGCAGCGTCTGTCGAAGCCATTAAGACTGCGCCGTCAACCTGACCCTCGCCGCAGAGTCGCACGCTGACGGAAGCCGTTCCTTTGATCCTCGTGCCGTTGACTTTCGCTCTCGCTTCAGCGGGGCCAATAGATTCCAAGTGCTTGGCGACGAGGTCTTCGGGCTTGAGTTTGTCGTCAGCGTGAGCGGGCAGTATGAAAACTACCGTTGCCAGGAAAAGAGCGAACGGCAGAAATCGTCTCGCTTTGTTTACGACGGGAGGCGTCATGACTCGTTTTCTCCGTTTTCGAATGGGCAGTTCAGAAACGCGAAGTCCAATCGGCATTATCCGGAATTTCGCTGTCGGCGCAAGAAAAAACCGGGTGTTGCTTATGACAACAACACCCGGTTGGATTGGAAAGTCTCGTTGGAGACCTCAGATTGTTAGAACGTGAACTTCCACGAAAGCTGAATGATTCGTGAATCGAACGCGGAGTTGATCTTGCCAAAGTCGGTGTCGTCGATATTCAGCGTGTTCGGCACCGAGAAATTGGTGTGGTTGAAGACGTTGAACGCTTCCAACCGCAATTCAACACCAAGTCGCTCCTTGAATCTGATCCGCTTGATGACCGCCGTGTCGACGTTCCAGTAACCCGGGCCATCGACCGGAGTCAAGCTCAAGTGACCGACGTCGCCCGCACCCGGATGCGTAAAGAACGCCGGGTTAGCGCGACCGTCTGAACCGATCAATGACGGATCGACCACCAGCGGAGCTCCGGTTGTCGTGTTGTGGAACAATCCGGTTAATGCCTGCAACTCGGAAAGAGTCAAGGTCGTGTTCGGCGTGTTGTTGCCGGAGCGCGCCGCTCGATTGAGAGTGCCGCGACCGGAGATGAACGAGATCGGACGGCCAGTGCGGAACTGCGCAATGCCGCTGATCTGCCAACCACCGAGGAACTTGCCCTTGGTGCCGCCGTCGTTCCAGAACCGCTTGCCCGGACCGATCGGAAGCTCGTACACGAAGTTGCCCTTGAGAACGTGTTGCACGTCCTGGTTGAGACGTTTCTTCTCCCAGGCATCGCCAACGGTGTTGTCGAGATATGGCGCGAACTCGGCCTGGGCCTGTTCGGCGTTCGTGAAGGCCTTGCTCCAGGTGTAGTTGACCTGATAGTACCAGCCGTCGGCGAACCGTCTTCTAATCTCGGCTTGCAGGCCGTGGTAGTTGGACCAGCCGCTGCTGCCGATGTAGTCCGTCACAAATGCATTACCGTTGACGGGCAGGAAGAAGCTCGGGCACGGACGACCAACACCAGTGTCGACACACGGCTGCGCCGTGTTGAGGAAGGTGTTGCGCTGCGAAACGTAGTTGGAAGCGAGTTCCGCCACCTGGTTCTGACGGATCAGAGTCAGGATGGTCGCGTTGGTCAGGTTTCCACCACTGCCGAGACGGCCAATAACGTTAAGCTGCTGGCTTCCAGTAATTGCGCCGTTGAAGGCCGCGCTGGTGCACTTATCAATCGGGGCTCCCGGACCGGGTATGGTCGCTCCCTGGAGCTCGCAGTTTTTTCGAGCTTTCAGGAAGTCAGCCAGGAAACCATTCTGGAAAATGACCAACTGATTAGTGTCGAGACCGCGTGTTAATTGCACGCCGCGGTTGCCGACATAACCAACTGAAAGCGCGGTGTCTTTCATGATCTCGCGCTCGATACCGATGTTCCATTGTTCGGCGTAAGGGGTCTTCAAGTTGTACTCAGTCGTAAACAGAGTTGGCGTTTGCGACAGAGCCAGGTTGTCAACCAGTGTACGCGGAACTTTGAATGTCGGAATCGCAACGGGAACGATGCCGCCGTTGGTTACTGTGCCGGTCAACGTTGAAACTGTCACCGTTGACTGCAAACCGGCGTTGCCGCCGACAGATGAGTTGTTGAGCACGGTGGCGTTGTTGTCGATCGCGTAGGCTATCGAGAAGCCGCCGCGCACTGACGTTTTGCCATCCTTGAATGGATCCCACGCAAAACTGAAGTTCGGCGCGAAATTGTTAAGGTCCTTCGCAAGGAATTCCCGGCCAGTGCCCTTGCCCGCGAAATCGAGCACAGCGTTCGGATTCCTGAGCACGTCGAGTGACAGATCCTGCGGCATCAGGCCGAGGCCGTTTCTCTCCGTGAGTGGTCCGATGTACTCCCAGCGCAATCCGATGTTCAAGGACAGGTTCGGCTTGATGCGCCAGGTGTCAGTGCCATACAACGCGAACGTGTTGTAATCGAGGAAGCGTTCCGAACCCAAGCCACGAGTAAAGCCTGACGTCCGGTCGGCAACGTTGAACGTTTCCGAAACCGAATTCACCGCACCCGTAAGCAGACCGAGCAAGTTATTGGCGGTGGTGAACTGGGTATTCGAGATTCCGCCCGGAAACATGCCGGTAGCCAGAGGCGACGGATTTGTCGTGGTGTTGAATCCGACCGAGAACTGCGGAACGATACCCGCGTCGTTGAAGTTCAGGATGCGAACGAACCGGGCGCTGGTGCCAAACTTGAATACATGGTTACTCTTCACCCAAGTCAGGTTATCGATCAGGTCGTAATTGCGCGGCGCACGTCCCTGTTGCAGGAAGTTCTGAATGGGATTCGTGATCAATGGCAATGTCAAGCGATAGCCTTCACTGAAGTCTTCATTGTTGAAGAACAGAGGCGTGCTCGACGAGAAGCCAAACCGCGCTTCGTTGGTGATGTTCGGCGTCAGGCTGCCGATCCACGCGATGGCCCAACGCGGACGGGACGATTGCTGTCCACCACCCGGCAAGCCAGGAAACTGCTCGCCAATGTTGTTCAACTGCACGTCGTTCGGCAGTTTCGACAGGAAGTGTGAATAGACACCTTCAACACGGTGCTTCGACGTGATGTCGTAGTCCAAACGGAAGCCGATGTTGCGCCCGGTGCTGCCGTTCGGTGTGTTGAAGCGGAAGCCAGCGGTGTTGCGGGCGTCGCCAACCTGCGTATTGTTCGAAGCCGGCGTTAAGTTGATCAGCTCCTGGATACGCGGATCGATCGAGCGACCGGTCAGCGCTAACAGGTTGATGGTTTGCAGTTGGTTGTTGTCAGTGCGCAGGTACGTAAAGGTGCCTGTTCGCGCTGGGTTCAACAACACCGTGCGGTTGGGATTAAAGTCCTGTTTGGTGTCGGTGTACTCGTAGAAGAAATAGAAGAAGAGTTTGTGCTTCTGCGTCAGTACGGGACCACCTTCGCCAAACCTTGGCAACGCAAAAGGACCGCTGACGTTAAAACCGTATTGATGTTGAAGCAGGATCGGCTTTGCCAGGCCGCTGATGTTGTTAAAGAACGTGTTGGCGTCAAATTTATCATTGCGATAATAGTCGTATGCCTCGCCATGAAAACTTGAACCGCCGCGCGGAGTCGTAAGCTTCACTTGCGCGATGCCTAGACCGTCGTCGGCGCCAGCGTTCTGAGTGGTCAACGAAAACTCTGCAACAGCCGCAACGCTGGGCGTGTTCACGCCAAACAGCGAGTCCGTGCGCACGAGGTTATCGTTGATCTCGATACCGTCCCACGTAATGTTCGAGAACGAACCACGCAGACCGTTGATCGATGCTTGTCGCGTATTCGTATTTGTGTTCACACCTGCCAAGCCGCCGGCCAGGTTGATCGGGTTGCGACCGTTGAGCGGAAGGTCTTGCACCTGTTTGACGTCGATCGTCGAGGTCAGTTTCGCGTCTTCCGAACGGATGAGCGACTGGGCATCTGATGCTGTCACAGAAACTGTTTCAGTAACACCACCCGCTTCAAGCGTAAGCGAGTTCAATATGACTGGTGTGTCGACGTTAACCACCAGTTCGGTCACGTTCAACTTTTTGAAGCCGGTGCCTTCGACTGCCAAGTTGTACGTACCGGGCCGAACGTCAGTGAGCGTAAAGCTGCCTTCTTCGTTCGTGCTGACTTCTTTCTGATCTTTGGTGGCCTTGTCAGTCAGGGTCACTTTCGCTCCCGGGACGACCGCGCCCGCGGTGTCTTTGACGATGCCGGAGATTCGCGAGTTAACTGACTGGGCAAAGGCGATTGAAGCGCCGCCAAGTAACAAAGCACTTAGCAGGAGAGATACCAGGTTCAAGCGTCGCGCAGGGTTAAGCACACCCCTGCCTCCGCTAAAAATAGAGTTCACAGGAAGCTGAAAACTTCTCATTGTTGCTCCTTCGTTTTTTTCTGAGTTAGGGCGCCCGACCTTGGCGAGGGCCTACAAGGCGGGAACTCTGAGTTTCGTCGACCTCACCGCTGAGGACTAAGGGGGGAGAGATGGGTCGAGATATCCGCTGTTACCGCTTGGGCAAGATGCGTGCCGCTAGAACCCAGCGGCCGCCCGCGTTTTTTGGAGCATTTAAACGAATTTGCGTCCGTAGAATGGTCAGTAAAATTGCGGATTTTGGATCGCCGTGCAAATTAATGAATCTCCGACACAATTCTGGATCGGTGATCCCATCAATCGGAAACCTCAATATTCGAGCTCACCCTCGTACATCATGTCGCTCACTTTGAAGCGTCGATCGACCCTAATACCGTTCGGATACTTCGTGACGAAGCGAACCTCGCCGGAGTTTGAGTTGATGAAAGGCTGGTCGCCGACGTTACGAAGGAAAATAAAACGAGCGCCGAATCCGTCTGACCCTGGCGGCACATACTCGTGCAGAAAATGACGCTTGCCGTCGCGCTCGAGATACGTTTCGTTTTTCATCGTCGCTGTGATCGCACTGCTCATCGCCTGCATCGCGATTCCGCTATAACGTTGATCGGTCGTCTCCACGCTCACAGTGAGAATGATCGATTCGGTACTCTTAACGTCGGCGAACGCGTGCAGGCGTTCAGTCATTGCGGCATCCGGCTTCTGTTTCAATTCCATTATTCTCGCCAGCGCGCGTCGCACCGGTCTCGCCGAAAAGAAGCGAACGATAAACTTGACGTTCACTGCCTGGTTCCTCGCCCCGCTCCCCATTCGCGTGCCGTTTTCAGTCGGCGTGAAGAACATCTCTGAAGTGTCAGTATCAACCTGCGCCTGAGACCATGGCGAACTATTGAGCATTTTCTCAGCCTCTTTCTGCGTCCATTCGGTCCACGGCTTCTCGACTTTTTGATTCTGACCAAACACCAACGACGAACACAACAACACTGGACACGCAACGGAGGCGACAATCGTCTTCATCAGCGAATGATTCATGGGGGGCGGCTCCTTTTGTTTTAGTATTCGAGCTGTCCGTTGTACATCATGTCAGACATCTTGAAACTGACGTTGAGTTTGAGTTGAGCAGTCATTTCACTGTAGAACCGAAACGTACCACTCTCCGCATTAAGAAACTTCCTCTCGTCGACGATGCGCGGAAAAATAAACTTCGCTCCGAGACCGTCGTTAATCGGCGCGTGATACTGCATCAGGAAAACACGCTTGCCGTCTTTGCGTTCGAGGTAGGTGTTGTTCTTGAGTTTGCCGGCATTGGATGACGCGAACGCCTGCAGCGCGGGACCAGAGTAGCGTCCGTCAGTCGAATCAAAAGTGACGGCCACGACAATAAACTCACTGAAGTCGCGATCGACAAACGCACGCAACCCGCCGAGCAACTCCTCGTCGGGCGTCTTTTGGGTGAGCTCAATGACACGCATGAAAGCCTGGCGCACCGGTTTCGCGGAAAGCAGCCGCACGTGATAGTTGACTGAGATCGCCTGGTTGTTCGCACCCTGTGTGACCCGGTTGTTATTGACCGACTGGCGATCGCTTTGAGTACCGAGCACACCGGAGCGTGTGGACGATGACCCTCCCGTTTGCGAAGTGGGGCTGTACATCATCTCCGACGTGTCGGTGTCGGTTTGCGTCTGGCCCCAGGCCGAGCTGTTGAGGATCTTTTCCGCCTCGGCCTTGGTCCATTCAGTCCACGGTTTGTTCTGCGCGCTGCCGGCACCGAGCAGCAACGTGGTCAGTAGTAAAGCAAAAACAATTCTCTTCATTATGTGGGAGCTCGCTAATACTCCAGCTTGCCGTCGTAAAGCATGTTCGAAAGTTTGTAACGCGTGTCGAGTTTCATCTTTTCGTTCATCTGGGCCACAAAACGAACATTGTCGCTCTGGCTGAGGAAAGGCTGACCGTCGAGCACGCGCTTGAAGATAAACTTCGCGCCCATTCCATCTCCGACCGGTGCCCGATACTCCATCAGGAACAGTTTCTTTCCATCTTTACGTTCGAGGTAAACAGTTTTCGAAAGGGCTTCGGCGTTGGCACCGTTGAAGGCCGCCATAATTGGACCAGCCATTTTTTGGTCGCCGACCTCGACGCCTACGGATATCACGATGTATTCCGAAAAGTCACGATCGATAAAGCCCTGAAGCTGAGTCGTGAGGGCTTCGTCTGGCTGCTCCTTCGCCAACAACACCTGACGCGCGAACGCTGCGCGCACTGGTTTCGCCGAAAGGAAACGCACGTGGTATTTCACGTAGGCGACTGGTTTGGCTTCGCCGGATTCCCCCTGCCGGCTATTGAGCTGTCGATCGGCTGAGTTTTTAGCAGCGACCTGGGTAACAGCGCTAGTGTCGCTCGATTGTGCGCCGGCGCCGCCTTCCGTCTGCGTCTGGCCCCACGCAGAATCGTTCAGCGTTTTGTCTACATCTTTCTTGGTCCACTCGGTCCACGGTTTGTCTTTTTGGGCCAACGCTACGCAAGCAAACATCGCTACTACCAAGCACGCAGATACTACTGTTCTCATTACTAACCGCTCCTTAGATGATGATGGGTTTGAACGTCAGGGCTCGAACGCTTTAAGCCCGCGGATCGCAAGTAAACTCGCCGAACGTCGAAAATCGATCCGATCCGTGGTCCGCCGCAATGTCTCTACGCTGGTAATCGAGATGCAGGACTGACATCAGCAGAGTTGCCTGGTCGTCGACCAGTCTCAGGCTCAAGTCGTTCGCGCCGATCTTTCCAGATAGCAATGTCGAAAGCAAGTAATGCCGGCAACTAAACGCCGGCACTTCACCCAAACGCACTCGCGTTGCAAGACCCGCGGCAGTAAAAATCTCGAGCGTTGGGTTTCCGGCAATGCTCTTATCGTCGATGTTTATTACTGCGATGATCTCGTCGCGGACCATCTTGTTGTCGCGTGCCGAAAGACAGGCGCCGGCGACGATGTAGTCGGTGCCGAGTCCCGAACGTGACACTGGTTTCTGATACGAACGCGCGGCGGCGAGCCCGGGTCGAAAATGCGTGAAGGCTCTCGCGTTCCATTCACTGACGGCGATCTCGACCTTCATCAGCGTGTGATTCGTCAGCGGCGTAATCGCCAGCGACAAACCACCCGAGAACCCTTTCGGCAGATCGGTACGCGAGCAATCGAACACGCAGCTCTGTTGGCCGCGAAGCTTGATCGCGCCACGCTCGATCTGTTGCTCGGGAATGGACTCGGGGAGTTTCGATCCATTCGCCGTTTGCCAGACGACCTTGCCGCCGGCGTCGGTGATAAAAGGATTCAACCAAAGTGCCTCTTCAACCGGCGCGCCTGAGCTCAAATGAAAACGCGAATCGAGTGTGACGCCGCCGATCTTCTTCGAGCGAAACACGAGCGGCGTGTAGAGAATGTTCTGCGCCTTGAAGCGGCCCGCCGAATCGAACGGAACTCTCGCGGGCGTCGGATTGTACGGCGGCTGATGAATCGGATGCTCGATGCTGAATCGCGGAGTACCCGCGTGCCTGATCAGCATGTAACCAAAATTCTTGACTGAACCCTGGCGATTCGTAACGGCGATCGTTCCACCGCGCGTGCCGGTGCGAGTCGCATGAGCACTGCGCTTGCCCTCGAACGTCTCGTTGAGACTGCGCGCGTATTCACCTTTGCGCAGATCGACGAGCAGCGACGAATGCGGATTCAGATCGTACGGAAGTTGTTTCAACGTGGCGCCGAATTGATCGTAGACCGTCAATGCCCCGGCGCTGCGCTCGGAATACGGATTGAAAAGACTGTAGACGCAATCGTAGTCGTCGAGTGGCGGAAACGGCATCGAGTAGAAAAAGCTGTCGGCGCGTTGCCACTGCAACGGATCGGGATTGGCGTGCACGTTCGTAAACGATTCGCGGCTCTTCCAACGAACAAACGCAGAACTGAAGAGATCGCTCGCATGCGAAGGCGTGCGCGTCTTAGGTCGCAGGCGGACCTTCATCCCACCCCAAAAACTCTTGCGCGGTCCAACAAGCTCGCCGACTGGTATGACAGTCGTGCGCATCGCCTCGGCAGTCAGCCGTCTCGCGACTCCACTCTCACCAAGTGGATGACCTTCGAAGTCGTAAAGAAAAACTTGATACTCCGTTGCGTCCGCGCCGTCTGCATAACCAGTCGCGCCCAGGAAGTTGTCGGCTGTCAAGACGATCTCGGATTCAATGCCGAGTACGGAATCTTGAATGATGAAAGGCGCACAGACGTCCAGCCAGCAAGTACCACTGCTGGTTTGCGTGTTTTGATTAGCAAGTCGTAAGGCAGGGTAAAGGGCGGAACCAAGTGCAGCGTTGGAAATTAAGGAGAGAAAACTTCTCCGTTCGAGAGTTTTCATCTAGGCCTCCGGGGAGGCTGGC
>Ga0111539_10009679_pt1 | contig 12165 bp, 15 predicted proteins | sample RhiMethybrSRZTD1_FD_79667 | JGI IMG/M metagenome (GOLD analysis project Ga0111539, IMG submission 79667) | Populus rhizosphere microbial communities from Tennessee, USA - Rhizosphere MetaG P. TD hybrid SRZTD1 (version 2) (version 2) | ecosystem: Host-associated > Plants > Roots > Rhizosphere >...
AGCCCGCCGACCGAGGCTCCGACGATCGGGGCGGCGATGTAGAGCCACAGAGCGTGGAAGTTTCCGGAGGCGACAGCGGGCCCGATCGAGCGCATCGGGTTCATCGAGGCGCCCGATATCGGCCCACCGAACATGGCGTCCAGTCCGATCGTTCCGCCGATTGCGATCGCTGCGGCTTCCCCGATCGCGCGCGTGTCGGTGGCGACGGCAAGGATCACGAACATGAGGAACGCCGTCATGACAAGCTCCCAGAGGAAGGACTGTGCTTGGGAACCAGAGGGGAGTGTCGCGCCGACGTCGGCAATGTCGCCGAGCGAAGCGCGCAGGAGCAAAGCCGCGGCGATCGCGCCAGTGAGCTGGGCTGCCCAGTAACCAACGGCACGGGGCCACGGGAAATGGCGCGTAAGGGCAAAGGCGAGGGTGACCGCCCCGTTGAAATGCGCGCCGGATATGTGCCCGACGGCGTAGATCATGGCCATGATGACGAGGCCGAACGTGATGGCAACGCCGACGTGGCCGAGTGCGCCCGTCTTCGCGTCGACCATGACCGCACCCGCGCCCGCGAAAACGAGGGCGAAGGTCCCGATTGCTTCGGCAACCAGGATTCGCGCCGTTCGGAGCTGCATCAATCGATCGTCTCGCTGCGCCGCTCCAGCAGGAGCACGTCGCGCCACACGCCGTCGAGCTTGCCGAGCCGTTTGTGCGTACCGACCTTCTCGAAGCCGACCGCTTCGTGCAGGCGGATGCTGCCCTCGTTCTCAGGGAACATACCGGCCTGGATCGTCCAGATCCCGGCAGCTTCGGTGGAGGCGATGAGCTCTTCGAGCAGGCGTCTGCCGACGCCCTGTCCGCGGGAGCTCTCGGCGACGTAGACGCTGTTTTCGACAACTCCCTGGTAGCAGCAGCGACCGGAGACGGGGCTCACGGCGGCCCAGCCGGCGACCTCGCCGTCCCGAAGCGCGACGAAGCGATGCTCGGCGAGATGGGACGAGTCCCACGCCTCCCAGGACGGCACCTCGGTCTCGAAGGTCGCGTTCCTGGTCGCGATGCCCTCCGCGTACACGCGGGCGACGCCGGGCCAGTGCTCGGCCCGGAGAGCATCGATCGTGGTCGGCGGCGAACCGACTGCCATCAGCAGCAGCCGGCGCGCGCTGCCGGTTGAACGACCGGCAGACCTTTCGCCGCGGGGTCAGTCGTCTTCACGGCTCTGATGATCGCACCGTGAATGCCGTCGGCAACCTCGTGCGTGAACTCGACCGCGACGTCCTCGAAACCCGCTGCATCGAGGCCGATCTCGTACTCCGACTTCGAAAGCGCGCCCGCGATGCAGCCGACGTAGGAGCCGCGCTCCGCCCGCTCTTGCTCCGTGAGCCGGTCCTCGGCGACGATGTCGGAGACTCCGAGCCGGCCGCCCGGCTTGAGAACCCGGGAGATCTCCAGCAGCACCTCCGCCTTGTCGGTCGAGAGGTTGATCACACAGTTGGAGATGACGACGTCGACCGAGTCCGCGGGCAGCGGGATCTGCTCGATCAGGCCCTTGAGGAAGACGGCGTTTTGGATCCCGGTGTCCGCGGCGTTCTTCCGAGCAAGCGCGAGCATCTCGTCCGTCATGTCGAGCCCGTATGCGAGGCCGGTCGAGCCGACGCGCTTGGCCGACAGGATGACGTCGATTCCTCCGCCGGAACCCAGGTCGAGGACGGTCTCGCCCTCCCTGAGCTCCGCGACCGCCGTCGGGTTGCCGCATCCGAGCGAGGCGAGGGCGGCAGCATCGGGAAGCTCGCCGCGTTGCTCGACGGTGTAGTGCGAAGTGCCGAAGTCCTCGCTCGCGTCGCCCTCGCAGCAGGCACCGCTTCCGCAGCCGCACCCGGATCCTTCGGCCACGGCAATTGCGGCCTCCGCGTATTTGCGCCTTACTTCGTCGCGCAAGGAGTCGGATGTGGTCATCGAAGCGCCTCCTCTCGGTCGCGCGCCAGGTCGACGAGCCCGGCGAGGCGCGTGCCCGCCTCGGGCGTGAGCGAGAAGTACGCCCACTTGCCGCGCTGCTCGCGCTCGAGTAGGCCGGCGTCCACCAGTCGCTTCAGGTGATGCGAAACGGTCGGCTGCGAAAGACCGAGCGGCTCGATCAGGTGACACGCGCAGACCGGGTCGTCGCTCGTCGCGACGAGATTGACGATGCGAACGCGGGCGGGGTCGGCAAGCGCCGCGAAGAGAGCAGCGCTCGCCTCCGCCTCGTCGTCGGAGAGTGTCGGCGCCCCAAGTGGGGCGCAACAGTCGATCACGGGCAATTCACGCATCGATAGGAATCAATATATCGATCAACGTCGATATGTCAATGGCCAGGCAGCCGGCGCCGCTTAACGTCTGCTTAACCCCCCGCAACCAGGGCTTCACAGGGCCGTGGCTATAACCGACGCATGGAATCTGGGTGGGCGAAGGCAGGCGCGCTCGTCGCAGCCGCTCTGCTCGGCGGTGCGGTCGCGGTTGGCATCGGCCAGACGGTCAACGGCGGCTCGACGACGACGGTGATCCGCGAGGTGCAGGGCGGGACGCCCGAGCCCGCCGCGTTCCCGTCGAGCGGCGGCAAGAAGATCTCGGACATCTACGAGGCCGCGAAGCACGGAGTCGTCCAGGTGACCTCGACGTCGGTCGTCTCCAACGACTTCTTCGGAGCGCAGGAACAGCAGGCCCAAGGCTCTGGCTTCGTCATCGACAAGGACGGCCACGTGGTCACGAACTACCACGTCGTCGAGGGCGCGAAGAAGGTTCAGGTCAGCTTCTCCGACGAGGAGAAGAAGGACGCGACGGTCGTCGGCACCGATCCCTCGACCGACATTGCGGTCCTGAAGATCCAGGGCGCGTGGTCGCGCTCGCTCACGCCGCTGACACTCGGGAGCTCGAGCGCCGTCGAGGTCGGGGACGCCGTCGTCGCCATCGGCAATCCCTTCGGGCTCGAGCGGACGGTCACCGCCGGCATCGTCAGCGCGCTGCAGCGGCGGATCCAGGCGCCGAACGGCTTCCAGATCGACCAGGCCATCCAGACCGACGCGGCCATCAACCACGGCAACTCCGGCGGTCCGCTTCTGAACGCGAACGGCGACGTGATCGGGGTGAACGCCCAGATCGAGAGCGAGTCCGGCGGCAACGTCGGCATCGGCTTCGCCATCCCGATCGACACCGTCAAGGACGTCGCCAGCCAGCTCATCAAGGACGGCAAGGTCGAGCACGCCTACCTCGGGGTCGACATCGCGTCCATCACTTCCGACCTCGCCGACAACTTCCGCGTGCCCGTCGACAAGGGTGTCCTCGTCCAGCATGTTCGCGAGGGCAGCCCCGCCGCGGACGCCGGTCTCAAGGGCGGCACCATGCAGGTCGTCCTCGCCGGCACGACGTACTGGCTCGGCGGCGACGTGATCACGATGGCAGACGGGCAGCCGCTGGAAACCAGTGACCAGCTGGCGTCCGTAGTGACTTCGAAACAGCCGGGCGATTCCCTCGACCTCGAGGTGCATCGTGGACAGGAGACTTTGAACGTGACAGTCGAGCTTGGGCGCCAACCGAGCACCCCAGTCGGATAACGGCGCCCTTGGCCCCTTACCCCAAGGGGCAACGCTTCCGGAAGCCGCATCGCCAGCTTGGCTCTCGGAAGTACCGGTCGGAGGCCCGCCCGCCTGCCCGGGCCTCCGACCTTTTATTTGAGTCCCGACCGGGGTAAGCGCTTGAGCCGGCCGGAACTCAGGTTCTCCAAGGCTTTAACGTCTTGCCATGATTCCCCACGCGTTCGGCCAATCCGAGCCCTTCACGGTCGGGATCGAGGAGGAGCTTTTCTGCCTCGAGGGCGAGACTCTCGCGCCGCAGCCGTTTCCGCGCGAGGCACTCGACGGCGCGCGGCTGAAGGAGGAGCTCTTCGCCTCAGTCGTCGAGCTGAACACCGGCGTCCACCGGACGGTTGCGGAGGCGGTCGAGGAGCTGGCGTCGCTGCGCGCTCGCGCGAAGGAGGCGGCGGGAGAGGCCGGCTTCGTTCTCGCTGCGACGGGCACCTGGCCGACCGCGGTGCCGGAGGAGCAGCCGGTCGGCGAGAGCCCGGCGTACCGGAAGTTCGTCGACTATGCGGGGCCGTCCGCGCGGCAGCAGTACGTCTCCGGCCTCCACGTACACGTGGGTATGGAGAGCCCCGAGGCGTGCATGGCGGCGCTCGAGGCCGTCCTGCCCTGGCTGCCGTTGGTGCTCGCACTCTCCGCCAATTCGCCGTACGTCGCGGGTGAGGACACGGAGCTGCGCTCGGCGCGCGCCGAGATCCTCGCGCTCCTGCCGCGCAGTGCTGCGCCGCCTGTGTTCGGCGGCTACGAGGACTGGGAGCGGTTCGTCGAGCGCCTCGTCGGGCTCGGGCTCGCCGACGAGATCACCCGGGTCTGGTGGGACGCGCGTCCGCATCCTCGCTTCGGCACGCTCGAGATCCGGGTCGCCGACCAGCCGACACGACTCGAAACGACGGGGGCGCTCGCGGGGCTTCTGCAGGCGATGGTCTCCCGGCTCGAGGGTGACGGGCCGGCCGACCGGGGTCTCTACGCGCAGAACCGCTGGGCCGCCCTCCGCTTCGGGCACGAGGCGGAGCTCGTCCATCCCGACGGATCGAGGCTCGTATCGGTGCCCGAGCTCCTGGCCGAGCTGGCCAAGCGCGTCGGGTCACAGAACCCCGGCGTGCCGGACCAGGCTCGAGAGCAGCTCAAGGTCGGCGGTGCTGATGGGCTCGAGTCCGTGTGCCGACGCCTCGTCGAGCTCACGTAGGATCGAGGCGTGGCGGTGCAGACCGACACCATCCAGGTCGCCGGCGTGCGCTGCGAGCGGTGCGTCATGCGGCTTGGCGCCTCCCTCGAGGGCCTCGATGGTCTCGAGGCCGCGAACGCGAACCTGATGGGTCAGGTGACCCTCGCCTGGGACGACGAGCGGCTCGCCAGGAAGGACATTCTCGAGGCGCTCGCTCGCGGCGGCTTCACCCCGGTGGGCACCCCGGAATAGCGGGGATTTTGCATTCGTTGAACTGTTACTGTCCGGGCCGATGAGCGAAGTCCAGCCCGAGACCGATGCACGCGGCATCGCGGAGGAAGCGCGTGCACGCGTGCGGTTCGAAGAGGAGGTTCTGGGTTTGGCGGATCAGGTCTATCGCGTCGCTCGGCGACTCGTGTCGACGCGCGAAGAGGCCGAGGACCTCGTCCAGGAGACCTACGCCCGCGCGTTTCGCAGCTGGCGCTCCTACACGCCGGGCACGAACCTGCGCGCCTGGCTCTTCCGGATCCTCACGAACCTGAACATCGACCGCGGCCGCCGCGAGCAGCGCGCGCCGTCGACGCAGCCCCTCGAGGAAGGCGACTACTTCCTCTACAACCGGCTCGAAGCGGACTCAGGCTCCGACGACGAGGCGCGGATCGTCGAACGCCTCTCCCAGGACGAGATCGTCGGGGCGCTCGCGGAGGTGCCGCACGACTTCCGGGACGTCATCGTCCTCGTGGACATCGGCGACTTCACGTATCAGGACGCGGCGCAGATCCTCGACATCCCGATCGGGACGGTCATGTCCCGCCTGCACCGCGGAAGAAGGATCCTCAAGAAGGAGCTCGCAGAAGCTAGTGTGGGAGACAGCGGCTGATGGTCTACATGGGTCCCGATCCATGCGCGAAGTGCGAGGAGATGCTCCAGCCATTCCTCGACCGCGAGCTCTCCGAGGACGAGTACGCGATCGCCGAGGCCCATCTCGACGAGTGCGGCTATTGCCGCAAGCGCTACACGTTCGAGGAGACGCTGAGGCGCTACGTGCGCCAGGCGGTGGTCGAGGAGATGCCCCCGGAGCTCAAGCAGAAGCTCGCGGCGCTCCGAACCCCGCTCTAGCCGCCGACTATCACCACTAGGCGGTTGGGGTTTTCGCCCCCGGGCAGGGCGGCGGTGCCGATGCCGAGCTCGTGGCCGAGCCGTGCGGCGATCTCCTTTCCGCCCGGCGGGTAGTAGACGAGCGTCTTTCGGTAGTCGTCGCGCTTTGCGTTCCCGACCTTGCCGATCTGGTATGCGAGGCCGGCGACTCGGTTCGCCATGCTCGCAGCGGCATTGCCCGCGCCGGTGCCGTTGTAGACGTCGACCTGGATCTCCCACGGCTCGGGAAGGGCCGCCGTCGGGTCGGCCGGGGTCTGGCTCGCGGCGGCCGGAGTCGCGGCTGCCGAGCTCTCCGAGCCGAGCTCCGGGCGGAAGCCGAACCAGACGAGCGCACCGACGGCTGTGAGGAATGCGCAGATGGCCATCGACCTACGGAGCGACCAGGGGTCGACGAGCCGACTCGTGACCGGGAGGCCGGCGATCTGCCGAGCCTCGCGCTCGGAGATGCCGAGCGCGGTTGCGTAGACGAGCGCGGCGGCGAGGGCATCGGCGTTCGAGCCGAACCGGTACATGCAGTTCTCTTCGAGCGACTTGACCTGGTCGACCGCCATCCGCGCGCGTGCAGCGGCTTCCTCGACGGTGAGGCGTCGGCGAAGGCGGGCGGCTCCAAGGGGAGAAACGGCCATAGGCTCAGAGTTCGGCGAAAACCGCGTGCAACCCTTTCTCCATCGGCATTCCGCGGGCGTGCTTGAGGGCTAGCAGGAGTCGCCCTCGCGCCCGTAGGCGGAGAGTGTGTACACCGGCTGCGCCAGATCGGCGACCATGCCTGCGGTGCCGAGGATCAGGCACTGATCCGCGGTGGAGAACGTCACGCGGTACGAGCGCTCCGTGGTCGTCCCCGGGGCGCCCGCGAGCGAGCGCTCGACCTCGGCGGACCAGTCCGGGCGGAGCCGGCTCAGGAAGTAGTTCACGATCTCGAGCTGGTCGGTACCCTCTGGCGGCGCGTACGCGGCCGTCGTGACGACGCCCTTCGGCACCGGCAAGGCGGCCTCTGCGCCGGCGAAGGTCTCGCTGTTTCGCCCGACCTCCTTCGAACTCGGATAGACGCCGACCTCGGCGAGGACCTGTTCGTTCTCGTCAACCGCGCCGGAGTCGAGCCCGGTCGTGACCGCGTAGACGATTCCGGCACCGAAGAGGACGACGGCGACGGCAGGGATGACGATCGCGGGGCGCAGAAGCCGTCTCATGCCAGGTCCTCCGGCGAGTCGACGTCTCCGGGCGAGCCAAGGTCGTCGCAGGGGACGAGGGACGTCGGGAGGGCGCGCATGCCTTCGTCCGGGACGGATGCCCACGCGCTTCGGCCGAGCACGACCGGGTGGCCCCGGTTCCCGCCGTAGCTCGCAGCGACGACGTCGCCGTCCCCCGCTCGCCATGCGTCCACGACGCGCTCGACCGCCGCGGGAGCCAGGTTCGGGCCGTCCGCGAGGCAGACGACGGCAGCTTCCGTGTCCCAGGAGAGCGCCGCGAGGCCACAGCGGAGGGAAGCTCCCGGGCCGCGCTCCCACTCCGGGCAGGCGACGAGCCGCGCGGCGCCGGGATCGAGCTCATGGGCGCCCGAGACGACGACGATCTCGCTCAGCGAGGCCTCGCCGAGCCGCGCCAGCACGTGGGGCAGGAGCAGGCGCTGCTTCGGCTCGCCGAACCGGCTCGCGGCGCCGGCGGCCAGGACGACTGCCGCGATCACGCGGCGCTGGTTGTGACCGCGAGGATGTCCGCGAGGTGCACGAGGCGGAAGGTGTAGCGGCTCGCCACCAGACGCTCCTGCTCGTCCTCGATGTCCGGCAGCATCGCCCATAGCTCCTGCGCGCTCGCGATCAGCTCGGCGATCCGCTCGCGCTCCTCGACGAAGCCGTCGCGCTCGGCGCAGGTGTTCAAGGCGAGCCCGAGGACGCCGATCGTGTCGCGCTGCCGCGTCCAGAGGAGCGGCGTCGCCATCGCAAGGTAGTGGTGGATCCGCGCGAACGTGATCGTCTGCTCGATGTTCCTCTGGCCCTTCGGCGGGGTACGTGGGGCCGGCGGCTTCCCGTCCGCGATGCCGGCGGCCGAGCGCCCGAGCAGGTCGCGGAGCTGGTCCTCCGAGAGGCCGGCGAGCTGCGCCGTGCGAAGCGCGATGAAGAGCGATCCCGGCTGCTGGCCGTACGGGTGGTCGGATGCGTAGAGAACCTGTTCCGGCGAGATGCGGTGGAACATGTCGAGCAGGTCGAGTGGGCTCCAGACCGAGGTGTCGAAGAACACGCCCGGGTGGCCGGCGAACTCTTCCGACAGGCGCGCGAGGTCGGCGATCCCCGCGTGGGCGACGATCAGCTGCGCGGCGGGATACGTGTCCACGAGCCGGCGGAGGTGCTCGGCGATCGGCGGCAGGCCGCGGCCGCCGTGGATGAGGATCGGGACGCGCCGTTCGGCTGCGAGAGCGAAGACGGGTGCGAGCCGTTCGTCGTCGAGGCGAAACGCCTGCGCGCGTGGATGCAGCTTGATCCCGCGCGCCCCCGCGTCGAGTGCCCGGGTTGCCTCCTCGACGGGCTGCTCGGCGAGATCGAGCCGTGCGAACGGGACGAGCACGCCGTTCGAGGCCCTCGCCGATTCCAGCGTGCGGTCGTTTGCCGCCCGGAAGGCGGGCTCGCGGTCGGGCTCGTCGAGGCAGAACGCGAACGCGCGCGAGACGCCGTCCTTCGCGAGGAAAGCAAGTAGGTCGTCCAGGGTGGAGACGAAGCCGTCGATGTCGGTGCCGACGTGCACGTGGGCGTCGAAGATCTCGGCGTCGTTCGGACGCAGCGCGGCGACCTCGTCGTCGTAGACGGCGACGAGCTCCCGTGCTCGTTCCAAAGCGTCCTGCACCGCTTTTGGAACATACCCCAGCTAGGCTTCGGGGACCGTGCCGGACGTGCTCATCTACGGCGACACGATTCGCTCCCCGGAGCTCCGCCACGAGGTTCCCGTGCCCGTTCCGGACGCGTTCGTCTACGCGGAGAAGGACGGCGACCGCTACGTCTTCGTGGGCTCGCTCGAGATCCCCCGAATCGAAGGCCTGAACGGGATCGTCACCGTTCCCCTCGAGGACCTAGGGATCGACGAGCTCTACTCGCGCGGCCTCCCCTGGTACGAGGCCGAGCGCGAGCTGGTTCTGCGCGCGTGCCGAAAGATCGGCGTGGAGGACGCGGTGACGCCGCGCGGCTTCCCGCTCGACGCGGCCGACCACTTGCGCGCCAGTGGGATCGCCCTCAAGCCGCAGGGGGAGCTTTTCGACGAGCGCCGGCGCGTGAAGAACGAGGCCGAGCTCGCCGGGATCCGCCGCGCGCAGGCCGCTGCGCAGAACGCGATGGGGAAGATCCGCGACCGGCTCCGCGAGGGCGACGTGACCTGCGAGGACCTCCAGGCGATCGCGCTCCGCTCCTTCAGCGAGGACGGTGTTATCGCCCCGGACATGGTCATCGTCTCGCACGGGGAGCAGACGGCAATCGGCCACGAGTCCGGACACGGCCCGATCTCGGAGGGCGAGGCGGTCATCGCCGACCTGTATCCGCAGGATCCCGTCTCCGGCTGCTACGCCGACATGACGCGCACGTTCTGCCTCGGCGACCCGCCCGAGGAGCTCGTCCGCTACCACGCCCTCGTGAAGGAGGCGCTCGACCGCGTCCGCGAGGCCGTCCGCCCCGGGGTCACGGGCAAGGAGCTACACCGGATGACGTGCGATCTCTTCGACGAGCACGGCTTCCCGACGCAGCTGACGAAGGATCCCGATAAGCCGCTCGAGGATGGGTTCTTCCACAGCCTCGGCCACGGCGTCGGGCTCGAAGTGCATGAGCTTCCGAGCCTCGGAAGGCTGGGCACCGAGCTCGTCGCCGGCGATGTGCTCGCCGTCGAGCCGGGCCTCTACCGCAAGGGCTTCGGCGGCTGCCGGCTCGAGGACCTCGTGCTCGTCACCGACGACGGCGGCGAGAGACTCACCGACTTCCCGTACGACCTCGCCGTCTAGGCCGAGAGCGCGAGCAGCTTCTCGAAGCGGTCCGGATCGTCGAACGGCCCGATCGCCGCGAAATTCAGACGCTCCTCGCGGATGATGTCCTGCGCGACTCGCTGGATGTCCTCGAGCGTGACCGCGTCGAGGGCGGCCAGCACCTCGTCCGGCTCGCGGAGCGTGCCCTCGAGCACCTCGTTCCGGAGACCGAACATGATCATCCCCTTCGGGTCCTCGAGCGAGAGGACGAGGCGACCTTTGGAGAAGTTTCGAGCCTTCTCGAGCTCGTCGGCTTCGACCGGCTCGGCCGCGATGCGCCCGAACTCCTTCACGACGGTGGTGACCGCGTCGTCGATCCGCTTGATGTCGACCCCGCCCTGGGCGTAGAGCGTGCCCGTATCCGTGTAGGCCATGTTGTGGCCGTAGATGTAGTAGGCGAGCCCGCGCCGCTCTCGCACCTCCGTGAAGAGGCGGGAGGACATGCCGCCGCCGAGCACCGTGGCGAGCAGGCCGAGCGCGTAGCGATCCGGGTGGTCGAGCGGGTAGCTGTGCACGCCGATCCGGATGTGCGCCTGGTCGGATTGCTTCGTGTGCAGCTTCACCTGCGGCGCCTCCTGTGACCACGTCGCGGGCTCGGGCTGGCCGGTCTGTCCGTCTGGCACGTCGCCGAGGAGCTCCTGCAGCCGCTCGTTCAGATCGTCGCCCAGGTTGCCGGCCACGCCCGCGACCATGCGCGGCGCGCGATACCAGCGATCGAGGTAGTCGAAGAAGGTCTCCCGTTCGGCCGCGCGCACGGTCTCTTTGCGGCCGATGATGTCCCAACCCAGAGGAGTGTCCTTGTAGAGGAGCTCGTCGTAGACCCCGTCGACGTAGTCACGCGGGGTGTCGTAGTACATGTTCATCTCCTCGACGATCACGCCCTTCTCGCGTTCGATCTCCTCGGGATCGAACTTCGAGTGGCGGAGCATGTCGACGAGGACGTCGAGCGCCGTGTCGCGGTGTTCCGCCGCGCACTTCACGTAGTAGCCCGTGTACTCCTTGCCGGTGAAGGCGTTGAACTCGCCGCCGATCGAGTCGATCTCGCCTGCGATCTCGCGCGCCGTGGGCCGCCGCTCGGTCCCCTTGAAGAACATGTGCTCGGCGAAGTGGGCGATCCCGTTCGTCTCCTTCGTCTCGTAGCGGGAGCCCGCTGCGAGCATGACGAAGCAGGCGACTGACTTCGCCTGTGGCATCGGGGCGGTCACGACCCGGAGGCCGTTGGGGAGGAGGGTCTTCTCGAAGGCGTTCACGTGGCCGCAGCGCTCCTTGATTCGTAGGTTTCGATCCGTTCCCGCCACTCGGGCGGGATGGACATGGTCTGGTCGGCGTCGTAGTCGAACGCGACCAGCGTGGTCTGTGCTTCCGCGACGAGGCGCCCGTCCTGGGCGCGGATCTCGTGCTCGAGGTCGAAGCTCTTCGTGCCGACGCGCGTCGTCCGCGCGCCGATCTCGAGGGTGTCTCCGAGATTCGCCCGCGAGCGGAAGTCGATCTTCACGCTCGCCACGATCATCAAAAGACCTTCGAGCGACTCGATCCCGATGACGTCGCGCGCGTAGCCGATGCGCGCGTTCTCGATATAGGTGAGGTAGACCCCGTTGTTCACGTGGCCGAACGCGTCGAGGTCGCGAAAAGCGACCTCCTGCGCGTAGACGTAGCGGTACCCGTCCATGCGCGCATGGTAGCTTCGCCCCTCACCGTGGCCGGAGAGCTCACACGCGCGGCGATCCAAGCCCAGCCCGAATGGATTCGGGGGGTTCCCGAACGCGTCGGCGACCGGCGGTTCCCGGCGGGCCGCGTCGTCTTCACCGGGTGCGGCACGTCTTTCCATGCGGCGCAGACCGGCGGGGAGGCGTATCAGGCTCTCGAGGCGGTGTTGGCTCCGCCGCAGGCCGACCTCCTGGTCGCGCTCAGCCACGAGGGCGAGACCAAGCTCACGCTCGAGGCGGCGCAGGCCTTCGACGGCCCCGTGTGGTTGATCACGGGGACGGAGAAGGGGCCGATCGCCGACCTCGCCGAGGAGGTGATCGTCGCCACGCCCGAGATCGAGGAGTCCTACTGCCACACGGCCAGCTATACGGCGGCGGTGGCTGCGCTCGCGGCGCTTCACGGGGAAGACGTGCGCTGGCTCCGCCAAGCCGTGGACAACGTGCTCTCGGACCCCTTCGAGGGCGGGGACTGGGACCGCGTAGTCGTGGTCGGCGCCGGCCGCGACTGGCCGACGGCGCAAGAGGCGGTGCTGAAGCTCCGGG
>Ga0111539_10009681_pt1 | contig 12163 bp, 8 predicted proteins | sample RhiMethybrSRZTD1_FD_79667 | JGI IMG/M metagenome (GOLD analysis project Ga0111539, IMG submission 79667) | Populus rhizosphere microbial communities from Tennessee, USA - Rhizosphere MetaG P. TD hybrid SRZTD1 (version 2) (version 2) | ecosystem: Host-associated > Plants > Roots > Rhizosphere >...
CCGACGTGCTGGTTGACGGTGTGTCGGTCGGCGCGGTGAGCAGCCACACGTTCACCAACGTGACTGCCAACCACACGATCGCGGCCAGCTTCGCGATCAACACCTACACGATCACCGCCTCCGCCGGCGCAAACGGAACCATCGCCCCGACCGGCGCTGTCAGCGTCGCCTACGGCTCCGACCAGGCGTTCAGCATCTCCCCCGCGACCGGGTACCACGTCGCTGACGTGCTGGTGGACGGTGTTTCGGTTGGCGCGATCACCAGCCACACGTTCACGAATGTGACCGCCAACCACACGATCGCGGCCAGCTTCGCGATCAACACCTACACCATCACCGCGACCGCTGGCCCGAACGGGACAATCGATCCGATCGGCGCGGTCAGCGTCGCGTACGGCTCCGACCAGGCGTTCGCCATCACCCCCGCGACCGGCTACCACGTTGCCGACGTGCTGGTGGATGGCGTCTCGGTCGGGGCGGTGAGCAACCACACGTTCACCAACGTGACCGCCAACCACACGATTGCAGCCAGCTTTGCGATCAACACCTACACGATCACCGCCTCCGCCGGCGCCAACGGAACCATCGCCCCGACCGGCGCAGTCAGCGTCGCCTACGGCGCCGACCAGGCGTTCACCATCACAGCGGCGGTCGGCTACCACATCGCCGACGTGCTGGTCGACGGCGCCTCGGTCGGGGCGGTCGCCAGCCACACGTTCACCAACGTGACGTCCAACCACACGATCGCCGCCAGCTTCGTCATCAATCCGCCGGTGGCAGCAATCACGAACCTGGCCGCGGTCCAGCAGAAGAACGGGAATGATGGCGACGGAACCACCAAGATCACGCTGAGCTGGAGCGGTGTGGCTCCGAGTGCCACGGTCCAGGTCTATCGCGCTCCCTACGGAAGCTATCCGCTCTATGACGACGGCGTTCCGCCCGGATCCGTCCCGACGGCGCCCTCCTATCCTCCTTCAGCCCCGTGGTCGCTGACTGCAGTCTCCGCGTCCGGAGAGCAGGACGAACCCGGCGCGCGCGATCAGTACTTCTACGTCGCATTCATCACCGACATCTACGGGACGGTATCTCCAGTTTCGAACCGCACTGGCGGGACGTTGAACTACCACCTGGGAGACGTTTCCGACGGTGCCGCCGCCGGCCAGGGCGACAACCTCGTCAGCACCGCGGATCTGTCCCTGCTGGGAGCCAACTACGGACTCTCCGGAGCCCTCGTCGCGCCCGTGTCGTATCTCGACGTCGGTCCCACGAGTGATGCCAGCCCGAACGGGCGGCCGGTTCCCGATCAGGCGATCGAGTTCGAAGACCTGCTGATGTTCGCGCTGAACTTCCAGATCGTCACGCAACCGGCTCTCGCAACGCGGGTTGTGAACGCATCGAACACGCCGGACGCGCTCATCGTCGAGGCGCCGGATGCGGTCCGCATGGCGGATCTGTTCACCGCACGGCTCGGAATCGAAGGTGCTTCGCGAGTGCAGGGCGTGTCGGTTGTCCTCGAATGGGATCCGACCGTCGTGACCCCCGAGCAGGCGATCGGCTCCTCCGAGCTCGCTGCACTTGGCGGTGTCGCCTTCTCGGCAGCACCTGGAAACCTCGATGCCGTCATGCTCGGAGCCGGTGCGCAGCCGCTCAGTGGACCGATCGGATCGATCTCGTTCCGCGCGATCGGGACCGGCGATCCGCGGATCCGCGTTCGGTCGGTGCGCGGGCGTGACGCGGCGAACCGTCCGATTGCGCTGGATGCCGAGAGGCGGACGCCGGCTGAGGCGCTGCCGACGGTCACCGCCTTCGCCGGCGCGGTGCCCAATCCGTTCCGGCACACCACCTCGTTCCAGTTCGCGCTCGTCCAGTCGGGCCGGGTGGATCTCACCATCTACGACGTGGAAGGCCGCCGGGTCCGTACGGTCACGGACCAGGTGTTCGCGCCCGGCTATCACAATCTGCCCTGGGATGGACGCGACGACCGCGGACTGAGCGTTGGGAGTGGCGTCTACTACGCGCGGCTCGTCACGCCTGGACAGACCTTCACGCGCCGCGTCGTTCGGGTGAGGTGATGAGCATGAATCTGCCTGTGCTCCCACTCCGATGCATTCCGGCAGCGTGCCGCTGGATCGGGCTCGCGCTGATTCTCGTCAGCGGCCTGGCGCCGGCGCGCGTCACGCTCGCGGCGGGTGTCCAGGCGATCCTCTCGCCTCCCACCAGCACCGTATCGCCGGGTGCCGAGTTCGACATCCTGATCCAGATCCCGCAAGCCGGGGCGTCGTTCAACGCGTTCGATGCGGTCTTCGGTTACGACCCTGCGGTTCTGACTCTGGTTCCGCTGGCTCCCCTGTCACTCCAGGAAGGCTCGCTGATGACCAGCGCCTGTGCGAACCGGTTCCATCGCTTCCGGCAGGGCGCGGACCGGGACACGGTCACGCTGGCGCTACTGTGCGGCGGGGTCTCGGTGGCAGGACCCGGCGCCATCTACCGGGTCCGGTTCCGCGCATCGAACACGCCTCAGACGACCACGGTCCGGCTGGTCAGCGCACACTTCTTCGCGGCGGGAATCGCGGTCGGGCCCGTCACCACCGCCGATGCCACGGTCGGAATCGGAGTCATCGTCGGGGTGGGTGATCCGCCCGCTGCCGGGCCCTCGATCCAGGCGTGGCCGAATCCCTTCCGCAGCTCCACGGTGATCACGCTGCGGTCCACCGGACCGAATCCGTCGCTCCTGGTCAGCGATCTTCAGGGACGGATCGTGCGCCGGCTTCAGGAGGCTCGGCGCCAGGCGGACAGGCACCGCTTCGAATGGGACGGAACCGACGATGCCGGCGTCCGGGTGCGCGCGGGGGTCTATTTCCTGCGGGACGGGACGCCGGGGAGTTCGGTGCGGGCCCGGATCATTCGAATCGAATGACCGGTGCCGGGCGGCCACCCCGCATGTCCTAGGCGCTGCCTTCGACGATGCGGTGGGTCCGGATGCCGTGCTTCTGAAGGCGCGCATGGAGCGTGGGACGCGCCATGCCCAGGAGCTCCGCGGCCCGGGACTGGTTTCCGCCGCTGCGTCTCATGGCTTCGCTGAGCAGCTCGCGTTCGACAGTCTCCATGAGTCGGGGCTCGCAACCGGCGCCCGCCTCTCGCGACAGATAGTCACGGATGAAGTTCTGCAGGACCGTCTCGTCCGCCTCCACCATCGCCGCGGTCGAGTCGTCGCGGCTTTCGAGGGCACGCCGCAGGTCCTCGGCCTGAATCGGCAGGCCGCGGCTGAAGATGAGCGCACGCTTCAGGCAATGCTCGAGCTCCCGGACGTTGCCGGGCCACCCGTAGCTGATGAGCAGATCGAGTGCCTCGGCGGTGAGCCGCGCGGGCCGCGAGTTCAGCTCGACCGCGAAGCGCGCCAGGAACGAGCTTGCGAGCACCGGGATGTCCTCCCGGCGATCGCGAAGCGGCGGCAGGTGGATCGTGACCACGTTGAGGCGGTGGTACAGATCCTCGCGAAAACGCCCCTCGACGATCGCCCGCTCGACCTCGCGGTGGGTCGCCGCCAGGATGCGGACGTCGGCTCGCAGCGTTTCGCTGCCGCCGACGCGCTCGAACGTCTTCTCCTGGAGCACGCGCAGGATCTTGCCCTGCACTCCGATCGGCACGTCGCCGATTTCGTCGAGCAGAATGGTCCCGCCGTGGGCGCGTTCGAACGTTCCGAGATGGCGGGACGTCGCGCCGGTGAAGGCGCCCCGTTCGTAGCCGAACAGCTCGCTCTCCAGCAGCGTTTCGGGAATCGCGACGCAGTTCACGACGATCAGCGGCCGATCGCTGCGCAGGCTGTGGCGGTGGATGGCCTTCGCCACCAGCTCCTTGCCGGTTCCTGACTCGCCCCGGATCAGGACGGTCGCATCGGTCGCCGTCACGCGGCCGATCATGCTGTAGACCTCCTGCATGCGGAGGCTCTGCCCGACGATCATGTCGTCGCTGGGATCGACACCCACGTGGGGATCCAGCTCGTGCTGGCGGACCAGGTCGATGGTTCGGAGGGCCCTCTCCACCACCTCGAGGATGCGGCGCGGATCGAACGGTTTCAGCTGGTAGTCGAATGCCCCGAGTTTGGACGCCTCGATCGCGATGTCCATGGTGCTGGAACCGGTGAAGATCACCACCGGGAGACCGGCGCGAAGGATCTGGATGCGGCGGAAGGTCGCCAGGCCGTCCAGCCCCGGCAGACCCACGTCCATGACCACGAGGTCCGGAGGCTCGCGCTCGATCATTTCGAGGGCGGATTCCCCCGACGGGGCCGAACAGGTTTCGTAGCCGTGGTTCCGGAGCAGGTGGCCGAGGGCGTTGCGCACGCCCTGATCGTCATCGACCACCATCACGCAGGCCATGTCAGGCGGAGCAGGCGGGGAGCCGGATCGCGAACCGACACCCTTCCGGGGTGGACGATTCGAGCACCAGCCGGCCGCCATGGTGGGTCATGATGTCGGAAGCGATCGACAGGCCGAGTCCGGTACCGTTCGTTTTGGTGGTGGTAAAGGGCTCGAACAGCCGCTCGCGAATCTCCTTGGCGACACCGCGTCCGCCGTCCTGCACCCGGACCACGCATTCGCGGACACCGCCCTCTCCGGTCTCGACCGTTTCGGTGATCCGGATCTCCCCGCCGGTGGGCGTTGCGTCGGCCGCGTTGGCGATGAGATTGAGGAGCACCTGGTGGATCTGATCGGGATCCGCCATCACGTCCGGATCGACCCCTTCGCGCACCGCGACCGCCTTCAGTTGCTTCTCATGCAGGCGGCATTCGGACACGGTGAGCGCGTGCTCCACCATCTCGTGGATCATCCGGCGCTCGCACCTCAGCTGCGGTGGCCGGGAGAACCGGAGCAGGCTGGTGGCCAGTTCCTCGAGCCGCAGGACCTCGCCTTCCAGGACGCGGAGATTCTTCTGGGCTTCGGGGTTGCCTTGGCAGGCGTGAGCGAGCTCGTAGAGCCAGATTCGCATCGCCGAGAGTGGATTCCGGATCTCGTGCGTGATGCCCGCCGCGAAGTGACCGATCGCCGCCAGCTTTTCGGACCGCACCAGCCGCTCCTGGCTCTCCTCCAGATGGACCCGGGTCCGGCTCACGTCCGACATCAGGGCGCGCGAGTAGAACTCGAGCTCGCGCAGGTCGTTGGAGAAGCGCGAGGTGGCATGCCCCGGCGCGAGGGCCCGGGCGTCGTGGGCAAGCTTCCGTACCGGGAGCAGCACGTCACGCAGGACCAGGACCAGCAGGAGCGCCGCCGCCACCACCGCCACCACCGTCCCCACCCCGACCATCACGGTCATCCGGGCGGTCTCGAGGTGAGCCCGAGTAATCCTGGCGTTCATCGCAGCCTGATTCAGCTCGACGAATTGATGGCACAGCGCGCTTGCCTGGACCGCCAGCCCCGCGACATCCCTGAGCAGGATCTGCCGGGCCTGGTCGGTACGCCCAGCCTGGACCAGTGCGATCACCTGTTCCCGCTGGCGGTCGTATTCGGCGTAGACCTGCTGGAGGAGATCGAGGGTCTGGATCTCCTCCCGGGTCCGCGCGCTCAGGCGAGCTTCCTTGAGCCAGTGGTCGAGTGCCGGTTTGCGCCGGTCGAGCTCGAAGATCCACGCCAGCTTGCCGCTATCGAGCATGTATGCCGAGACCAGCCCGCGCTGCTCCTGGAGGGCCTTCTCGAGCTCGGCGGCGGCTACCAGGCTGGGCGTGTTCTCGGTCACGATCGCGCCCACCATGCGGTCGACGCGCCGTGCCGTCAGCAGGGCGCCGACGCTGCATTTCAGAACCGGTCCGGTGACCACCGAGAGGAGGAGCGTGATGCGGACGCCCTGGCTCAACCGCATGGGGTATACCCATGACGCGGCCATGCATCGGCCATCACGTGGCCGAACCAATGGATGTCGGGTTGGGAAGGGCGCAATACGCAAACGCGTGGTGCGCCAGACCAATCGGGGGAATTCATCAACGCGGGCGGCACTCCGCGAGCCGGGTGGGCTCAGTACGCTGTGATCATCAAACACCGATCGATGGGAGATTCGTCGGGTCGACCCAATGCGCCTGAGTGGCCCAGCCCCGGAGCCGAGCCACACGCATGTCGGCCACATGCGGGTAGACGAAGGGGATGTTCGTCCCCTCGTATGCCCAAGTCAAGAACTCGTTCGGACTGGCGAATTTGTCAACCCCCCGGCCCGCTTCCGGACGGTTCTTCTGGCTCCGATCGTTCGACCGCTGCCATACTTGACGGTGGTTCAGGGTCCACCGGCAGTCGTTTCGAGCGTCTCGCAGGTCGATCCCCCACTTTCCGACCTGGATCGCGTCATGAGACTGCTTCGGTTTGCTGCCCTCTACCGCCGGTTCGCCCGCGACCACCGCCGCGAGCGCATGCTGCTCGCCTCGCTCAGCTTCATTCTCACGTTCGCGATCGCACGCGTCCTGGTCCACTGGGGACGCGGGCGCGACGAGCCGCTCGCCCTGTTCGTGGCCGGCATCCACCTCCATCACTTCGCGTTCGGCATCGGGCTGCTGCTGATCGTCGGCTACCTGTGGCTGATCCAGATCGGCACCACCCATGGTTCCGACCGGCTCGGCCGGCTGACCTCCCTCCTCTACGGCGCGGGCGCCGCACTCACGCTCGACGAGCTGGCGCTGTGGGTGCACCTCGACGACGTCTACTGGGAACCGACCGGACGGATCAGCGTCGACGCGGTGATCCTGTTCGGCGCGCTGGTCTCGGTCGGAGTGTGGGGCGGTCCGCTGTGGCGGGCATCGCTCCGGCAGATCGCGTGGTTCGGACGGCGCGTGACCACGCCGCCTCCGGTCGTGGACGACGTGCTGCCGGCCGAGGTGCCCGCGCCGGGTTCCGACGCGCCGGTCGCCTGAGGTTCTGCGATCAGGTCCTGACGAAGTGCGTGGACCGCACGGTCCGCGTCCCCGCGATCAGGTCGTGCACTTCGACCTCGAGGGTATAGCGCCCCGCCGTCAGGGATCGCACCGGAGCGACCAGGAACTGACGGCGTGTCGCATCCCGCCCTTCACTCTGCGATCGCACCACGGTTCCCGCATCCGAGCCGCCGCTGAACAGGCGGCGGATCCAGCTGCGCTGCGCCTGCCCTTCGCGACGGATCGTGGTGCGGTATTCGAAGCGTGTCGCTCCCGATGGATCGGCCGCGAGATGGTAGACCTCGAAATACGCAGTGAGCGGCCCCTCGCCCGCCACCGCGCGCGCGACGTTGGGCTGCAGCCGGATCCCGGCCTCGCTGACCATGTCCGCGGGGGACCCGCAGGTCATCACCACGTCGCTCATCGCCAGCACTTCCGGCATCGGCTCGACCATGTGCCCGAGTCGCGCCAGTCCCTGCGCGCGATCGCGACCATGCACCGCGATCGCCACTCGATGAAGCCCCGGCTGCAGCGCGAAGTCGAATTCCGATCCGCGCAGCGTGGCCGGGTCACAGGCGGATGGCGCGAGCGGGTGCGACGCCCGCGCGATCACATGTTCGGTGGAATCGATCACCACCGCCTCCGCGACCAGCGAGTCGTCGGGGCTGCCGGCGGCCTCGACCTGCGCGATCAGACGCGGGCCGCGGGCATCCGCGAAATCGAACACCGAGGCGACGACCGGAATCACGTCCACTCCCGGCGGATGGAGCGGGAACACCGAACGGCCGCCCGGGGTCGCCACCAGGTCGGGCCGGGCGAGCGCCGCTTCGGCCGGAACCGGATCGTTGCTGCCGTACCTCCCGCGCGGAACGTCGAAGTTCCCGGTCAGGAACTGGTCGTGGAGCAGGACCCGCATGCCGAGCTCCGGATACTCGAAGATCATCGAGTGCAGCGGCACCCACAGCGGCTCGCCGATCCGGCGCATGCCGTTCAGGGCGGTTCCGACGAACGTGTCGAAATAGTGGTGCCGGGCGGCGAGCGGGTATCCCATCGGTTCATGCTGCGCGGCTCCCGGCGCTCCGTACCGGCTGTAGAGCTCAGCCCGGATGTCCCAGCGCGGTTGTCCGAGATCGAGATAGAGCAGCGTCGCGTGCGCGATCCGCGCCCAGTATTCGAGACGCGCCTCGTTGCGTTCGGTGGTGGGATCGGGATCGCTGCGACTCCAGAAGCGCCGGAGCGACTCATCGCGCGCGGTGTCCGAAAGCCCTTCGATCCGGAAGGCATCCGATTCGCTGAGGAGCGCGGTGCTCTGCTCGAAGCGCGCGCGGAGCTCGGGGGACAGCCGGGGGATCCAGGTCGCGAACAGCCGCTCCGCCTCGTCTGCCGACCCGGTCCGCCATGCGAACTGGGCCGCCAGCAGGCCGGCCTCGAACCGGTCGGCGCAGCCGGTCCGGGTGTCCGCCACCAGCGTACGCGCACGTGCGAAGTCACCCGATTCGTACGCGAGCGTGGCGGCGAGAACCCGCGCCTCGCAGTCGGCCGATCCGTGCGCGACCGCGACTTCGACGTGCGCGCGTGCGCTGTCGAGCGCGGAGCGATCGAAGTCGGACAGCCATCCGCGCTTCCAGATCTGAGCCAGTCCGAAGTGGGCGTCCGGATCGCCGGGCTGGAGTTCGAGCACGCGTTCGAACGCCGCTTGGGCGCGATGGTTGGAGCCGGCCTCCAGGCACACGCGCCCCAACGCCAGCGCATGACCGGGATCCCGCGGGTCGAGGCGTGCGGCGTGGTCCAGCTCCTCGATCGCGATCCGTCGGGCGTCGACCCCGCCGGCAGCGAGGCGACGTTCGGCGGAGCGGTGGAGCGAATCGGCACGTGCCGACGCCGACGCGGCGCCCTGCGCGACGTCGGCCAGCACCATGGTGAACACGAAGAACGTCACCGCAAGGAAGCGGTGCAATGCGTTCCCTCCCGCCCGTTGACCGGAGCTTCGGCCGGCCGGGTTCCGGCCGCAAGCGCCAATTCACTGCACCCACGTCCGCGTTCGCAGGGCGGCCCTTGCGTCCCGGGCACGCCGGAGCCAACCTGCGGAAATGATCCGCCGCTCGTGGTTCGGCATTCTCGCACTGCTGTTCGCCTCCGGGGTGGTCGCGAAGCCCGGTCAACCATTCCGCCACGGCAGCATGCCGTCGGTGTCTCCCGTCGACCGCCAGATCGTGTTCATCTCGGAGCGCGACAGCGTGTGGGATCTGTATTCGGTGCGCCCCGACGGTTCGGGTCTCCGGCGTCTCACGCATACGCCGGAAGAGGAGCTGGTGCCGGGCTGGACGCATGACGGCCGCCTGGTGGCGATGGTCGTGGCCGGCGACCGGACGCGCGTGCATGCGATCGGAACCGACGGCTCGTCGTCCGTCCTGGCGGAACAGCGCGCGGTCGGCATGTCGATCTCGAACGACGGTCGGCGCATCGCCTACGGGGTCGGTACGTGGGGCCGGAACCGCGTCTACGTCGCGGACCGCGACGGATCCCATGCCCGGGCTCTGACCGACAGCTCGTGCTCGTGGTTCAATCTCGCGTGGTCACCGGACGACCGCATGCTGGCGGCGGCACGAACCGACTCCGCCAGGAACCTGCAGGTGTGGCTGATCGACGTCGACGACGTCGGACGTCGCGCGCTCACGCACTTCGCGCAGCGCGACGGGCGTCCCCAGTGGCCCGCCTGGTCACCCGACGGAACGAAGATCGCGATCCAGGCCGGCCTCTACGACCGCGGTCGTCCCGAGCGCAGCGACGCGTACATCTGGGTGATCGACGTCGCGAGCGGCCGCGCGACCCGGCTGGGATCGCACGACCGCCCGTGGCTCGACGAGACTCCGTCCTGGTTTCCGGATGGAAAGCGCATCGCCTACCAGTCCACGCGGACCGGGCCGATGGAGATCTGGGTCATGGACGCGGACGGCGCCGATGCGCGTCCGATCACGCGCTGATCGTCAGTTGGTCCCTCCGGTCGACGCGGCCGCGGGCGCTTCCCACTGCTGGATCAGGGTCTCGATGTTCTTCCGGTTCACGTCGTCGGGCGCCTGGGGCAGGGCCTTGCGGGCGTAGGTGACGGCTTTCTTCTTGTCGCCAAGCACCGCATAGCCGCGGGCGAGGCCGAGGTTCACCGGCCACACGTTGGGGTGCTTCTTCGCGTTGGCCTGGAACACGGTCAGCGCCATTTCCTTCTCGCCCTGGTTCTGCAGGCCGCGCGCGAACGTGTGCATCTGGAGCACGCTGGCATCCTCGGGGGTCATCGCCCGCGCGATCGTCTTCTCGGCTTCCGCCTTCTTGCCATTTGCGATCTGGAGCCGGGCGAGCGTGGTCAGCGTGCGGAAGTTCGCGACTCCGATTCCCTCCCATCCGACCGCCTGTTCCGCGAACCACAGTCCATCCGCGAGGTGGGTCTTCTTGTCGAGGCAGTACTCGGCCGCCGCGACCCAGTTGTCCCACGAGTATCCGTCGCGGTTGCGAAGTTCGCGCTTGATCTGCGCCACGTACAGGTCGTCGACGTTTTCGACCTGGATCCGGATCGGAATCGACAGGCGTTCCCACGCGAGTGCGACGGTCGCGTGGTCGGGCATCCGGTCGGTGAACTCGTAGGTCAGCCATTCATGGTGTTCGCACGGCACCGGCTTCACCTTGACCCGCAGCGCGTCCTCGGCCGGGTCGTACGTGTACGCGCCCCACGAGGTCGAGTTGTTCGAGAAGATCACCGTCCACTCGGCCGCGTCGGCGATCATGAACAGCCCGTAGCTGCCGGCTTTCAGCTTCTGTCCCTCGATCAGCACGTCGTGCGAAACCTGGAACACGGTGTTCTGGTTCGCTCCCGCACGCCACGGGCACTGCTTGCAGTTGTTGAATCCGAGATCGTGGAGGCCGTAGGGAACCACGGCTCCCTCGCCGTAGATCTTGCCTGCGCGGTCCTCGCCGCCCGGGCCGTGCACGTCGGGGCTGCTGTAGTCGATCGTGACCTTGACCGGCCCGATCCACTGCGTGACCGAGGCCTTCTGATTGTCGCCGCTGAATGGCTGCGTGATGGTCTGGGCGCGCGCGGTCGTCGTCACGGCGAAGCCGAGAGCGAGCGCCAGAATTGCGGGAATGCGGGGAGTCATCGTGGGTGTCTCCTGGTGGTCGGATCGGCGATCCGCCCGCGTTCGGGGGCTGGCTGCCGATCGAATGTTCGTCCGGTCACCGCATCGCGTATCACCGTCTGCCGATGACGTGGCAGCGAAAGCGAACCGGTGCGGTCCGGCGCGTGACGAACGAAGTGCGCCGAAGCAGTGCTCGCGTCCGCCGGAGTCAGCGCGGCGGGATCTTGAGCTGGGTGGTGGCAGTCCCACCGCGCTCGACGTCGACCTTCGACGTCACGGTTCCGAACCGCGGGTGCCACGCCTTGATCGTGTAGCGACCCGGCGGCAGCCCGGGAATCCTGAAGGCCCCCTGCGCGTCGGGCTGCGCGAAAAACCGGTGTGGAAGCACGAGCACGTAACCCGCCATGGAGGCGTCGAGGCTGCAGAACAGGTCGACCTGTCCGGTGTGATCGAACGTCACGTTCTTCGAGCGCTTGCCGGGTGCGTACATGCCGAGGTCGAACTTCTTCGCCTGCGAGACACTGAACACGCTGTGGTACACGCGGTCGCGATTCTCGAATGCGACCTGTGTTCCGACTTCGACCGGCACCACCGGGGGGACGAATCGATGCTCGGTCTGGGCGATCACCCGGGCGCCGGGAACCGCACCCTTCTCGTTCCTCCTGCTCGAGGGCTTCTGGTCCGGAGTTTCCTGGACGTAGACGACCACCTCGGCGACCTGAGGCGCCGCCTGAGCGTGGAGACCGGCCGGGGTCTGGGCGGACTGGTCCGTGGTGACCGGAATACTCACGGTTCCCCGCACCGCGCCGGTCGATGCACAACCGACCAGCAACGGCGCCAGAACGATGGCGACGAGCGCGCGGCGCATGAGCGGACTATTCGACAAATGCGCAGCCATCGCAAGAGTGATCGTTCGGTGAGAGCCGCACGTTCGCTCGGTCACGCGTCGCTTGTTAAGTGTGAAGTGCGACTACCTCTGCCAGGCGTAGGACACCTTTGCAAAGAAGTTGCGGACGTTCGGCTCGAGCTGGTCGGTCGCGGCCGTGTACTGCCGATCATCCCCATAGCCGGCATAGACTACGGTCTGCCAGTTGACCTTGTAGGCGAACAGCGCCGTGGCGCCGAATCCGGCGTCCTTGCCGGA
>Ga0111539_10009682_pt1 | contig 12163 bp, 12 predicted proteins | sample RhiMethybrSRZTD1_FD_79667 | JGI IMG/M metagenome (GOLD analysis project Ga0111539, IMG submission 79667) | Populus rhizosphere microbial communities from Tennessee, USA - Rhizosphere MetaG P. TD hybrid SRZTD1 (version 2) (version 2) | ecosystem: Host-associated > Plants > Roots > Rhizosphere >...
CCGCCGCCCGGACTCGCCGAGGTGGTGGCCGGCGCCATGCCGCAGCCGGCGCCCCCGCGCCTCATCCCGGAGCGGACGGTCGCCCGCAGCGTGCTCGTGAACGGGCAGGGGCTCCACTCCGGCGTGCGCACCGGGCTGATCCTCCAGCCGCTTCCCCCGGGCTCCGGCATCGTGTTCGGCAGCATTCTCTCGGGGCAGACGGTCCCCGCGCTCGTCGACCACGTCGACTCGACCGGCTACGCAACGACGCTCGTCCGCGGCGGCATGGTCGCGAAGACCGTCGAGCACCTGCTGGCGGCGCTGCATGCGTTCGGCATCACCAACCTGCTCGTGAAGATGCAGGGCGAGGTGCCGATCCTCGACGGCTCGGCGACCGAGTTCTGCGCGCTCATCCAGGAGGCCGGCTGCGTCGACCAGCCGGGCACGGTCGAGGAGCTGGTGATCGACCGCCGCTACACCGCCGGCTCGGCCGAGCCGGGCCACAAGGGCATTACCATCGAGCCGGCGGACGGCTTCTCCGTCCACTACACGCTCGACTACCCGCCGCCGATCGGCCGCCAGGAGTTCGAGTTCCACCTGACCGACGTCGAGGCGTTCCGCCGCGAGATCGCGCCGGCGCGCACGTTCGGCTTCGTGAAGGAGATCGCGCAGCTCGAGCAGATGGGCCTCGCCAACGGCGGGCGCCTCAACAACTGCATCCTCGTCGGCCACGAGGGCGTGGTGAACGCGCCGCTGCGCTTCCCCGACGAGTTCGTGCGCCACAAGATCCTCGACATCTTCGGCGACTTCTACCTGCTCGGCCGGCCGATCCGCGGCCGCCTCACGGCCCGCATGACGGGACACTCGGACAACGTGGCGCTGCTCAGGCAGCTCCGGGCACGGTTCGGGCTGCCAGCGCTGTCGGGGACGGGGCCGGTGCTGCGGGCGGTGCAGCCGGCGGCGGCGAGCGCGTAGGGAGAGCGGCGCCTACGCCGGCGCCGCGGTCTCTTCGGGCACGCGTGTCACGAGCACCCTCCGGATCCGCCGCCCGTGCACCTTCTCGGCCTTCAGGCTGAGGCTGCCGACGCGCACCTCCTGTCCCTCGGAGGGGATCGCGCCGAGCGCGCCGAGCATGAGGCCGGCGACCGTGTCCCAGTCGCCCTCGGGTAGGGCGGTGTCGACGATGCCGCGGAGCTCGTCGACCGGCGTCCGCCCGTCGACGCGGTAGGCGTTCTCGCCGACGGGGACGACGCGCGGCTGCTCGCGGTCGTGCTCGTCCTCGATCTCGCCGACGAGCTCCTCGAGCAGGTCCTCGAGCGTCACCAGGCCGGAAACGGAGCCGTACTCGTCGGTCACCAGCGCGAGGTGGAACTTCTCCTCCCGCATCTCGCGCAGCAGCTCCGCGACGCGCTTCGACTCGGGCGTGAAGCGGGCGGGGCGGAGGATGCGGCTGATCGGCACGTTCGGATCGCCGGCGTGCAGCGCCTGCAGGATGTCCTTCGCGTGGATGATGCCCTCGATGCGATCGAGCTCGCCGCGGTAGACGGGCAGGCGCGAGACACCGTGGCGGGCGATCAGGTCCTGGACCGCGGAGAGTGAGGCGGACACGTCGATCGCGACGACGTCCGGGCGCGGCACCATCACCTCGCGGACGATGGTGTCGCGGAACTCGAGGATCGAGTGGATCATCTCCTTCGCCTGCTCCTCGAGCACGCCCTCCTCGTGGCCCTTCTCGGCGAGCGAGCGGATCTCGTGCTCGAGGAACCAGGGGCCCTGCCGGAGCCCCTTCCCGGGGAGCAGCACGTTGGCGAGCCAGACGAGGAAGCGCGTCGGCAACGCGAGGAGCGTCGACAGCCAGAACACCAGCGGCGCCAGGAAGAGCGCGGCGCGATCGCTGTGGAGGATCCCGTAGGTCTTCGCCATCGCCTCGACGACGAGGAAGTAGAGGATGGTGAAGGCCGCCGAGGCGAGCGCGACGCCGGTGCTCGCGTAGTACTCGTCCGCGAGGAGTGCGACGAGGATCGCCGAGCCGTTCTGCACGCAGACGACGGCCAGGTAGACCGAGTTCAGGTAGCGCGGCGGGTCCGCCTCGATGCGCTCGAGCAGCGCGGCCGTCCGCCAGCCCTCCTCGCGGAACGCGTGGGCGCGGACGAGCGTCATCCGGCTGATGGAGGTCTCGGCGATGGCCAGGACCGAGCCGAGCAGGACGAGGCCGACCACCAGCCCCACGAGCCAGATCATCCGGGGATGCGGCTACCAGTTAAGCCGGCCCCTCACAAACTGCCCGGAGGGTTCAGCCACTGCCGAGGAAGCCCGCGATTGCGTCCATCACGACCGCCGGGCGCTCCTGGGGCACGAAGTGGCCCGAGCGCTCGACCTCGAGGAGGTGGCCGTCGGGGAGGCGCCGCATCGCCTCCTCGCCGCTCGGGGCGGGCAGGGAAGGGCTATCGGCGCCGCGGACGAGCAGCGTCGGCACCGCGAGTCCCTCGAGGAAGCCGAACCCGCTGCTCAGGACCGCCATGGCGAAGATCGTCGCCTCGACGTCGCGGGGGCAGCGCAGCTCCACCTGGCCGTCCGGCCGGTCGAAGACGCCGTGATCGACGTAGAGGCTGAGGAACTCCTCCTCCCAGGTCGCGAAGGCTCCCTTCGTGCGCAGCGCCGCGAACATCTCGTCGCGGCTCCCCCACACCTCGCGACGCCGGCGCGCCCCGGACGACAGCATGTTGTCCCACGCCGGCTCCGGCATCGGCGCGTGCGGGATCAGCACCGGGTCGAGCAGCACCGCGCGCGCGAGGCGGCGCGTGCCGAGCGTCGCCGCGGCCGCGATGACCGTGCCGCCCATCGAGTGTCCGACGGCGTCGACGTCGCGGAGGTCGAGCGCGTCGAGGAATCCGACCAGGTCGCGCCCGAACTGTTCCCAGCGGTAGCCTTCGGCCGGCTTGTCGCTCTCGCCGTGGCCACGCTGGTCGAGGCAGAGGACGCGGCGCCCGGATGCGAAGCGGCGGGCGTAGGGCAGCCACACGTGCGCGTGGAAGCCCGTCGCGTGGAGGAAGAGGAGCGGCCGGCCGCTCCCGCCGAAGTCGAGGTAGCGGAGGGAGAGGTCGCCGACGGTGACGCGACGGCTTTCGGGGGCGGGCACGGCGCCTGCGGATAACCGTGCCGCCGAGTCGAGTCAAAGTGGCCCGCCGGCGGCGGCTCGTGATAGGCACCCAGGTAGATGGAACGCCCTCTTCACACACTGACGGTCATCGAGATCGCCGACGGCATCCGGCGGCGTGCGCTCCGGGCGACAGACGTCGTCGCGCATCACCTCGAGCGCATCCGCCGGCTCGACGGCCCGATCGGCTCCTTCGTGTATCTCGACGCCGAGGGCGCGATGGCGGCCGCGGCGGACGTCGACGCGCGCGTCGCGCGCGGCGAGGATCCCGGCCCACTCGCCGGCGTTCCCATCGGCGTGAAGGAGCTGGAGGACGTCGCAGGCTGGCCGCACCAGCGCGGCGCCAAGGTGCTCGCCGACCGCATCGCCGCGACGACCTCCACGCAGACGACCCGGCTCCGTGGCGCCGGCGCGATCCCGGTCGGGCTGACCGCGTCCCCCGAGATGGGCGCAGCATCGTACACGGCCTCGCTGCTGCACGGCGTGTGCCGCAACCCGTGGAACACCGCGCTGACGCCGGGCGGGTCGAGCGGCGGCTCGGCGGCGGCGGTGACGCTCGGCCTGGTCCCGCTCGCGACGGGCTCGGACTCCGGCGGCTCGCTCCGCATCCCGGCGGCCTACTGCGGGCTCGTCGGGTTCAAGGGGACGTACGGCCGCATCCCGCGCGGGCCGCTCTACGTCGGCCTGCCGAACGTCCGCAACTACGGGGCGCTCGCGCGGACGGTCACGGACGTCACGCGCTTCCTCGACTGCGTCGTCGGGTACGACGAGCGCGACCCGCTGTCGCTGCCGCACCCCGGCTTCTCGTACGAGGAGCGCGTGCGCGTGGAGCCGCTCCAGGGCCTCCGCGTGACGTGGACGGAGGATCTCGGCTTTGGCGCGTGCGCGCCCGACATGGCGCGCCTCGTGCGCGACGCCGCCGGCGCGCTCGTCCGCGACGCCGGCCTGCACGAGGTCACCTGCGAGGTCCGGCTGCCGGATCTCCAGGACGCATGGGCCGCGTTCCTGGCGCCCGACGTGCACGCGCTCTACGAGCCGTTCCTCCCCGCGCGTGCCGACGAGGTGCATCCGATCCTCGTCTTCATGCTCGGCATGACCGAGCGGCTCGGCATGATGGACTTCGCGCGCGCCGGCGCCCTGCGCGACGTCCTCGTGCAGCGGCTGGCCGACGTCTTCGAGCAGGTCGACCTGCTCCTCCTGCCGACGACGGCCGTGCCGGCCTTCGCCGCCGAGGGCCCGATGCCGACCGAGGTGGGAGGCCGGACGATCTCGCCGATCGCGACGGTCGCGCAGACGTACGTCTTCAACCTGAGCGGGCACCCCGCCGTCTCCGTGCCCGCCGGCATGCTCGGCGGCGCGCCGGTGGGCCTGCAGATCGTCGGCCGCCGCCACGAGGACCACCGCGTCCTCGCGGCCGCCGCGGCGTTCGAGCGCCTGCGCCCGTGGCCACAGTCGGCGCCCGCGGCGGCGTAGCTACTCGATCATGGCTACGGCTTCGATCTCCACCAGGAGCTCGGGGATCGCGAGCGCGGACACGACGAGGTACGTGCTCGCCGGGTAGCGCCCCTCCGCGAAGTGCCGCGCCCGTGCCGCCGCGACCGCGGGGCGATACGCGGCGTCGGTCACGTAGACGGTGATCTTCACGATGTCGTCCATCGTGCCCCCAGGCCTCGACGACGGTGCGGACGTTCTGGAAGACCAACTCCACCTGCGCGGCGACGTCGCCTGCGCCGACGAGCTTGCCGTCGGCGTCGAGTGCCACCTGGCCGGCGAGGAACACCGGCGTGCCGCTCTTCTTGACGGCGTGCGAGTAGCCCTGCGGCTTCGAGACGCCCGACGGGTTGACGATCTGCCTCGGCATGATGGGCAGAGTCTTACGGGCCCGGGCTGCCCGCCGTCAACGCGGCGCTCGCCGCGCCCCGTGGACAACGACCCGCCACGCATGCCAGAGCGGAAGCGATGATCGCCCGCCTCGTCCTCGTCGTCTTCCTGAGCGTCGTCTCGCCGGCGGCCCGAGCGGACGACGCGCGCCTCCTCGCGCTCGGTGAGGGCAACGTGCTCCTCGCGTTCTCCGCCGCCGATCCCGGCCGCGTCGAGCGGATCGAGCTGAAGGGCGTGCGCGGCTCGCTGATCGGCATCGACTGCCGCCCCTCCGACGGGAAGCTGTACGGGCTCGGGACGACGTACGAGCTGCACACGATCGATCCGGCGACGGGGGCCGCGACCGTCGCGAGCACGCTCACCGTGCCGTTCGACGGCGGCGTGCGCTCGGGCGTCGACTTCAACCCGCAGCTCGACCGCCTCCGCCTCGTCGCGTCGAGCGGGCAGAACCTCCGCGTCAACGTGACGATGGGCGCGACCGCGGCGGACACCGGGCTCGCCTACGCGGCGGGCGACCGCAACCAGGGGCGCCGCCCGAGCATCACGGGTGCGGCATACGGAAACAACCGGAAAGACGCGGCCACGACGAAGCTCTTCGACCTCGACGCGGAGCTGGACGTCCTCGCGGTGCAGGACCCGCCGAACGACGGCGCGCTCGTGACGGTCGGCCCGGTCGGCGTCGACGTGGCGCCGCACGCGGGCTTCGACATCGTCACGGACGACGCCGGCGCCGACCACGCGTTCGCGGCCTGGGGAGGCACCCTCTACGCCATCGACCTCGCGAGCGCCGCCGCGCGGCCGCTCGGCGCCATCGGCGGCAGCCCGGACGTCATCGGGCTCGCGGCGCTCGACGCGTGCGGGAAGCGGTGAGCGAGCGCGGACACGACCCGCGATCCGACGCGGAGCTGCTCGCGGCGCTCCAGGCCGCGCCCGCGGCCGCGCTCGGCGCCCTCTACGACCGGTACGCCCGCGTCGTCTACGGCCTCGCGCATGCCATGCTGACGAACCCGTCCGAGGCGGAGGACCTGACGCAGGACGTGTTCCTCGCGCTCTGCGGCGACAACCGCTACGACCCCGCCCGCGGCTCGCTGGCGTCGTACCTCGTCGCCATGACCCGCTCGCGCGCCATCGACCGGCTGCGCGCGCGCGGGCGGGCGCAGCGCATCTTCGAGTCCTCGGACGAGCCGATCGCGCGCGCGGTGTCCCCGTCCCGGCCCGCGGACGAGGTGTCCTTGCAGCAGTGCGCCGCGCGCGTGCGGCAGGCGGTCGCGGAGCTGCCCGACGACCAGCGCCGCGTGCTCGAGCTCGCGTACTACCGTGGCCTCAGTCAGACGGAGATCGCGGACGAGACGGGCCTGCCGCTCGGGACGGTGAAGACGTGGACACGGAAAGGCCTGCTGGCCCTGCGCTCGCGCCTGGGAGACCTGCTGTGACGGCGCCGGAGGTCCAGGAGCGCGCGGCGCAGTACGTGCTCGGCGAGCTCGCGCCCGCGGAGCGTGCCGAGCTCGAGCGTCGCCTCGCGGACGACGCGGAGCTCGCGCGCGAGGTGGAGGCGCTCCGGCGGCTGATCGGCATCCTGCCGCTCGGCGCCGCCGTCGACCCGCCCCCGGCGCTGCGCGCGCGTGTCCTCGCGGCGGTCGAGCCGCCCGCGGCCGCACCGGCCCCTGCGCAGCGGCCCGCCTCGCGGCTCGTCGTGCGGCTCGTGGGCGCCGTCGCGGCGGTGCTGTCGCTGGCGCTCGGTCTCGACGCGTACCGCGCGCGCCGCGACCTGGCGCTCGAGCGCGAGCTCCGGACGGCGCTCCAGCAGCCGAACGTGGTCCTCGACTTCACGCTCGCCGGGCGTGGCGACGCCGCGGGCGCCACGGGGCGCGTCGGCCTCGACCTCGACGCGCGCCGCGGCGCGGTCGCCCTCTACGGGCTGCCCCGGCTGCCGCCGGACCGCGTGTATCGCCTGTGGGCGGCGGTGGGCGGGAGGAATGTGCCCTGCGGCGCGTTCAACGCCGTCGCGGAGGGCCGGCTGGTCGCGCAGTTCGCCGTGCCGGTCGACGCGTACGCGGCGCCGATCGCACGCCTCTTCCTCACCGTCGAGCCGGCCACGCTGCCGCCGTCGCCGACCGGCCCGGCGGTCATGGAGAGCGCCGGCGCATGAGCGACGGGCCCGTGACCGACGGCCGCTGGATCGGCGCCGCGGCCCGGCTCGCGCTCCTCGGCGCCACGCTCGGCGTCGCGCTCGACTGGGTGCACGTCGCGACCGGCACGACGGCGTACACCAGCCCCTCGACGTTCGGCCTCGCGTGGTGGGTGCCGCTCCTCTTCGGCGGCGCGGCCGTGGCGATGGGGCTCGGGCGTCCGCTCGCGGAGCGGCTCACGAACCGGACGCGGGACCGGATGACGACGGAGCTGACGGCCGGCGGTGCCGCGACGGGCCTGGCGATCTTCGTGCTCGCGTACCTGGCGACCGCCTTCCTCGCGCTCCCGTCGCCCGTGGTGGCGGCCATCATCAGCGTGCTCTTCCTCTGCGCGTGGGGCACGAGCGACGGGACGTCGCTCGGCTTCTGGCTGGCGGCCCTCGCGGCCACGATTGGCACCGGGGTCGAGGTGGGGCTCACGGCCGCCGGGGCGTTCACGCACCACTATCAGGAGCTGGCCGGCGTCGCGCCCTGGCTGCCCCTGCTGTACGCGACGGGGCAGATGGGCGTGGGGGCGGTCGGGAAGCGGCTGGTCGACGCGCGGAGCTGAATTCCGGTTGAACCTGCTAGCTGGCTGGGGGTATTGAATTCGTGGGGGACGCGGGTTGACCACCGCGAGGGTTGCACCAATCAGGATCGAGCGCGCCTGGATCGGCTCGGCGCCGGGCGTGCTGCGGAATCCCACGCTCTGGCTCTTCGCGGGCTGTGTCGCGCTCGTGTGCGGTACGGCCGGCGGGTACCTGACGAGTCGCCTCTCCGCCACCGCGGCGGTGCTGCTCGACACGCTCGCGGCCTACCTGCTGTTCACCGTCCTGCACGACGCGGTGCACGGCACCGCGCATGCGAGCCGCGCCGTGAACGGGGCGCTCGGCCGCCTCTGCGGCGGCGTGCTGACGCTGGCGTGGCCGCTCTTCCGCGCAGTCCACCACGCGCACCACGCGCACACGAACGACGGCGAGCGCGACCCCGATCTGATCGTCTCGCGAGCGCCGCGCCTCCTGCTGCCCGTCTGGTGCGTCGGCGTCGTGGTCGAGTACCGCATCAAGTTCTACGGCCGGCGGCTCTGGCAGACGCGCGGCGTGCTGATCGAGGCGATCGCGAGCGACGCGGTCGTCGTCGGCGTGCTGGCCGCCTCGATCGCGGGCGGATGGTTCGGGGCGCTCGCCGTCCTGTGGCTCCTCCCGGTCACGTTCGCCGTGCTGATCCTGGCCTTCGCGTTCGACTTCGTGCCGCACTACCCGTACGACACGCAGGCGCGCTACCACGCGACGCGCATCCTGCCGGGCCGCGTGCTGAACGTGCTGCTGCTCGGACAGAACTACCACCTCGTCCACCACCTGTGGTCGACGATCCCGTGGTACCGCTACCAGCACGTGTACGGCCAGGTCGATGACGCGCTCGCGGAGCGCGGGGCGCGCGTCGGCTGGCGGGTCGGCGCGCCGCCCGACTAGTCGCTACCCCAGCGGAATTCCGGTCGCGCGCATCCAGGTCTGATAGTCGAAGTAGTCGCGGTGCGCGACGATCTTCCCGTTTCGGACCTCGAAGACGCCGGCGACGGGGAGGTCGAGCGAGACCATCTTGCTCCGGAAGCGGTCGATGCGCTCGGTGAAGACCACGTCGCCGGCGGCGGCGACGTTCAGGTTCTCGATGACGATCGAGTCCATGAGCTTGGCGAAGCCGAGGAAGGCCTCGCGAATCGCCGCGGCCCCGCGGACCGCGGGCACGGGGATGTTGTGGTAGACGGCGTCGGCCGCGAAGAAGCTCATGATCTCGTCGATGTTCCCTCGCTCCCAGGCCGCCAGGAAGCCCGTGACGACGCGTTCGGCGGTGCTGCTCATGTCCTTGCCCTCCTACTGGGCGACGTACCCGCCGTCGACGGCGAGCGCGTGGCCGGTGACGAACGAGGCCGCGTCCGAGCACAGCCAGACGATGGCCGCGGCCACCTCCTCGGGCAGCCCGAGGCGGCCCATCGGCTTCATCGCGAGGAGCGCCTCGCGCAGGTTCGGCATCGCGAGCGACAGCCGGTCGACCATCGGCGTGTCGATCACGCCCGGGCAGACGGCGTTCACGCGGACGCCCTCCTTCGCGTACTCGATCGCCGCGACGCGCGTCATGCCGACGACCGCGTGCTTGCTCGCGACGTAGGCCGAGAGCCCGCCGGCGCCGACCAGCCCGGCGACCGACGCGGTGTTGACGATCGCTCCGCCGCCCGCGCCCAGCATCACCGGCAGCTCCGCGCGAAGGCAGCGCCACACCCCGATCAGGTTCACCTGGATCACGCGCTCGAAGTCCTCGGGCGGGTACTCGGCCGTCGGCGCAAGCGCGCCCTCGATGCCGGCGTTGTTCACCGCGCAGTCGAGGCGGCCGTGACTGCGGATGGCCCGCGCCACGAGCGCATCGACGTCGGCCGGGCTCGTGACGTCGGTCCGCTGGAAGTGCGCCTCCACCCCGAGCGCGCGCGCGGCGGCGGCGGTCTCCTCGCCCGCGGGCACGACGTCCCCGAGCACGAGCCGCGCTCCCTCGCTGGCGAAGGCCAGGGCGGTCGCACGGCCGATGCCCGACGCCGCGCCGGTGATCAGGACCGTCCTGCCCTCGAGTCCCGCCATCCTCAGACCCGCGCCCGCACGAGGCCGTAGGCGAGGTTGCTCCGCTCCGGGCCGGCCGCCTCGTACTCGCGCCGGACCCGGGCGATGCCGTCCTGCTCCAGGGCCTCCGGGGCGAAGGCCGTCCGCAGGTCGAGCCCATAGAGCCGCGCGGCGTTCTCGCCGAGGATCGCCCGCTTGACCGGGCCGTCCGCCGGGCCGAGTGGCGTGAAGCCGTGCGAACGTTGGAGGTCCTCCGGGATCTCGATGCGGCGAAACGCCTCGATCTGCCAGTGGGGCGAGCCGTACCAGACCGAGTCCGTGCCCCAGAGCACGTGGTCGGCGCCGAATCCCTTCACCAGGATGCCGAGCATCGCCGCGCAGTGGCGCGGATGCGTGACGACGCTGCTCGCGAACGACGTCCCGAGCTCGGCGTAGACGTTGGTCACGCCGTGTTTCGTCGGGATCTCCGCCAAGTCGCTCACCCAGTCCATGCGGCCCGTCCGGTCGAATTCCGCGAGGCTCTCGTCGGGCGATGCGAGGAACGGCTTCAGCGCCGAGTGGTAGATGACGAACGTCAGCCCCGGCCAGTCGCGCGCCGCCTTGCCCACGTCGTCGACGCGCGCGTACTGCCAGTTCGGGAACGTGCGCTCGTAGTCGGGGGGGACGAGCCCCTTGTGCACGCAGACGGTGCGGATGCCGCGCTTCATCATGCGCTCGTAGCCCTGGTACGCGACGCGCTCGTCGTCCATGCGCCACGGCCACTTCGACGGCGAGAGCGGATCGCCGACGGTGTAGCCCTTCCAGCTGTCGGGTCGGAGCCGCTCGGCGGTCTCGTCGAGCTCGTCGAGCCAGCCCGGCCGGCCCGGCCGGATCACGCCGTGGCAGAAGAGGCGCCGCGTTCCGGCGACCGCGTTCACGAGCGCCCGCGTCCGCGCCATCTGCTCGCTCGACAGGATCGTGTTCGCCGGGTCGTCCGCGGGCGCGGAGCTGACGAGCGCGAGCGACGTCTGGCTGTCGAGGAAGATCTCCTTCAGGTAGTTCTCGAGCTTGTAGCGCTGCATCGTGACGCCTTCCTCGCGGAGCACGGGGTTCCAGCGCTTGGCGTACTCCCCGAGTTCGAGGATGCCGTTCCACGCGAAGTCCTCGCGGACGAAGTGCGTCTGCACGTCGAAGATGAACTGCCGCGCGTGCCGCGCCGTCCGCTCGCGGGCGAGGTCCGGGTCGGCGGCCTCGGCCGGCGTCACCGCGAAGAAGGGGCCGAAGACGCGGTTGAAGGCCAGGAACGAGGCGGCGAGGCCGCTCGCGGTGCGGAGGAACTGCCGGCGGTCGAGGCGGAGCCGGCCGCGATGCGCGTCGGCCAGGGCGCAGATCTCGTGCTGGACGCGCCGCTGCGCCGGCGTCTGCGGCCAGGGCATGTACTCGCCGTTCGACACCACCCGGGTTGGGATCGGCGTCGCCAGCGGCTGCTCCTCCGCCGGCGCGGTTTTCGCGAGCTGCGCGTCGGTCAGCCAGACGGACATCAGGTCGCCTCGCGGGGATGGATCGGCAGGCCGAGCGCGCGGCAGACGATGTAGGGATGGAAGAGCGCGCTCGGGGCCGTCGTGAGGTGCATGACCTCGAGGAAGCGGCGCGCGACGAACTGGTCGCTCCACGTGAGGCGGTGGACGCGCTCGGTGTACCAGTTGACGAGCGGCGTCCACCGCGGCCGCTCGCCCTGCGCGGCGGGGCTCCGGAAGTCCTCCGTCGTCGTGAGTAGCCACGGCGACGCGATCACGTCAGCGAGCGCGCGGTGGAAGCGGTGGCTCCAGCCGGGGCCGGCGCTGGCGCGGAGGCAGGTGTCGAGCGCGCGCGCGCCGAGCGCGCCCGACGTCATGCCCTGGGCGTAGATGGGATTGAAGCTGCAGAACGCGTCGCCCACCACCGCGAGCCCGTCGGGCAGGTGGGGCAGCTCCTCGTAGTGGAGGCGCCGGTTCGAGGGGAACTTGTGCAGGGCGACGGGCGAGACGGGCTCGGCGCCGCGGATCGCGTCGTACAGCTCGGGCGCGTCGAGCGTGCGCGCGAAGTCGAGGAACTCGGCGTCGCTCCCGCCCGGATGATCGCCGAACCAGCCGACGAGCGTCACCTGCCAGCGGCCGTCCTCGACCGGGAAGAGCACGCCGAGGCGCGTGCCGGGCGGCTTCGGGTAGATCATCAGGCCGAGCCAGTCGCCGGGCGGCGTGTCCGGGCGTCGGTAGAACCGGCTCGCGTAGCCGACGTCGACGCGCACCTCGGTCTCGCGCGGCGGCGCGGCGCCGACCTCGGCGAGCCAGCGCGGCATGCGCGAGCCGCGTCCGCTGGCGTCTACCAAGAGATCGGCCGCCACGTCCTCGGCG
>Ga0111539_10009687_pt1 | contig 12159 bp, 11 predicted proteins | sample RhiMethybrSRZTD1_FD_79667 | JGI IMG/M metagenome (GOLD analysis project Ga0111539, IMG submission 79667) | Populus rhizosphere microbial communities from Tennessee, USA - Rhizosphere MetaG P. TD hybrid SRZTD1 (version 2) (version 2) | ecosystem: Host-associated > Plants > Roots > Rhizosphere >...
GATCGTACTTGATGGAACGGTACTCGTTCGTAAGCGTGTAAAGGTGCGCTATGTCCGCCGGCGTCATAATTCTTTAGCGTCGGGCCCACCTTCGGGATCGCTTCTTGAGGCTGCGCGCTATCGCGCTTGCGCTCCGCGTCGGTACACCGCCTTCGGCGGCCCTTCTTATCACCCTCGGGTCCCTCCACGCCGTTACGATGCCATGCTACCTTCGGGACTATCACTCTCAACGGGAACTTTGTATTTGCAGTTTTCGTCGTTGCAGTACCGGATGGTTCCTTCGCGTTTTGTGGTCTTTTCAATCAGATACGGGGCAGCGCAAACCGGGCACGGCTCCGGAACGGGTTTGTTCCAAAGAACGAAATCGCACTCGGGATACTTCAGGCAGCCATAAAACACCTTGCCGCGCTTCGACCGGCGCTCGATCAACTCGCCGCCACATCCCGGTTTTGGACACGGAACGCCAACCGTCTTCGGCTTGATGTACTTGCACTTCGGATAGTTACTGCAGGATGTGAACGCACCAAACCGTCCATCTTTCACGACCAGCTTGGCTTCCTTGCATTGCGGGCAGGTTTCGTCCAGAAGGACGTCGGGTTTCTTTGGAACTCCCGCGCCCGCGATAATCTTCCGCGTCGTCTTGCAATCGGGATAGCCCGTGCACGCCAGGAATTGTCCAAAACGCCCACGCTTGAGCGCCATGGGCTTTCCGCAGTTTTCACACGGTTCGGGCTCCGCTTCAGTCCCGGAAGTCTCGGCGCCTGCTGCCGTTTCTTCCTTCTGTATTTCTTTGGTGTTTTTGCACTCCGGATAACCCGAGCACGCAAGGAAGCTACCGAACTGCCCCCACTTCTGCACCATGGGCTTGCCGCACTTTTCGCAAATCTGGTCGGTAGGAAGCTCCTGCTTCTTGAGGTTCTCCATGTTCTTGGTGGCCTTCTTCAGGTCCTTCTGGAATTTCTTGTAGAACTCGTCGAGCGCTTCAACCCAGGTCAGCTTGCCCTCTTCGACTTCGTCGAGTTCTTCCTCCATACGCGCGGTGTACTTAATGTCGAAGATTTCTTCGAAGTGACGCACCAGCAAATCGGTGACAACGGTGCCCAGTTCGGTAGGGCGGAACTTCCCCTGATCTTTCTGGACGTACTCGCGATCCTGGATGGTGGTTAGAATCGTTGCATAGGTCGAAGGACGTCCGATTCCCTGCTCTTCGAGCGACTTCACGAGCGACGCTTCAGTGAAGCGCGGCGGCGGTTCGGTGAAATGCTGCCGCGGGGAGATGCCAAGTGATCGAAGGAGTTCCCCCTGCGTCAGCAAAGGAAGCGTGATGTCTTCCTCGTCATCCGCCTTCGGGACATCTTCATCGGCGGCCTCTTCGTAGACTTTCAGGAAACCCGAGAACTTCAGAACACGGCCGGAAGCACGAAACAGGTAATCGCCTGCGGTGATTTCGACGCTGGTCTGATCGTAGACTGCCGGATTCATCTGCGACGCCACGAAACGTGTCCAGATCAAGTGATAGAGCTTGAACTCGTCTTCGGAAAGGTACGGCTTCAATTCTTCCGGCGTACGCCCGACAAAGGTGGGCCGGATCGCCTCGTGCGCGTCCTGAGCGTCTTTCTTGCTCTTGTAGACGACCGGTTTTTCCGGCAGGAAGGGCTCGCCATAAACGTCCGATACGTAGGATCGCACCATCTGCATGGCTTCGTCGGAGACGCGCGTGGAGTCGGTACGCATATACGTCACGAGTCCGATACGTCCTTCTTCGCCCAGTTCGATGCCTTCGTAAAGTTTCTGCGCGAGCATCATCGTTTTCTTAACGGTGAATCGCAGCTTGCGCGCGCCTTCCTGTTGAAGCTTGCTTGTCGTGAACGGGGGAACCGGGTATCGCTTTTTCTCTTTGGTGACGACGGAATCGACGTTGAATTGCGCAGCTTCGAGATTCTTGAGAATGTGGTCGGCCTGCTCCTGGTTTGTCACCTCTGCAGTCTTGCCTTTGATCTTCGAGAGCTTGGCATCGAACGGCGGCGGCTGATGTCCTTCGAGGCGCGCGGTAATCGACCAATATTCTTCCGGTTTGAACGCCAGGACCTCTCGCTCGCGTTCGACAATCAATCGAAGAGCGACAGTCTGGACTCGTCCCGCGGAGATGCCGCGACGAACCTTGTCCCACAACAACGGACTGACCTGATAACCGACAAGTCGGTCCAGAATGCGCCGCGCCTGCTGTGCGTCGACAATCTTCTGATTGATGCGGCCGGGATTCTCAACGGCGTACTTGATGGCTTTCGGCGTGATCTCGTTGAAGAGAACACGATAAATTTCCGCGCCTCCATCCTCCAGAAGCTCTTTCAGATGTTGGCAAATGGCTTCGCCTTCGCGGTCCGGGTCGGCAGCGAGCAGGATTCTGCCTGCAGTTTTCGCTGCAGCTTTCAGTTCCTTGATGACCTTTTCTTTGCCCTTGATGTTTTCGTAAACGGGCGCGAAGTCGTTGTCAGGATCCACGCCCAGCTTGCTTTTCGGCAGATCCTTCACATGGCCGAGCGAAGCTTTGACGACGTAATCCTTGCCCAAATACTTGTTGATGGTGTTCGCCTTGGCAGGCGATTCCACGATGACGAGCGACTTCTTTTCAGCCATTTTTTTCGTAGCCATTCCCGGTAACTAATAAGTCGTACGCATACAAAAAGCAACCGTCAGATTTTTCAGAAGCGCCGAACATACTTGTTTCCAGCTAGTTGACGGATTAAATTCTCCGACTCCAGAACCAACAAAACACTGTAGACATCGGATGCAGACAACGACGAGCGAACGAGAAGCGAGTCGATCGACACGGCATCGTGCGCGGACAATAAGTCCCAAACTTTTCTCTCATCCGGTGAAAGTTCGCGGTGCGGCGCTGCCTCCATTTGCGCGATCAGCGGCATCAGGACGCGCTCACGAACAGGGTGCGGCAACTCTTCGATCACATCCTGCCAACCTGCGACCAGCTTGGCGCCTTGCCGGATTAGAACATGAGGGCCAAAACTATTCGGGGAGGTGACGTTGCCGGGAACGGCAAACACCTCGCGGTTGCCTTCGAGCGCGAGACGCGCCGTGATCAGCGAGCCCGAATATTCGGCAGCTTCCACGACAACGACACCCAAAGACATCCCTGCGATGATGCGATTCCGAATCGGAAAGTTTTCGGGCGACGGCGGCGTGCCGATTGGAAATTCCGAGATTAATGCGCCCTTTTCTTCCGCCTTTTCCGCGAGTTTTCGATTCTCGCGCGGATAGATGAAGTCCAATCCGCTGCCGAAAACGGCATAGGTCACACCACTGCGAAGCGCACCTCGATGAGCCGCCGCATCGATGCCGCGGGCCAGGCCGGAAGTGATCGCAATACCCCGTGCGGCGAGGTCTTCAGCAAATCTTTCGGCGCAATTGAGGCCGTAGCCCGTCGGCCGTCGGGTTCCGACAATGGCGACCTGCGGGAGGCCGGAATCCCAGGCTTTGCCCCTTATATAAAGGATGGCGGGCGGGTCGAATATCTCCCTCAAAAGACAGGGGTATTCGGGATGGAGGATGTCCAGGATGCGAATTCCGAGGGATTCGGCCTTCTTCCATTCTTCCGCGGCCCGCTGGGCGGACCGGGGGGAACGCAAATCCTCGGCAATGTCCGGCGGAACACCGTTCGCTTCCAGTTCGTCCTGCCGGCAGTCCAATATCGCGGCCGGGGTGCGGAAACGGCAGAGCAACGAGTTGATCGTGCGGTTACCCATGCCGCGAACCATCGACAGTCTCAGCATGGATTGGGCGCGTTGAAGGTTGTCATCCACGCGCCCTCTGGTGCACGCGGATTACCGGGGCGGACCGATCTTGCCCTCCTAAGTTAGGAGGGCAGCGTGATCGAAGATCACGCGAGGGGTGGTTCCAGAGCAAACCTTGGAAGAGTTCGGCTTTGGAACCCCCTCTCGCGCGATCTTCGATCGCGCTGTCCCCCTAACTTAGGGGGACAAGTGGCACGCTGAAACTAGGACACTACCGCCCAATCCGCGGTTACAATATGCCGATGCTTACTCGAATAACTTTTGCGGTCCTCTGCGTGGCGATGCTGTCCGCAAGCGTCCTCGTTGCGCAGCACGAAGAAGACGTCTTCGTCGGACAAAAGGCGCCGGAACTCAAGAAACTCCCGGTTTGGCTCAACAGCGCTCCGCTCAGCCTCGAAGCTCTTCGCGGAAAGGTTGTGCTCCTTCAGTTCTGGGCATTCGACTGCCCGTTCTGCGCGGAAGCAACACCAAAAGTTATCGACTGGCATCAGAAATACTCGAAGGATGGCCTTGTTGTGATCGCCGTTCATGTGCCTCGAGTGGAATACGAGAAGGATGAAGCCAGGATCCGTGATGCCCTTCAGAAAAAAGGCATCAAGTACGCCGTGGCCGTCGACAACAAATCCGAAGTCTGGGCAGACTACCTTTGCAATGTCTGGCCTTCACACTTTGTCATCGATCAGGCAGGAGTCATTCAACTCAGCCACTCCGGAGTCGGGCGCTACGACGATACCGAGAAGGTGATCCAAAAACTCCTGGCCAGGAAATAACCGTGAAACGATCCGTACTGTTTGCATCTCTGATCCTGCTTCTGCTCACACCTCTGGCCTACGGCCAGATACAGATTCGCGGCATGGGCCGCGGCCGCGTGGATACGGAGAAGATCAAAAACATTCATGGCGTTGTGAGCGATCAAGCCGGCAAACCGATCGCCGGGGCGCGTGTCCTGGTTTACAACCTCAAAGACAACACGACCCGAACGATGACGACGGATGAAGCCGGCAGGTATGTCATCCAGGGGTTGCCGCCGGATGTGAATTATGAAGTCCGAGCCGACTTCAAGGGTGTGGTTTCCGAACGGAAACCCGTGAGCTCCCTGCTCGATCGCGAAGACAATCTGATCAGCTTTCAGTTGAATCTCTCCGTTGCGGCAGCGGCTCCGCCTCCTGCAGATCCCGGTCCCGTGCTACAAACGTTCGACCTGGTGAAGCTCAAAGCTTCCTACGAAATGCCTCTGGGCGTTCCAGCGCCTATTCCGGCCGTTTTGATGCTGCATGGATTTGGGGAAAACCGGAAAGTCTGGGAAGGCCTGCGAAAGCAGTTCCTTGATCAGGGTTGGGCCGTGATGACCCTGGATCTGCGCGGTCATGGCGACAGCAAGACGAAGAATCAGGGGCCGATCCAAGCGAGCCAGGACTGGCGCACGAGTCCCCATGACTTTCCGCAGGATGTGGATCCCGCGCTCGACTGGCTGAAGAGACAGCCGCGCCTGAACTCACGGAAAATCGTCATCATCGGCTACGACATCGGCGCGAATCTGGCCCTGGTTTCCAGCGGCAAATTCACGGAGGTGCGAACGATCGTTGCGGTAAATCCCAAACTATCCGAAGCGCTTCAAATGGCCGGAAGTTCTCAGGACTTTCGTCCGAGATCCGCCCTCGTGATCACGGAAACGGCAGCCGAGGGCGACGCCATCAAAGGCCTTGTCCGCGAACCGGTGCGCCTGCTGGCGCAACCCGTAGCCGGAGGCACGAGTGAAGCTTTCAAGTCGAAGACGTTAGTAGACGCGATCTTTCTGTGGCTGAGAGAGACTTACTGACAGCTCTTCAGCGCGACTCCAATCCCTGATCTCAATAATGCTATTCGTTTGTCGAGGAGGGCCGTTTGTCACGCGCTGACGAAGGGCTCAGGATCCCCAGCCGTGATCTACGATTCGCTGGGCATCTCAAAGTCTGGCAGGTTCACGGCAGAAGACCCGACAGCCAGTGCATCACGTTCAGAACGAACAAGTAGTTTTGCTCAGCCTGGGGCCCGTTCATGCCGATAGGTATGCGGTCAGGTCCGGCAACCTGCGCCGTGAACATCGCGGCCTCGCCAAAGAACGCAGCGCGGCCAGCCTCGACTTGCATGACTCCCCCTTGAAGCCAGCCTCCAGCGGGGATACGAGGAGTCTCCGGTTTGAACTGCCATGCCTTCTCGGGCATCAACATGACGAAGGTTTGAGGCAATACCAATAGTGGTGTCATTCGTTGAGTGCTCTGGAAGGCCTGGCCCGTGAACGTACGGATACTGTTCACCGATTCCTCCTGGCGGCGGCCGCGTGTAATCGCATGCGGTTTTAGCGTTTGCCCGGCCGTAGTGAATAAGGTTGGTCTGGCTAATGCAGCCTCCCTCTGTTCTGGCGTTTCGAACCCATCGACGGCAAATCCATTCACAAAGGTCACACCAAAAGCGCTCGCAAGGTTTGCTGCTGCTCCAGCCAACGGCAAATGGTCAGCAATCAAGAGGAGTGCTCCGCCCCTGGTGACCCATCCACGAACGGCCTGGACTTCCTCGGCCTGAAACGCGGGTGGCGTGGGAAAGGGATAGCTGTTCCAATCGGGACTCCCAGGCTGAGCGTTCGCGATCACGAGAACCCGGCATTCTCGAAGAGACTCCGGCGTGAAGCGGGCTTTATTCGGGCGCATCACATATCCGTCACGACGCAACAACTCACCGAAGGCCCAGAATCCATCGGCGAGCGTGTGAAAGTTCGTGTGGGCCTCGTCCACGCACACGACGGGCCCCTTTCCCGCGGCATATCCTGGGTTTCCAATCGTCGGCCGGTAGGATTGATCCGGAACTTGCTGGGCTACTGCGGGCATCACACAGAAGAAAGCTAACGTCAGGATCGCGAATCGTCGCACAAAACCCCTCTCTTTGTTCCAACACAACACCGCCGGAGATCTTAGATGCCGATGGGTGCGAGTCAAAAGGGATTTTAGGACGCAGCCCTCAGCCGGCTAACAAGATAAGTAGTCATGCAGCGAGGTTTTCGGCGCAAACGAGTTCCGTCCGGCGGGATCATAGCTTTTTGGCTGCGAGAAAGTTGCGAACGACTTCTTTGACGTCCTGATGCTCGCCATCGACGGCGTAGTTCAGACGGCGCATTTCTTCCGCAGTAATCTGGCCGGCTATGGCTTTCAGAGCTCCCTCAAGAGCCGGCTGCCGCTTGAATGCCTGGCGATTCACAATAGGAACCGCTTCGTAGGGAGGGAAATAGCGTTTGTCATCCTGCAGGACAACAAAACCCCTGGCGGAAATGATGCCGTCGGTCGCGTTCCCGGCAACGATGTCGACCTGCTTCTCTTCGAGTGCGCGGTAGAGAAGTCCGAGATCCATCAGGCGAGGCGCCGCCGCAAACTTCAAGCCGTAGGTGCTCACCAGTCCGGCGTAACCATCGGGACGTTCCATGAACTCGTAGCCGAATCCGGGACGCCACTGGGAAGCGACGGCAGCAGCCTGACTGAGCGTCCGAACGTTCGATCGTTGCGCGTCGTCGCCGCGAATCACAATGGCGAAAGAGTTGTCGAAACCCAGCGGCTCCCCGACCTCGAGACCAAACTGTCGATCATATCCCTCTCGGACGCGACGAAGCACTTCTACCGCGTCGCTCGAAGGGTCCGCGTGCAACACCGCAGTCAGTGCAGTGCCCGTGTACTCGATGTACATATCAATCTGCCCTGAGCGCACGGCTTCATGACAGATCAAGGTTCCCCCGAGGTTGGCACGACGCTGCACCTGCGTGCCGAGTTTCGATTCCAGGTGCTGCGCCATCAACTCCGCAAGCACAACCTGCTCGGTGAAGTTCTTCGAGCCGATGACCAGGGGCCGCTCCCCGGAATTGCGGCAACCGCCAAGAACCAGAACGCACAGCATCAGGATGGATCGTTTCATGCTTTTCCAACCCTCGGGGTAAGGCGCCGTTCCATCCAGCCTAAAGCGGCGTCCGCGGAGATCGCCAGCAGAGCGGCCGGAATAGCGCCTGCAAGGATGACGTTGTTGTTCACCATCGACAAACCCTGAAAGATGAACGTACCAAGACCACCGGCGCCCACGGCGGCAGCGATCGTCGCGACCCCAATCGACGTCACGGCCGCGACTCGCACTCCGGCAAGAATCACGCCCATCGCCAAAGGCAGTTCCACCTGGAGCAGCATTTGCCACGGCGTCATTCCCATGCCTCGAGCGGCTTCAAGGACGGCACGATCCACGCCGGCGATGCCGGCGCATGTATTTTGGAGGATCGGCAGCAATGCATAGAGCGCGAGCGCAATCACCGCGGTACGTCCGCCGATCCCTGTAACCGGAATCAGAAATCCGAAGAGGGCCAGGCTGGGAACGGTCTGCATCACATTCGCGAAACCGAGGGACCAGCGTCTGAATGCTGCGCTGCGCGATGCTGCGACACCCAGTGGAATGCCTGCGGCTGTCGCTGCAATGATTGCGACCCCCACAAGCTTCAGATGCTCCAGCGTCAGCTCCAGAATGAGACCACTGTTACGAGACATGTACTCGAGAAACGTCATCATTACTCCTTGGGCTCCTTACGGCTCCTCGTAGGAAAGATCCCTGTCAGCGTCGCGGACGGCGTCGACCAATCTCTGAATTTCAGGCTCGGGTGCGGCTATGAATTGCTTTGCGGGATGAACCGCGACAAGCCGCCCATCTTCCAGCATCGCGATCCGAGTGCCGAGCCGGAGCGCCTCTCGCAGATCATGCGTGACGAACACAATCGTTTTGCCCAGACGCGAGGCGAGGCTCTGAAATTCGCGCTGCAGCCCGGCGCGCGTCACCGGATCCAGCGCGCCGAAAGGCTCATCCATCAACAGGACCGGCGGGTCTGCGGCCAGCGCCCGCGCCACTCCGGCGCGTTGCCGCTGTCCGCCGGAAAGCTCGTGGGGCATCCTGTTTGCGAGCTCTTCTGGGGGCAACCCGACAAGACGGAGCATCTCCAACGTTCGCGATCGGATGCGCTCGGGATTCCAGCCCTCGAGTCCTGGAACGACACCGACGTTACGCTCGATCGTAAAATGGGGAAACAGCCCGGTCTCCTGGATGACATAGCCGATTCGACGTCGCAGCCGTATCGGATCCCAGTCCGTAGTTGCGCGTCCCTCCACGAGTACTTCGCCGCCGGTGGGATCGAGCAGACGATTGATCAGCTTCAGGAGCGTTGTCTTTCCTGAACCGCTTGGACCGAGCAAAACCAGCGTCTCTCCCTGGCCGACAACGAGATCGATCTCCGAGAGCAGCGCACGGCCACCGGGCAGCCGGTAACTCGCTCGCCGCAGTTCAATCACCGGCTTGGGATTCATGCGTTCAGGCGAACGCGCCCTTGTGGTATTCGACGAATTGTTTCAGAGTCAGCGGTTGCCGCCCAACGACGTCTACAAACGTTTGCACATTTTCGCTGGAGAAGCCGCCATTAGCGGCGATACGCGCGATCGCAATCTGGTGAGAGATCAACCACTCCGGCATGCCGCGACCTTTCATCGTCTGTTCGGCTTGTTCGAGTGACATCGGGATGTAGGCGATGGGCCGTCCCAACACTCCGGAGAAGGCGTTCGCGAATTCTCCGAAACTCGATCGGGTTCCGGTGTACTCATAAGTCTTTCCCGCGTGCCTGGCAGGATCGCGCACGACTCGCGCGGCGAAGGCGCCGGCATCTCGTGTATCGATAAACGCGATCGGCACATCCTTCGGGAAAGCCAGCACCATCTTACTTTCGCCCTTGATAAGCGGAGCCTGCAGAAGCGTGTTCTGCATGAACAATCCCGGCCGGAGAATGGCCCATTTAAGGCCGCTCTTCTTCATCGCTTCCTCGACTTTGTGGTGCCCTCTGCCGACGATCGATTCTGAATCCGGGCCCACGACGGCTCGGCCGCCGGAAACCTTGACGAAGAATTCCACGCCCGCGGCTTTCGCGGCTTCGAGAATGTTGATCTGTTGCTCATCGGACTGCGGATTATGACCCGTCACGACAAACACGTTCTTTATTCCCGCGAGCGCCTTCTCGAGTGCCGGGCGGTCCGTCACTTCTGCAACCGCGATTTTCGCGTCGCCGCCAAGGACCTCGCGAGCTTTATCAATATTGCGAACGACGCAGAGCGGACTCTCGCCGAGCGCTTTCAGTTCCCGGACGGCGGACCGCCCCGTGTTGCCTGTCGCTCCGATTACTGCAATCATCAAGCCTCCTCTACTTCCTGGCGAACTGTACACCACCGCAAACGTCTTCTCTTCGATGTGAAATGTGAGTTGTCCGCAGACAACTTACATTTCACATCGAAGAAAGAAGCGCCTTTCCTCGCAGGCCTCCTCTACTTCCTGCAGTTTCCACCTGGACATCGATTGTTTTCTTCGCATACGAATTCGTACAAGCCAGTCTGTGCCCATTCCGGATGGAATTTCATCTCGAAGTCTTCCGACCAGGGCTTGGTGAAGATCTTTGGATCATCAATGGTCATTTGGTACGCGATGGTACTACCGTCAGTGAATCTGAGACGTTCAATGGTGTGGAACGCGTCGCTATGCATTCGGTATTGAGTGGGATCGACATAGTAATAGTCATCGAGCGACCATCGCTTGAAATTCCTGCTATCAATCACGAGCGTATCGCCTTCCCAGTGGCCTACGGAATCGCCGTAGTACGTGGGCTCAATGCCCTTTTGATGCGGACGTCCATCCAGAGGGATCAACCGCGTGATGCGCTGAAACTCGGTAACCATCACGAGATAGTCTTTGGACTGGATGATCTGGATGGGATACGGCCCAAAGAAGCCCGACGGAAATCCGGATGGCATGCAGAACGCACGCGGTTCGTCATGACGCGGGTCGCCGGTACGAGGCTCGTAGAAGAGGGCTTCTCCGCCGGGCACGAACGGCGACATTTTCGACTTGGTGAACACCGTCGCGGTGCCGCGGGCACCGGGTTGCGCGGGAGTGGACCAGAATCCCGAAAAGTCGGGCTTCCCGTCCGCCGTTCGGGGAACGGCCCGGGCCGCTGTCTGAGTTCCGCGTGCCTGACTGAAGGACATCGACGCAGATAATGCGATGCAGAACGACAGCGCGACGACAACGAGGCAGCATAGCAATCGAAACGCTGAACGAGATTTCATATCTACCTCTTTTCCTGGGGCACCGCGTCTTCGTTGGATGCGGTGAACACCCGCCGGCCATCAGGAAATGTCACGGTGCCACCCGAGGCATTGTTCGATCCATCACGGGCGCGAAATCCCTGAACGTGAATCACCGAGCCGATCTTGAGGACCTCCTTTGGGATGCCCCGCCGCATCAAGACGCCGGGCGGAGCTGCAGAGAAGGCCCACGTCGTGACTGTGCCTTTTTCATCCTTCACTTCGAGATAGAACCAGATGTGTGGATTGGTCCATTCGACTCGCGTGAGGGTCCCTGTCACGTCGACGGGTTTCGTGGAATCGTACTCGGCGGCAAAAGAGTGATGTGCTGCGGTTCGTGGCGCAGAAGCCAGCACAGTCGCGATCAACAGAACCGGGAATGCGATCTTCATGTTGGTCTCCTGAAAAGAGTGCGGCCATGATAGTCCTGCCATCGTGGGCTCGCAACTCCAGGAAAAAACGGTGTCAGCCTCTTTCACTCGACAACTTCGAGACTCGGATCCATCACGCGAAACGCATGCGCCACAACGGGTACCAAGACGACGCCAATCCCAGCGGACGCGAACCACGCCGCGGCCAGACCCGCAACCATCGACTCTCCTGTGAGCCAGTAGACGACCGCTCCCACCGCTGCCGAAGAGGCCCCCGCTGCAAGCAGGCTCAACGACTTCACAAGGTTCAACGCCATGTGACGGCCTTGAAACACAGCCGTGGTGCCCGGACGACGCGGATAGTAGAGCGAGATGATGTTTTCCAGCGAGAACAGAATGAGATTTGCCAGAGGCACGAAGGCACACACAACAGCGACGGTCCTCCAGCCTGTCCAGAGCCAGCCCACTCCGAGGAGCATCGCCCACTCGATCGCCGTGGCGAACAGGATGGGCGCAATCAATTCCCCCAGGACAACAGCGACGGGCGAGGCCGGCAACGTTTTCAAAAAATCGATGCGCTCGATGTCCCCACGAAAGTCGAACTGCAGCATGTGGGGAAGCATGAACAGAGCGAACATTGCCAGGACTCCCAACCCCATTCCACCGCCTTCGTCTCTCGTCGCATAGGTGAGCAGCACAATCCCGCCGGCCATGGCCAGGACGACGTAGACGACGGCGCGCGAACTCCGCAGGGCGCTGGTAATTTGTCGCCACGCAATAGGCCCGGCGCCTCCCCATCGGCCC
>Ga0111539_10009688_pt1 | contig 12159 bp, 13 predicted proteins | sample RhiMethybrSRZTD1_FD_79667 | JGI IMG/M metagenome (GOLD analysis project Ga0111539, IMG submission 79667) | Populus rhizosphere microbial communities from Tennessee, USA - Rhizosphere MetaG P. TD hybrid SRZTD1 (version 2) (version 2) | ecosystem: Host-associated > Plants > Roots > Rhizosphere >...
AGGGGCAGGCCGACGGTCGTCAGGCGCCGTTCCGCGGAATCGTGGGCGTCGGTCACGGCGCAGTTGCCATAGGTCTCGGTGAGGCCATAGACATTGCAGATTTCCCGCGCCCCGAGATCCATCACCATCTGCATCGCGGGCGGCGGCCCGATCGCGGCTCCCGTGCGCAGCGACGAGAGATCGCGCCGCGGACGCTCGGGATGCTCAGTGAGCGCCAGCGCGATATTGGGGGTGCCGTAGTACACGGTGCAGCGCTCGCGCTCGATCAGCGCCAGGGCACCGGCGGCGTCGAACGACTCTTGCAGCACGAGCGCGCCGCCGTGGGTCATGACGGCGAGCAGCGCGTTGGCGCCGCCGAAGCTCCAGAAGAGCGAGATCCCCATCCACATGCGATCGGCCCGCGTCAGATGCTGACGCTCGCCGATGTTCCACATGTTCTCGACGAGGCCGCCGTGCGCCAGCTGAACGCCCTTCGGCGTCGACGTGGTCCCGGAGGTGTAGAGAATGTACGCGACGTCCTCGGGCGTGACGGCGCGCTGGGCGGCGTCGACCTCGCCATCGCCGACTTCCGATCCTAGCCGCACGAGGTCGTCGAGCGTGACGGAGGCGCCGGGCGGGCCGGCCAGCGCGTGCGGACGTTCGAGGACCACCAGCCGCCGGAGCTTCGGCAGGCGTGGTGAGCCTGGGCCGCCGAGCTCGGCCAGCATGCCCGCGTAGTGCTGGCTGCCGAAGCGCTCGACCGTGATCAGCGTCGAGGCGTCGGAGTGGTCGAGGGTATAGGCGAGCTCGCGGGCCCGCGACCACGTGCTGATCGGCACGAGCGTGGCACCCAGGAGCGTCGCCGCGAAATCGATCAGGAGCCACTCCGGCCGGTTCGGCATCAGAAGGGCGACCTTGTCGCCGCGCCGCACCCCGAAGGCTAAGAGCCCCCTGGCGATCTCTCGAGCGCGGGAGCGCGTCTCGCCGTAGCTCAGGCGCTCCGCGGCGGCGACGATGAATTCGCGGCCGGGCTCGCGCGCCGCGATCTCGTCCAGCAAGTCCGGCAGGGTACGGCTTCGAGGCTTGATCGCTTTCACGGTCACGAGGAGCGCAGCCGCCGCTCGATGTCCTCGATCCGGGCGTTGAGCACGTCGACGTTCGCTCTGAGCGTCGCGAGGTCGCGCTCGAGGATCTCGCGCCGGGCGCGCTCATCGGCCATCAGGGCCTCGATGCGCCTGAGCGTCTGGGTTATGGCCTGGTATTCGTGTTCCAGCCGCTCGAGGCGCCGGTAGAGCTCGTCGAAGTGGCCGAGGATCTCGCCGCGGAGCTCGTCGATGCGGCGGTCGAACGCCTCGAAGCGGCGGTCGAACGCGTCGAAGCGCCGGTCTATCGTGTCGAAACGCCGGTCGATGGTCTCGAAGCGCTCACCGAGGAACGCGATGAGCTGCTGGTGCTCGGGCGCCGACATGGCTCAACGTCTACCCTACTGGCGTGGAAGCTTCAAGTGTGTCGAATCGAGGACAGATGGCCTTGACGCACCCGTACGCGAGGGCTACCCTCCGCGCCATGGCGTGGACCAACACGCAGTACCTGGTCGAGACAGACTGGCTCGCGTCGCACCTCGACGACCCGTCGCTTCGCGTACTGGAGTGCACCACAATCCTCCACCCGCGGCCCGAGGGCGGCTACCGCGCCGAGTCCGCTCGCGCCACATGGGCGGCCGGACACATCCCGCGCAGCGGCTTTGCCGACCTCACCGACGATCTATCGGATCGCTCGTCGTCGCTGCTCTACATGATGCCGCCGGCGGAGCAGATGGCGGCGGCGATGGCGCGGCTCGGCGTCGGCGAGGGGACGCGCGTCGTGCTGTACGACCGCGCGGTGAACATGTGGGCGGCGCGTGTCTGGTGGATGCTGCGCGCGGTCGGCTTCGACGACGCGGCGGTCCTGAACGGCGGCTGGCGCAAGTGGACGCTCGAGAGTCGAGCAGTCTCCACGGCGCCCTGCAAGTATCCGCCGGCCCGCTTCGTGACCCGGCCGCGGCCTGATCTGTTCGTGGACAAGCGCGCCGTGCTCGCCGGGCTCGGCCAGCGCGCGACGTGCATCGTCAACGCGCTCGCGGAGGAGCAGCATCGCGGAACCGGCGGCGTGAGCTACGGGCGGCCCGGACACATCGCCGGGAGCACGAACGTCGCCGCCCGGTCGCTGGTCGACCCAGCGACACACGCCTACCTGCCGGCCGAGATGCTTCGCGAGAAATTCGCCGCGGCGGGCGTGCTCGATGCCCAGCGAGTGATCACCTACTGCGGCGGGGGAATCGCGGCGAGCAGCGATGCGTTCGTGCTGGCGCTGCTCGGTCACGAACGGGTCGCGGTCTACGACGCCTCGCTCTCGGAGTGGGCCGCCGATCCGTCGCTGCCGATGGAGACGGGCTAGCGCCACCAGCCGGGCGTCACGCGCCGGCGCCCAGGTACGCGCGCTGAACGCGTGCGTCGGCCAGGAGCGCGTCGCGAGCGCCCGCGAGCACCACGCGCCCGGTCTCGAGGACGTAGCCGCGGTCGCACAGCTCGAGGGCCTCCACGACCCGCTGCTCGACCAGCAGGATCGTCAGCCGGCGCTCGCGCCGGATGCGGTCGATGGTCTCGAAGATCTGCTCGACGATGCGCGGCCCCAGCCCTTGCGAGGGCTCGTCGAGCAGGAGCAGATCGGGCCGGGCCATCAGCCCGCGGCCCAGCGCCAGCATCTGCTGCTCGCCGCCCGACAGCGAGCCGGCGAGCTGGCCGTGGCGCTCCCGAAGGATCGGGAAGAGCGCGAGCACCTCCTCCAGCGACGACGCCCGGCCCGCGCGCGCCGCGCGGCGATACGACCCGAGCTCGAGGTTTTCCCGCACCGTCAGCGAGGGGAAGACCCGGCGGCCTTCCGGGACGTGCGCGATCCCGAGCGCGGCGCGGTCGCTCGGCCTGAGAGCGCCAAGGTCTCCTCCGCGATAGAGGATGCGGCCGGCCTGGGCCGTCACGCTGCCGGAGATGGCCTTGAGCAGGGTCGTCTTGCCGGCGCCGTTAGGCCCGACGATCGTCACGAACTCGCCCTCGCCCACCTCGAGCGAGACCTCGGTGAGAGCGTGGAGGCCCTCGTACGACACGCCGAGCCCGGTGATGGTCAGCATCGGCGCGCCGCCATCCGGGCCAGCCAGCGCTTGCCGAGGTAGGCCTCGATCACCACCGGATCCTGGGTGACCTGACCGGGCGCGCCTTCCGCGAGCCGCCGGCCCTGGTCGAGCACGACGAGGCGATCGGCGAGTCGCAGGAGAGCCTGCATCGTGTGCTCGATGATGACGACCGTGACTCCGAGCGCGCGCACGCTGCGGATCACGCCGATCATGACCGTGATGCCGTCGCCGGAGAGTCCCGCCAGCGGCTCATCGAGCAGCACCAGCCGGGGCGCCGTCGCCAGGCACCGCGCCAGCTCCATCAGCCGAAGATCGAGCGTCGTGAGGCCCGTCGGCAGCGCGTCGGCGCGATCGCTGAGGCCGACCTGCGCCAGGGCCGAGCGCGCCATCGCGCGCGCGACCGGTACCGCGCTCGCGCGCACGAAGGCGCCGACCATCACGTTCTCGAGCACGGTGAGGTGCGGGAACGTGCGCGGGACCTGGAAGGTCCGGCCGAGGCCGCGCCGGCAGAGGGCGCTCGGAGAGAAGCCGGTCGCTGCCACGCCGAGGAAGCGCACCTCGCCGCGCTCGGGAACGAGAAATCCGTTGAGCACGTTGAAGAGCGTCGTCTTGCCGGCTCCGTTGGGTCCGATCACGCCCAGGATCTCGCGCTCGCGCACGTCGAAGGAGACGTCGGACAGGGCCTGCAGCCCGATGAACGACTTCGACACGCCACGCACCTCGAGCAGGACCTTGTCGGTGGGAGCGCCGGCGGCGGCGTCCTCGGCCGGCGCGACGACGGCCGGCCGCGCCGCCTCGACCCCGCGCCGGGCGGCGCGAGCGCGAATGGCCTGGCGCACGCGCCAGTACAGGCCCTCGGGCGCGTAGAGCGTGATCAGCATCAGCGCCGCGCCGTAGACGACGCCCTGGATACCGGGCAGCCGATCGCCCACGGTCGTGTCGAGAATCTCGGAGACCGGGACCATGAGCGCGGCGCCGATGAGCGGCCCCCACAGCGTGCCGGTTCCGCCCACCAGCGCCACGACGAGCGTCTGCGAGACCACCAGGAGACCGAAGACCGCCTCGGGCGTGACGATGAACAGGATCGCGTGAATGTACACGGCGCCGACCACCGCCGCCGGCGCGGCGCTCAGCATGTACGCGGCCATCTTGCACCGGAAGCTGTCGACGCCCATGGCCTCGGCGGCCTGCTCGTTCTCCTTGATCGCGCGCAGCTGGTAGCCGAGTCGCGAGGTCTCGATGAGACGCGACAGCGCAAGTGTCGCCGCCAGCACCGCCAGCGCCAGGAGGTCGAAGCTCCGCGGCTCGGTGAACTGCATGAACCAGCCCGGCTGCTCGCGCTTCATCGGGATGGCGACTTCCTGGTAGCCGAGCCAGTCCATCACGATGCGGAAGATGAGCGGATAGGCGAGCGTGGCCAGGCCGAAGTAGATGCCGGCCAGCCGGAAGGTGGGGATGCCGATGAGCACGGCGGCCACCACCGCGACGGCGACCGCCGCGATCATACCGATCCACGGCGAGAGCCCGGCCTTCACCACGAGCAGGACCGTGACGTAAGCGCCGATCCCGAAGAACACCTGGTGGCCGAACGAGATCTGCCCGGCGTAGCCGCTGATGATGTTCCACGCCAGCCCCATCGCCGCCCACAGAAACACCAGCGTCAGAACCCGATGGTGATACCGCTCCTGCACGACAAACGACAGCACCACCCCTGCCGCCACGACGGCTGCAATGGCAACCCACCCGCGCGCCGCCGCGCGCCGAGCGTCGAGCTCGCGGGCCTGCCTCACACCAGACCTCCGTCGTTCGGGCGACCAGCGAAGACGCCGGGCGCGGCGGGCCGGGGCGTTGGAGGAGTCGAGGGACCCGTTCCCGAAAAGCGGCGGCGGAGCTCGAGCGCCGGGATGGAGCCCAGCCGCAGCGGGGCAGCGCACGCGTGCCGCGTGGTCAGCTCGACCCCTCCAACGCCCCGCCCCGCCGTGCCCGGCGCCTCCACGACTAAACCGCCCGCGTGCGACGGCCGAAAAAGCCCTGGGGCCGCAGATAGAGCACCAGCAGGAAAACGATGAAGACGCCGGTGTTCTGCAGCTGGAACGGCAGGACGAGCAGAGTGAGCGACTGCACGAGCCCGATGACGATTCCGCCCACGAACGCGCCGGGAATGCTGCCGAGCCCTCCGAGGACGACGGCCACGAACATCAGGACGATGAAATTGCCGGCGACGGTCGGCTCGATCGGATGATAGGCGGCCAGGAGGCCACCGGCCGCCGCCACGAGCGCGATGCCGATCCCGAACGCGAGGCCGTGCATCGCCCGCACGTCGATGCCCTGATAGCTGGCGGCCTCGGGATCGTCAGCGGAAGCGCGCAGCGCCTTGCCGAGATCGGTCCTCGTCAGGAACAGATAGACGGCGACGGCGAGCACCAGGGCCATCGCGAACGCGTAGGAGCGCGCCTGGTTCAGGAGCACAGGGCCGAGCGCGAACGCCTGCGTCGCGTAGTCGGTGCGGATTCCGAGCGGGGTCGGCGAAAGGATCATCGTGGTCGCGTTGGTGATCACGAGCGAGAGCCCGAGGGTGAGGATGAGCTGGGCGTCCATCTGTCGCTGCGGATCGCCGCCGCCGGTGACGCGCGCCAGGAGGCTCCGGTGCACGATCCAGCCGAGCGCGAAGAACGGCGGGATCGTCAGGAGCGCGCCGAGGAGCGGATCGACCCCGCCGGAGACGGCGTAGAAGTACGTCAGATACATCCCGAGCATCATGAAGTCGCCCTGCGCGAAGTTGACGACCCGCATGACGCCGAAGATGAGCGCCAGACCGATGCTCATCAGCGCGTAGACCCCGCCGACGAGCAGGCCGGTGGCGACGTACTGGACGACCTCGGCGAGAACCACCCGCGGCCCGGAGCCGGCCTACTTGTGCGAGGCGATCGGCCGCGTGGCCACGGCGGTCGGGATCACCGTGTACGGCTCGCCGTCCTGCCACTGCACGATCAGCGGCGTGGCGCCGACGCGTCGGCCCCGCTCGTCGAACTTCACGCGCGGCGGATAGAAGGCGCTCACCGCCGGCCCGGCCGAGATGTCGACCTTCGCCAGCGCGTCGCGGATGGCCTTGGGGTCGGCCGACTTCGCCTGCTCGATCGCTTCCTTGATGAGCCACACGTGGGCGTACGTGCAGAGCGGGTCCTGGGTCATGAACGGCTCGCCGGTCCGCTGCTTGAACTTCTTCACGAGCTCGTCCTGACCCTTCATCGGGTGCGACGCGACGACCGTCTGGATGTTGTCGAGCACCTCCTTGCCGACCGTCTTCACGTACTCGGGCGTGACCAGCCAGGCCCCGACGCCCTGGATCGGCGACTTCACGCTGAACTCCTTGACCTTCTGGAGCACCTGGATCGAGTCCGGGAAATTGGTCGCGCCGTAGAACACGATGTCGGGCTGGCTCGAGCGGAGCTTCTGCACGATCGCGGTCGCGTCGGCCAGGGGCGGCGTCCAGACGTCGTCGACGATCAGCTCGATGCCCTTGGCGGCCAGGAGCTTCTCACGCAGCGGTTTGTAGAAGAACATCGATGCCGCGGTGTTGTCCCCCACGATGCCGGCCTTCTTGATCGGGCGGTTGTTCTTCTTGGCGAGCTCGGTGACCAGATCGAGCGCCTGCTCGGCCTGCAGCGACGAGACCGGCGAGGTCTGGAACGTGTACTTGAATCCGCGCTCGGTGATGCTGTCCGCGTAGGACAGCGAGAGCCACGGCACCTGCAGCCGCTCGGCCACCTCGGTCACCCCGAGCGTGAACGAGCTGAGCCACGAGCCGATGCCGGCGCTGATCTTCTCGCGTGTGAGGACGCGCTGCGCCGCGCTCACCGCCTTCTCGACGCTGTCGCCGGCGTCGGCTTCGCGCAGCACGAGCTTGGCGCCGCCCAGGGCCTTGATGCCGCCCTGGCTGTTGATCTCCTCGATCGCCATGTCGGCCCCCATCTTCTTGAGCTGACCCTGACGCGCCCAGCGGCCCGACAACGGCGCGACGAGCGCGATCTTGACGTCCTCGGCGGCCGGCGCGGGCCGGATGAAGAGAGCCGGGGCGACGAGCGCCAGCGCCAGGACGATGACGAGCATGCGGGAGAGCGAACGCATCAGTGGTCTCCTCCCGAGATCGGGTACAGTGATTGGATTCGGATAGCCCAGGACTATATCACTCCCCAGCGTGGCGCTCGCCGGAGCGGTGGTCTAAGATCCAACCGAGCAGTGCGCGCCGCAGAGCGTCGCGGGGCTGGGGCCCCGCCGGTCGAGGCGCGCGACTATCGAAAGGAGTCAACCATGGCGACCAAGAAGAAGGGCACCGGACTCATGATGGTCTGGGCCGACGTGCCGGCGGACAAGGAGAAGGAGTTCAACAGCTGGTACAACGAGGAGCATCTGGCCGAGCGCATGCGGATCCCCGGATTCCTGAGCGGCGCGCGGTACGAGGCGGTCAAGGGCGGCCCGAAGCATCTGGCCGTCTACGAGCTCGAGAACGTCGCCGTGCTCGAATCCGACGCCTACATGAAGGTGCGGAAGAACCCGACGGAGTGGACGAAGCGCTGCTCGCCGGACGTCATCGGCACCACCTTCATCCGCAACGTCTACACGCTCATTCATCCCAGGACGCTGACGTCCGCCGTGGCCGAGAGCGACATGGCCCCGGCGCTCCAGCTCGGCCGGATGGACGTTCCCGCGGAGATCGATGCGGACTTCAACACCTGGTACAACACCATCTACATTCCGAACTACGAGAAGGTGCCGGGCGTCATTCGCGGCCGGCGCTTCCGCGCGGTGACCGGCACGCCGACCTATCTCACGTTCTACGAGTTCCAGAATCCCAAAGTGTCCGAGAGCGCGGCGTGGGCCGCCCAGCGGGACATCGCGCCGGAGACGCAGCGCATCCGGCCGCACATGCGGCACGCGCAGGGCTCGCCGGGGGTGTACGTCAAGACCTTCCAGCTGTAAGAGGCCCTATGCGCCTCAAGGACAAGGTCGTCATCGTCACGGGCGGCGCGCGAGGCATCGGACGCGAATACTGCCTGGGTGTCGCCGCGGAGGGCGCCCGCGTCGTGGTGGCCGACGTCATCGATCCCAAGCCCACCGTCAAGGAGGTCGAGGCCCGGGGCGCGCAGGCGCTGGGAGTGGAGTGCGATGTCTCGCGCGAGAGCGATACGCTGCGCCTGGCCACCGAGACCCTCGCGCGATTTGGCGCGATCAACGTGCTGGTGAACAACGCCGCAATCTACGGCACGATCGTGCGCCGCCCGTTCATGCAGATTCCGGTCGAGGAATGGGACCAGGTCATGGCGGTCAACCTGCGCGGGCTCTTCCTCTGCGCGCGCGCCGTCTTTCCGGCCATGAAGACGCGCGGCAAGGGCAAGATCATCAACATCTCCTCCAGCACGTTCTTCAAGGGCGTGCCGAACTACATCCACTACACGACGTCCAAGGGCGGCGTCGTGGGGTTCACGCGCTCGCTGGCCCGCGAGCTCGGTGAGTTCGGCATCCGCGTGAACGCCATCGCGCCGGGCTTCACGCTGAGCGGCGAGAACGAGAAGAACATGCCGGACGAGGGCAAGGAGGCGAACATTCGACTGCGCATGCTCAAGCGTGCGGAGGTTCCGGAAGACCTCGTCGGTACGCTGGTCTTCCTCGCCTCGGACGACAGCGATTTCATCACCGGCCAGACCATCCTGGTCGACGGCGGGGGCAGCGTCCACTAGCTGAACGGAAATCCGAAATCAGCTGGACGAAAATCGTCACCCCGTCGCCAAATTCGGACCTTCCGAGGGGCATACCGCGCTGTAACCCTGCGAATTCGTGTGGCGGCATGCCGCTTGCTCTATTCGGAGGTGTCATGAAGACCATAGCGGCGTGCGGCCTGATGCTGTGTCTGGCGCTTGCGCCTTCGATCGCGCGGGCGGAAATGTCGACGGACGATCGCGTGTTCGCGGCGGCGCTCGAGACGCGACTCAAGAGTCTCGACGCGCAGAAGCAGACCTGCGTTCGCGGCGTGACGCCGACGTGCGAGAAGACGATCGAGGCCACGCGCGTCATGATCCAGGCGATTCTGGCCGACCCTGATCGCCTGCACTACGAGAGCGAGCGGTTGCGGGTCGACCTGCGTCAGGAGCTGCTCGCGCTGCTCATGGACGTCCGGGCCGCCTCGGCCCTCCTGAACACTCAGTCGAGCTACGACGAATTCACGCTCAGGATGAGCGGCATCGGTAACCGGCTCACCACGATCCGGTACCGCTACCACATCGCGCTGAGCCGCGGCGATAACAGGGCGCTCGGTGTTCCCGTCTCGGATGCCTGCACCGCTCTCTACGCGGCCGCGGCCGACTGGAAGCAGCTGCGGCGCGCCGCCCGCGAGGTCGCCAGTGCGCAGGCGGCGGTGGGCCAGGCGCCGCCCTGGCAGGCCGAGTACTTCCAGCGTCAGCTCCGCGAGGCTCAGCTCAAGCAGGCCCAGGCCCAGCGGCGTCTGGCCGACAACTCCGCGACCGTCGTCACGCTGGTCCACAGCGCGACCCGGGCGGCTCGCTACGGCGAGTCGACCAACGAACAGGCGGCGGTCCGGAAGTAGCGGAGCCTGAAGCGGCGCCGCTTCGCGGCGACGCTCACTGCGCGGGAACGGGGTCGGTCGAGATCCGCAAGCGGACGAAGTAGTCCTTGAAGCGCTCCACGTCGGCGTCGGAGACCATGTCCGACACGATGAAGCAGGCGAGGTCGCCCTGCCGCCATACCCAGGCCGCGAAGCCGCTGTCGTGCATCAGCGCCGGCCTCCAGCGGCTCGTGCCCCGCTCGATCTGGACCCGGCGGCGGTCGGGAACCGGGAAGCCCGCGATCGGCAGCACGACGTAGCTCAAGAGGTGGCCGTCGGCGTCACGGTAGTGCAGGGCGATGCCACGATGCCCCTCCAGGTAGACGGGCTCCGCGCCGGAGAACTGCAGATGATCGTCGCCGGCGAAGACCTTCTTGAGACCAATCCCCGATTCCTGCGTGAGCCAGGGAAGCGCGGTCGGAATGACCTCCGGGCGGCGAGCGCCCCACATGAGGGCGCGCGTGTGCTCGGCCACGACGGAGCGCACGAGCCGCTCGACGGGATCGGCCGGCACCATCCGGGGTCCGATCAGCAGGAACACGAGCCCGAGCGCGAGCACGGTCGCGGCGGCGGCCAGCACCGGTGAGAGCCACATTGCCCGCCGCGGCGGCGGCGCGCCGCCGTGGGTGATGGCGGCGCGCAGGCTGGTCGGCGCCGCGTAGCGTCTCAGCTCCGCGCGCAGGCGCGTGCCCAGCACTTCGTCGGATTCAGGGGAGTGGTCGCCGCTCATTTGTTCGTGTAGTCCTGGAGCAGTCCGCGCAGGCGCTCCTTCGCCCGGAAGATGCGCGACTTGACCGTGCCCACCGGACAGCCCAGTACGCGCGCGACGTCCTCGAGGGCCATTCCCTCGACTTCCGCGAGCAGCAGCACGGTTCGAAATTCCTCGGGCAGGCGCAAGAGCGCGCGCTCGAGATCGGTATGCGCCTCGACGGCGCCGCTCGACTCCTCGGGCGCGTCGTGAAACATCGGAACGTCCCAGGTCGGAACACCGTCCTCCGCGAGCGCCGATTCCCGCTCGCGGAGCCGATAGAAGGTCAAGAACGTGTTCCTTAAAATTTGAAACAGCCAGGCGCGCAGATGGGTTCCCGCCTGGAACCGGTGCGAAAACCGGAAGGCCCGCAGGTACGTTTCCTGAACGAGATCATCGGCTTCGGGCGGGTTCCGGGTCAGGTACATGGCGAAGTTGTAGAGGGCGTCCAGGTGCTCGAGCGCGAGGCGATGGAATTCGTCGGAAGCCACGCCCGCTCAGTCCTCGAACCAGCGCGCCGGATAGTCGCCGGCGCGCACGTCGTGCTCGTCCACGAGCTCCGCAAGCAGCTCACGGACCGACCGGTAGAGGGCGGGGTGCTCCAGCTCCGGCGCCAGATCGGCCAGCGGCCGGAGGACGAACTCGCGCTCGGCGAGGAGCAGGTGGGGGATCTGGAGATCGTCGCCCGCGCTCACGATCTCGTCGCCGTAGAACAGGATGTCGATGTCGAGCGTGCGCGTGGCGAAGCGCTGGGCCTCCGGCGTTCCGGGCGGTCGGACCCGGCCCAGGGCGTCCTCGATCGTATGGATCTCGGCCAGGAGCGCGCGCGGCGCCAGCGTCGTCTCGAGCGCGACCACGCAGTTGAGGTACCAGCGCTGCTCGCCGGTCGTCTGGCCGGGCTCGCTCTCCCACGGCTCGCCCTCGTAGAGCGGCGAGGCGTCGACGAACCGGACGTCCGCCAGCCCCCCGAGCCGGCGCACCGCGGCCCGGAGCACGGAGAGCCGATCGCCGACGTTCGAGCCGAGCGAGAGGTAGACGCGGATCACGTCCGGCTCCGGACGAGCTCGACGGCGGGCGTTCCCACCAGGCCCTCGAGCGGGGGCGTGAGCTTGCGGACGCGCACGCGGATCTCGCGGGCGGGGAACTCGCGCAGCAGCGCCTCGACGATCAGCCCGGCGAGGCGCTCGATGAGGTTCACCCGGTTCTTGGTTCCGATCTCCACGATGCGCCGGGCGATCACGCCGTAGTCGAGCGTCGAGGTGACCTGGTCGGAGAGGACCGCCGGCTGCAGGTCGACGGCCAGCTCGACGTCGACGGAGAACCAGGCGCCGACGAGCTGCTCGGCGCGCGTGAGCCCGTGCTGGCCGTAGAAGCGAACGTCCTCGAGGAGCAGCTTGTCGGCCATTCAGCGCCTCACGCCCTCACGCGAGGCCGAGGACGTCTGCCATCGAATAGAGACCCGGCGGACGCCCGGCGATGAAGCGCGCCGCGCGCAGGGCGCCCCGCGCGTAGGTGTCGCGGTTATGGGCCTTGTGCACCAGCTCGAGGCGCTCGCCGAGCGTCCCGAAGGACACCGTGTGCTCGCCGACGACGTCTCCCGAGCGGAGCGACAGGATGCCGATCTCGCGCTTGGGCCGCTCGCCC
>Ga0111539_10009689_pt1 | contig 12157 bp, 10 predicted proteins | sample RhiMethybrSRZTD1_FD_79667 | JGI IMG/M metagenome (GOLD analysis project Ga0111539, IMG submission 79667) | Populus rhizosphere microbial communities from Tennessee, USA - Rhizosphere MetaG P. TD hybrid SRZTD1 (version 2) (version 2) | ecosystem: Host-associated > Plants > Roots > Rhizosphere >...
CCAGGCTTGCCTGTGCCGACCGGCTGGCCATCGATGCGCGTTACCGGCAGGACGTCGCGAGTGGCTGCCGAGATCCACACCTCGTCGGCGGCGCGCAGCTCATCGATGCCGATGCGCCGGATCGTGACCGACATTGCGCCGTCTGCGATCTCCAGTGCGACGTCGCGCGTCGTGCCCGGCAGGATGCGGTTGCTGTTCGGCGGCGTGGCGATCTTGCCGTCCTTCACGACGAAGATGCTGGTCGACGAGCCTTCCATCACGTCGCCGTCGCGCACGATGATCGCTTCCTGCGTACCGGCCTCGGCGGAGCGCTGCTTCATCAGCACGTTCGCGAGCAGCGCCGTGCTCTTGATGTCGCAGCGACCCCAGCGGAAGTCTTCGACCGTGATCGCCGACACGCCGTTGGCGCGAATCTCGTCGGTCAGCGGCGGCAGCGGCGCCGCCATCGCGAACACGCCGGGAACGACCCTGGCGGGAAAAGCATGATTACGCCCGTACTCCATGCCGCGCGTGACTTGCACGTACACGTACATGTCGCCGCCGCCGTTGCGCGTGATGAGATCGTTGAGAATTGCGAGCCACTGCGCATGCGTATGTGGCGAGGGCATGCCGATTTCTTTGAGGCTGCGGGCGAGCCGGTCGAAGTGTTCGCGAAAGCGGAACATGCGCCCGTCGAACACCGGCAGCACTTCGTAGACGCTGTCGCCGAACAGGAAAGCGCGGTCGAGCGGCGAGACGCGCGCGTCGCGCAGCTTCTGGAACTCGCCGTTGAGATAGCAGATGGGCAGCGGCTCGGCCATGGTCAGTGCTTCCGTTAGTGCAGCCAGAGCTTGACGTCGTCGATCATGCGGCTGAAGAAGCCGGCCTCGCCGACGTCCTCCACCGGGTGCAGCGAGTACGTGCCGAGCGTCTTGTCGCCCAGCATCACGCGCAGCTTGCCAACCTCGTTCGCGCGAGCGAGCGGTGCGAACAGCGGCTCGGGCACGTCAGCCGCGGCGCTTAGCGAGTTCTCCTGGCCGCGCGCCACGATTGCGAACACATCGTGCGTCACACCGAGCTTCACGCTGTCGGCCGTGCCTTTCCAGACCGGCAACGTCAGCACCGTCGCGCTGGCGTCGTAGAGCTTGCGCGTCTGATAGAAATTGAAGCCGTAGTTGAGCAGCGCCGCGCTCGCGTCTTCACGTGCCGAGACGCTCGGCGAGCCCATGACGACGGAGACCAGCCGCATGTCATTGCGCTTCGCCGAGGACACGAGGCAATAGCCGGCCGTGTCGGTGTGACCGGTCTTCAGGCCGTCGACCGTCGGATCGCGCTCGAGCAGGCCGTTGCGGTTCGGCTGCGTGATCTTGTTCCAGGTGAACGAGCGCTGCGAGTAATACTTGTAGTACTCGGGATAGTCGCGGATCAGCGCCGCCGCCAGCACGGCGATGTCGCGCGCCGTGGTGTAGTGCTCGGGTGAAGGCATGCCGGGCGCGTTCTGGAAATGCGTGCTCGCGAGCCCGAGGCGCTGCGCATATTGATTCATCAGATCGACGAATACCGGCTCGCTGCCGGCGACGTGCTCGGCGAGCGCGACCGTCGCATCGTTGCCGGACTGCACGATCAGACCCTGGATCAGGTTCTCGACGGTCACCAGCGTGCCGACCTCGATGAACATGCGCGAGCCGTCCTGGTCGCGCGCATGTTTGCTGATGCGCACCTCGTCGGTCAGCTTGATGCGGCCGTCCTTCAGCGCGTGAAAGATCGCGTAGGCGCTCATCAGCTTCGTCAGGCTCGCCGGCTCCAGCCGCTGATCCGCATTGGTTTCCGCGAGCACCTGGCCGCTGGTGAAATCCATCAGGTAGTAGCCGCGCGCATTGACCTGCGGCGCGGCCGGAATCGGCGGCGGCTTCAACGCCGGCGCATTCGGTTCTGCCGGCGCGACTCCGGCCACCGGCGCCGCGACGCTGCGTGTGCCCTGCGGTGTCGACGTCGAGTCGGAGCAGGCAGTCAGGACGAGTGCACAGGCGGCGACGAACAGCAGGATCCGTGGGTGCATGAGACTTTTCATGAGTCGGGTCAGGGGAGCTTCAGGTGGAACGCCGCGGATTCTACCGAGCGCGGCGTGCGGAATGTAGGCGAATCATGGCAAAGGGTGGCGCCACGAGGGTGATCACTCCGGCGCGAGCTGCGCATCGGCCAGGCCGAGCGCGCGCAGACGGGCCAGGACGCGGTCGAAGTCGTTGACGCTCGGAATCGGCCCGACGCGCACGCGATACAGTGTGCGTCCGTTGACCTCGTCCTCGCGCACGAAGCTCTTGTCGACGCCTTGCGCGCGCAGGCGTTCCAGCAGCCGCTCCGCATTCTCTTTCGCGCCGAAGGCGCCGGCCTGGACGTACAAAGCTTCCGGCGTCTGCGGCGGTGCGGGCGGCTTGGTCTTCTGCTCGGGCGTCAGCGCGCGGACCTCGACGAACGTCGTCCCGTCCTTGAGAAAGTCGAGCCGGCTGGCCGCCGTGTAGGAAAGATCGATGATGCGGCCGTCCTTGAACGGACCCCGATCGTTGACGCGGACGACTACGCTCTTGCCGTTGCGAAGGTTCGTAACCTGCACGTACGCGGGCAGCGGCAGCGTCTTGTGCGCAGCCGTCATCGCATACATGTCGTAGCGCTCGCCGTTCGACGTTGTCGAGGCGTGGAAGCCCGGGCCATACCACGAGGCGACGCCGCGCTCGAGATAGCCTTCTGACGTTTCGAGCACGAAATAGCGCCGTCCGAGCACGGTGTAGAACCGCGGATTGCCACGCGTCGAGCGCGGCTCGACCTTCGGGATCGGCTCGGGAATGGTGTCGATGTCGCCAGGCGGCGGCATCGGGGGCAGCGGAGGGGTGCGGTAAGGGGCGGACGAGCAGCCCGCCAGCAGCAGCAGAGCCAGGCCGAGGCCTGACCCACACAGACGTCTAACGTGTCGCATCGCGCATGAAATTCACGACGGCCTCGCCGAGGTCGTGTACGGCCATTGCGTACATCGGACTGCGGTTGTAGCGCGTGATCACGTAGAAGTTGGTGAAGCCGACGCGATAGACCGGGCCGTCCTTGCCTTGCGCGACGATGAGCGCCGCCGGAGCTGTGTCGGGCAGCGTCGTCTCGAAGCGAACGCCTTTGCCACGCAGCGATGCGACCGTCTCGTTCAACTCCAGCTTCGACGTGTCGAAGCGGCTGAGATCGTCGCCGGGCAGCGTCGCCGTCACGACGACCGGCTCGCCTTCGCGCCAGCCGTACGCCAGCAGGTAGTTCGCGACCGAGCCGATCACGTCGTCCCAGCTGTTCCACAGGTCGCGCTTGCCGTTGCCGTCGCCGTCGACCGCGAAGTTGCGATAGCTGGAAGAGATGAACTGCGGCGCGCCCATCGCGCCTGCATAGGAGCCGAGCGCCGTCTTGGGATCGACCGATTCCTCGCGCGACAGCAACAGGAACTGCTGCAGCTCGCCGCGGAAGAACTCGCTGCGCGGCGGATAGTCGAACGCCAGCGTCGCGAGCGAATCGATCACGCGATAGCGCCCGGTGATGCGCCCGAACGAAGTCTCGACACCGAGGATGCCGACCACGCTGGCAGCCACGTTCGCATCGGGGATGCGGCGCAGCGCGTCGCCATGGGCCATCCAGAAGTCAGTGCCCTGCAGGATCCGCTTCTCGGTCAGGAAGCGCTCGCGGTACTCGTACCAAGGCACCACGCGCTCCGCGGGGCGGCTGATCGCGTCGAGGATCGGCTGCTTGGTTTCAGCCTGCGCCAGCAGCGCTTCGAGCTGCGCGCGCGGAAAGCCGAAGTCGCGGCTGGTCTCTTCGATGAAGGCGCGCACCTCGGCGCGCTTCACGTCGACGGCGGACGCGGCAGGAATCCAGGAAAGGCAGACGAGGAGCGCGGCGGTGGAGGCTTTGAGCAAGGTGTCAGTCATCAGTTATCGGTTGCGAATGCTTCTGCGAATGTCTGCCATTAGCGACCGACGAGTTTCCGCTTCGCGCAGAGCGACATGAGAATACCGAAACCCGCCATGAGGGTCACCATTGCAGTGCCGCCGTAGCTGATGAAAGGCAGCGGCACTCCGACGACAGGCAGCAGTCCGGTCACCATGCCCGTGTTCACGAACACGTAGACGCAGAACGTCAGCGCGAGGCTGCCCGCCGCGAGACGCGCGAACGTGTCCTGCGCGGTTGCGGCGAGATACAGCGCGCGGCCGATGACGAACATGAACAGGCAGATCACCGTCACCAGCCCGATCAATCCCCATTCCTCGCCGACGACGGCGAAGATGAAATCGGTCGAGCGCTCGGGCAGGAACTCCAGCTGCGCCTGGCTGCCGTTGAGATAGCCCTTGCCGAACACGCCGCCGGAGCCGATCGCGATCTGCGACTGGATGATGTGATAGCCGCTGCCCAGCGGGTCGCTTTGCGGATCGAGGAACGTCAGCACGCGTTGCCGCTGGTAGTCGTGCAGCAGGAAGCGCCAGGCGACGTATGCAGCCGGACCGAGCAAGCCGACGACGGTGAGGATGTAGCGCAGTTGCAGACCCGCGAGCAGGATCACCATGCCGCCGGCGGCTGCAACGAGCAGCGCCGTGCCCAGGTCCGGCTGCTCCGCGATCAGCAGCGTCGGCACGCCGATCGCAACGCCGACGATTGTCAGCGACAGCATGCTCGGCGGCAGCGGCCGCTCGTGCAGGAACCATGCGCAGGCCAGCGGCACCGCGAGCTTCATGATCTCGGACGGCTGAAAACGCACGACGCCGAGGTCGAGCCAGCGCTGTGCGCCCATCGTGACGTCGCCGACGAACATCACGACGAACAGCAGCACCAGGCCGATGACGTAGGCCCAGGGTGCGATCGTGCGGATGAGCCGCGGCGGAATCTGCGCCAGCATGATCATTGCGACCAGCCCGAGCGCAAAGCGCACGAGGTGCGCTTCGAGCATCGGGATGCTGCGGCCCGACGCGCTGAACAGCACGATGCTGCCGACGGCGCTCACGAGACACAGAGCGACGAACAGCGGCCCGTCCAGGTGCAGCGCGAGCAGCAGCTGCGCCGTACCGGTCAGGGTGCGCTGGGTCCGCGAGGTGTCGAGCGTGTCGTAGCTCATGGCGTCGTCATTCCGTATTCGTCGGCGTCGCCACCGGGGCTGGCGGCTTGCGCTTCGCTTCCTGCTCGTCCCATTGCACGTCCGTCAGCAGATAGCGATCGAGGATGCGCCGTGCGATCGGCGCTGCGAAGGCCGAGCCGCCGCCGGGGGCGTTCTCGATGACCACGGCCACGGCAATTTTCGGCGACTCGAACGGCGCGAACGATACGAACAGGGCGTGATCGCGCAGGTGCTCTTCGAGCTCCTTGGCCTTGCGGATCTTCTCGTTGATGCTGACGGTGAAGACCTGCGCGGTGCCGCTCTTGCCGGCCATCTGGTAAACCGGCGCGGGCGCCAGGTAAGAGCGCGCCGTGCCGTGCGGCGCATTCACCACATCGAACATGCCGCCCTGGGCGACGTCCCATTCGCCGGGATCGTTGACTTTGACCGGCGGCAGCGGCTCGGGCGTGATCTGCTGCACCTTACCGGTCTGCACGTCACGGACGGCACGCACCAGGCGCGGCTTGAAGCGCTGACCTTTGTTGGAGAGCGCGGCGATCGCGTTGGCCAGTTGCAGCGGCGTCACGAGCATCTGGCCCTGGCCGATGCCGACGCTGATCGTGTCGCCCGGGAACCAGACCTGGAACTCCGGCTTCTTGTAGGCGCGCTTCTTCCACTCGGTGGAGGGCAGGATGCCGGAGCGCTCGCCCTCGATGTCGATGCCGGTCGGGGCCCCCAGGCCGAACCTTCCCAACACTCCCGCCATGCGATCGATGCCCATCAGGCGCGCCATGTCGAAGAAATAGATGTCGCAGGACGTGGCGAGCGCGCGGCGCATGTCGACCGTGCCGTGACCGCCGGGCTTCCAATCGCGGCGCGCGCGGCCGTAGCCCGGCGACGACCACATGCCGCGGCAGAAACGAGTGTCGTGGGCCGTCACGACCCCGGATTCGAGCGCCGCAATCGCGAACAGCGGCTTCACCGTCGAGCCCGGCGGATACACGCCGCGCAGCGCGCGGTCGTACATCGGTCGGTCCGGGTCCTCGGTGAGCGCGAGATACTGCGGCCGGCTCAGGCCGCGCGCGAACAGGTTCGGATCGAAGGCCGGCGTGCTGACGAAGGCGAGGATGTCGCCGCTCCTGGGATCGATGGCGACGGCCGCGGCGCGCTGACCCCGTAACGCTTCTTCCGCGACCTGCTGTACGCGCAGATCGATCGTCAGGAACAGGTCGTTGCCCGCGATCGGCTCCTGCCGCTTGAGCTCGACCGCATCCTTGCCGATGCGCTCGACCGTGCGGCCTTGGGCATTGACGAGCAGCTGCTGGACTCCGGCGCGTCCGTGCAGCTCGCGTTCGTAGGCTTTCTCGACGCCGCTCTTGCCGGTCAAGGTCGTGCCCGCGTACTCGTTGAGATCGAGCGTCTTCTCGTCTTCCTCGCTGATGGCGCCGACATAACCGATGGCATGCACGCTGCTCGCGCCGAGCGGGTAGTAGCGCGTCAGGCGCGGCCGGATTTCGACGCCCGGAAACTGATAGCGACGTGCGGCGAAGCGTGCCAGCTCCTCGTCCGTCAGCTGCAGCTTCACCGGCACGGCCTCGAAGCTGCGCCGGCTGCGAATGTCTTTTTTCAGGCTCGGGAAGTCAGCGTTGTCGAGCAGCCCGAGCTGCGACAGGCCCAGCAGGGTCGCATCGATGTCGGTGACCTGCTCACGCGTCAGTTCCAGCTGGTAGGAGGGCGCATTGGTCGCGAGCGGCAGGCCGTTGCGATCGAGGATCAGCCCGCGGTTCGGCGGGATCGGCTCGACCTTGATGCGATTGCCTTGCGACAAGTCCGCGAAGTAGTCGTACTGGATGACCTGCAGCCAGATCAGCCGCGCGATCACCGAGCCGAGCGCGATCACCATGATCACGGCAGCCGCGATGGCGCGACCCTCGAACAGCCGCTGCTCGGCGTGATGGTCCTTGATGCGGACGGAGCGGCTCATCGGCTGCGCCGGTTCCAGGTATCGAGGATGCCCACGACCACCGGCCAGAGCAGCGTGCTGGTGAGCACCGGCATCCAGCGCGCCCAGGTCGTGACCGGATAGCCGAGGACGCCGTCGGTGTACCAGACCAGCGCCTCGTAGACGAGCAGCAGGATCAGCACCGTCAGGGTCTGCTGCGACAACGGGAAGATGCGGATGCGCAGCTGGAACTTGTGCGTCAGGACGCTCACCACCAGGAAAGCGAGGGCGTGTTGACCGAGCGTCGTGCCTTTCAACAGATCGATCGCCATGCCGCACAGCCACGCGAACATCAGGCCCGCGATGCGCGGCGCGCTCAGCGACCAGTAGATCACCAGTAGCAGCAGCAGATACGGCCGTGCGATGTCCAACCAGTGCGGCAGCGGTATCACGGCGAAGATCAAGGCGATGATCACCGTGACGGTGACGCGCAGGCGGCTGATGCGTCCGTCGGAGACGCTCATTGCTTCACCGCCTCGATTGCGGCTTCAGGAGCCGGCACTGGCGACTTGTCCGCCCACAGCAGCAGCACTTCGCGATCGCGATCGAGCTGCGCCAGCGGCCGCGCCTCGACCGTCGCGAAGGTGTCGTTGGCATTGCGCTCGACCTTCGTCACCGTCGCGACCGGATAGCCGGCCGGGAAGATCTGATCGAGGCCCGAGCTGACCAGCAGATCGCCGCGGCGGACATCGGACTCGACCGTCATGTAGGGCAGGCTCAACTTCGCAGCCTCGCCGGTGCCCACCGCGATCGAGCGAATGCCGTTGCGGTTCACCTGCACCGGCACCGCGTGCTCGGCGTCGGTGATGAGCATCAGCGTCGCGGTCGATTTACCGAGCTGGATCACCTGGCCGACGACGCCGAACGCGTCGAGCACCGGCTGCCCGCGGAACACGCCGTCATCGGCGCCTTTGTTGATGACGACCATGTGGCGGAACGGCTGGACCGACACGTTGACGATCTCGGCGATCAGCGTGCGCTCGCTGACGCCTTGCGAGGCTTCGCGGATCTCGCGCAGCCGCCGGTTTTCCTCGGTGAGTGAATCGAAGCGCAGCATCTTGGTGCGCGCGGCGCGCAGCTGCTCGCCGAGCTGCTCATTCTCGGTTCGCAGCCGCGAGCGGTCGGCAAAACTGTCGGTGAGCCAGGTCCATGCCTGGTACGGCGCCTGCACGACGGTGTAGATCGGATTGGCCGCGGCGCTCATCCACAGGCGTGCGGTGTCGAGGTAGCCGCCGCGGTGATCGAGCACCATGACGACGATGGAGACCACGGTGAGGAAGAACGTGCCAGCCCAGAGCGGCGGCCCGCGACCTATGATCGGGCGGCTGTCGGAGCTTAGGGTGACCACGACGACCGTGTGTGTGGGACTGCGTTATTCCAGGTTGAAGAGCGCGGGACCGTGCTCATCGATCAGCTCAAGCATACGCCCGCCGCCGCGGGCCACACAGGTGAGCGGATCCTCCGCGACCACGACCGGCAGCCCGGTCTCTTCCATCAACAGCTTGTCGATATCGCGAAGCAGGGCGCCGCCGCCCGTCAGCACGATGCCGCGCTCCGCGACGTCCGCGCCGAGCTCCGGCGGAGTCTGCTCGAGCGCCACTTTGACCGCGCCGACGATGCCGGCGAGCGGCTCCTGCAGCGCTTCGAGGATCTCGTTGGAGTTCAGCGTGAAGCTGCGCGGCACGCCTTCGGACAAGTTGCGGCCCTTCACCGAGATCTCGTTGACCTGCTGGCCGGGATAGGCCGAGCCGATCTCGATCTTGATCTTCTCGGCGGTGGACTCGCCGATCAGGATGCCGTAATTGCGGCGCACGTAGTTGATGATGGCGTCGTCGAAGCGATCGCCGCCGATGCGCACCGACGAGGCGTACACGATGCCGTTGAGCGAGATCACTGCGACTTCGGAAGTACCGCCGCCGATGTCGAGCACCATCGAGCCGCGTGCTTCGTGCACCGGCAGGCCGGCCCCCACAGCAGCAGCCATCGGCTCTTCGATGAGGCGCACCCAGCGCGCACCCGCGCCTTCGGCAGACTCCTGAATCGCGCGCCGCTCCACTTGCGTGGAGCCGTACGGCACGCACACGAGCACGCGCGGGCTCGGACGCATGAGTCGATTGCCGTGCACCTTTTCGATGAAGTACTGCAGCATCTTCTCGGTGACGGTGAAGTCGGCGATGACACCGTCCTTCATCGGCCGGATCGCGGTGATGTGGCCGGGCGTGCGGCCCAGCATGTTCTTCGCTTCCTGGCCGACTGCTTCGATCTTCTTGCCCGCACGGCCCGGCTCCTCGCGAATCGCGACGACCGAAGGCTCGTTGAGCACGATGCCCTTGCCGCGGACGTAGATCAGAGTGTTTGCAGTGCCCAGATCGATCGACAAGTCGTTCGAGAAATACCCGCGCAGATTCTTGAACATGGTTCTTGTCGGTCGAACGAGTGGCGAAGGGAAAGAGGGGGGGCAAAAAAGTTGCGGTACTCTAACAACGGGTCGCGCTTTGCACAAGTAAAAGGCGTATGATTCGGGAGGCTTTTTTCAGCCTTTTTCCACTGTTTTTCGCGTCGAGTGTCTGACCCTCATGAGCCTCACCCGCCACGATGTGGAGAACATCGCACACCTCGCCCGCCTCGCCATCAGCGAGGCGCAGCTGCCGGTCTATGTCGACAGCCTGTCGAAGATCTTGAGCTTCGTCGAACAACTCAACGCGGCCGACACCGCCGCGGTGGAGCCCATGGCGCACCCGCTCGCTGCGCAGGTGCAGCGCATGCGCCCGGACGAAGTGCTCGATGCCGATCAGCACGAGAAGTACCAGCGCAATGCACCGAGCGTTGCGGCCGGCCTGTATCTCGTGCCGAAGGTTATCGAATAGTCGTGCTCGGATAGGTGATCGACGTCTCATGAGCGACTTACACCGTCTGACGCTCGCAGAGCTCAACGAGGGCCTGCGTGCGCGCCGCTTCTCCAGCGTCGAGCTCGCACGCCATTTCCTGGCGCGCATCGAGCGCTTCAACCCGGCGCTGAACGCCTTCATCACGGTCACCCGTGAGCAGGCGCTGGCGGCTGCGCAGAAGGCCGATGAGCTGATCGCGTCCGGCGAGGCGCCGCCGCTGGCCGGGCTGCCGCTCGTCCACAAGGACATCTTCTGCACCGACGGCGTCCTCACGACCTGCGGCTCGCGCATGCTGTCGAACTTCGTCGCGCCCTACGACGCCACCGTCGTCGAAAGGCTGAAGCAGGCCGGCGTCGTGATGCTGGGCAAGACCAACATGGACGAGTTCGCGATGGGCTCGTCGAACGAGAACAGCTGGTATGGGCCGGTCCGCAACCCGTGGGACCCGAAGAAGGTGCCCGGCGGCTCATCGGGCGGCTCGGCTGCCGCGGTTGCGGCCCGCATTGCGCCCGCCGGGACCGGCACTGACACCGGCGGCTCGATTCGCCAGCCGGCGGCGCTTACGGGCATCACGGGCTTCAAGCCGACCTACGGTCGCGTGTCGCGCTACGGAATGATCGCGTTCGCGTCGAGCCTTGATCAGGCCGGCGTCCTGACGCGCACAGTGCGCGACGCTGCGATGCTGCTGGCACAGATGGCGGGCTTCGATCCGCGCGACTCGACCAGTGTGGACACGCCCGTGCCCGACTTCGTCGGCGGTCTCGAACAGCCGCTCGTCGGTCTGAAGGTCGGCCTGCTGAAGGAATTCTTCGAGAAGGGCCTCGACGTGGAGAGCGGCAAGCTCATCCGCGAGGCGCTGCGCCTGTACGAGAAGCTCGGGGCGAAGCTCATCGAAGTCAGTCTGCCGAATCTGCCGCTGTCGGTGCCCACGTACTACGTGGTCGCGCCGGCGGAGTGCTCGTCGAACCTGTCGCGGTTCGACGCTACGCGCTTCGGCTATCGCTGCGAGAACCCGGTCGACCTGATGGATCTCTACAAGCGCTCACGGGGCGAAGGCTTCGGCGACGAGGTCAAGCGCCGCATCATGACCGGTACGTACGTGCTGTCGGCCGGTTACTACGACGCCTACTACCTGAAGGCGCAGAAAGTGCGGCGCCTGATCACGGACGACTTCGCGCGCGCGTTCAAAGAAGTCGACGTGCTGATGGGCCCGACCTCGCCGACGCCTGCGTTCGACATCGGCGCGAAGGTGGACGATCCGGTGACGATGTATCTCAACGACATCTACACGATCGGCGCGAACCTCGCGGGGCTGCCCGGCGTCTCGATGCCGTGCGGTCAGTCGGGCGGGCTGCCGGTTGGATTGCAGGTCATCGGTCCCCATTTCTCGGAGGGCAAGCTCTTCAACGTGGCGCACGCGTATCAGCGCGAAACGGAGTGGCACAAGCAGACTCCGCGCGGCTATGAGTGAACGTATGAGTTGGGAAACAGTCATCGGCCTCGAGATCCACGCGCAGCTGGCGACGCGCAGCAAGATCTTCTCGAGCGCGCCCACTGCCTACGGCGCGGCGCCGAACACGCAGGCGAACCTGGTCGATCTCGGCTATCCGGGCGTGCTGCCCGTGCTGAATCGCGAAGCTGTCCGCATGGCTGTCAAGTTCGGCCTCGCGGTTGGCGCGAGCGTCGCGCACCGCTCGGTGTTCGCGCGCAAGAACTACTTCTATCCGGACCTGCCCAAGGGCTACCAGATCAGCCAGTACGAGCAGCCGATCGTGGAGAAAGGCCAGCTGGAGATCGTTCTCGACGACGGCGCGCGCAAGACAATCGGCATCACGCGCGCGCACCTCGAAGAGGACGCGGGCAAGTCGCTGCACGAGGATTTTCAGGGCCAGTCGGGCATCGACCTGAACCGCGCCGGCACACCGCTGCTGGAGATCGTCTCCGAGCCCGACATGCGCTCGGCGAAAGAAGCCGTCGCGTACATGAAGAAGATCCACACGCTGGTGCGCTATCTCGAGATCTGCGACGGCAACATGCAGGAGGGCTCGTTCCGCTGCGACGCCAATGTTTCCGTCCGCGCGCTCGGCGCCGCGAAGCTCGGCACGCGCTGCGAGATCAAGAACCTGAATTCCTTCCGCTTCGTCGAGCGCGCGATCAACCACGAAGTCGCGCGCCAGA
>Ga0111539_10009690_pt1 | contig 12157 bp, 7 predicted proteins | sample RhiMethybrSRZTD1_FD_79667 | JGI IMG/M metagenome (GOLD analysis project Ga0111539, IMG submission 79667) | Populus rhizosphere microbial communities from Tennessee, USA - Rhizosphere MetaG P. TD hybrid SRZTD1 (version 2) (version 2) | ecosystem: Host-associated > Plants > Roots > Rhizosphere >...
GATCAGGGCTGCGCCGCTTGCGACACGGGCTGAGTGCCGGGCGCGGCGAGCTTCTAGACCTCTTCCACCCAGCCGCCGCCCAGCGCCTTGTACAAATCCACTAGCGAAGCGAGCACGGTGCCCTGTGTTTGCGTGTAGCTCAACTCGCCGTTGAACAGGCTGCGCTCGGCGTCGAGCACTTCGAGGTAGCTCGTATACCCGCCCTCGTAGCGCAGACGCGCGAGCCGCGCATAGGTCCGCAACGCGTCGAGCTGACGGGCCTGAACGAGGAGCGCCTCGCGCGCCTTCTGCAGGCCGATGAGCGCATCCTCGACTTCGCGAAACGCGGTCTGGATCGCCTTCTGATACTGAAGCAGCGCCTGCTGCTGCCGCGCCTCCGCCTGCTGCACCTGCCCGGCGATCGCGCCCGCCGTGAAGATCGGGGCCAGCGCATCCCCCGCGAACGACCAGATGCGCGCGGGACCGGAGAACAGGTTCGAGAGCTGCGCGCTCGCGCTTCCGAATGCGCCCGTGAGCGAGATCGTCGGAAAGTAGAGCGCCCGCGCCGCGCCGATCTGGGCGTTCGCAGAAATCAGGTTCTGCTCGGCCTGCCGCAGGTCCGGACGGCGCTCCAGCAGTTGCGACGGCAGCCCCGCTGGCACTGGCGGCAGCACGAGCGTATCGAGCTCGCGTCCGCGCGTGATCGGGCCGGGATTGTGTCCGAGCAGGACCGAAAGCGCGTTTTCCTGCTGCGCGATGAGCCCTTCGATCTGCGGAATCTGTGCGGCCGACGACTCGTACTCCGAGCGGCTCTGCGCCAGCTCCATCTCGGTGACGACACCGCCCTTGAACCGCAGTTCGAAAACTTTGACGGCCTGCTCACGGCTCGCGGTGGTATATCTCGTGATGACGAGGCGCCGGTCCAGATCGCGCAGGTTGATGTACGACGAGGCGACGGACGAGACGAGCGTGAGAATCGTCGCCCGCCGTCCCTCCTCCGTCGCCAGCACATCGGCGCGTGCTGACTCCGTAAGGCGCCGGATCCGGCCCCACAAATCGAGCTCCCAGCTCGCGAGCAGCGTCGCCTGATAGCTCGTGAAATTCGGATTCACAGTCGATGGAACCGGCGTTGGCAACGGCTCCCGCGATATGCGCTGGCGCGCGACGTTCAGGTCGGCGCTCACCTGCGGAAAGAGCTGCGAACGCGTGACCCCGTAGCGGCCCAGAAATTCTTCGATGCGCGCCGCCGCGATCTTTACGTCCAGATTGTCGGCCAGCGCCGACTGGATCAGATCGTTCAGTGCGGGATCGTCGAACTGCCGCCACCACTGCGCATTTGCGACGTCCTGCGCGGCCTTGTCTTCGAAGCGGAACGTTGCGGGCGCGTTCGCGGCCGGGCGCTGGTAATCCGGTCCCAGCATCATGCATCCGCCGAGAGCAGCCAGTGTGGCGAGGGCCGACGCGGTTCTCCTCATGTCAGCGCTCCTCGTTGCGCGCCTGCGGGGAAGCGAGCACGCCCCCTCCGGATGGCCTTGCCGCGTCGGGCGGCGGACTCGGGTGGGGTGGTTTTCCGCTCAACCGGCTCGAGATGGATTCGATGACGTAGTAGAACATCGGGATGAAGAACACCGCGATCGCCGTCGCGCCCAGCATGCCGCCGATGACGCCGGTCCCGATCGAATGCTTGCTGTTGGCGGCGACACCGACGGAAATGGCGAGCGGTACGCAGCCCAGAATGAAGGCAAGGGACGTCATGACGATCGGCCGCAAGCGGTCGCGGGCCGCATTGACTGCGGAGTCGTAGATGCTGGCCCCGGCGTCCCGATTCAAGACTGCGTACTCGAATATCAGGATCGCATTCTTCGCCGCGAGCGCCACGAGCATCGTGAGCCCGATCTGGAAGTACACGTCGTTGTTCAGGCCGCGCAGCAGGATCGCGAGCAACGCGCCGAACAGCGCGAACGGCACCGCCAGCAGCACCCCGAAGGGCAGCGACCATTTTTCGTATTGCGCGGACAGGATCAGGAACACGACGATCAGCCCGAACACGAACACCAGCACGGATGCCGCGCCGGATTTCTTCTCCTCGAACGCTTCCCCGCTCCAGGCGATGCCGAAATCGGGCGGCAGCACCTGCGCGGCCGTCTCTTCCAGCGCGGCGATCGCCTGCCCCGAGCTTGCGCCCGGCGCCGCATTGGCCGTGATCTTGACCGCGGGATAGTTATTGAATCGCGTCACGAGATCGGGCCCGGTCACGTAGGTTGCCCGCACGACGGTTTTGAGCGGCACCATGCTGCCGTTGCGGCTGCGCACGTAGACCTGAGCCAGATCGTCCGGCTTGAGCCGATAGGAGGGCTCGGCCTGGACGATCACCTGGAAGAGGCGGCTGAACTTGGAGAACTGCGAGACGTAGAGCGAACCGAACATCGTCTGCATCGCCGTATAGACGTCCTGCACCGGCACGCCCAGCGCTTCGGTCTTCTCGCGATCGACGTCGATGCGCAGCTGTTGCGACGAGGCATTGAAGGTCGACGTCGCTCCGCTCAGTTCCGGGCGCGCCCGCGCCTGCTCCAGGAAGTCGTGCAGCACCTGCGCGATCTGCGCGCTGGAGGCATCGCCCTTGCTCTGGATGTACATCTCCATGCCGCCGGTCGTGCCGAGGCCCGGTATGGACGGCGGGTTGATCGGAACGATGATGCCCTCGCGCACCTGTGATAGATGCCGCGCCGCGTCGACGATGATCGCGCGCGCGTTCTGCGTACGGATGTTCTCCGACTTATAGCGCTCACCGAAGCCCTTCAATCCGACGAAGAAGAGTCCCGCATTGCTCTTGGTCTGACTGTCGAGCAGGCTGTAGCCGTCGACCACCACTACTGCCTCCGTCGCCGGATTCTTCGTGAAGTAATCGGTAACGTTCTCGCCCGCCTGATGTGTGCGGTCGAGGCCGGCAGCGTCGGGCATGATGACCGCGCCCAGCAGGTAGCCCTGGTCTTCCGGCGGCAGAAACGAGCCGGGGATCCTCTGCATCATGAAAAAGGTGAGCACGAGCATGCCGGCAAAAAGCAGGAACGCGACCGCCGCGCGGCGGATCACGAGGCGCACGCTTCTCGTATAGCCCTCGGTCAGGCGCTCGAAGCTGCGATCGAACCACTTGAAGAAGCCGCGCTTCTCGCCGTGTCCTGGTTTGAGCAGCAGCGCCGCCAGGGCCGGAGACAGGGTCAGCGCGACAACGCCCGACAGCACCACGGAGATCGCGATGGTGATGGCGAACTGCTTGTAAAGCTGTCCGGTGATGCCGGGCACGAACGCGGCCGGCACGAACACCGCGCACAGCACGAGCACGATCGCGATGAGCGCACCGCCGACCTCGTCCATCGCCTTCTTCGCGGCCTCCTTGGGCGAGAGGCCGAACTTGACCATGTTGTGCTCGACGGCTTCGATCACGACGATCGCATCGTCCACCACGATCCCGATCGCGAGCACCATGCCGAACAACGTCAGCATGTTGATCGAAAAGCCGAGCGCGCTCATCCCGATGGCCGTGCCGACGATCGAAATGGGGACGGCGAGAATCGGGATCAGCGTCGCGCGGAGGCTTTGCAGGAACAGGAATACGACGAGCACGACCAGCACGAGGGCTTCGAAGAACGTGTGCACCACGGTTTCGATCGAGGCGCGCGTGAACTCGGTCGTATCCATCGCGACCTTGTAGTCGATGCCCTCGGGAAACGACTTTTTCATTTCCGCCAGCAGCTCGCGCACGCCCTTGGAGACCTCCAGCGCGTTGGCGCCCGCCTGCTGGTAAACGGCGATGGTGGCCGAGGGTTTGCCCTGGTAGTAGCTGCGAACCGAATAATCCTTCTGGCCGAGCTCGGCGCGTCCGACGTCCTTCAGGCGCACGATCGCGGCATTACCTTCGCTGCTCGCGCGAATGATGATGTTCTCGAATTCGGCGGGCGTGGTGAGCCGGCCCTGCGTCGTCACCGCGAACGACTGCTCCACCGGCCGCCCGGTCGGGGACTGACCGATGCTGCCCACCGCGAATTGCTGGTTCTGGTTGGCGACGGCCTGCTGGACATCGGTCGCGGTCACGCCGAGGGCCGCCATGCGGTCGGGCTTGAGCCAGATACGCATGGCGTAGTCGGACGCGCCGAGGATCGACGACTGGCCTGCGCCGGGAATGCGCTTCAGCGCATCGAGCACATAGATGCTCGCGTAGTTCGACACGTAGTTCGGGTCGTAGCGGTCATCCGGCGAGAAGATCGAGATGATCAGCATGAACGCCGACGATTTCTTCTGCACCGAGACGCCCTGCGCCTGCACCGACTGCGGCAACTGCGGCAGCGCGAGATTCACGCGGTTTTCGACGTCGACCTGTGCCAGCGCCGGATCGGTGCCGATCTCGAAATACGCACTCAGTGTCATCACGCCTGCCGACGAGCTTGCGGACTGCATGTAGATCAGGTGGTCTGCACCGTTGATCTGCTGCTCGATCGGCGAAGCGACGTTCTGCGCGACGATGTCGGCGGAGGCGCCGGGATACGTTGCCGAGACGGAGATCTGGACCGGCGTGATGTCCGGATACTGCGCGATCGGCAGCGTGTACATCGCCACCGCGCCGGCCAGGGTGATGACGATCGAAATGACCGAAGCGAATATCGGCCGGTCGATACAGAAATGGGAGATGTTCATCGCGTCCCTATTTCGCTATAGGGAGCGCGGGCGCCGCCTTCTGCTCGCGTTTCGGCTGTTCCACCGTTACGGCTGCGCTCGCGTCGCGCTTCGCCTTCTCCGCTTTCGGTGCCGGAGCTCCCGGAGCGGCTTCGACGATCTTGAGCGGTGCGCCCGCCGCCACGCGTATCGCGCCATCGACGACGATGCGCTCGCCCGCGCGCAGGCCCATCTCGATGAACCAGTTGTCGTCGTGCCATTCGGTCGCCTGCACGGCACGCTGTTCGGCCTGACCATCCTTGTTGACGACCCACACGTAGTGACTCTTCGGCCCCTGAATGACGGCGCGCTGCGGCACGAGAATCGCGTTGGGGCGCATGGCGCCGGCCACCTTCGCGCGCACGAACTGGCCCGGGCGCAGCAATCCCTTCGGGTTTGCATGTACGGACCGGACGAGGAAAGTACCGGTTTCCTTGCTGAAGGAGCGCTCGGAAAAAGTTACTTTGCCGCGGTTCGGCACGACAGTGCCGTCCGCCAGCACGATGGTCACTTCGAGCGAATTTTCCGATGCGAGCTTGTAGATGCCCTTGGAGACGTTTTCGCGCAGCTTGAGCAGTTCGTTTTCCGAGACACTGAAGTTGACCCACATCGGATCGAGCTGCGATACGTACGTGAGAAGGCCGCTGTCGCCGTTGGGTGTCAGATAGCTCCCTTCCTGCTTCCGCGCGTAACTCGTCACGCCGAGCAGCGGCGACATGATGGTCGTGTAGCTCAGATTGAGCTCGGCCGTCTGCACCTGCCCCTTGGCCGCGATCACTGCCGCCTCGGCTGCCTTGTCGTTCCCGACCGCGTCGTCGAGGTCTTTCTGGCTGAGCGCGTTCTGTTCTGCCAGCGGGCGCACGCGCGCGAGGTTCGCTTTCGCGATGTCGCGCCGCGCTTCCTGCTGGGCGAGCTGTCCTTTGGCTGACTGGAGGGACGCTTCGAAAGGCTTGCGGTCCATCTGGAATAGCACCTGTCCGGGGCGAACGATGTCGCCTTCGGTGTACAGACGCTTCTCGAGAAAGCCCTCGACACGCGCCCGGATCTCGACCTCCCGCGAGCTTTGCGTCTGCGCCACGAAGTCGAAGTCGATGGGAGTGTCCTGCGCCGTCACGGTGAGGACGGTGACTTCCACCGGCGGCCGTACTGCCGGCGCCGCTTTTTTCTCGCAAGCCGTCGCGGACAGGAGCACGACCGCAAACAGAGCGACGTTCCAAAAGGGGCGGCTGCGCAATATCGCAGAACACCCGCAGTCGCCCCTTGCTGCACGAAGAGCCATGTGATCCTCCGCATTGTTCCGTTTGCGCAGGCGACCGGCTGCCCGGCAACACCGATCCGTGGATAAAACCGCTAACGTCGCATAATGCCTATTGGACCAAGGTCTAACAACGCCTACACCTATGGCGCACGTGAAGCACGTACATGAATTCGCCATCGATATCGACGTCAGGCGCAGGACTGCATCGGCTCCCGGCATGCCTGATTGGGCCAAAGTCCAATCGACGGCAGTGGGGAGAATGCTATCGTCTTCGAGCGACCACGAAGCGCAGGTCGGCCACTGATTGCTGCTGGCTCCGCTCCACAATGCCTGTTCAAACGCTCCGTTGGCCGTGGTTCCACGCACGCGATCTCGGTGCAATATATCGCATGAGCCTGTGCTTTCGAAGCGCGGTGGAGCGGCGGAATCCACAAGCGCTGCGAGGCGGCAACGAGCTCGTCTTGATCGGAATCGCCGGAACCATGCACGAGACAACGCCGGGACCGCTTGCATGACACGAATAATCAAGGCGGCACTCGCCACGTTGCTGGGCCTGCTGATCGTCGCGAGCGGGATCTGGGCGGCATTCGCGCTCATGTACACGGCACCGGGCAGCGAGGCCGCACGGCTGGGCCTCGCCGCGGCGTTTGGCGCGATCACGCTCGCTACGCTGATCGCGCTGTGGACGCGCTGGCGTGCGCGGATGTTCTTCCTCCACGCCGTTGCCTTTACTACGGTCCTGATCCACTTCTTCGCTCTCGAACCGTCGAATGACCGGGACTGGCAGGTCGACGTGGCGGTGCTCCCGTACGCAACGATCGACGCCCCGCTGGTCACGATGCACAACATACGCAATTTCGCGTACCGCACCGAGACCGACTACACACCGGGTTACTACGACAAGGTGTTCGACCTGCGAGCGCTGGAAGGCGTGGACCTCGTGGCGGTGTACTGGATGGGCCCGTCCATCGCGCACATTTTCGTGAGCTTCGCCTTCGCGGGAGGCGACCACCTTGCAGTGTCCATCGAAACGCGCAGGGAAAAGGGGGAAGGCTATTCCACGCTGAAAGGCTTCTTCCGCCAGTACGAGCTCCATTACGTCGTGGCCGACGAACGCGATGTCATACGTCTGCGCACCAACTATCGTCGCGATCCGCCCGAAGACGTTTACGTCTATCGTGTAAAAGGTGCCGTCGAGGACGGGCGCAGGCTCTTTCTCGAGTACGTGCGGCAGATCAATGCGCTCGCGAGCCGCCCCCGGTTCTACAACACGCTCACGACCAACTGCACGACAGTCATCTGGACCAATGCAGCCGTCAATGCCGAACGTCTGCCTTTCAGCTGGAAGATCCTCGCGAGCGGGTATGTCCCCGAGTATCTCTATGAATCGGGGCGGCTCGATACCAGCGTCCCGTTCGTTGAGCTGCAACGCCGCGCGCACGTGAATGCCCGCGCCCAACCTGCGGATGCTGCTTCCGATTTCTCGCGACTCATCCGGACCCGCCCCAAACCAGGGTAATGCGCTCGCTTACAAAACGACTACGTCACTCGAAAAAAGGGATTTGCGGCGGCGTGGCGCTCCGCCTCGCGGCCATGACGCAGCGGTCGCGATGCAGGCAGACGCACTGCCCGGCGTCACCTGGTCACCGATAGAGGAGGATCCGGTTGCTGCGCTGGCGAGGACTCGGGCACCGCGGCGGTCGCAAGTGGGCACAGATAATGGAGATCGACGTTGCCTGCGCACGCGTGACCCCGCTTGAGCTCCCCTAACGTTGAACTACGTCTGCTACTTTATCTGATCCAAAGCCCAACTCGGGATATCGCCACCACTCGGCGGAACGGTCATCCAAGGATCGGGCTGCTTGCCGAGCGCACGCCCCGCTTCAAATGCCGCACGCATTATTTTCGGGTCAAAAGCGAGTGGGTCGTTTCCTACTTTTACACTGTCCGGGATAGAGACCATCTTGAAGTTGTAGCCTAGAAACCTGGCTCCGAAATAGGACCGGTTCAAGGCAGTAACCATAGACTGGTCCATCATCACGCTGACCGTCGTGGCTGCCACGTCGCCAAGGGCCCTGCGCAGGGCCTCCGGAGGGCTCTGCTGCACACCATTGTTAATCAAGTACAAGTTACCCGCTCCATACAGCGGAGGCGGCGGGCGCTCGGTCCCCCCCATCCCCAAGATAACAATATTCGAACGAGCAGCGCCGTCGATGAACAGGTGACCATCGATTTCCACCGGCGGAAAAACGATGGGAAACGATGCAGAGGCGAGCAAAACACTGCGATAAAGGTCGAGGTTTCCGTCCTTCGCGATTGCTGACATGTTCCAGACCCACGTCTGGCCGTAATCGACATTGGTCGTGCCTACTACTATGACCCGGTTGTCGGCATAAGCGTCAGCAACGCGTCTTAAAGTCTCGGCGGTGATGTGTTTGGCGATCAGCATACGGAGCGGTTCTGTGTCCGCCAGCGAATCGGCGCCGACAAGGAGGTTGAAGATCCCTCTTTCCCTGTAGATATCTTTCTTGGTGATTTGCGTATACATCTCTTCGAGCTGCGCGTCGTCGGCCGGGGTGCCGAGCAGAGCGTGGGTCGCCAGTAAAGAACCGGTACTCACGCCGCCGACAATATCGAACACGGGGCGTCGCCCACTCTCGCGCCAACCAGTAAGCAGGCCGGCGCCGAAGGCACCGTTCTGCCCACCGCCTGAGAGGGAGAGAACATTGAGCGCGCGCCCACGCCTGCGCTCGAACTCACGTATGGCGTTTGTCTTACCCGGCGCGGCTGCGGCATACAGGGGCGAAACCTTGTCCGGAGACAGCGGATCGTTCCCGTTCGGTAGCATTGCATATTTTGCAGGCTCTTGTGACAGTACCCGGCGCGGAACTGATCCACATCCCGCCACCAGCACACTTGCGACGGCACCTGCCAGGATAAGCGATGGTCCGAGTCTCAAGTTACGCGCCTCCCGCTCTTCATGTACAAAGCCTCCAAAGAGATCCGCCCCCGCCTTGATCTACGGATATGCGCCGTAGGCAAAGGTAATGCTGCATTGGACCACAGACCGATCGCTTTTGGTTGAACGAACGAATGCGGCCAGCTCCGGGGTCGTCAGGCCGCTTCCGCTGCTGCCGTATCCGGTTCTTCGATCCGCCGAAACATCAACCAGTGCAACGCCGCCGCGGTGAACCACACGATGACGACGGAGAAGATCGCGTCCGAAATGAAGTGCGAGCCACCGGCCATGCGCCCGAGTCCCGCGAGCACGGCACCTGCGATGCCGATCATCAGCCACAACCGCCGTCGCCGCGGCGTGATCAACGCGATGATCGCGGGAAAGAATGCGGCGGCGACGTGCCCGCTCGCGAACGAGCAGTTGCGGCGGCACTGGTCCGTGGGAACGAGCGCGGGTGTGAAGCGCTTGTCTCCGCCGAATTCCGTAACGTGCGACGGACGCGCGCGGCCCCAGTGGTCCTTCAGCCCGGTGTTGACGATCAGCCCGGGACCGAGCGCCAGTGCCAGCAGAACGAACACGAACTGTCTGCGATGGCTGCGCCAGAAACCCGCCGATTGAATGCACGCGATTGCGATCGCGGCGACAAGTCCCACCGCCGCAATTCTCGACAGCCAGGTCACCGCATCGAAAATGCCGCGCACGTATACGTTCTGCGCAAACGGGAACTCCTCGCCCGACCCGTGGAACTGGCGCGCGACGAACAAATCGATCTGCGGAAACGCGCTGAACAGGACCGCCGCGAGAATCCCGAGCGCCAGCATGATCAAATGGGTACGTCTCATCGGTGGTATCCGTCGAACGCTTCCGCGTAATAGAGATGAAGCGATCGCTTGCAGCCCCGGCACGTCGCTGACTCTACAACACCGAGGCGCACGAGCCCTCGAAAATCCCTGGCGAGTGCCCCGAAGCGATCGTCGCCAGTACCGATCACGAACGGGCCCTGCTTCGCCGTTGCGACGTCCGCGGTCAGGCGATAGTGGTCGCTGATGCGGCCCTCGGGATTCCACACCAGGGCCCCTGCGGTGAGCGGACGCGCGTAATAGAGCATCTCCGCGATCTCGCTGCGCTGATAACCCACGAAACGCGCGCCCGGATGCTTCGCCAGCACCTCGCGCACCTCGGCCCCCAGCTCCGGCCAGCCCTTCAGACGCAGCGTGGCGTCCAGTTTCGGCGGAACCCCGAGCGCTTCGCTCGCCGGCACGACGTGATACAACACGAGCCCGAGCGCGACGTTGACGCCGATTGCAGCAGCGAGAAGGCGCGTGCGGCCGCGCTCGAGGATATACACCACGGCGAGCGCCGTTCCCGCGACGGTTGCCGGCGCGGCCCAGTTCAGGTTCGCCCGTGCCAGCAGTGCCTGAAGGCCGATCACGGCGAGAAAGGGCAGCGTAAAGGCGACCCACAGCCGCGCTCGCTGGTCCGCCACCTTGCGAAATGCGTGCACAACTGCAACGAAGGCCACTGCGCCGAGGATCGGTCCTAAGACGGCGAGCTGGCCCACCGTGAAATGCAGGAACTGGCCGGGATGAACGAGCGTCCGGTCGAGCTGCGAGATTTCGGACGTATGGCGGAACGTCGGGAAATCGTGCGCGGCGTTCCACGCGAGATTGGGAAAGAACACGGCGAACGCGACCAGTGCAGCGACCCAAAGTTTCGGTGACCGCAGCCGGGCGCGCTCGCCGCGCTCCCATAGCAAATAGCCGAGAACCGAAACCGCGAACACACCCATCGTGTACTTGCTCTGCAGCCCGAGGCCGCCGGCAAGCCCCGTCACCAGCCACCAGGACCAGCGATCGTCCTGCAGCGCGCGGATGAACGCGTACAGCGCGATCGCCCAGAACAGAAACAGCGGCACATCCGCAGTGACGGCGAAGGACGTGAAGCTCGCGATCGGCAGCGTAGCGAATGCCAGCGCGGTAACGAAGCCGGTACGACGCCCATGCAGGCGGGAAACGGCCAGAAACACGAACCACGCCGTGAAGGCGAGCCCGATGTACGCGGGCGCGCGCACGCACACCTCCCCGTCTCCGCACACCGCTGTCGCGGCGCGGATCGCCGCGGCGATCATCGGCGGCTTGGAGAAGTAGCCCCAGTCGAGCGCGCGCGACCAGCCCCAGTACTGCGCCTCGTCGAAACTCAGCGGGAGTCCCGCCAGCTTCAGTGCCAGCGCGCGGTAAGCAGCCAGCCCCGCGAGCAATACCAGAGCCCACGCTGTGAAGTTGCGGCCGGCGTTCGCCTCGACGGTCGCGCCGTTTACGGTCAGATCGGAATTCATGGCGTCGATGCGGTGTGCGAACCGCCCGCATCGCGGGGCTGCCAGGCGAACAGAAGCGCTGCGAAGATGCCCTGCACGGTTGCGGCAAGGCCATAGAGGACCGACGCGGCCGTGGCGGGTGCGACACTGCCGCCCATGATCGCGAACACGGCCGCGGCGCCGACTTCGCGCGGTCCGAAACCCGCGAGCGCGATCGGCACCGCCGCCGCCATGAAGATGGCGGCGGCGATCAGCAGCGTATCGAGGAACGGGAGATCGAGACCCACCGCACGCAGGCAGAACCAGAATGCGCTCGTGGACATGAATGCAACACCGGCGGCAAGCAGCATGATGCTGGCAAGCAAGCGCGGCTGCTCGCGGCGAAACCGCCGCCATGCGTCCCACAGATCGGCGGCACGGCGCAACGCACCGCGCTCGGGCAAAGGCAGACGCTCGAGCGGTAACCACGGTACGATCACGATGCCGGCGAGAAGGGCCGTATAGGTGAGCACCGGAAAGTAGGCGTCGGTTCGAGCGCTCGCGAGATAGATCACGGCTGCCACGAGTGAAACGGCAGCCTGCGCCCACAAGCCCGCGAGCCGGTCGAGCACGACGGAAAACGTGCTCTGTGCAAGGCCGTTACCGATGCGGACCATCTGGAACGCGCGGAACGCGTCACCCCCCACCGTCGCACCGGGTAACAGCGTATTGATCGTGATCCCGCGCAGGTAGAAAACGATCGCCTGAACGGTTCGGACACGGCTTCCCAGCCCGCGCGCGATGATTGCCCACCGCAGCGCGGAGATGAGGCTGGCCGCGACCGCGCAGGCGAGGACTTTGGCGAACGACGCCGGGCTCGTCGCAGTGATGTGCCCCCAGATCGCCCGCAGGTCGAGCGTGGTGAGCAGCAGCGCTATGACGCCGGCCCCGAGCACGA
>Ga0111539_10009691_pt1 | contig 12156 bp, 10 predicted proteins | sample RhiMethybrSRZTD1_FD_79667 | JGI IMG/M metagenome (GOLD analysis project Ga0111539, IMG submission 79667) | Populus rhizosphere microbial communities from Tennessee, USA - Rhizosphere MetaG P. TD hybrid SRZTD1 (version 2) (version 2) | ecosystem: Host-associated > Plants > Roots > Rhizosphere >...
CACCTCAAGGTGCTGAACACGGGATCGACCGCGGTGGTGCTGTCGACGCTGACGATCCGCTACTGGTACACCCTCGACGCCCCGATCGACTCCGAGCTCTCGCAGTGCGACTTCGCGCAGCTTGGCTGCAGCAACATCATGCTCTCCAACGTCACGCTGTCGCCTGCGCGCCCCACCGCGACCCACTATTTCCAGGTCGCGTTCGCCGCGACCGCGGGCAACCTGGCGGCGACCACCGGCAACACCGGCGAGATCCAGATCTGGTTCCACAAGAGCGGCTGGACGAACTACACGCAGACCAACGACCCCTCGTTCGACGCGACCAAGACCGCCTACGCCGACTGGAACCGCGTGACGCTGTACCAGAACGGAACGCTGGTCTGGGGCACCGAGCCCTAGCCCGGTCCCCTCGCCCCGCTACGCGAAGCGGGGAGAGGGTTAGGGAGAGGGGTCCTCGACAACGCGCATGACGGCGTTTGTTGCGCTTGCTCTGATGTACAGCCGTGCAGGCGCGCGCCGCCAGCTCGGCGCGGGCGGTGTGGCGATCAACGGCGTGTCTCTTCAGTCAAGCAGAGAACGAGAAGACCACGGTGTGATCCTTTTCCTTCGCCGCCGAGCAGAGGCGAATGAGGTCCGTAATCGCAGTCACTACCGCCAGCTCCGGTTCGCCCTCGATATTGATAGCGCGGAACCAAGTGCGGGCACATTCGTCCGCACGACGCTCAGGAACCGATGCGATGAGGTCCCTCCAGCGGGTCGACAGCGTGTCTGCTGACGACTCGCGCCAGTCCCAGGCCTTCGATCGATCGCCGGCGACGCAGCGCTGGATCTCAGTACTGAGTTTCAGGGGCGGCGCCGAAACCAGGTCAGCGGCCGTAGTGGTCAGAGCGTCCAGGTGCTCCAACAGAAGATGCATCGAAAAATCAGCACGGCCCGACACCCAAGGAGCACTGTCAAGAGTGTCGTACTCGTCATCGTCGATCGCTTTGCCGATTCGATCCGCGTCGCCTGCAAAGAACTCCATCATGTTGCCCATAGGCTCTCCTCCTCCGACTGGCGGCGTCGTTGTCAGGCACTCCCCGGTCCCAGAACCATGTCGGCGATAGGGAGCGCCAGCGACCGACGCGTCCGTTCGACTGCGACAGCGGATTAGCCAGGCTCTTCCCGTCTCGCGCGGATGACCTCCGCTGAATACCCGTCGAACGCGAGGGCTGCGACGATGTTCCGGGTGATGCGCTCGACTTCCGGTTCCGAAACCGGACTCCTACCCGTTGAATCAGTCCACGCCCGGATGGAATCCGGGTAGATAGCCACGCCCTTGTCGGCCAAGAACTCGGAATCTACCTCGACGGAACGATCCCCCTCGGAGTAGCGCAGTCCGCCACGTCCACCTGTGATCTCCACAGTGAATCCCGTCTCGCTGAGGTCCCTTCGACTGGTAAACGAGCTCATTCGTCCGACCCGCGCTGGCGAACTTTGTATCGAGCAACAGCTTCTCGCAGCGCCACGTTTCCGGCAAGCATTGGTGCGGCGACCGTGGGCACTCTGAACGCCCATGCCGTGGCGGCGTCCTTCGCCCCGCGCTACGCGGCCCGAATCACGAAGTTGTTGCGCTTGCCCCGGCGCAACACCAGCAGCCGCCCGTCGATCAGGTCGCTCGCCTTCACCTTCGTCTCGACCGACGCTGTCCCGAGCGACACGCCGTTCACCGCCACGCCGCCCGCGCCGAGCTGGCGGCGCGCGTCGGACTTCGAGGGGCAGGCCTCGACCTCGACCAGCAGGTCGACGATCAGCGCCCCCTCCCCTTCGAACCGGCTGCGCGGCACGGTGATGGACGGCGCCGCCGCCAGGGCTTCGTCCAGGATGTCGCCGCCGACCTCACGCAGATCGCCGCCGCCGAACAATGCCTCCGTCGCGCGCAGCACGCGCGCGAGCTCGGCGTCGCCGTGCACGCGGCGGGTGAGATCCTCGGCGAGCGCCCGCTGGCCGAGGCGCTCGCTACCGAGCGACGCCTCGAACGCGGCGATCTCGTCGGCGGGGCGCACGGTCAGCCAGCGCAGGAAGCGGCCGACGTTCTCGTCGGCCGTATTGAGCCAGAACTGATAGAACGCGAACGGCGAGGTCAGCTTGGGATCGAGGAAGACGGCGCCCTTCTCGCTCTTGCCGTATTTCCTTCCTTCACTGTCGGTCAGCAGCGAGCACGTCAGCCCGTAGACGGTCTGGCCCGCGAGCCGGCGCACCAGGTCGACGCCCGACACGATGTTGCCCCACTGATCGGACGCCCCGACCTGCATGCGGCAGCCGTGCCGCCGGTGCAGCTCGTAGAAGTCGTACGCCTGCAGCAACATGTACGAGAACTCGGTGTACGAGATGCCGACCTCGCGCGATTCGAAGCGCTGCTTGACCGAATCGCGCTGGATCATCTGGTTGACCGCGAAGTGCTTGCCGACGTCGCGCAGGAAGTCGAGCAGGCGCACGCCTCCCAGCCAGTCCAGGTTGTCGACGATCTTCGCCGGCGGGCCCTCGTCGTTGGCGAAGAAGCGCTCGATCTGGCCGCGGATCTTGCCGGTGTTGTCGTTCAGTCGATCCGCGTCGAGCAGCTGCCGCTCGCTGGTCTTGCCGGATGGATCGCCGATCATCCCGGTCGCGCCGCCGACCAGCGGCAGGACCTGGTGCCCGGCGCGCCGGAGGTGCGTCATCATCATCAGCGGCACCAGATTGCCGGCGTGCAGGCTGGGCGCCGACGGATCGAAGCCGCTGTAGACGGTGATCGGCGACGACAGCACCTCGCCCATGTTCTCGGTGGTCGTCTGCGCGACGAGACCGCGCCAGGAAAGCTCTTCGAACGCGCCCATGCTCGGGTTCGCTATTTACCATGGTCGCCAGGACAAATTGCAGTCGGGCGCGTTAACTTGCAGGTCATGACCCCGGCCGCGGCACGTCCCGACATCGTCGTTGCCGACACCGTCGCCGCGCTCGTCGAGACGGCCGCCGGAAGCATTCGCGGGCTCGCTGCGGACGCCATCGCGGCGCGCGGGCGGTTCCGCATCGCGCTGGCAGGCGGCTCGACGCCGCGCGCGCTGTATCCCCACCTGGTCGGCGGCATCGACTGGGGGCGCACCGACGTCTTCTTCGGCGACGAACGCGCGGTGCCGCCCGACGATCCGCAATCGAACTACCGGATGGCGCGCGAGACGCTGCTCGCCCCGGCGGGCGTGCCGGAGGCGAACGTGTTCCGGTGGCAGGCCGAGTCACCCGATCTCGACGCCGCCGCCCGCGACTACGAGCAGGCGCTGCGGGCGCGTGGCGCCCCGCCCTGGGTCGACCTGGCGCTGCTCGGGCTGGGCCCCGACGGCCATACCGCCTCGCTGTTTCCCGGCACGCCGGCGCTGGCGGTCGAAGATCGCCTGGCGGTCGCGGTCGAGGTTCCCCAGCTGGCGACGCGGCGCCTCACGCTGACCTACCCGACGCTGGTCGGCGCCAAACACGTGATGTTCCTGGTGACCGGCGCGGAGAAGCGGGCGGCCCTCGCCGACGTCCTCCGCCCCGGCAGCACCCTGCCCGCCGCCCGCATCATTCAACGGTCGGCCGGAGTTCGCATCTTGTGCGACGCGGACGCGGCTCAAGATATAAATGGCGCCCCATGACGGTCCTGGCAGGTGACATCGGCGGCACCAACACCCGGCTCGCGATCTACGACGTCCCGGCCTCCGGGCTGAGGGGCGTGAAGCCGACCTTCGAGCAAACGTACCCCTCGGCAGCCCACGCGGGGCTGGATGTGCTCGCGGAGCAGTTCCTGACCGACGCGACCGCGAAGATCGGCGCCCGCGCCGAGGCCGACAACGCCTGCTTCGGGATCGCCGGGCCGATCGAGAACAACGTCTGCCGCGCCACCAACCTGCCCTGGGTCGTGAACGGCAACGCGCTGGCGGAGCGCCTCGGCATCCCGCGCGTCCAGCTGGTCAACGACTTCACGGCCGCCGCGATGGGCGTCACCGCGCTCGGCCCCGACGAGCTGGTCACGCTGGGCGGCGATCCGCCCGTCGCGAACGGACCGATCGCCGTGCTCGGCGCGGGCACCGGCCTCGGGCAGGCGTTCATGCTCTGGTCGGCGCCCGAGAACCGCTACCGGGTCGTCCCTTCCGAAGGCGGGCATGTCGACCTGCCGGCACGGACGCCGCTGGAGCACGGGCTGGTCCACTTCCTGACCAACAAATACGGCCGCGTGTCGTGCGAGCGCGTGCTGTCCGGCAAGGGGCTGGTCGACGTGTTCACGTTCCTGTCCGAGGAGCCGGCCTGCCGCGGGCTGATCAAGCCCGAGACCGCCGCCGTGCTCGCGACCCCCGGGCCCCGGCACGATCCCGCCGCCGCCATCTCTGAGCGCGCGCTGGCGGGTGCCGATCCGGTGTGCGAGATGGCGCTGGCCATCTTCTGCTCCGTGCTGGGCGCGACCGCCGGCAACCTGGCGCTGATGGTGCTGGCGACGGGCGGGGTGTACATCGCAGGCGGTATCGCGCCGCGGATCCTCCCGTTTTTGCAGCGGGGCGGCTTCCGCGAGGCCTTCGACCGCAAGGGCCGCCTGCACACGCTGGTCGAGCGCCTGCCCGCCTACGTCGTCACCCACCCCCAGCCGGGGCTGCTGGGCGCCGCGATCATCGCAAGCGGCAAGGGATAGCGCCCCGCTTCCTACATGCGCCCACGAACGCAGCGCGGCGTTTGATTTCCCGAAGATACGAGCCCCTCAGCGGTCAAGGGCGGCCCGCTAATTGTCGATGTTCCGGGGTAATGGCGTCCGGTCCCCACGGTGCGCGCGCCGCGCTTACCGGCAGCATACCTGTACGCCTGGAATCCTCGGACACGGCGCGCAACCGCATGATCGACGATCGCTTCGGACGCATGGTCGGGCGCTCGCCCGCCATGCAGGCGGTGTTCGACGTGCTCGGCAAGGCGTCGAGCAGCGAGGCCACCATCCTGCTGGAGGGCGAGACCGGCACCGGCAAGGAGGTCTCGGCCGAGGCGATTCACCGCGGCAGCCCGCGCCGCGACAAGCCGTTCCTGGTCGTGGACTGCGGCGCGATGCCGCCCAACCTGCTGGAGAGCGAGCTGTTCGGCCACGAGCGCGGCGCGTTCACCGGCGCGGTGTCATCGCGCCAGGGCGTGTTCGAGGCCGCCAACGGCGGCACGGTGTTCCTCGACGAGATCGGCGAGCTGACCATCGACCTGCAGCCCAAGCTGCTGCGCGTACTGGAGCGGCGCGAGGTCCGGCGCGTCGGCACGAACAACCACATTCCGGTGAACGTGCGGCTGATCGCCGTCACCAACCGCAGCCTGCGCGAGCAGGTCGGTGTCAACAAGTTCCGCTCCGACCTCTACTACCGGCTCGCGGTCGTCGAGGTGAAGCTGCCACCGCTGCGCGAGCGGCTCCCCGACCTGCCGGCGCTGGTCGAGCACATCGTGCGCAACCTCGGAACCACCGAAGAGGAGACGCTGGCGACGATACGTTCGACGGGCTTCCTGGGCGCGCTGGCCGAGCACAGCTGGCCGGGCAACATCCGCGAGCTGCGCAACTACCTCGAACGGTGCGTCGCGTTGCATGACTTCGCCCCGCCGCGCGGCGCGGGCGCCTCCGCGCCGATTCCCGGGCCCGAGAGCGCCGTCAACATCGGCCAGCCGCTGCGCGAGGCGCGCGAGGCCTGGGTCAGCTCGTTCGAACGCCGCTACCTGGAAGAGCTGCTGCGCCAGCACGAGAACCGCGTCAGCGCGGCGGCGCGCGCCGCCGGCGTCGATCGCATCTATTTCTACCGGCTGCTCTGGAAGCATGGCCTCCGCCAGCGCGAGGCCGCGCAGGCCCCCGTCAACGACGACGTGTGAGCGTGAGCGTCCCGGCCGGGGCCACGGTAGCATCCGACATCGACCCCGCGCCTCCGTCGCCCGTCGCCGCGGTCCCGCGCCCCGAGGCCACCCTGCGCGCGCTGGTCACTGGCGCGCTGATCGGCGTCGTGCTGGCCGCCGGGAACGTCTACACGGCGATCAAGGTCGGGATCATCGACGGCGGCGGCATCACAGCGGCGCTGCTGGCGTTCGGGATCTTCGCGATCTGGCGCGGCGCCGGCCGCACGCCGTACGGCCCACTCGAGACCAACATCACCCAGACGACCGCGTCGTCGGCGGCGGTCATGAGCTTCGTCACCGGCGTGATGGGCCCCATTCCAGCGCTCGCCTTGATGGGCAAGCGATTCCCCAGCGCAGCGATCGTGGCGTTCGGCGTGGCGGTCGGCCTGCTGGGCATCTGGGTGGCGGCGCTGCTCCGGCGCCGCCTGATCGTCGAGGAGAAGCTGCCGTTCCCGACCGGGCTGACGACCGGCGAGGTGATCGAGACGATGTTCAGCGCTCGCCAGGCCGCCCTGCGGCGCATCGTCCTGCTGGTGATCGCCGCCGCCCTCGCCGCCGCGATCGCCTGGTTCCGCGACGCACGCCCGTCTCTGGTGCCGCAGGGGTTCATGCTCGGCGGAGCTGTCGCGGGCGTCGCGGCGGCGACGCTGGGTCTGGGCATCAGCTACAGCCCGCTGATGATGTCGATCGGCGTCCTGGTCGGGGTGCGCAGCGCGGCCGGGATGGTCCTGGGCGCCGCGATCGCCCGGATCGGCCTGGTGCCCTGGCTGGCCCGCGAGCGGATCGTCGCCAGCCCCGATATCGGTACGACCAACCAGTGGCTGGTCTGGCCGTCGCTGGGGCTGCTGCTGGTCGGCAGCTTCCTGCCGCTGCTGCTCGACCGGGGCACGATCGTGCGATCGGTCCAGCAGTTCGCGGCGCTCGTGCGGCGGCCGGCCGACCGGTCGGGGCCCAGGGACGGCGCCGTCGCGCCGCGCCTCTGGACCGGGCTGCTGGCGGCGGGCGTCGCCGGCGTGGTCTGGATCGGATGGTCGACCTTTGGCACGAGCCCGCTGGTCACGTTGGCCGCGCTGGCGCTGGCGCTGGTGCTCGCGAACGTGTGCGGGCGTGCGACCGGCGAGACCGACTTCGGACCGGCCGGCGCGCTCGGCACCGTCACGCTGGGCGTCCTCGCCAGCCGCGGGAGCACCAGCGGCATCATGGGCGGCGCGGTCACGATGGGGGTCGCGTCGCAGACCTCGCAAACGTTGTGGGCGTTGCGAGCCGGCGAGGTGCTGGGCGCGTCGCCGCGCGCGCAGATCTGCGCGCAGGTCCTGGGCGTGGTCGTGGGCGCGGCGGTCAGCGTCCCCGTCTACGAGGTCATCGCGTCCAGCTACGGCCTGGGCACGGAGGCGATGCCGGCGGTGGCCGCGGTCTCCTGGAAAGCGACCGCCGAGGCGATGCAGGGGCTGTCGGCCCTGCCCCGCTGGGGCGGGACGGCGATCTTCGTCGGCCTGGGCGCCGGCGTCCTGCTGACGGTGCTGGGACGGTTCCGGTTCGTGCGCCTCTTGCCGTCAGCGGCGGCCGTGGGCGTCGGGTTCATGCTGCCGTTCCAGCACATGCTGGCCTGCTTGGCGGGGGCGCTCATGGGCATGGCGGCGCGCCGCGTGTTTCGCGGCCTCGATCAGCCGTCCTTGCTCGCGCTCGCGGCGGGCGGCATGGCGGGCGAATCGCTGATCGGCGTCGTCATCGCGATCCTGCTGGCCACCGGCGTCTTGTAGAGGCCAGCCTACTTGCGGGCGGCGTCGGTGAGGTGGACGCCGTCGACGCTTCCCTGCGGTGCCCAGTCGGTCGTCGACAGCAGCTCGCCGCCCACGACCTCCTTGCCGCCGGGCGCGTCCGCCGAGTCCTTGACGACCGCCTGCCCGACGTGAACGACGATGTTGACGTGGACGTCGGCGTGCGCCGAGGACCGGCCGCCCAGCTCCTCCGCCAGCCCTTTCGCCAGCGCCACGACCTGGTCGCGCTCGCCGGCGGCCTTGCCCGCGTCGGCGGACAGCACGCGGGCGCCGATGATGGCGCTGCCCGTCTGCAGCGGCAGTGTCATCCCCGCGCCGCGCAGGGTGTGCTCGGTGGCGTCGAGAATCGCCGACGTATCGTCCAGCACCTCGTCGCTCTCGGCGTCGGCGCCGTCGCCGATCCGGATCTCGACGAAGATGGCCGCCCCGCGCGCCTTCATCTCGGGCTCCACCGACTTGGCGCCGACCACGTCGCGGAGCGCCTCGATGAACGCCTTGACGGTCTGGTAGCGGCGCTCGGCGGTCTTCTCCATGCAGCGCAGCACGACGGCGTCGAGCGCGGGCGGCACCGGCGCCGCCTGGCTCGGGCGCGGCGGCGGCGCCTCCAGGTGCTGGCGTTCGATGTCGGTCATGGTCTCGGCGCGGAACGGGTACTGTCCGGTCACCAGGTGATAAAGCACGACGCCCAGCGCGTAGATGTCGGTGCGCGCGTCGACGCCGTCGCCGCGAATCTGTTCGGGCGCCATCGTGTACGACGTGCCGAGGCGGGTGCCGACGACGGTCAGTCCGCCCTCGCCCGCGTCGGGATGCAGCAGCTTCGCGATGCCGAAGTCCAGCAGCTTGATCACGCGCTGGCCGGCGATCTTGGCGATGAAGATGTTGCTCGCCTTGAGATCGCGATGGACGATCCCGAGATCGTGCGCCGCCTGCAGCGCGGAGCAGACCGGCTCCAGAATCTCCAGCACCTCACCCGGCAGGAAGCGCCCGCGCTCGTTCAGCACCGACCGCAGGTCGATGCCCTCGAGCAGCTCCATGACGTAGAACGGGCGCCCATCCGGCAGGTCGTCGAACTCGAAGATGTCGACGATGCTCGGGTGCTTGATCATGTTGACGGCGCGCGCTTCCTGCACGAAGCGCGCGACCATCTGGGGCGACGACGCCAGCTGCCGGCGCAGCACCTTGACCGCGGCCCGCCGGCCGAGAATCCGGTGGTGCGCTTCGTAGACGGTGCCGCCGCCGCCGGAGGCGAGCTCCTTCTTCAAGACGTACGCGCCGGCGAGCGTTCCGGGCTTCAGCGCGTCGGCGTCGACGGCCGCAGCCGTGGCGGCCGCTCCGGGACCTTGATTCGGTCCGAGAGCCCTGGTCTTGTCGTAGTCTTCCGATTTCGGCAACACGCCTTTTGTTTCCCCCGCCCGATCCGTGGACCGTGCCTTCCGTGTGACATCGGAGGCTTGGCGACAAACATTTAGTTCATGATTGACTCGCATTGTCATCTAGATCCCCAGTATTTCGGCGCGGATCGCGCCGAGGTCCTGGCCCGTGCCCGGGCCGCCGGGGTCGAGGCGTTCGTGTGTGTGGGAGTAGGCCCCGACCTGGAGGCGCCCCGCCAGGCGGTCGCGCTGGCAGCAGCCGAGCCGGACGTCTTCGCGACGGTGGGCGTGCACCCGCACGACGTCGCGACCATGCGGGAGGGCGACTGGTCGGAGCTGGAAGAGCTGGCGCGCCGGCCACGCGTCGTCGGCATCGGCGAGACCGGCCTCGACTATTACTACAACCACTCGCCGGCGGAGCTGCAGCAGGCCGCCTACCGGCGCTTCATCGCGATGGCGCGGGCGGCCCGGCTGGCGGTGGTCTCACACGTCCGCGAGGCTCACGCCGAGGCGGCCGCGATCCTGCGTGAAGCCCAGGCCGGCGACGGCGTCATCCACTGCTTTTCGGGCGGCGTGGCCGAGGCGCGCACATACCTCGACCTCGGCCAGTACCTGTCGTTTTCGGGCATCCTGACGTTCAAGAACGCCGGCAACGTGCGAGAGGCCGCGGCGTTCGCGCCGCTCGACCGCATCTTGATCGAGACCGACGCGCCCTACCTGGCCCCCGTTCCCCACCGTGGGCAGAAGAACGAACCCGCCTACATCGCCGAGACGCTGGCTGCACTCGCGGCGCTGCGCGGTCTGCCGTCGGCCGAGGTCGACGCGGCGACGTCCGCGAACACGCGACGGCTGTTTGGCTTGCCGGGAACCGCGGGTTCAGCGGATACTCGATAATAGCCTTCGTGAGCTCCAGTCAGCCCGTCCGCATCCGGCTCCGCTTCGCGTCGTTCGACGCCTTCATCGATAAGTTCGCGCCCAACGTCACGCGCGGGGGCGTCTTCATCGCCAGCCGCACGCCGCTGCCGATCGGGTCGACGTTCGCGTTCGAGATCCAGCTCGCGGGCGGCGAGGTCGCGCTGGCCGGCGACGGCAAGGTCACCTGGGTGAAGGCGTTCGATCCCGCGACGCCGCAAAAGCCGCATGGCATGGGCGTCCAGTTCCTGCGGCTCGACGGTCCGTCGCGCGAGCTGTTGAGCAAGATCCTCGCGCGCAAGGCGGCCGCCGGTCCCGGCGCGGCGGCGAAATCCCCGATGGGGCTGGCCGGATCGGGCGCCCACCGGATCGGCACGAACGGCACCGCCCAGCCGAAGATCGACACCAGCGTCGATCTCGCGTCCGAGTACGGCGTGGACGAGGCCCGTCTGCGGCGCGCCATCGATCGAAACTGGCTCGGGCCGGGCAAAGCCGCGGGCGAGGTCGACGAGCTGGAGAAGCTGCTCAAGCCCGAGCCGATCGAACCGGTGTCGATCGCGCAGGCGCTGGCCGAGCTGCCGCGGCTGCTGGATCCCGCGCGTCACCGCCGCATGAGCGGCGCCTTCCGCGCCATCGGCGGCGACAAGCCCGAAGACCGCTGAGGCGATCTCAGGCGGCTTGCCCTCACCCACACTGCCGACCCTCTCCCGCAAGCGGGAGAGGGAGTCCAGATCTGATCCCCTCGCCCCGCGCAGCGGGGAGAGGGTCAGGGGGAGGGGTCTGGTCCCCCGAAGAGGGCCGCCGCTAGCCGAGCTTCAGGTTCTTGCGAATGCGCGCGCCCGGGTCTTCGGTGTCGGGGACGAAGGGGCGGCCGGTGACCAGCTCGCAGACCTGGATGTAGCGGCGCGCCGCCTCGACGCGGACGTCGTCGGACAGCTTGGGCGGGGGGCCGTCGCCCTTGTAGCCCTGGTCGGCGAGCGTGCGCCGCACGTATTCCTTGTCGAGGCCGCGCGGCTCGTCACCGCGCGCGAACCGAGCCTCGTAGTCGTCGGCGTACCAGTAGCGCGACGAGTCCGGGGTGTGCACCTCGTCGATGAAACACAGCGTCCCGTCCGGGCGCCGGCCGATCTCGTATTTGGTGTCGACCAGGATGAGGCCGCGGCGCAGCGCCTCCTGCTGGCCGAACGCGAACACCCGCGCGCACATCTCGGCGGCCTGGTCGAAGTCGGCCGCGCCCAGCGCGCCCAGCTCGAGGATCTGAGCGCGCGACACGGACTCGTCGTGGAAGCCCTTCTCGGCCTTCGTCGACGGGGTCAGGATCGCCTTGGGCAGCCGCTGGTTCTTCTTCATGCCCTCCGGCAGCTCGTGGCCGCAGAACGTGCGGCCGCCCTTGGAGTAGTGCGTCCAGATCGACGTCGACGTGACGCCTGTCAGGAACGAGCGCATGACGAACTCGACCGGCAGAGTCTCGCACTCGCGCGCGACCGTGACGGTGGGATCGGGCACGTTGATGACGTGGTTGGGGACGATGTTGGCGGTCGCCTCGAACCAGAACGCCGCCATCTGGTTCAACACCTGCCCCTTGAACGGAATCGTTCCGAGCACGACGTCGAAGGCGCTGATGCGGTCCGTCGCGATCAGCGTCCGGCGGCCGTCGCGCACGTAACAATCGCGCACCTTGCCCTCGTACTTCTCGCCCAGCTCGGGGAAATTCGTCTCCCCCAGCGTCTTGTCGAGCTGCGCGCGGATCACGGTTTCGTCGATCGATTTGCTCATGACGCTTCCTCTGCAAGGGCCCTGTCGATGATCGCGCCGGCGTGGCGCAGGTGGTGTTCGAGGTTGAAGGCGCGGTCGATCTCCGCCGCGTCCAGGCGCGACGTGATGTCCTTGTCGGCCGCCAGCAGGTCTCGGAACGCCCCCTCGCCGGCGACGGCGCGCAGCGCGTTCCGCTGCACGAGCTCGTAGGCGGCCTGGCGCGCCATCCCCTTGCGGACCAGCGTCAGCATCACCGCCTCGCTGAAATAGAGGCCCTTGGCCTGCTCCAGGTTCTCGCGCATTCGCGGCGCGTTCACGACCAGTCCGTCGACCAGGCCGGCGGCGCGGCGGACCATGAAGTCGGCGAGGCCCGTCGCGTCCGGGCCGACCACGCGCTCGACCGACGAGTGCGAGATGTCGCGCTCGTGCCACAGGGCCACGTCCTCCAG
>Ga0111539_10009693_pt1 | contig 12156 bp, 11 predicted proteins | sample RhiMethybrSRZTD1_FD_79667 | JGI IMG/M metagenome (GOLD analysis project Ga0111539, IMG submission 79667) | Populus rhizosphere microbial communities from Tennessee, USA - Rhizosphere MetaG P. TD hybrid SRZTD1 (version 2) (version 2) | ecosystem: Host-associated > Plants > Roots > Rhizosphere >...
TACTTCGTGGTGGCGCACTTCCACTACGTGCTGTTCGGGACGATCGTGTTCGCGGTGTTCGGCGGCGTCTACTTCTGGTTCCCGAAGATGTTCGGCCGCATGCTCGACGAGAAGCTCGGCAAGATCCATTTCTGGCTGACCATGATCGGGTTCCACACGACGTTCCTGATCCAGCACTGGCTGGGCAACCGGGGGATGCCCCGCCGGTACGCCGACTACCTGCCCAGCGATGGCTTCACCACCTGGAACATGATCTCCTCGGTGGGCGCGTTCATCCTGGGTGCGTCGACGCTGCCGTTCATCTGGAACGTGTACAAGTCGTACAAGGCCGGCCGGGTGGTCGAGGTCGACGACCCGTGGGGCCACGGCATGTCGCTGGAGTGGGCCACGTCCAGCCCGCCGCCGCTGCGCAACTTCGACCGGATGCCCCGGATCCGCTCCGAGCGGCCCGCGTTCGACCTTCACTTCCCCGAGCACGCCCCGGGCCACTCGCTGGCAAGCCCGCCCCCCGGCGGTGCCCGCCCGTTGAGCTCCGAGTCAGACGGCGGCGCCTCCTACCAGGAAGACACCCCCAGCCGCACCTGACCCGGCTGCGATCCTTCCTCGGCGCCGCTTCCTCGCTGGACTCCTCCGCGATCTTGGAAACGTAGGCTCGAAAAGAGCCGTACGCCTCCAAGATCCACAGTGGTGGGCGGAGGCGTCCAAGATCGCAGGAGGCGGACGGAGGACCGCCGCCGCACCCGCAGATCTTGGAGCCCGATGGCCCCTCCAGGGGCCGCTGGACACCAAGATCCGCGCGCTCGTCCCGCCCGCTCGCCCGGCGGCCCGCCCCACGCGCTCGCCCCGCGCGGCCCGCCCCGCTCGCGCTGCGTGTCGATCTTGGACTCTTACTGGCGCTGGGGCACCGACAGGCGTCCAAGATCGCGGAACGCGGGCACGGACCGCTGCATGAACCGGTTCAGGGGAGCGGCCCAAAACATGCATTGGCCGTGCAGGATTCCCGCCCTTCAGAATCGGCTGGGAAAAGTCGAAAATTTTCGGCGGTGACGATCGGAAGGCTACGACGCGTCGAAGTCGCTGATCATTGGGTCGCTGGCGGTGCAAGCCACGCGAATCGTTCGTGATCATGCCGCTCTGGACCCTGAGCGTGACGAAAGGTGCGCTAGAGGGTGACGTTACGTGATTCCGGCGCTAGCGATCCGAGGTGGGGTCGGCTACGCTCTCATTCCCTACGGTCACCGACCATGATGGCCGTTTCCTCGGGAGCGAACGCAGTGAGTTTGTCGATCAGGACAGGCGCGCAGGGCGACCGCACCTTCGTCATCGCCCTACGCGGCGAGGTGGACTACACCTCCGCCAGTCAGTTCCGCGAAGAGGTTTCAGCGCTGCTGGCCGGCGGCGTGCTCCGGGTCCTCGTGGTCGACCTCAAAGAGGTCTCCTTCCTGGACTCCACCGGCGTCGGCACGCTGGTGGTAGCGAGCCGGATCTGTGCCGACTTCGGCGTCACGATGCTGTTGCGCGACGTCAATCCGTTCATCGCACGGCTCTTCGCCGTGCTGGGCGTCTCCGCCATCCTCGGCGTGCCCGAGCCGGCCGGCCTGGTGACGCCGCGCCGCGGCACGCCGGTGCAGCGCTCCAACGCGGCGGTCCAGCCCGCCATCTGAATTACGACCGCACGATCGGGGTGCCCGAAAGGCGCACGCCCGCCGCCTCCAACGAAGCCAGGGCCGTGTCCACTGTGGACCGGGCCACCCCGGCCGTGTGGTCGAGCAGCACAGTGGTGGTGAAGCCCTCGCGCGCGGCGTCCAGCGCGGTCGCCCGCACACAGTGATCAGTGGCGATGCCCACCACGTCGACGGATGTCACCCCGCGCGAGCGCAGCCACGACGCGAGGCCCACGCCGCCGGAGTCGCCTTCGAAACCCGAGTACGCGGCCGCGTGCTCGCCCTTGGTGAACACCGCCTCGACGCGGTCGACCGCCAGGTCCGGATGGAAGTCCGACCCGGCGGTCCCGACGACGCAGTGCACCGGCCACGAGTCGACGTAGTCGGGCGGGTCACCGAAGTGCGCACCAGGGTCGATGTGGTAGTCCTTCGTCGCCACCACGTGGTCCCACGGCCCGCCGTCGGCGAGCAACCCGGAGATGGAAGAAGCCACCGACGCCCCGCCGGCCACCGCCAGCGACCCGCCCTCGCAGAAGTCGTTCTGCACGTCCACCACGATCAGCGCGTGCGTCATGATCCAGTACCCCCAGCAGCTTGCACGACGACCGGGATCGCTGGATCACCGGCCGACAGCTTCAGACCCTCCCACGGGATCGAGATCAGATTCTGCCGCAGGAGCGAGCGCGCGTCTTCCAGCGAGGGCACGTCGTCGACGACGGTGCCGCCGCGCACGAACGGCCGCTGCAGCGCCCTGTCGTGCGGCATCGCCGTTGGCGTGCACCGCGCCGCCACGATCTCCTCGACGGCCGTGCCGGTGGGCTTGTGCCGACGCACCGCGGTCTTGCGCCCGCCGACTGTCGCCTTGTTCTCCGACCGCTTCACCACCGGCTTCCCGGCGACCTCCACCAGCTTGTACACCAGGCCCGCCGCGGGCGCACCGGAACCGGTCACCACCGCCGTGCCGGCCCCGTAGCCGTCGACGGGTTCGGCGGCGAGCGCCGCGATCGCGTACTCGTCGAGGTCACCCGACACGATGATCTTCGTGTCGATGGCGCCGAGCGAGTCGAGCAGTTCGCGGGACTGCCCGGCCAGGACGGACAGGTCGCCCGAGTCGATCCGGATCGCGCCCAGCTTCGGCCCGGCCACCTCGACGGCCCGCCGGATCCCGACGGTGATGTCGTACGTGTCCACCAGCAGCGTCGTCCCGGGCCCGTTGACGGCGACCTGGGCGGCGAAGGCCGCCGGCTCGTCTTCGTGCAGCAGCGTGAACGCGTGCGCGGCAGTCCCCGTCGTCGGGATGTCGTAGCGCGCACCGGCCGCCAGGTTCGACGTCGCGGTGAACCCGGCCAGGTACGCGGCCCGCGCCGCCGCGACCGCCGCCTCCTCGTGCGTGCGTCGCGACCCCATCTCGATGAGCGAGCGGCCGCGCGCCGCCGTGACCATCCGGGTCGCCGCGGCGGCCACCGCCGCGTCGTGGTTCAGCACCGACAGGATGAGCGTTTCGAGGACGACGCACTCGGCGAACGTCCCCGACACGGTAAGGATCGGCGAACCGGGAAAGAACAGTTCACCCTCGGCGTAGCCGTCGATGTCGCCGCCGAACCGGTACGCGGCCAGCCACTCGATCGTCGTCTCGTCGACGAACCCGCGCTCGCGCAGGAAGGCGACCTCCGCGTCGCCGAACCGGAACTCCGCGAGGGCGTCGAGAATGCGACGGGTGCCGGCGACCACGCCGTACCGGCGCCCGGTCGGCAGCCGCCGGCTGAAGACCTCGAACACGCACGGCCGGTCGGCCGAGCCGTCCCGTAGCGCGGCGTTGAGCATCGTCAATTCGTACTGGTCGGTCAGCAGCGCCGTCGACATTCGGGAGATCACGCCTTCGAGACTACGGGCCGGCGTGTCGCTGGTCGCCGGCGAGCCCGGGCAGCGCCCGCAGGGCGGACGTCAGCTCGGTCCGTCCGCTGACGCCGAGCTTGGCGTAGACGCGCATGAGGTGGTTGTCGACGGTCCGGGAGGAGAGGAACAGCCGCTCGGCGATCTCCTTGCTGGCCACCCCGGACGCGGCGAACCCGGCGATCTGCCGCTCCCGCTTCGTCAGCGACGGCTGCTTGACCCGCAGGGCGGGCGTGCGCGCGTCGGGGCAGCGGGCCAGCAGCTTGGCCAGCTCCTCGGCGGCGGTCGTAGCGGCCGACGAGCGCACCTCGCGCAGCAGGCCGACGGCGGCGGCCGCCGCCTCGGCCGCGTACAGGTTCATGCCGAGATCCTGGAACTCCATGACGGTGGTCAGCAGCGCGGCGCCGTCGCGACGGGTCCTCGACTCGGCGTACCAGGTGATCGTTTCCGCGAGCGGGTTGTCGGAGTACGCGGCCAACCACCGAACCCTGCGGGCGACGCCGGCGGTCGCGCCGAGCCGGATCAGGTCGAGCTGGGCGAGCAGTTCGTGCCCGTGGAACTCGTCGGCCCGGGTGCGCTCGGCCAGCCGGCCGAGGATCGCCTCCGCCTCGGCGAGCTCGCCGGCGGCGACGGCCGTCCACGCCCGGGCCTGCTCGAACCAGGGATACAGGACGGCCATCGTGGGCGCCTGCGTCGCGTCGGCGTCGGCCAGCGCGGCGCGGGCCAGCTGGGCGTCGCCGGTAAGCGCGGCCACGTGCGCCCGCTCGGCGTGCGCGAGGCCGACGTAGATGTGCCCGCTCGACATGATCGCGCAGGCCTGGGCGGCGAGCTGGCCGGCCGCCGCCAGGTCGCCGCGCAGCCGGGCCGCCTGCGCGGCGAGCACCGTGTGGTAGCCCGAGCGCACCGGGAAGTCGATCGAGCCGGTGCCGTTCCCGGCAGCGACGAGCGCGTCGATGCCGGCCAGGTCGGCCGAAATGATCATCGCTGTGCCGCGGGCCAGGTCTGCGGCGAGCCGCAGGTACGGGGTCTCGGTGCGCCAGCGCACCGGTTCGGGGTCCAGCGTCGTCAGCGTCGCGGCCGCGCGGTCCGGCGCGCCCCCCGCCGCGAGCAGGTGGGCGAGCGTGGTGCGGGCGATCGCCCCCGGGCCGTGCCCGACGGCGCCCGCTTCGCGGGCCGGGGCCCGCGCGGCGCCCGCTTCGCGGGCCGGGGCCCGCGCGGCGCCCGCTTCGCGCGCGGGGGCCGGCGCGGCGGCGGTTGCGCGGGCCGGGGCGACGCCGGATGCGCTGGTCCGAGCGGCGCCGGTTGCACGGGTGCGACCGTCGAGCACCGCGGCGGCGAGCCGCCGGGCCGCGCCGGGTTCGCCGTGGTGCAGGCGCATCAGCGACTCGACGGCCCAGACCCAGTCCCGTTCCCGGGGACCGGCGAACCCGTCGGCCGCGGCGGCGAGCGTGTCCGGCGCCGATTCGTCGCCGCGGCCCCAGTAGTCGAGAACCGCCCGCAGGCACAGGGATCGCGCCCGGTACCGGTCACCCTCGCCGGGTGGGGCGGCCGCGCCGTCCAGGATGCTGCGCGCCTCCTCCGGCCGTCCGGTGAGGAACAACACCGTCGCGAGCCCCTCGGCGACCTCGTACCCGCCGCCGGCGCCGAGCGCGGCCCGGCCGAGCCGGATTGCCAGCGGCATGTCGTGCCGGGCGAACGCCTGCCGGCTGGCCCGCAGCAACTGGCGCGGGTCGCGGGCGGTGTCGCTGTCCATCCGCCATACGGCGACGCGCAGCAGGTCGTCGTGCCGCCGGGCGCCGGCCGCCTCGATCAGCTGGGCGAGGTCGGCCTGCAGCCGCCGCACCCGGGTGAGCGGGCAGCGCTTGCGGACCACTTCCCCGTACAGCGGGTGGGCCAGCCGTACGGTGGTGCGCCTGTCGTCGCGGGCGACCTCGATCAGCCCGCGCTCCTCGGCCAGCTCGACGGCGGCGCCGTCGGTGGCCTTCACCAGCATGGGCAGGCCGAGCGGCGCGCCGAACGCGACGAGCTCGAGCACGTCGCGGACCTCGCGGGTGAGGTGGCCGATCCGATCGTCGACGGCGTCGGCCAGCGTCGACGTGAGCTCGAACCGGCCGGTCCAGCGCCAGACGCCGTACGCCTCGACGAGGTTGCCGCCGGCCTGCGCGGCCCGCACCAGCTCCCGCAGGAGCAGCGCGTTGCCGGTCGCGAGGTGCCACAACCGGTCGACCGAACCGGACTCGACGGGGCCGCCGAGCACCTCGTGGAGCAGGTCGGCGGTATCGTCGCGGGTCAGCGGGCCCAGGTCGACGCGGTCCACCAGGTCGTCGATCCACAGCGCCCGCACGGGGTCGGGCGCCGCGGCCCCGCTGCGCAGAGTGCCGACGACGGTGGCCTGGCGGAACCGCGCGAGATGGTGGACGACGGCCGCCGACAGCGGGTCGAGCAGGTGCGCGTCGTCGACGACGAGCACCACCGGCCGGCCGGCTCCGGCCCGCGCGACGGCGTCGATGGCCCACCGCACGAGCGCGGCCGGAAAGCCGGGAGCGGGTGCGGAGGGCGCGGCCGCCGGTCCGGCCGGCGCCGGCTGATCACCGGGCAGCGCCGGCATCAGGCTGGCCATCGCAAGGTCGGCCGTGGCGGCCCGTCCGGTGATTGTTATCAATGCGTGACGGGTGGGATCGAGTGCTTCGGTTGCCGCGCGAAGCAATCGACTCTTGCCAATTCCTGGTGCTCCACCAATGATCAGCCCGCGTCCGGTGGCCCCGGTGACCGCGTCGGCGAGCCGGCGCAGCTCGAGTGCGCGTCCGACGAAGGTCCAGGGGGCCACGGGCGGAGCATATAGACATTCCCGTCACTCTGCGCGCCCGCATGTGTACCGATCCGGACTGCGGCATGGTATTACTTACGGGCCGAGATGCCGTGCGAAATGACCATGAAAATCAACGATCATCTCGTCAGATATCAATGCTTTCTCTCGGGAGGCACCGTTCATGAGCGCGATTGCGCTGTCGGGAAATGGTGTGCCAGCTCCCCGCACCGGCGACGACCCGGACCGCGACGGTGACGCGGTGGGTACCGGGCTGCCGGCCGGGGCGCCGGCCGGTGCCGGCGGCACCGCCGCGCCGCCGCCGGTGCGGCCGACGATCGTCCTGGCCGGCACCGGCCAGCGCGACCTCGCCGAGCGGCTGCTGGGCGTCCCGCTGCCCGCCCCGGCGCCGGGCGCCTACCTGGCGCTGCGGCACGGTCGGCCCGGCACGCGCGCGTTCATCCCCGGCCACCGCGCCCCCCGCGATGGAGACGCCGGGCCGCTCACCCGGCCGCCGCGCCGCATCGGTGTGTCGGCACCGGCGGAACTGCTCGAGTACGCGCACCTGGTGATCGCGCCGGACACGCCACCGGCGCCTGCGGCGACGGCGGTCCTCGCCGACGCCGTTCGCTGCGCCGACGGCCTCGTGTACCTGCTGGACGTCGGGGAGACGCTGGCGCCCGTCCACCGCGCGGAACTCGCGGCGCTGGCCGCGGCGGCCGAGCGGCTGTGGCTCGTCGACATCGGGCGCGGCGCCGAAACCGAGCGGTCGGCGCTCGTCCGCGCGCTTCCGGCGCTGCGTGCTGCCGGCTGGCTCCACGTCGACGACATCGCCGCCATCGCCGCCGAACTCCGGTCGGGGCAATGGCTCGCGGCTCACGGCGTCGCGGGTCCGGACGGCGCCGCACGCGCCGACGGGGCGCGAGCCTCCGACGGCGCGCGAGCTTCCGACGGCGCGCGACCGGTCGACGGCGCGCGAGCTTCCGACGGCGCGCGACCGGTCGACGGCGCGCGAGCTTCCGACGGCGCGCGACCGGTCGACGGTGCCGTGTCCGCCGGCGGCATCGGTAACAAGATCACCCACGACGACGCGGCCTGGCGCGACGTGCTCGCATCACGGCTACGCCGCTCCCGGGCGCGGGTCGAGCAGCAGTTCGCCGCCGACGTCGACGCCATGCTCGCGCGGTGCGCGCCCGACCCGGCCCTGCTGCCGGCGGTGCTCGACACCGAACTGCACGCGCTCTCGTTGCGGCTCACCGCCGAGCTCGACGCGGCCGCCCGCGACCTGGTCGGTGCCGTGTTCGGCGCGGTGGTGGAGGGACGGCTGGGCGAGGCGGAGCTGGTGCGCGTCACCACGGCCGTGTGGCGGCAGCTCGATGCCGACGACCGCACGCTGCTGATCACCGCGACCGCCGGGGTGGCCGCCGTGTCCGGTGCGGCCGACTCCCTCTCGGCGACCGGCCTGACGGCGCCGACGCTGCTGCCGCCGATCTGCCTCGCGGTGTCCGGCAACTGCCACCTGATGTGGCACTACCGGGGCGTCCCGGACCGGGCGGAGGCGCGACGCTGGTTGAACCAGGCGGCGGCCGCGGTGCGGGAGTCGGTGGCCGCGGTGGTGGAGGCGAGGTTCGCCGCGCTCGCGGAGGCCGTCGAGGCGCTGGCCGCCGATGCGGTGGACCACGGCGTGCTGCTGGCCTGACCCTGGCCCCGTACGGAGTGCGGGCGGGCGGCGCCCGCCCACACCCGGTACGGAGTGCGGGCGGGCGGCGCCCGCCCACTGGCGCCGATAGAGCCGGATCCGAGCGTCATGGCACGATGGTTCGTATGGCCGCGCCGCTGACCAGTCCGGTCGAGACGCCCGACATCGACGAGGTGCCGGCGACCGACCGGCCCTGGCTGACCATCGTGCACAACGACCCGGTCAACCTCATGAACTACGTGACCTGGGTGTTCCAGAAGCTGTTCGGCTACAGCCGGGAGAAGGCCGAAAAGCTCATGCTCGACGTGCATCACAAGGGCCGCGCGATCGTGTCCAGCGGCGCCCGCGAGCGCATGGAGCACGACGCCTCCCGGCTGCACGCCTACGGGCTGTGGGCCACGGTGGACCAGTCTTGACGATGTTCACCCGCAAGGGATCGGGGTGCGTCGCCCGGCTCGACGCCGTCGAGGCCGAGGTGCTGCGCGACGTGCTCAACGAGGTCATGGAGCTGGTCGCCGAGGACCTGGACCGGGCCGATCCGGTGGTGGCCCGGCTGTTCCCCGACTTCTACCCGCGCGACCTGGAGACGTCCGGCGAGCTGCACCGCTACACCGACGACGACCTGAAGGCGGCCAAGCTGGAACAGGCCGGCGCCGTCCTGGGCGCGCTCCCACGCGGTGGCGGCGTGGTCCGTCTCGACGAGGAGGAGGCCGAGACGTGGCTGCGCGCGCTCACCGACGCCCGGCTCGCGCTGGGCATGCGCCTCGATGTGCGCGACGACACAAACCTCGAAGCGGAGATCGACGACGCGGTCCTCGCCGACCCCACATCGCCGCGTGTGCAGCAGCTTTCCGTGTACGCGTTCCTGACGCTGCTGCAGGCCTCGCTCGTCGAGGCGCTCGCCGGTTACTGAGCCCTGCAGGGTACTGTGTATGCCGTGCTGACCATCGACGCCGAGATCCTCGAGGCGATCGTTGCGCATGCCCGCCGGGACCATCCGGACGAGGCGTGCGGGGTGGTGGCCGGCAAGATCGGTAGCGACCGGCCGGAGCGCCTGGTCGAGATGGACAACGCCGAGCGCTCCAGCACGTTCTACCGCTTCGACTCGATGGAGCAGTTGCGGGTCTGGCGCGAGATGGACGACCGCGACGAGGAGCCGGTGGTGATCTACCACTCGCACACGGCCACCGAGGCCTACCCGTCGCGCACCGACGTCTCGTACGCCGGCGAGCCGGGCGCCCACTACCTGCTCGTCTCCACCCGCGATCCGGAGGTGACCGAGGTGCGGTCGTTCTCGATCGTCGAGGGCGCGGTCACCGAGGAGCCGGTGCACGTCGTGAACGCCGCGGTGGATCCCCACGCCGTCCAGAAGTACCTGTTCGGGCAGAGCCCGGCGACCGTCGACTACGAGTGTCCGGCCGGAGCCTGAGTTCTCGTCGTCTTCAGTCGTCACTTTTCTGAAAGGCTTTGTCAAGAATGTCCATCGACGTCCGCATTCCGACCATTCTCCGTTCCTACACCGGCGGCGCCAAGGCCGTGCAGGGCACCGGCGACACGCTCGCCGACCTGCTCGCCGACCTGGACGCGCAGTACCCGGGCATCAAGGGCCGCCTCATCACCGAGGAGGGCGCCCTGCACCGGTTCGTCAACGTCTACGTCAACGACGAGGACGTCCGGTTCCACGGTGGCCTGGACGCCAAGCTGAACAGCGGCGACTCCGTGACGATCCTGCCGGCCGTCGCCGGCGGGGCGTTCGCGTTCGCCGCGGCGCACGCGCTGCGGGGGTAGTGCTCGTGTCGCGGTACGACTCGCTCCTCGACGCATGCGGCAACACGCCGCTGGTGGGGTTGCCGCGCCTGTCGCCGTCGCCCGACGTGCGGCTGTGGGCCAAGCTCGAAGACCGCAACCCGACGGGCAGTGTGAAGGACCGCGTCGCCCTGTGGATGGTGCGGGCCGCCGAGGAGGCGGGGCGCCTGCGTCCCGGTGACACCATCCTCGAACCCACCAGCGGCAACACCGGCATCGCCCTGGCGATGGTGGCGAAGCTGCGCGGGTACCGGCTGGTCTGCGTCATGCCGGAGAACGTGTCCAGCGAGCGGGTCACGCTGCTGCGCATGTACGGCGCCGAGATCATCTTCTCGCCGGCCGAGGGCGGCTCCAACCGCGCGGTCGCCGTGGCGAAGGACATCGCGGCGGAGCACCCGGACTGGGTGCTCATGTACCAGTACGGCAACGAGGCCAACGCCCGCGCCCACTACGAGAGCACCGGCCCGGAGATCCTGCGCGACCTGCCGACGGTCACGCACTTCGTGGCCGGGCTCGGTACCACCGGCACGCTGATGGGCGTCGGGCGGTACCTGCGCGAGAAGGTCGAGGGCGTGCAGATCATCGCCGCCGAGCCGCGGTACGGGGAACTCGTGTACGGGCTGCGCAACCTCGACGAGGGCTACGTCCCCGAGCTGTACGACGGGTCGGTGCTGACCCGCCGGTTCTCGGTGGGCACCCGCGACGCGGTGCTGCGCACCCGGCAACTGGTCGAGGTGGAGGGCATGTTCGTCGGCTTCTCCACCGGCGCGGTGCTGCACGCGGCCCTCGCGATGGCGCACGAGGCGGTGAAGGCCGGCAGGCGGGCCGACGTCGCGTTCGTGGTGGCCGACGCCGGCTGGAAGTACCTGTCGACGGGCGCCTACGGCGGCACCCTGGCAGACGCGGAGACCGCCCTGGAAGGCCAACTCTGGGCCTGATTTCCCGCGATCTTGGAAGTTGGGGCGCGTTGTCGAGCCCCGAACTTCCAAGATCGCGGGTGTTTTAGCGCAACCAGGTGAGCGCTAGTGCGAGGATCAGCGCCCCGGTTCCCACGGTGAGGCCGATCCAGGGGGCGCGGCGGCGGTGGATGCTCGCGAACGCCCCCGCCGTGGCGCCGACGCCGATCATCCCGATCAGGATCATCACCGGCCGGTACCAGTCGCTCTCCGGCCGGAACAGGTCGAGCAGCACGGGTATCGCCACGACGATCCCGACCAGCCCCAGCGCGCCCGCCCAGGCCGAGACGAGGATCAGGCGACGTTGCTCCGGCGCCGGGTCGGTGGCCAGCGGGATCCGGAAGCGCACGCTGACGGCGTGCTTGGTGCGGTCGTGGAACTCGCTGCCCCGGTACTGCTGGACGAGCAGCCCCGGGCGGCTCTGCGTGAAGGCCCGGCTGGCCGCCTGCAGGCGGGCCTGCACGCGCTCGTCGGCCAGTTGTTGCAGCATCGCGTGCACCCGCGCCTGCGCGCCGGCGGCGCCCCGCAGCCGCGCGCCGGCGCGCTTCTGCCCGGGCGTGCGCGTCGTGCGCGCGGCGTCCGTCGTGCGCGCGGCGTCCGTGCGCGCGACGCGCACCGGTGTCCGCGTCGGTGTCGAGGTGCGGTCCCTCGTCGCGCGCCCGCGATTGTCCGTCGGCATGCGGCCTCCCTTGCGTTCACCGAGAGCAACGGACGACGCGACCACGCGTCACTGATACATCCGGGACCGTGTCGATTTGGCGACTTAGCAGCGAGGACCCTCCCTGCGTGTGGGTACTTCCGGCGTAGGCTGCGCTGCGTGATGGACGCGCCCATCGGGATCTTCGACTCGGGAGTCGGCGGGCTCACCGTGGCGCGGGCCATCCTCGACCAGTTGCCCGACGAGCAGGTGATCTACGTCGGCGACACCGCGCACGTCCCGTACGGTCCGAAACCGATCGCCGACGTGCGCCGCTACGCGCTCGACTGCCTCGACCACCTAGCCGCCGAGGGCGTCAAGCTCCTCGTCATCGCCTGCAACAGCGCCGCCGCCGCCTGCCTGCACGACGCCCGCGAGCGCTACCCCGTGCCGGTCGTGGAGGTGATCAGGCCCGCCGTCCGGCGGGCCGTCGCGGCCACCCGCAACGGGCACATCGGCGTCATCGGCACCCGCGCCACGATCACCAGCCGGGCGTACGAGGACGCCTTCGCGGCCGCGCCACACGTCACGGTCACCAGCGCGGCCTGCCCGCAGTTCGTCGAATTCGTGGAGCGCGGCATCACGTCCGGCCGCGCCCTGCTCGGCCTCGCCCAGTCGTACCTGGAGCCGCTGCA
>Ga0111539_10009695_pt1 | contig 12154 bp, 10 predicted proteins | sample RhiMethybrSRZTD1_FD_79667 | JGI IMG/M metagenome (GOLD analysis project Ga0111539, IMG submission 79667) | Populus rhizosphere microbial communities from Tennessee, USA - Rhizosphere MetaG P. TD hybrid SRZTD1 (version 2) (version 2) | ecosystem: Host-associated > Plants > Roots > Rhizosphere >...
CGCACGCGGCGTCGCTGCGTCAGGCTTTCGCCCATTGCGCAAGATTCCCCACTGCTGCCTCCCGTAGGAGTCTGGGCCGTGTCTCAGTCCCAGTGTGGCTGATCGTCCTCTCAGACCAGCTACCGATCGTCGCCTTGGTGAGCCGTTACCCCACCAACAAGCTAATCGGCCGCGGGCTCATCCTCGGCCGGAGGCCGAAGCTACCTTTTCTCGCCGCCCCGAGGGGCAGAGAGGCCATCCGGCATTAATCCGGGTTTCCCCGGGCTATTCCGGTGCCGAGGGCAGATTACCCACGTGTTACTCACCCGTTCGCCGCTTTCCCCAGCCCCGAAGGACTGGTTCTCGCTCGACTTGCATGTGTTAAGCGCGCCGCCAGCGTTCGTCCTGAGCCAGGATCAAACTCTCCGTGAAGGTGTGTGCATTCGCCCCGAAGGGCGGTTGCTGACTTTCAGGATGAGCTTGAGCTCAAAGTCCCCTCTATGAGAGGAGACGGGTTCATTAGACCCCGACCACGCCGAAGCGCTGCCGAGGGTCTCGACGTATCACGCTGTTGAGTTTTCAAAGACCGCGCCCCCTGAGGGCTACCCACGAAAAAGGCCTCCCGCACGGAGGCCCTCCAGAAGTCGATACCACCGTATCAGCTTCGCTCGAAGGGCTTCTCCAGTTGTCTCGCGGGTGGACTCTTACGTGCGCAGCCGTTTTCGGCAGCCGACGCATGATAGCAACGATCGCTCGAGCGTCAAGAAGCCCGAAGCCTGATGAATTGCCGCTTCCCCGCCTGCAGAAGGGCGCCCTCCAGGGAGGCCCGCGGCACGTCCAGATCGGTCACGGGCTCCCCGTTCAGGCGCACGCCGCCCTGCGAGATCCGGCGCCTGGCCTCGCTCGTCGACGGCGTCAGGCCGAGCTCGGAGAGGAGCGCAGGCAGATGGACCGGGTCGCCGGGCGGTAGCTCGGCCTCCGGAACCTCCTCCGGGGCCTGACCCTCGCGCACCACGCGCGTGAAATGGGCCTCGGCGTCGCGCGCCGCCCCCTCCCCGTGCGAGCGTCCGACGATGAAGCGCGCGAGCGCGAGCTTCGCCTCCATGGGGTCGAGCGCGGCGGGATCGGCGTCCGACTCCATCACGAGCCGGTAGTACTCCGGCAGCGCCTCGTCGGAGATCCGCATCGTCTTTCCGAACTGCTCCTCGGGAGGCTCGGCAAGGCCGATGTAGTTCCCGAGCGAGGCGCTCATCTTCCGGCCGTCCGTGCCCATGAGGAGCGGAGTCGTGAGCGCGACCTGCGGCTCGAGCCCGTAGGCCTGCATGACGTCGCGGCCGGCGAGCAGGTTGTAGAGCTGGTCGGTGCCGCCGAGCTCGACGTCCGCCTGGATGGCCACCGAGTCGTAGGCCTGCATGAAGGGATAGAGCAGCTCGGAGACCGAGATGGGGGTCTGCGCTCGGAAGCGCTGCTCGAAGTCGTCGCGCTCGAGGAGGCGCGCGACCGTGATCGTGCGCGTGAGGCGGACGACCTCGGCGAAGTCGAGCTTGGCCAGCCACTCGCCGTTGAAGCGCACCTCGGTCTTGTCCGGGTCGATGATCTGCGCGGCCTGTTCGAAGTAGCGCTTGGCGTTCGTGTCGATCTCCTCGTCGGAGAGGACCGGGCGCTCCGCCGAGCGCCCCGAGGGATCGCCGATCCGGCCGGTGTAGTCGCCGACGATCAGCACCCCCGTGTGGCCGGCGCTCTGGAACGCGGCCATGCGCTGCAGGGGAATGGCGTGGCCGACGTGGACATCTGGCGCCGTCGGGTCGATTCCGAGCTTCACGCGGAGCGGGCGGTCGAGCGCGAGCTTGCGCTCGAGCTCCCCCTCTGGGAGGACGTCGACTGCGTTGCGCGTCAGCTCTGCGATTCCGCCGGGCATGGCTGCCCGATCATAGAGTCGGCCCTCGAAGGAGTACGGCGCGTAGCCGAGCGCGCCGAGCACGCACCAGACGCCGAAAGAGACCGCGGCTTGCGCTGGGAATGAAGGCGAAACACCCCTTGGTGCGAACGCAGCAGAAGCCACGCCGCCAGCGCGACGATGACGACGCCGACCGCGGTCTCCGCTCCCGCCTGCACCCGTGCGGCTGATCGTTCAGCGCGTCCGGGGCCTAACCGCCGGGCTAGAATCCTCCACTTCGTGCCGTTCCGACGAAGCTCTCGCCCTCCTAAGCGTCGCAGGATCCGCAAGCTCCGATTTCTTGCGCTTCTCAGCGTCCTCGGCTTCGTCTCGCTCGTCTCGTTCGCCTACGGCCTGGTGAGCGCGATCGCGAGCGACGTCGCCGCGCTGGAGCCGTCCACCAAGAAGCAGCCCCAGCAGCTCGGCTACATCTACGCCTCCGACGGGAAGACCGTTCTCGCGACCCTGCGCGGCGACGAGAGCCGGATCGTCGTGGCGAGCGACGCCATCTCGCCGATCATGAAGCAGGCGATCGTGGCAGTGGAAGACCGGCGCTTCTGGGAGCATCAGGGCGTCGACTATCGCGGCATTCTCCGCGCCGTCTGGGCCGACATCCGCAACAAGGCGGTCGTCGAGGGCGGCTCGACGATCACCCAGCAGTTCGTCAAGAACACGTATACGGAGAAAGAGCGCACGATCAGCCGCAAGCTGAAGGAGGCCGCGCTCGCATGGCAGCTCGAGCGCAAGTGGTCGAAAGACCGCATCCTCACGGCCTACCTCAGCACCATCTACTTCGGGAACGGCGCGTACGGGATCGAGATGGCTGCCCGCGTGTACTTCCACGAGCACGCCAGCGACCTGACGCTGCCGCAGGCGGCTCTGCTCGCCGGGCTGCCCGCGAGCCCCGGGGTGTTCGACCCGGCGAAGAACCAGAAGGCGGCCGAGCAACGTCGGCGCACGGTGCTCCAGATGATGCACGACCAGGGGCTCATCACCCTCAAAGAGCAACTGAACGCCGACGAGCAGCCCCTGCCGAGGCCGAGGGACATCCACCTCCCCGTCACGACCGGCCGGCAAGGCTACTTCGCCGAGTACGTGAAGCAACAGCTCCTCCCCTACTACGGCTCGGGGAAGGTCTTCGGGGGCGGGCTCAAGATCTACTCGACCATCGACCTCAACATGCAGCACCTGGCGGCCCAGGCGATCGACGAGTGGCTGCCGAACAAGGACGACCCCGCCGCGGCGCTCGTCGCCATCGACCCACGCGACGGCCGCGTGCTCGCGATGGTCGGCGGGCGTAATTACAAGAAGAGCCAGTTCAACCTGGCCGTCCAGGGCGAGCGCCAGCCCGGCTCGTCGTTCAAGCCGTTCGTGCTCGCGACGGCGCTCGACGAAGGCATCTCGCCGCAGACGCAGTTCACCTCCCAGCCGACGGTCATCAACCTCGGCGACAAGCTCTGGTCGGTGCACAACTACGAGAACTCCTACCTCGGGACGATCGATCTCACCGACGCGACGACGTATTCCGACAACTCCGTTTACGCCCAGCTGACCGCACAGGTCGGGCCGGCGAACGTGGCCACGATGGCGAGGCGGCTCGGTATCCAGAGCCCACTGAACGACTACTTCGCCATCGGGCTCGGCGCCGAGGCGGTCAACCCGCTCGAGATGGCGCGCGCGTTCGCGACCTTCGCTCACAACGGCGTCCGCGTCGACGGGTCGATCCTCGGCAATGCGCCGCGGGCGGTCACGAAGGTCGTGGACGGAAGCCGCGTGGAGAAGAACGAGCCCGTCGACAAACAGGTGCTCGAGCCCAGCGACGCGGCGACGCTCACTTCCATTCTCCAGACCGTCGTCACGTCGGGAACGGGCAAGCGCGCCGCACTCTCGGACCGCGTCGTCGCCGGCAAGACCGGGACGACGGAGAACTACGGCGACGCGTGGTTCGTGGGCTACACGCCGCAGCTCGCGGTTGCCGTCTGGGTCGGCTATCCGAACAAGCTGATCCCGATGCTGACCCAGTTCGAGGGCGGGCCGGTCGCGGGCGGCACCTACCCCGCGCTCATCTGGAAGAGCTTCGTGGAGAAGGCGCTCAAATACGAGGACGAGCCGCCGGAGACATTCCCCTCGCCGGTGTACCAATCGACGGAGGCCCGTGACGTCGTCTACCGGAACAATCAATGGCTGCTCGACAACGGGAACTGCCGGGACGTGCACCTGGTCACCTACGTCGTCGGTTCAGCGCCCACGAAGGAGGCGCCCTGCAAGCCGAACGAGGTGGACGTGCCGCCGGTCGTGGGCGCGAAGCTCGAGGAGGCGAAGATCCGGCTGGAGGGCATGCCTTTGACCGTCGAGGTCGTCTCGCGGCCGGCCGAGGGCGGCGAGCGGCTCGGGCGCGTGGTCGCGCAGTACCCCTCCAAGGGGACCCTCTCCTCCTTCGACACCGTGCGGGTGGTCGTTCCCCTCGCCCAGAACGGCAAGATTCCGGACGTGACCGGCCTCACCCTCGCGGAGGCGCGCAAGAAGCTCGCCCGCCACCACCTCGCCGGACTCGTCAGGGCCTATGCGCAGGGCAGGAGCGGCCGCGTCCTGCAGCAGTTCCCGAAGGCCGGGCTGGCGTCGGTCCGGAACATGACGATCAAGCTGGTCGTCGGGAACTGAGCGGATGTCCGCAGGATCGCGCCGTCCCGGCGCGGGCCGGCGACTCACGCCCTCGTTCTGCCTCGGCCCCGAAAAAGGCCGCGCGAGAGATAGCGGGAGCCGGCGAGGCCGTACCGCCAGGGGAGGTCGGCCGCGCGCGTGATCCCGATCCTCGGGCCGGTGACGATCTGCGGCTCGGCGTCCCGGGAATGAAGCTGGAACGGCGGGCGGTCGAGCGGGAGACCGTCGTGCGCGCGCGTGACCCCGAGCGCCTGACAGAGCCGTCCCGGACCGGAGCAGAGAAGGCGGGGCTCGTCCACTCCGCGACGGGCGCGCATCTCCGCGAGGCCGTGAGCCGGCTCGAGCGCGCGGAGGAGGACCGCCGCGGCGACCCCGTCCTCCTCGCAGACGAGGTTGAGGCACCAGTGCACCCCGTACGAGCGGTAGACGTACGCCCGGCCGGGCGGGCCGAACATCGAGCGGTTGCGCTCTGTCTCGCCGCGAAAGCCGTGACTCGCCGGGTCCTCGTGGTCGTAGGCTTCGACCTCGACGATCGGGCCGCCGACCCCGTCGACGAGCAGCGTACAGCCGATCAGATCCGGGGCGACCTCGTGCACGCTCCGCGCGAAGAACTCGCGGCCTAGCCGCCCTGGGCGGCGGCGGCTTCCGCCGGGCAGGCCCCGGCTTCGCCCGCCGCCCGACGAGGCTCGCGGCGCGAGACCCGCCCCAGACCGCCTAGGGCGAGACATGGCGGCTAGAACAGCTGGTCGTCGTCGCTCGGCCTGGCCGTCGACTCGAGGAGCTTGCGCGCCCGTCGGTCGAGGTCGGCGAGGTCGACGCGGCCCCTGCCCGCGTCCTCGACGATTCGCTCGGCGAGCTTCACGGCGTCGTCGAGAATCTGGACGCGGCCCGCGTCGCGCATGCCCATCTCGCCGAGGATCGAGCGCTCCGTGCGCGACGCGACGATCGGCTCGGCGATCCCCTCGACCCACACCCGTGTGCGCCGTCCCTCGCCCCGCTCTTTGCCCCGCAGCGGCTCGAGCGCGTAGATCTTGTCAGCGCGCGCGAACTTCCCGAAGCCGAGAAAGACCATCTTCGGAGCCACATCAGCCACGCGCGGATTATCGCAGTCGCCACGTGGGCCTTGTGTTTCACATGCACAAAGTCGCTCCACCGCGAAAGAGCCGGTTCCCCCGCCCACTCAGCGCTCTTTTCAGCCGTGTCTTTCCTTGTGCCCGTGCAACACAAGGCGAGGAATGCGAGCTCTACGAAAGCGCGCCGCGTAATGCTTCGACGACGCGCGCCTGGTCGGGCTCGGCGAGCCGGGTGTGGAACGGCAGCGCGAGCGACCGGCGGCTCGCGTCCTCCGAGACCGGGTACATGCCTTCCTTCGTCCCGAACCGCTCGCGCCAGTACGGCTGCAGGTGGATCGAGGGGAGGTACGGCTTCGATGCGATTCCCTGCTCGGCGAGCTTCGCCATGACGCCGTTCCGGTCGATTCCCACGGCGAGCTGGACGACGTAGACGAACCACGAGCGCGTGTGGCCGGCGTCGTCGGCGAGCGGAAGCTCGACGCCCTCCACTCCGCCGAGCAACTCCGCGTAGCGCGCCGCCACCTGGGCGCGCAGTTCGAGGATCCGGTCGAGCTTCCCCACCTGCGCGAGCCCGATCGCGGCGGAGACGTCGTCCAGGCGGTAGTTGTAGCCGAGACGCGAGTGCGTGAGCCACTCTCCGGAGTCGCTGCGGCCCTGGTTGGAGAGGCTCTTCAAGAGAGCCCACTCCTCCTCGGTCGGTACCGCGACCGCGCCGCCCTCACCCGTGGTCATCTGCTTGTTCGGATAGAAGGCGAAGACGGCCGGCGCCCCGAGCGAGCCGACTGGCCGGCCCTTGTACTCGGCGCCGAGGGCCTCGCAGGCGTCCTCGACGAGGACAAGGCCATGGCGCTCCGCGATTGCCTCGAGCTCCGCGTACTCGGCCGGGTAGCCGAAGATGTCCACGGCCAGGATGGCCCTCGTCCGCGGCGTGATCGCCGCCTCCACGGCGGCCGGGTCGAGGTTCAGCGTGCGCGGGTCGATGTCCGCGAAAACAGGAGTCGCGCCCTCGTAGAGAACGCAGTTCGCCGAGGCGACGAAGGAGAACGGCGTCGTCACGACCTCGTCGCCTTCCCCCAGCCCCGCCAGGCGCACCGCGAGATGGAGCCCCGCGGTGCCGCTCGAAACCGCCGCCACGTAGGGCGCACCGACCCGCTCGGCCAGCGCGGCCTCGAAGCGGGCGGTCATCGGGCCGAGCGAGAGCTGCCCGGAGCGCAGAGTCTCGAGCACGAGCTCCTCCTCCCGCTCCTCGAGCCAGGGAGCGGAAAGCCCGATCTCGGCGGTCAGGAGCCCGCCGGCGCCTTGGCCGCGTATTCGAGCCAACGAGTCCAGCGCTCGTCGCGGCCGCGCACGACCTCGAAGAAGGTCGACTGAATCGCCTTCGTCACCGGGCCGGGCGGGCCGATCTCGTGGTCGTCGATCGCGCGCACCGGCGTCACCTCGGCGGCCGTGCCGGTCATGAAGACCTCGTCCGCGAGGTAGAGGTCGGAACGGATGAGCGGGCCTTCGTGCACGGCGTAGCCGTGGGCCTGGGCGATCTCCATGACGCTCTGGCGCGTGATCCCCGGGAGGATCGAGGTCGAGAGATGGGGGGTCGAGATGATCTCGTCCTTGACGATGAAGATGTTCTCGCCCGAGCCGTCCGCGACGAAGCCGTCCTCAGTCAGGAGGATGGCCTCCCCGTAGCCGGCGTTCGTCGCCTCGATCACGGCGAGCATGGAGTTGAGGTAGACGCCCGTCGCCTTGGAGACGTGCGGGATCGTGTTCGCCCCGATGCGCTTCCACGAGGAGACCTTGGCGCTGATCCCCTGCGTGAGCGCTTCCTCGCCGAGGTAGGCGCCCCACGGCCAGCTCATGATCACGACGTCGACCGGATTCGAGCGCGGGTGCACCCCGAGCTCGCCGTAGCCGTAGAAGGCGATCGGCCGGATGTAGCACTCGGCGAGGCCGTTGGCCCCGATGAGCTCGAGCGTCGCCGAACGCAGCTCGTCCACGCTGTACGGGAGCTCCATGTGCAGGAGCCGCGCGGAGTTGTCGAGCCGCTTCAGGTGATCGGTGAGACGGAAGACGGCCGGGCCGTCCTCGGTCTCATAGCAGCGGATCCCCTCGAAGACTCCGGAGCCGTAGTGGAGCCCGTGTGCGCCGACGTGGACCTTGGCGTCGGCCCAGTCGACGAGCTCCCCGTTCATCCAGATCTTTTCGGTCTCCTGCATGTCCCTCAGCTTACGTTACGTGTCTTCCGCGGCGACGTCGGCGGAGCGCGCGCGCGTGAGGCGGACGAGGTCGGACGGCGCGATCGCGAGCACGTGCCGGTGCGAGCCGGCTCCCGTCCAGACGACCTCGTGCACGAGCAGCTCATTGTCGACCAAAATCGTCTGGATCTGCGGGAGCGGGAACGGCGCAACGGCGCCTGGCTCGAAACCCGTCGCGGAGCGCACCTCGTCCGGGCCCGCGATCTTCGCCTTCTCGCAGGGCACCGCAGCCTCGATCTTGGCGCGATCGCCGCGCCGGTCGCCCCCGACCATGACGAGCACCGGCTTGCCGTCGCAGACGAATACGAGCGACTTCACGATCTGGGCGAGATCGCAGCCGACGGCCTTGGCCGCGTCCTCCGCCGTCAACGTGCCGGCCGGAAACTCCTCGACGCGCGACTCGACGGCCACCCTGCGCAGGTGGTCGGCGACGCGCTCGACCGGCTCTGGCCAGGCGCTCACGTCTTCGAGAGATCGATGAAGCGCACGTCGGTGAAGCCGGGCTCGGACTCGACGAGCTCGAGGATCTCGGGGGCCGGAACGCTGTCGAGCGTCAACGCCATCAGCGCCCCTTTCGCGCTGCGCGAACGCCGCGAGACGGCCATGTTGGCGATGTTCACGCCCGCCCCCCCGAGCAGAGTGCCCAGACGGCCGATCCGCCCAGGATGGTCGTCGTTGACCGCGAACAGCATGTACGGCTCCAAATCGATCTCGATCTCGTAGCCGAGCGCGCGCACGAGCCGGGGCTCGGCGTCGCGCCCGCGCGGCGTGCCGGCGACGACGATCTCCTGGTCCCCCGCGACGGCGGTCACGCGCACGAGGCTGGTGAAGTCCCGCGACGCGCGTCGCCGCTCCTCCGTCACCTCGATGCCGCGCTCGGCGGCGAGCAGCGGCGCGTTCACGTAGTTCACGGCCTGCTCGACGCGTCCCTGGAAAGCCCCGTTCAGCGCCGCAACCGTAAGGAGACGCGTGTCGTGCTCGGCCAGCTCGCCGAGGTAGGCGAAGTCGAGCCGTCCAGGGCTCGTGTCGGCGAGCTCGACGGCCAGCGCGCCGAGCTTGGCGGCGAGCGGGAGAAACGGCCCGAGGAAGCCGACCTCGTCGGCGGCCACGGCGGGAACGTTGACGGCGTTCGTGACCACGCGGCCCTCGAGCGCGGCCGCGACCTGCTCGGCCACGATGACGCCGGCCCGATCCTGCGCCTCTTCGGTCGACGCGGCGAGGTGCGGCGTGACCACGACGTTCTCGAGCTCGAGGAGAGGCCCGGCGTAGGGCTCTTCGGCGAAGACGTCGAGCGCGGCGCCCGCCACCTTGCCGGAGCGAAGCGCCTCGACGAGCGCCGCCTCGTCCACCAGCTCGCCTCGCGCGGCGTTCACGAGCTTCAGCCCATCGTTTGCAGCGGCCAGCTCGTCTCGTCCGATGAGGCCCTGCGTATCCTCGGTGAGCGTGAGGTGGAGCGAGGCGAAGTCGGACGCCGCGAGCAGGTCGGTGAGAGTTTCCATCCGCTCGACCCCGAGCTCGGCGAAGCGTTCGGGGCTCACGTACGGGTCGAAGGCGAGCACGCGCATGTCGAAGCCGCGGGCGAGGCGTGCGACCTGGCGCCCGATACGGCCGAAGCCGACGAGCCCGAGCGTCTTGCCGGCGAGCTCGTGACCGGCGAAGCGCGCGCGGTCCCAGCGCCCCTCCTTCAGCGCGGCGTGCGCCTGTGGGATGGATCGCGACAGTCCGAGCAGCAGGCCCAGCGTATGCTCGGCCGCCGAGACGATTGTCGACTCGGGCGCGTTGGCGACGAGGATCCCCCGGCGCGAGGCCGCGTCGAGGTCGACGTTGTCAATTCCGACTCCTGCGCGGCCGATCACCTTCAGGTTCGTCGCCTTGTCTATCAGGCCGGCGTCGAGATGCGTTCCGCTGCGGATGATGATCGCGTCGTAGTCGGCGATGCGCGTGGCCAGATCGCCGTCCGCGTCGACATCCACGTCGAAGCGCTCGCGAAGGAGGTCGATCCCGGCCTCGGCGATCCGCTCCCGGACGAGGACCTTCACACGGATACGGGCTCTGCGAACGCCTCGTACGCCGCCGTGACCGCCGCGCTGCGCTCGACGTCCGCGCCGGCCTCGACCATCGCGAGCTCGAGCGCCGTGAGCGCCGTTGTCACGTCGAAGACGTCGATGTAGCCGATATGGCCGAAGCGGACGATCTTCCCGCGCAGCTCCCCCTGACCGCCGATGATGGTCACGCCCGAGCGCTCGCGCATGGAGAGGACGATCGAGCCGCCGTCGATTCCCTCCGGCATCTTGATCGCCGTCACGACGGCCGAGCGGTCCTCGTCCGGCGAGAAGAGCTCGAGCCCCATCGCCTTGACTCCGGCGCGCGCCGCGCGTCCGAGGCGGACGTGCCGCTCAAAGGCGGAGTCGAGGCCCTCCTCCAGGATCATGCCGAGCGCCACGTCGACGCCGAGGAAGAGTGAGATCGCGGGCGAGAACGGGTTCTCGCCCTTCTCCTGCGCGGCGCGGGCCCGCTCCCAGTCGAAGTAGTAGCGCGGCGAGGTCGCCGAGCGCGAGGCCTCGAACGCGGCCTCCGAAACCGAGACGAACGCCAGCCCGGGCGGGCTCATGAGCGCCTTGTGGGAGCTCGTGATGACAACGTCGATGCCCCACGCGTCGGTCTCGAGCGGCACCGCCGCGAGACTCGAGATGGCGTCCACGACCACGAGCGAGTCCGAGCCGGAGATCCGCTCGGCGATCGCCTGGACGTCGGAGACCACGCCGGTGGACGTGTCGGAGTGCGTGAGGAAGACGATCTTTGCGCCGCCCATCTCCTCGAGCTGCGCCCCGACCTCGTCGGGGTTCGGGGACTCGCCCCAGCCGTAACGGAGGTGCGTGAGCTTGCAGCCATACACCTCGGCCTGCGCGGCGAAGCGCTCGCCGAAGAAGCCGTGCGAGACCACGAGCACGGGATCGCCCGGCGAGACGAGGTTTTGGAAGACGGACTCCATCGCCCCCGTCCCGGCGGAGGTGAGGTGGACGATGTCGTTCTCGGTGCGGAAGACCTGCTGCAGGCGCTCCGTGACGCGCTCGAGCGTCCCGCGAAAGTCCGGCGAGCGGTGGTGGATCATCGGCGCGGCGGTCGCCGCCAGCACCTCCGGCGGCACAGGCGTCGGGCCCGGAGTCACGAGGTAGCGCTTCTCAGGCATCTTCGATGAGACTAACTCAGGCATGGAGGCACTGCTCGCATTTGCCGCCGCGCTTCTCGCGCTGCGCCTCGCCGGGGATCTTCTCGGCCGCTGGCGCGCCCGGCGCGCTCCCCAGCTCGCTGCGTGGTCGGCCTCGCTCCTCGCCTACGCGCTCGCCTCCGCCGCATTGGCCTGGGGTGCTGCCGCGGGCTGGGACGACCGCGCGTTTCGCGTCTACTACCTCTGCGGAGGGCTGCTCACCGCGCCGCTCCTCGGCGCCGGCTCGCTGCTCCTGTCGGGCCGCCGCTGGGCCGCGCCGGTCGGCTTCGTCTACGGCGGGCTCGCAGTCGGGATCGCGCTCACGGTCCCGCTGACGGCCCCCGTCACCGGCACCGCCATCCCGGAGGCCCAGGACCACCTCGACTTCTGGCCCGCGAGGCTCGTCGCCGTGCTCGGGAACTCCCTCGGCACCCTGGCCGTCGTGGTCATCGCGCTTTCGACGCTTCGGCGGCGCCCGGTCGGGAACGGCTTGATCCTTGCCGGTGTCGCCGTCGCGGCGGCGGGAAGTGCGGTCGCCGGTCTCGGTGCCGCGCCCACGGCTGTCTTCATCGCCGCTGCGGCGGCCTTGCTCTACGGAGGCTTTCTCTACTCGAGCGGTGAGCGGCTCTCGCTCAGCCCATCACGCCGAAGAGCTGACCGAAGAGGTCGTCGAGCGGCCTCGAACTCGTCGGCGGGCTGAACGAGACCTCCCGCCCGAAGTCCGAGAGCTCCACGGTCACCGAGAGGGCGCCGTCCGACGATTCGAGCTCGTCCGAGTCGAAATGGAGACCCTTGGGCGGGTCGAGGGTGAGCTCGAGCTTCCTCGGCAGGCCGTCGTCCTGGCCGACGTCGACGACAAGGTGACTCGTGGCGGCGACCTGCTCGAAAACCGTGCGGTCGTGGTCGTTCACCTCGAAGCCACCAGACTGCTGGGTGAACCGCGCGAGCGTGTCGGCGCGCAGCTTCCCGTCGAACTCGCAGCTCGCAGCCCCGTCCCTGTCGGGCCCCTCGGCGATCTCGACCTGGAAGAGCTGCGTGAAGAACGTGC
>Ga0111539_10009696_pt1 | contig 12154 bp, 9 predicted proteins | sample RhiMethybrSRZTD1_FD_79667 | JGI IMG/M metagenome (GOLD analysis project Ga0111539, IMG submission 79667) | Populus rhizosphere microbial communities from Tennessee, USA - Rhizosphere MetaG P. TD hybrid SRZTD1 (version 2) (version 2) | ecosystem: Host-associated > Plants > Roots > Rhizosphere >...
CGTCAGCGATATCGCCGACGGCGTGCTCATCGGGTGCGAGGTAGTCGAGTATGTCGCGTCGCCGTGGCTCCGCGACCGCGTTGAAGACGTCGGAGTGCGTGGCAGCGCGCGGCATGAGTGGAATTATATTCCCATATCGGAATATGTCAAGAGGCGCGTGCACCAAGTGGAACGCGCGTCCTCGACGTCGGCGGCGATGAATTGGACCCGAATTTGAGGTCCGCCGGAACGCACACCTGTTGATAGATGCAGTGCGCGACATCTAAACTCCGTTGCGTCTCGAGGGAGCAAACGATGTCCACTGCGTCTGATGTTCACCAATGGAAACCGATCGCCCGTCGCGCGCTGGTGCTCGGCCTCGTGATGGCCAGTTCAACCCTCGGATTCGCGCAGTGGCTGCACTACCCGACGGCTGGTGTGCCGCGTAAGACGGATGGCAAGCCCGATCTGACGGCGCCGGCGCCACGACTGCCTGACGGCAGGCCCGACTTGTCGGGCATCTGGCACGTCGCGAACCGCATCCCGTGCACGTCTGAGATCAACCGGTTCGTCCCGTGCGGCCTGGAGATCGGTGGCTCGCCGCTCGCCCTGAACATCGGCACCGGTCTCCCCGGCGGCCTGCCGTTCCAGCCATGGTCGGCGGCGCTCACGAAACAGCGGACCGCCGACAACAGCAAGGACGATCCGCACGCGCGATGCTTGCCGGACAATCCTCCGCGGACCTGGGGATTGCCGCACCTGACGAAGATCGTGCACACGCCGAAGCTCCTGGTCATGCTCTATGAAGTGAACGCGATGTATCGGCAGATCTTCCTCGATGGACGGCCGATGCCCGAGGATCCGACGCCGGCGTGGAATGGATACTCCGTGGGCACATGGGACGGCGACGCGCTCGTCGTACAGACCGCCGGCTTCCGCGACAACCTCTGGATCGATATGGGCGGCAGTCCGATGAGCGACGCCGCGAAGATGACCGAACGGCTGCGCCGGCCGAACTACGGGACGCTCGAAGTGCAAATCACCGTCGACGATCCGAAGGTCTACACGCGGCCGTGGACCGTCGCGCTGAACCAGGGGCTCGAGCTGGATACCGAGTTGATCGATGAGTTCTGTCTGGAGAACGAGAAGTCGTCGCAGCGGATGCAGGCAGTGAGGCCGCCGAATTAACGGGCTTTGGGCTCTCGGCTTTCGGCTTTGGTCCTCCAGGTCGAGAGCCTAGCGCCAAAGCCTAAACCCCCATGCCCCCATTTGACATCACTCATCGCGACATCGAGGATCAAGGGTATGAAAACTTCGACACTGTTTTTCCTGACGTTTGCGTTTGCCGTCGCAGTGATGCCGCTTCGCGCGCAGGAGCCTGTCGTCGGCGTGGCCAATCCGGAAGCGCTCTTCCATCACCCGGATCCGAAGCTCAATGCGAACAAGCAGGTCGTCTACGGCATCTTCCGCGATCTGCTCGAAGCGAATCACTGGGAGCTGGCCGACAAGTACCTGACCGAGCGCTACATCCAGCACAATCCCAACGCTGCTTCGGGCCGCGCCGGCGTCATCAAGTTCTTCACCGAAGTGATGAAGGTCAAGCCGACGCCGATCCAGCAGAAGCTGCGCAGCAAGATCGTCTCGGTGACTGCCGAAGGCGACATGGTGAGCGTCGCGTGGCCGCGCGAATACAAGGATCCGAAGGACCCGTCAAAGACCTACACGACGACGTGGTTCGATATGTGGCGGATCAGAGACGGCAAAGCCGACGAGCACTGGGATTCGGCAATGAAGAATTAGCGCGCTACTTCGGTGTCCCGGCGGCACCGCGAAGCAACGTCACAACCTCACCTGAACGGGCGGCGTCCTTGCCGCCCTCGCTTCCTTTGATCACGTCAATCGGCGTCCGGCCCATGTCGTCCTTGATGTCGACTCTCGCCCCGTGCTCGAGGAGGTATCGAACGACCTCCGTTCGTCCAGTCTCTGCCGCGAGGAACAGCGCGGTTTGTCCTTGCCGATCGGTCATCGTGTTGGTCCGCGCGATCCGCGCCGTGAGGCTGGTCACGTCGCTGATCCGGGCGTTGATGTCCGCTCCGGCCTGACGCAGGATCTCCATCGTTTCCAGTGACAGCGCAACGACGTTGGGGGGCGGACCGGGGCCGAGCACGCCTGACCCATTCCGCGTGCCAACACCGGCGGCCGTCATGAATGGTGTCACGCCAGACGCGTTCGGCAGATCGACCAGCGCCCCGTGCGCGAGCAATGCCTTGACGACCTCGTTGTCGAAGGTCTGCGCCGCACGAAGCAAAGGCGTGGCCCCCGTGGTGAGCAGATCATCGCGGAAGCGATTGTCGCGTCCGCCGCGACTCGGTTCCTTGAACGCGAGCTGCGGATTCGGATTCACGCCAGCCTCGAGCAGCGCGTTGATGAACGCGAGAGACTCAGGTGTCCTCGGCCCAGGGCGGCTGTCAGGTCCGCCACGCATCGTCACGGCGACATACAGTGCGGTTCGACCCCACCAGTCCCAGGTATGAGGGTTGGCTCCGCGTTGAAGGAGGAACAACGCCACATCGGGATGGCCGTTGTCGAGCGCCATCATCATCGGCGTCATGCCATCCGGGTTCGGCCGGTCGACGTCGGCGCCGCCGTCGACGATTGCCTTCACGCAACCGGCACACCCGGCACGTGCGGCGTAGAGAAGCGGCGTCAGACCACCGGTCGGTCGATACTGCACGCGCGGCTCGTTGCTGATCTGCGTCGGCCAGTCATTCGCTTTCGCGCGCACAGTCAGATCGGCTCCGGTCTCGACGAGGAACCTGACCATGTCGGCGTGACCTTCGGCCGATGCCCACATCACCGCCGACTGGTCGCGATACTTTTCCCTCCGATTGACGTCGGCGCCATGCTGCACGAGCAGCCTCGCCACCGCGACGTTCCCGGTGCGAGCGGCGAGCATGAGCGGTGTTTGATCGTCCTCATTGGCCGCGTTCACGTTCGCGCCGGCGTTGAGGAGCAATTCGACCAGCTCGGGGTTCGCAACCCTGACCGCCTCGGCCAACGGGCTCGCGCCGTACTTATTGACGACGTTTGCGCGGGCGCCCTTCTTGAGGAGCGCCTGGACCACTTCGCGATCGACCCGATAGGCCGCCCAGTGCAGCGGCGTCGTTCCGTCCGCCTGCGCGCGGTTCACGTCCGAGCCTTGCGCGATCATCGCCAGCGCCGTGTTGCGATCGCCGGCCTGAATCCGATCGGCGAGCGTTGACTGTGCGTGAGCGGTCCCTGAGACCGTGACCGCGATCACGAAGGCCGTGACGAATGGCTTAGACCACATTGGGCGACAGCTTGTTGTGATGCGCCCACAGCCCTTTGCTGACGGCGTAGATGAACGCATGGGGATCCTTCCACGTCCGGGCCAATCCTTGCAGGAGGCCCGCATCGAGCATGTCGTCGGGACTGAAACCCTCGCGTATCTGATCGACGGCGCGGTCGTAGATCGTCTTCATCATGTCGCGCTCGGTCTGCAGTTGCGCGCGAGTCATCACGGGTCCATAACCAGGCACGATCCGCGTGTTGTCATCGCACAGCGCAACGAGCCGGTCCAGCGCATCGGCGCGGCCGCCGATCCACGCACCGGTGAAGTAATCGAGATCCGGATCGCGTGACGGCGACGCGACGTCGCCCACGGCAAGCACGTTCGAATTGCGGAAGAAGACGTAGATGTCGCCGCTCGTGTGCGCCTCGATCAGGTAGCCGTACTCGATCCGCTCGCCTCCAGCGTCCATCGATCCGTCGCGATAAAACGTCTTCGTCGGGTGGGCCATCTTCGGGCGAGCCGGTCGATACCGATCGTCGGTGGGAACCCAGGTTGGCGTCGCCATCCACACCCTGGTGTTCGCATGGGCGATGACCTCTGCCCCACCCTGCCGCAGGACTTCGTTCGCGCCAGTGTTCTCGAGGTGCCAGTGCGTGTTGAAGACCGACCGCACGCGATCACCGGACGGTAATCGCCGCAGAGCGCGCATCAGGGGATCCGCGAGCTCGGGAGCACCGCTGTCGACGAGCACCAGACCGTCGCCCGTGGAGAGCGCAAGCACGTTGGTCCTGCCGCTCGTCACCAGCGACAGACGATCGGTCACACGCACGACGTCTGATTGTCGGGCACTGCTGCGCCGTGCCAGCACCATGCTGCCGGCGAAACCGGCGACGATCTGCGTCAAAAGCTGTCGACGATCGAGCATCCGCGCTCCTGCTTCACACTCCCGCGATCATCCCCGTACTGTCGCCGAACGAGTCCTGGTGCACGCCGACCTTCTCGAGAATCGTGAGGTGCACGTTGGCGAGCGGCGTCGGCTCGCGCAATTCGAGATGCTGCCCGCCGCGATGCGTGCCGTTGCCACCGCCGACCAGGATCGTCGGCAGCGGGTGGCCGTTGTGACGATCGCTGTTCGACATGTTCGATCCGTACAGGAACATCGCGTGATCCAGGAGCGTGCCGTCGCCGTCGCGAGTCGCGGCCAGCTTCTTCAGGAACGCGGCGAACCGCTCCATGTGCCACGTCTGAATCTTCGCCAGCTTCTCGATGCGCGTCAGGTCGTTCGCGTGATGCGACACCGGATGGAACGAATCCGACACGCCGATGTGCGTGTACGTCCGGTTGGTGCCTTCCGCGACCATGATGTACGAGGCCACGCGGGTCAGGTCCGCCTGATACGCGAGCGCGATCAGATCGAACATCAGATCGACCTGCTCGCCGAATGCGTTCAACTCGCCGATCGGCGCCTCGGGCACGTCAATGCTCGACAGATCGCGCTTCGACGCCAACTGCACGCGGCGCTCGATCTCGCGCACGGTATCGAGATACCCGTCGAGCACCGCGCGATCGCCGGGACCGAGATCGCGCCGCAGCGCGCGCGTGCGCTCGGTGATGCGATCGAGCAGACTCCGCGTCTGATTCGAGATCGCGTTCCGCTCGGCAGGTGTGTCGCCCTCCCCGAACAACTGCGCGAAGACCTTGCGCGGGTTGTACTCGACCGGCAGCGGTGAGTGTGCATCGCGGAACGAGAGCGTCGTGTTATAGAAGCACGCGGCGCCGCTGCAGGCGGCGGCCTGCTGCGTCGTCTCCGAGGCGACTTCCAGCGACGGCAGCGTTGTCGTCTGACCGATCCGCTGCGCGATCAGCTGGTCGACCGTTGTCGACATGCTGGCCGACGCCGACTTCTTGTCCGGCCGCATCCCGCTCAACCACGTCGCGGGCGCGAGGCTGTGGACGCCGCCGACCATCGCCTGGTTCTGGAGATTGCCGAACGACGTCACGTAGCCCTTGTACGGTTCCAGCGACTTCATGATGGGGCTCAGTGTGAAGTCGCCGCCCGATCCGCTCGGCGTCCAGCGATCCATCTGCGGGCCGTGGACCGTGTTGCCCATGATCGCGCCGTGCGGGATGTAGAAGAATCCGACGCGCAGCTTCGGCGTCGCGGCGGTCTGCGCCAGCGCCGTCGCCGCGGGAATCATCGCGTCGAGCAGCGGCAACGCGAGCGCGGCGCCAGCTCCTTGCAAGACGGTCCGACGGGATAGGTGTTTCTTGGTCACGAACATGAGGAAGTCTCTTTCGGGAAATGCAAAATCCAAATTCAAAATTCAAAATGCAAACTCGTAACCCCTCGCGGACTTCGAAATCGAGGATCGGAGCTCTTTCGTTTGCATTTTTCATTTTGCATTTTGAATTACTAAGTCACTCCGCTGCCTGCATACGAAATGCATCGCTCGACACGATGGCCGAGACGATTGCCGAGAGCTTGTAGTCCTGCGCCGCGGCGCGGCGGACGACCATGCGAACCTGCGGCATGTCGTACGACGCCAGCTGCCTTCCCACGGCGTACATCATGAGCTTTTCAGTGAATGCGCGCACGAACAGATCTCTGCCACCGAACAGCGCCTGACGCAGCTGCTCCGGACCATCGACCGCCTTCCCGTTCGGCAACACTGTCTTGGCGTCGATCGGCGCGTTGGCCTCGAGATCCGTGTCGCGCCAGCGACCAATCGCGTCGAAGTTCTCCATCGCGAGCCCGATCGGATCGATCACGCCGTGGCACTGGTTGCAGCCTGCCTTCGAGCGATGCCGTTCCAGTCTCGCTCGCAGCGTCTTCGGCGGTTCGCCTTTCGGCTGCGAGAGATCGGTGTCGACATCCGGCGGTGGCGGCGTCGGCGGCGTGCCCATCAACTTGTCGAGGACCCACGCGCCGCGAATGACCGGAGAGGTGCGATCGCCATACGAGGTCCGCAGCTGCACGGCGCCCTTGCCGAGGAGTCCCCATCGCCGCGGATCGTCGAGCTTCACGCGGCGGAATTGCGGGCCGAGCACCGAGCTGACGCCGTAATGTCGCGCCAGTCGCTCGTCGAGGAACGTGTGGTCCGCGGTGAGGAGATCGCCGACGTTGCGATCCTCGAGCAGCACGCTGCTGATGAAGGACTGGACCTCCGTCGCCATGTCCTGACGCAGCGCTTCGTTGAAGGTCGGAAACAGATTCGGGTCCGGCTGCACTTCGCGCAGGTCGTCGAGATCCAGCCACTTGATCGCGAAGTTGCGGACCAGACTCAGAGCACGCCGGTCCTTCAACATGCGCAGTGCCTCGGACTGCAGAACCTCAGGCGCGTGCAGCTTCCCGCTCGCGGCGATGTTGAGCAGCGTCTCGTCCGGTCCCTGACTCCACAGGAAGAACGACAGGCGCGATGCCAGCTCGAGATCGCTCAACGGAAACGCGGCGCGATCGACGGCATTCTCCGGCGTGCGAATCGCGCGGAACAGGAACTCGGGACTCGCCAGCACGGCGGCGATCAGTTGCTCGACGCCAGCGTCGAATCCTCCGCTGCCCTGTCGTCCTTGTTCGAAGTACGGCATGACCGAATCGATGTCGTCCTTCGTCAGAGGTCGGCGGAACGCGCGGCGCGCCAGGTTCTCGGTGATATGGCGGGCACACGCCTGTTCCTTGCCTGGCTCCGGTTTACAGATGAAGATCCTCTGGCGGCTCACCGTCTCCGACACGCCGGGAGAGTTGAATGGGCCGATGACCTGCACGCCATCGACGAGCCGCGGCTGCCGATCGCCGCGGCTGAAATCTTCACCTGGCAGGAAGCCGACGAATTCATCCGATTCGACGCGCGCCCGCTCGATGAACGTCACCCCCACGTCGTGGTTGCCCGCCGTGACCTGGACCGGAATGTTGGCGAACCGCTTCATGATCTCGGCGCGCGCCGGCGCACCGCCGCGATCGACGAGCTTCTCGTCGTCGGGGCCGCCCACCGATTGGCGGAACACTTCGCGGCCGTCCACGAGGATGATCAGCGTGTGACGCGTTTCGAGCGCGAACGTGTAGAGATCGATGCCGATGTCCGGAATCGTGAAGCGGTATTCGCCGTCGGCCGTAAATGTGTGCCGGAACGTCATGCCGCCCCGCGTGCCGAGCGGCAGGCCGTCGATGTGCGCGGCCTGCTCGCGAGCAAACCCCGGCGGCTGGTGATAGTGCGCGCTCGTCGGCTTCGTCGGGTCGCCGACCGCCAGTCGCGCCGCGAATCGCGCCGCGGTGACGTACTGATCGAGAAACGCGGGAGAGACGCTGAGCGCCGCGGCGATGTTGTCGAAGCCTTGCACTTCGATCTCCGTCGGCAGCAGCCTGTCGGCGTCGATCTCGATGCCCAACAACTCGTTGACCGCGGTCGCGAACTCGGTGCGGGTCAGACGCTGGATCGGGACATGGCCGGCAACGCGTCCTTTGGCGGCAGCGGCATCGAGCTTCGCTTCCATCCAGGTGACGAACGCGTCGATCTCACGCTGGTCAGGCTGACGGCTCGTGGGCGGCGGCATCAGCCGTCCACGGAGCTTCCGCAGCGCCGCTTCCCAGATATCCGCCTGCTCGTGAACGGCCTCGAGATTCAGCGTCTCGAACGCGATCCCGCCGGCACGCGCGCGGGCGTTGTGACAGCCGACACAGTAGGTGTCGAGCATCTTCCGCGGCTGGTCCGAGTCGCTCGCCGTCGCCTGGCCGAGGACGGCGGGCCCTTGCGCGATCGTCGCGATCGTCACGACGGCAACGACGATGCCGACACCCAGGGCTCGCTTCATTGACGCGAGATCTTACGTCTAACGCCTCGGAGCGGTAACGGCGAAATCGCGCGGGTTCTGCCTGCCGTCCACACACCGGAAATTCGCCGCGTCATCGGTGCTCCCGACGCCGGTCCATTGCGCCGTCTTCGGAAACGCGCATAACGGACGAGTGCGAACGCCACCCTCCGGCAGCGGACGGGAGGCGTTGATCGTCTCGGGCGCTGCACCCTTCTCGACCCAGTTCACCATCGCGTCGAACACGCCCACCGGATTCGGTCCGCTCCCGCCGCCGCAGTGATCAACTCCGGGCGCCAGGAACAGTCGCGCGAAGCCGTCGACGGTTGCCGCGCCGCCACTGGCAGCCACGACGCGGTTGTAATAGTTGACCGTGCCGCGCGGGAAGATGAGCTGATCGGCTTCACCGTGCCAGATGATCATCTTGCCGCCGCGCTTGCGAAACCGCTGCAGGTCGGGATCGTCAGTGCCGATCACTTCGGCAAACTTCTTCTGCGCTTCGCGAAACGCCGGCTCGACGTCCGCTTCAGTGAGCGTCTTCCAATCGAACGCGGGATCCTGCCGAATCCAGTATTGATAGTGCGCCGTCGCGATGGGGAACGGACTGCTGCCGGCAAGGCCGCTCAGCGGCGTGCCGCGTTCGAGGCCGAACCACAGGCGCTCGCCGCGCTTTGCGCTGATGGGACCGTCCCAGATCTTCCGAACGGCGGTCACCTCCGCCGGCGTGAGACACGCAGCGGGATCGCTGCCCTCACGACACGCGAGCGCCGCCGGATCGTAGCTGCACTTCCGCGGATCGTTGATGACGCCGTCCATGACGCCATCGCTGCCATCGCATGCCGCAACGGCTGCGGTCGTCACCGCCTTCAGCTTGCTGTCGGCGATCGCTCCGCCGACCTCCTGCCGCATCACGATCTGCGGCCAGAGCTCCGCGGTGATGAAGCGATCCCAGTTGATCGCCGGCGCGCCGATCACGAGCCCGTCGTATTCGTCGGGAAAGCGCTGCGCGGCGATCAATCCTTGCCGTCCGCCCGTCGAACATCCGTTCCAATACGAATACCTGGGCGCGCTTCCGTAGTACGCGTTGATGACCGCCTTCGCCTTGATCGCGAGCTCGTGGAGGGATCGCTCCGCGAAATCGTCGATCAGCTGACGGTTCAATGTGCGGTCCGAGTTCAGTGCAAACGTTCCACCGATCGATGCGGGATGACCCGTGTCGGTGCTTGCCGTCGCGTAACCCGCGCGGAGACCGTTCGCAAGCCCCGCATAGGAGATCGTGCCCGCGTATCCACCGCCGCCCTCTCCGCGATACCGTCCATTCCACGCGTCCTTTGGCAGCCACACTTCAATCTTGATCTGCGGCGCAACCGTCACCGCCACGCGGCAGAACGCAGGCAGGTTCGACAGTGGACCGGCACCAGGGGGCGAAAAGGTCCCCTGCGGAAGCGAAAACGTTCCGCCGGTCACCTCCTCTGCCGCCGTGATGGTGCTCTCGGGCAGCGAGAGTTTCATCAAGTCGACACACGGGACGGCGGCCATCGCTGTGCGCGATTGCAGCATCGCCGCGACGACTATCGGCGTGAGGACCATGAAACGCGTTTTCATGGTCCTGAATCCTACACCCGGGTGTTGGACGTGGATTCAGGAGCGTCAGGCGCTCGTGCGCGATGGCGCGCCAGCGTCGAGCCGTGGGGTCACGACGCGTGAGCTGCTCGACAGGCAGCCACGCACGACGCGTGCGACGACGCTCGGGCGGAACAACGTCGATGCCGGTGCGAGCAGATTGGCGACGTTGAAGAACGCGCGGCACAACTCGCGGTCGGTCGACGCCGCGCGGTGGATGTGACCCATGTACCAGTTGATGAAGTCGGTGCCCACCGGTTTGCGGCCCTTCACACCCGGAAACGCGAAATCGCTACCGGCGGCAATCGCCCACGGCGTGTCGATGATGCGAGCGGCGCCAGCAAAGAACGGTCGCCACACCTCGTCGAGCGAACGCGCCCGATCGAGACAGTCACGCAATGCGAGTCCTTCGAGCGTCGCCACGCTCATCCCCTGGCCGTAAATCGGATTGAAGCTGCACATGGCATCGCCCATGACGAGATAGCCGCCAGGGAAGCGTCGCAGACGTTCGTACCGCCGACGCAGATTCGACGGGAACGCATAGGTCACGGCGTCGGTCAACGGTTCGGCGTCGCGGATGACATTGTAGATGTCGGGCCGCGCGAGCGAGCGCGCGAACGCCAGATACGCGTTCGGCTCCGTCGGCGCATGATCGCCAACCCACCCGCCCATCGACACGATCCAGCGATCGCCTTCCATCGCCAGAATGAAGCCGATGCGTGCCTTTGGCGGAGTGGGGCTGATGATGGCCGCCATGTCGCCGTCGAGATCGGTCGGGCGTCGCCGGAACGTCCGCGTGGTGTAGGCAAGGTCGATCTCGACGGAATCAACCGACGGCTTCGGATATCCGAGCTCGCCCAGCCATTCACCGGCCCGCGAGCTCCGGCCGCTCGCATCGACGACGAAATCCGCGTCGGCCACCAACGACTCGTCGTTGCGCCGGATGCGAATACCCGTGACGCGCCGGCCGCCATCGTCAGTCACGAGACCCGAGATGTGCGTCTGGTCGACGATCGTCACGTTCGGCAACTGCTGGACCTGCTCGCGCACCGTTCCCTCGAGCAGAGGGCGGCTCAGGAGGATGCCCTTGAACTCGCTCTGGAATTTCGCCTTGTAGTAGCCGTGCTGAAACCATCGCAGGTCGCCGACGACGTCTCCAGGAATCGCCCCTCGCTCGAGCAGCGTCCGCTCGAGGGTCGGAAAGAGCTCCTTCAGTCCGGCGAATCCGCTGGCGAGCAGTCCGTGTCCATGTCGCCCCTGCGGCACGCCGCTTCGGTTCTGCAGGCTGGCTGGCAATCCGTCGCGGTCGTACACCGTGACGCGCCCGAAATGTTCACTCAATACACGGGCGGCAACGAGGCCGCTGATGCTGGCACCGATGACGATGGCGTGGTTCCCCTTCATTGCGCTCACATCTCCTCAAGCCCCTCACGCTAAACGCGGGTGGCGTGGTCTCGGATTCCCGCAGCAGGCAGTGTGGGGCACGCCCGTGTCGCGGGTCATGAGCGAACGGTGAGCGTCCGGTTAGATTTTCGAGAGTCGCGCCGCGAATCGCAGGCGCGTGTAGTCGGCGGTCCATCGTCCGTGGGAGTCACGCAGGGTTGGGCGCAACAGCTCGACCGTTTCGGCAAACGCCGATTCGCGTTCTGCCTCCGGAAGCGGATCGAAGGCCCAGCCCGCAAACGTGCGCAGCCACGCGGGCATACCCGATGGCAGGAACGTTGGTCGCGGCACGAGACGCACGACGTCAGGCACGAAGCCGGCCGCAACAAGGCACTCCTCGAATTCCTCCGGCGTTGGAAAGTTCCATGGCAGCGTGAGATCGATCCCGCGTCGTCGCGCGACCGCCATCAAGGCCGTTCGAACGGCTGCGACGCACGCGTGACCACCGAACTCACCAACGAAGCGGCCGTGCGGATGAAGGGCGCGACGCACGCCTCCGAGCACCGGCGCGAAGTCGGGAATCCAGTGGAGCACCGCGTTCGAAAAGACGGCGTCGAATTCATCCTCGAACGACAGCGCTTGTGCATCGGCAAGACGGACGTCCAGGCCTCGAGCGCGCGCCGCGGTCACCATCTGCGGTGAACTGTCGATCCCGACGCCGATGACGCGCTGCGCCGCGAGCCGTTCCGTCAGCGCGCCGTCCCCGAACCCGAGATCGAGAATGCGCTCGCCTGCCTGCGCCTGCAGCAGATCGAGAACCGGCTCGCCCAGATCCGACACGAATCGCGCATTCGATGCGTAGTCGACCGCATTCCACTCCTGCGATGCCACGATGCTATGTCTCCCGACGAACGATCGGCGCCGGCTTGTCCGATCGAATTCCCAGGAACGCCGAATGCCGCAACTGGCCGTCGGCAGTCCACTCCACGAATCGGATCTGCACGACCAGCTGCGGCTTCACCCACTGCAGCTCCGTCATCTCCTCTGCGGTCA
>Ga0111539_10009699_pt1 | contig 12151 bp, 10 predicted proteins | sample RhiMethybrSRZTD1_FD_79667 | JGI IMG/M metagenome (GOLD analysis project Ga0111539, IMG submission 79667) | Populus rhizosphere microbial communities from Tennessee, USA - Rhizosphere MetaG P. TD hybrid SRZTD1 (version 2) (version 2) | ecosystem: Host-associated > Plants > Roots > Rhizosphere >...
CCCATTACCGCGCGCCAGCGAATGGAGCAACACTTACGAGGAGAAACCGAGACCGCAGGCTCCTCAACTACCTGCCCCGGTGCCGACCGTCCCCCTCGGCGGGAGATGCAGCTGGACAAGGGTGCATGGCGCAGAAGAATACATCCTGCAGAAGTCTGCAGATCGCAGTTTTGAGTCGTCGTCGATCGCTTATCAGGGGGCAGACACCTCGTATAAGAGTTCTAGGCACCTAACTGGCCGGGCCTACAGTCCGACGACGTTCTACCGGGTAAAAGCCATCGGTAACCGCCCGTTCTCGCGCGACAGCGAATGGAGCAACGTTGTTCCTGGTCAACCTTGAGGACAGCCGAACATCGCATGGCTGACCGTGCACCGGATCTGGCTCGCGACTACGACCTGCCCCGGGTCGTCCGTGACCATATGATCCGCTGGGTCCCGATCAACGGCTGCTCGGCCGCCTGGCCTGCGGGCGGACCGCCGCGCTCGGCTCACGCTGATCCAATGAAACACTCGCCGGTATGACTTGACGGATCGGCTGCGGGATAATGGGGGCATCTCTGTTGCTGCCGCGTTGGTGGTGCGTGCTGGTAGCGCCAACCGGTAGGGAGTCGACGCGCTCGTCCACTACGCCGGCGGGGCATGTGCCGGAGGCGCGGATGGTGTCAAAGGCGCCTCGGGTTCGGACAGGTGGATCAAAGTAGGATTGATCGCCTTGGGGAGAGGAAGACAGTTGTCGCGCACGAAGAGGATCTTCTCCCATCAGCTCCGCGAAGCAGCCTCGGCCGGCCAGCCGCGGCCTCTGGCGCTGGACAACGGGCTTGTGGCGGGCTTGCGGGCGGAATGTCAGCGGTTCGACGGTCGGCTGTCCGGCCGGCCGAGGGTCGCAGGAAGACTCGACGGATTGCCTGCGGCTGTCGACGTCGCCGTGCGTCGGATCGTGGCCGAGGCGTTGGCCAACGCGGCCCGGTTCGCGCGTGCAACTGAGTGCTGGGGCACGGTCGACCGCACCGCAGAACTTGCCTTGCGTATCCCGGACGGCCACGTGGGTACCGGCGAAACGCCGCGCCATGGTGTCGGCCTCGGCTCGCGCCCGGAACGCATCGCCGACCTGGGTGGCTCGGGTTCGATCGCCGTCGGTATGTCGTCCGGTACCGTCGCCCCGATCAGTGTCCCGATCTCCAACCGGGCGCCGGCGTGACAACGGGAAGCTCCGTCCTCATTGTGGACGACCATCCGGTGGTACGCCGTGGACTTCGCGCCATGCTAGACGGGGAACCCTGGGTCGCCGAAGTGTTGGAGGCGGCCACCGCATCCGAGGCCCTCCGGCAAGCGGTCACCCAATCCGTCGACGTCATCGCCATGGATCTGGTATTGCCGGACGGCGACGGGATCGAGGCCACCCGGCGAATCCTACAGGCCAGACCGGGGGTACGGATCTTGATCCTGACCATGGCCGACGACGAGGATCTCGCCGCCCGCGCTTTGCGGGCGGGTGCCCGCGGCTACGTGCTGAAGCTCACCGATCCAGATGCGGTCGTCGATGCCCTACGGGCGATTGCCGCAGGCAACATCGTCCTCGGGCCAACGATCGCTTCAACGATGCTGGCCGCGCTCCAGCAGCGGCCGATCGCGCCGCCGCCGCCATTCGATCAGCTCACCGTCCGGGAGAGGGAGATTCTTGTTCGGCTGTCGACAGGCGACAGTAACGCGCAGATAGCTAGGCAAATTGGCGTATCGGAGAAGACGATCCGCAACCAGCTGACCGCGATCTTCGCCAAGCTCGGAGTCGCCGACCGCATCCAAGCCGTGATCCTCGCCCGCGACGCCGGCATCGGCGACTGAGGGGGCGTCCGGCCATTGGCCGCATCGACTGGCGCGACCGTCGATGAACAGACCCCGCACATACAACTCACCCTTGGCTGCTGATCCGAACGCGACAGGCCATCCAACATCTCCGCAGTAACCCACCAACCGGGGCGCCACGCTCTCCCGCTCGTCAGTCCTCGCAGGTTGATCTCAAGCAGCACCAAGCCTCAAGCCACGCAAAGACACACCTCAACCCAACAAAGGACTACCAGTCCCCGTTCGTCCTGCTCGGCGGCCTGTTCCGGGCTGAAATGGCTACCTGATGGGGAGGCGGACGCGGGTAGGCATGTACGGCGAAAGCCTGCACGAGGAGACGATCAACGCGATTCAGCGCTTGCAGGACATCCACTATCCCCTTCCGGGGCAATGACGGCGGGCGCTCCGCGCGCCTCCTGGCAACGTGGAGCGCCCTGAGCGACCTCTGCGCCGGTGTCCCGTCATGCACGCCCCGTGCCGGCGACAACGGCTCCTGGTTGTCGATAGCGCCGGCCACCTTCGCTGGCTATCTGCTTGTGATGCAGCATGCCGCGTCGCGTCCCGCCAGCCCGCTGATCCGTGGCTGCAAACTGACGCGGGCCATGGTTGGCGAAATGCGACAAGAATTTTGCGTCTTGACCTTCTCGCCATTACGATTTCTCTCAGCCAATGAGGCCCGGCCAAAGAGATTCGAGGCGCATGGCTGTTTCCACCCCGATGACACCGGGCCGGATCTTCATTAGCTACCGGCGGGGCGAGACCGACTTTCCAGCCAGCTGGCTCTATGAACGTCTAGCCGCCCACTTCGGGCCCGACCAGGTTTTTAAGGACGTGGACTCGATCGAGCTGGGGGATGACTTTGCCGAGGTCATCGCCAACGCCGTCGGTGCATGTGACGTGCTGATGGTGCTGATCGGTGCCCAGTGGCTCACGGTCACCGATGAGGCCGGCCGTCGGCGCCTGGAGAACTCCGACGATTTCGTGCGCCTCGAGATTGAAGCCGCGCTGCAGCGCAAGGTGCGAATCGTCCCGATTCTGGTTGGAAGGGCCAGGATGCCGCATGCGCACGAGTTGCCAGCCAGTCTTGGCAAGCTGGTCCATCGGCAAGCCCTTGAGCTGGATCCCAACCGGTTTGAGGCTGATATCCGCCGGTTGGTCCGGATCGTAGAAAAGACGCTCGCAGAGGAGGAGGCGCGGCGGACGGCCGAGACGCGGCGGGCGGCCGAGGAGAGCAGACTCACCACCGTCCAGACCATAGCCGCGTCGCTTAGGGCGGACGGACAGGCTGAGGTAGATGCCGGCGAGGCAGCGTTGCGCCGACTCGCCGGCGACGAGAGCGAACGGGTCGCGCAAGCGGCCCAGGCTGCGCTGCAGGTCTGGGAAGTTGAGCAGGGCAGGCGACAGAGTGAAGCCGAGCAGCGGGCAGTACATGCCAATGAGGAACGCCAGCGTCAAGAGCGGCCGGAGGAGGCGTCCCGGCCCGTCCCGCCCGTCCCGCCCCCAGCGAAGTCCGTCGCGAGCGTGCCGCCGGTCGAGGCCACCGATGCCGGACGCGCAACCGTGCCGGTCGAGACCCCGACGCCGGCCCCGCCGGCCCCGCGGGGGGATACCCCGCCCGGCGCACGCCGGACCCGGTGGCAGCTGCCTGTGGCCGGACTCGCGCTGGCCGCTCTGCTCGTCGCCGGCGCCGTCGCGTACGCGCAGTACCGCCGCGGCGGGGGCGACGAGGGGGCCGGCCGGGCCGCCTCGCCCAACGCGAGCACCGGGCCGACCGCCACCCCGAGCCCCACGACTCCCGCGGACGAGCTGTGCACCGACGAAATCAAGAGCAACCCTCGCTGGGTATGCGTCACCTCGGCGGTCATCGCCAATGGCAAAATCACCATTGACTACAACGTCGAATACGCCGGATCCGTACCGAACGTCGAAACCGGGTACCACGTGCACTTCTACGGCAGCGACGGCAACAACCCACCGGACCACGTGATGGGCACGCAGGAGCCCGCTAGCACCCGGGGCAAGTACTACTACGACGCCCGCCAGCCCTCGGTCCTGGACATCGCCGACAGCCGCTTCACCAGCGCGATCGGCGGTGCCAAGAAGGTGTGCGCGCGGATCGCGATCGCCGGTCACGGTCTGGTACGCGGCAACAAGGGCGACTACAAGACTGGCAACTGCGTGCCGATCACCCGGTACTGACTCAGGGTGACCTGAGCCACCAGCAACAGGGCGGCGTCGCGCTCACCGAACGGCACCACGGACCCGATGACCACCGATGACCCGCCCTGCGTCGCGACCCGGGCGCTCTCGAAGTCGACGGCGCAGAGTTTGAGGAGCTTGAGCTTGAACTTGCGCGATGTCCAGCGGATCGAGCGTTGCGCGATCGTCCCGTTTTCCGCCATGCCATACCAGTCGGCGGTTCGGCTGTCACAGCGGGGAGCGCTCCGGGGGTCGTTGGGCCAGGCCGTCTCGGATGGCGTCGATGGTGATGCCTTCGTTCGCGGCGTACGTGCCGCCCGCCCTGTTGAGCCGCGGCATCCGTGTGCCGCCTGCGTGGTGCAGGCCGATCAGTCGCCATTCGTCGTCGAAAACCGGGCTGCCGGAGCTGCCGCCCTCGGTCGGTGAGCGATAGTGCAGGACGCGGTGGTCGTAGTCGAGCAGGACGTTGTCCTGAAGGGAGAACTGGGGCTGTGTCGATCCGCCTGGATGCCCGATCACGTACGCCCGCCGGTGACGGAGCGGTTTGGGGGGCAACGCCTGCGCGAGCGGAGTCGGAACAACGTCCTCTGGGCGGCCGTCCAGTTCGAGGATGGTGGTGTCGAGCCCCTTGTCCGCCGAGGGCTGGTACCACCATTGCCGGGCCACCCGGAAGCGGGCCTGCCAGCCCGGATCGTCATCGAGGCCGTGGAACGCCACGTGCGCCTGGCCGGGTTCGAGGTCCTCGGGAACGACGTGGCCGTTGGTGACGACCACGAGTGGCGGTAGGTCCGGATGCAGGTCGGGGCCTGCGACGAGGAACCCGGTGCCGACGCCGTGGTCGTCGGCCGTCTGGATGCGGGCCACCGCCCGACAACGCTTCAGCCCCGTGCGGTACCAGCTCAGCGACAGGTACCGGTCGGCTCCGAGGATCCGCTCCAGCCGTCCGTCTCCGAGCTCGGCGAGGCGTGCGGCGCGGAGGTCGCTGGACGCCACCGTGACCTGTCCACCGTCGACCGTGAGCAGCGCGGAGCGCAGCACGGGGAGCAGGTCGTCACCGGGTGAGGTGGTGGTGTCGAGCTGCCAGACCTTCTGGAGCTGGCGGAGGAACGTCGCGACCGTGAACCCCTCCGGCGTCGTCTCGATGAACGCCTCGCCCCGTTCGACGGCCTCGTCGTACCGGCCGAGTGCGATCGCCGCCTCGCACGCCGTCACCTCGGTCCACGTGTTCTGCACGGGGGCCGAGTCGGCAGTCCGCAGGATGTCGTCCGCCAGGGCGGCGGCATTCGGCAATCCCGACGGCAGCGGGATGCCGTCGCGTGTGGCGCGAACCAGGAGGGCCACGGCGTTGATCCCGTGCCAGGTGTAGATCTCCGTGTCCTCCATGTACGCGGCCAGGTAAACCTCGAACGACCGGCTCAGGAAGCGCCGCCGCCGGTCCGGCTCGGTGCACGCGAGGAACATCTCTTTGTAGCAGCGGCCGATGCCGCCCCGGGCCTCCACACGTTCGCCCCGCGGCGCCGTCTCGTCGGCCGCCAGCTCGGTGTAGAGCCGCAGGGCGACGGCCAGGCTCCCGCCGTCCACCAGAGCCTGCGCATAGTGCCGACGCACGGCGGGGGCACCGGGCCCGTGCGCCAGGGCGGCGTCGGCGACGAGCTCGAGCTCCTCGTACCGCCGGGACTGCCGGAGCACCAGCAGGACCTGCCCGACGCTGTCGGGCAGTTTCGGAACGGCGTAGAGATGGATGGCGTACTCGGCCGCGAGTTGCGCCAGCGCCGGCCAGTCGAACGTCGACGCAGCTGCTCGGAACTGCCTGGGCCAGTTCCGCGGGCTCATGCGAACACCGTCCGCGGCCGAGCCCGCACCCGCCGGAGGAGCGTGTCGGAGGGCCGCCAACCCTCCCCTCCGCCAGGGCACGTCTCCTCGGCCGGGACGCAGGGGAGTGTCGCGGCAGCATCGAGCGCCAATTGGCCCGACTCATGAACCGCACCAGTCGTGACCGGTCGCACGTCACGCAGCGCGGCCTTGATACTCTCTTCTTCGCGAAACCGCTGGAGCCGATAGGAGACGGGTCGGCCGGTCGTCGGATCGTCGCGGCAGCGAGGAGCACCAATGGACGACCAAGCCGGCGGCATCCAGGCCCCCCGCATCCGGATCGTCGGCACCGACGAGATCGCGGCAGCGCTCGACAGCGCCGGGCTGGGCCCGGACCGGGCGGTCATCGTGCTGGTCGGCGGCGCCGACGGCATGGGCGAGAAGGAGTTCGAGACCGTGGCCAAGGTGCTGCGGGACGAGGTCGTGCCCGTCGCCGAGCGCCGGAACGCCGTGGTGATCGACGGTGGCACGGACTCGGGAGTCATGCGGCTGATCGGACGGGCTCGGTCCGCGTTGCGCGGTCGATTCCCACTCATCGGCGTCGCGGCCGAAGGTACCGTCGTCGTCCCGGGCGCCGGGACGTCGTCGCCCGACGCGGTCAAACTGGAGCCGAACCACACGCTGTTCCTCCTAGTACCCGGCACGCAATGGGGGGACGAGGCGCGGTGGATGACGGACGTCGCCGGGGTCGTCGCGGGCCGCCGGTCCTCGGTCACCGTCCTGATGAACGGCGGGCAGATCGCCTACACCGATGTCGCGGCGAGCCTCGGCAGCGGTCGGCCGGTGGTGGTCCTCGCCGGAAGCGGAGGTACAGCCGACGCCATTGCCGAGGCGCGAGCGGGCAACGGCGACGACGATCGCGCCAATCAGATCGCGGCTTCGCCACTGACGACGGTCGCAGAGGTCGGGGAAACGGGCGTGGCCGCCGCCGCAATCGAGGCGGCCCTCGACGGCGGCTGAGACGTCCGGGTAGCCAGCATCGTGCCGCCCCCTGTAGGGAGCTTGCCGGCCGGCACCGCACCGGGCTTTCGGCGCGTGCCGGACGGTGGGTGCCGGCGGTCCGCCACGGAGGTCCACGCCGAGGCCTACCGGTGAGCGGCAACGGGACGTCGCCCGGCTTATGCGCGTCGTCAACGAGGCGAGTGCGCTGGCCCGAGCGGCTGATCGCCTTCGGCTTTCGTCGGCAGTTGGATGCTGACAACCGATTCGCTGCTCGCCAAAAGGCGTCAACTTCCGGCAGACCATGTGGTCGGATCCTCCGGTGGGCGCTGGGCCGCCGGCGCATGCTCCGGGGTCAGGGCGGCCCAGCCGGCGGCCAGGGACACGGCACCCCGCGACGGTGCCCGTTCGAGCGTCGGCTCGGCGTGCCAACTGAGCAAGCTCTGGACGGCCGCAGCGGTCTTCTCGGCAGGCCACGAGATTCCGATCGCCTTGACCACATTGACGACCGGGAGCGCCGACCCTCCCGTCACTTTGAGGTAGCGGTCCGGATTAATCGCGGCCATGTGCTTCGGGAGGATCTGCATGAACCACAGGATCGTGAGCGTCGTCCAGATCACGTTGAAGATCTTGAGGGTGACCGCTCCCGTGATCTCCGTCGAGGTGAATGGGATCGCGATCGAGTGACGCTCGGCGAGCATGGCGGCGGCGGTGACGATCAGCGCGACGAACATCTGACGGGCGGCGAGCCAGGCCGCGAGGTCGTGAGCGGTGCGGTCCGGATAAAGCCGGTTCCAGCTATGGATCAGGACCACTTCCAGGCCCTCCATGACCGCGAGCACGAGCATCAGCAGGAGTGCGACCACCGCCGCGATCGCCGAACCGGGCTCACCGTGGGCCAGTTTGTAGATGGCGTCATACACCCACAGGACGCTCAGTACACCCCAGGCGATAAAGAGCACCATTCCGAACGTCGCGCGCGCAGCTCCGCTTGCCCTGGATGCACCCTGCTCGGTCGTCATCTCATTCTCCCGATAGAAGTTTCATTCTCCCCAATAGCAGTTTCAGACTGCACGAGCGCGGGCTTCCTGCGTTGCGGATGCGCCGGCTGCGCTGGGCGGTGAACGCCCTCGGCCGGACCCGAGCAGTGATGATCTCATCGCCCGGCTCATAGTTGCGGACGAAAACGCGGTAGGCGTTGCGCCCTTGCGCCAAGGCGAAGCCGAACGCTCCGCCCCTGAGTCGCTCGCTCACCGGTCGACGCCGGCCCCTCCTCGTAGAAGCAGCGCTTTTTCGTACCGGCCCAGTCGACGTCCGCGATCGCCCCGCTAACCGGCGGCGTTAGTCGGGCACGGGTCGCCGCGGGCAGGCTGATTCCGAGTGTTCCACGTTCCGTCGAAGCACACAATCAGTCGCTTCGCCATCACTGATCCCTCGGCTCTTGGAAGGGGGACACGGCGAGCACAAACCGACACCCGAAGGCGTGCGTGGGGACGGCTCAACAAGCAAAGAGGACGGACCGTTGAGCGGTGATACACGCGATGGGCTTCCCCGTGCACGGACAGCTGCGATGTGGGCCAGCAATCTTGGCTTGACCAGGTATTGAGGTGTCGAAGTGGCCTCGGCGAGTTCATCGCGGCCGTCCATTCCTACGCGTCGAGCAGCTCGAGGTTCATCGCTCGATCACCAACTCGTGGTCGGCGTCAATGATCTCTGCGCGCCTCCGCGCCCCCGCGGAGTTCCGAACCAAGATCGTCAGTGCGCTGCGCCGGCTCCAGCCGTGCCGAATACCGTCCGGGCATTGTTCGCCCGCCCGGACCTCCAATACAGCAACGCATCATCAGAGTCAGCTAGCCATCGAACTGTTCTCAATCGCACTGAATCAGCGCACAAACCGCAGCGAGCTAATCATTGTCGTGGTTGGAGCTAGGCAGTCGGACGATCGCCAGCCCCTCGGCCCCGAGCAACGCTGGAAGTCCCCGGACGAACATGCGGTCCTTGTCCTTCGCGTTCTCGGTGAGTCCCGCGTCCCAATCAAGCATGTCGGGATGCGTTCGAGCAGTCCGTTCCTCGCCGTAGCTAACGCCGGCCTGCGTACTGGCCGCCATCCAACGGTCATGCTCCATCCTTGCAAGCTTCTCGACGTCGCCCTCGGCGAACGTGAACGGCGGCAGGTCGGGCGCCGCAGGGACGATGACCGCGTCGATCTCGGCGAGCTTGGTGCCGATGTGCTCGGCCTGCGCCCGGCTGTCCGCCCGATAGCGCTCGTCGAGCTGTTCCCACGGCAGATGGCTGTCCTGGGCGGGTGAGCTTCCGGCGTACTCGACTAGGTAGCGGGCGTGCACGGCGCGGGCAAGTTTCTCGACCAATGCACCCCGCTCCAGCAACGTCGGGTCGCATGCCGCGTCGAGAACGCCGAAGACGGCCAGCCGACCCTGCACGTCGTCGAACAGTCGTTGCTCCAACGCGTCGGCCAGGCCGGAGCGCTGCCCAAGGCAGAGGACGACGCGGTCGTTGCCCGCGAGCAGCAGACGTAGTCCACGGCGCAGCACATCGTTTGCGTCGCTTGCGCTGACGTAGACCGTGCCTGCGGATCGATCGGCGGAGGTCTCGTCGTCGATCCGCACCACCCGTCCCGCGATCTCCTCGGCCGCCCCCGCCGCACGCCGACGCCGGATGAGATCGCGTTCGACAGCGTGAGCGAACCGGTCCGACCCGACCACTACAGCAGTCCGTTCGAGATCGCGGTCGTGCACGTCAAGCAGCGCGACCGCAGCGACGTCCTCGATACTGAAGAAGTCCAGCCGATAGCCATTACGCCCGTCAACGCCCAGCCGTCGCGCTCGCAGTGCTGCGACGAGCTCCCCCTCGTCGACCCGGGCGTACACCGCTACACCCGCCTGGTTGAGTGACCGAACAAGAAGCGCCACGCTCGCATTGACTGCGCCCGAATCGTCCAGCGCAAATACCTGAGCCGCGCCGCGCACGCCCGCCGCCCGCAGGGTCGCCTCGTCGGTCGGCTCTCCGTCCACGACGCGCACTGCGTGCCGGCGAGCCACGTCGGAACCGATCCCGGAGCCCACCAGCACCGTCGGCCGGGTCGCGGCGAGCCGCCTGGCCAGCACAAACGCGGCCGATCCGGCGCCAACAACCACGGAGTGTCCCCGCTTCCGTAGCAACACCCAGGCGGCGAACCGGGCGCGGAAGACCGCCGAGACCGCTTGCAGCAATGCGAGAACAGTCGTCAAAGGCGCCAGGTACATCGCGATACTCAGCATCGGACCGTACGGCGGGCCGTCGAGGGCAGTCGGACCCAAGACGAACAACTGAACGGTGTAATAGACCCGGTCGAACGGCTCCGCGTTAGCGAACTCGGGCCGTTCGTTGAGGTAGTAGCCAAAGCCGACGTAGCCGAGCAGCGCGGCGATGACCGACAGCCCCGCTGTGACCATCCATAGGCGAAGAGGCGTCTTGGCTCCGGTGTTCACGACTGCCCCGTTCCTGCGGCCGTTGGGTGGCCTGGCCTACAAGCCGGCCGACACAACCTTCTCCCCACGCGCTGCCCAGCCCGGCGAATGGCGCGGTGGCGGTGCCCGGGCCCGACGCTGCGGCCGGCGGTCAACCGGGGAGCCAGGTCGTCCACGACAGCCTACAGCTCGGCACGGTTGACCTTGACTGCGTGCGACATTGCGGACGCGCGTGAGATCGGCGTTGCCACGGTGATGAATTGCCTGGTCAGGGAGGTGAGCCAGGTGAAGGTAGGCGACCACCGGACGGGCCCGTTCGGGTCGGCTGCCGGTCTGCGGATGTTGGCGCGGCTGCACGTGACGCGGGTGCGCCACGTCGTAGTGGCCGGCTACGACGACGTGGCCCGGCGATACGACCACGTCTAGGAGGTCGAGCGCACGGTAGACGAGCTGCTCCAATACCTCGACCCGGCAAGTGAGCGCTGCAGGAAGCGCTGATCGTCCCCGCCCGGGCATGCCCGACCGCTTCCGTCGGCGGCGACATCGATGCCAGGATGGGCCATGGACTCCTACCGAGCGCAAACCACCGCCTACTCCGCGCTGGGCTCACGTCAATATCGGATGGAGTCCGAGCGCATCCCACCCCACGTGATCGTGCTTTTCGGGGCGACAGGCGACCTCGCGCGTCGCAAGCTGCTGCCCGGCTTCGCGCACCTGGCAGCCTCGCGCCTCGCCCCGCCGATGAGGGTTGTCGGGTCGTCTCTGGAGGAGATGAGCGACGAGGACTTTCGGGCGTTCGCCAAGGCCGCGGCGGCGGAGTTCGGCCACCTCGAGACTGTCGCCTTCGAACGCCGGATCCGCGAGCAGCTCGCGTCGGAGGAGTGGGCGGGGTTCGCTGCGAACCTGCGCTACGTGCCGAGGTCGGCGGGCCCGGAGAGGCTTGCGGCCGCGGTCGCCGAGGCGGAGAACCAGCTCGGCGAGGGCTGCCTGCGGCTGCACTACCTCAGCGTGCCGCCGGCCGCCGCGACCGATGTGATCAACATGCTGCGGGAGGCGAAGCTCGTCGAGCGCTCGCGGGTGGTCATGGAGAAGCCGTTCGGGACCGACCTGGACAGCGCGGTCGAGCTCAACGCACAGGTGCACCGAACGTTCGACGAATCGCGGATCTTCCGCATCGACCACTTCCTCGGCAAGGAGGCGGCGCAGAACATTCTCGCCCTGCGTTTCGCCAACGGGCTATTCGAGCCGATCTGGAACCGAAACTTCATCGACCACATCCAGATCGACATCCCCGAGACCCTCGGGCTGAACCGAAGGGCCGACTTCTACGAAAACACCGGCGCCTACAAGGACATGGTCGTCACCCACCTGTTCCAGGTGATGGCGTTCGTGGCCATGGAGCCACCGACCGCGCTCGAACCGACCCCGATCAGCGAAGAAAAGAACAAGGTCTTCCGGTCCCTGCTGCCGGTCTTACCCACGCACGTGGTGCGCGGTCAGTACGGGAGCTACCGCCAGGAAGAAGGGGTCGCACACGACTCCGATACCGAGACGTTCATCGCCCTGCACTGCGAGCTCGACAACTGGCGCTGGGCCGGGGTCCCGTTCTACCTCCGCACCGGAAAGCGAATGGCGGAGGGCATGCGGATCATCTCGATCGCGTTCAAGGACGCGCCACGTTCGATGTTCCCGGCCGACTCCGGGATCGGATCGGCTGGTCCGGACCACCTGACGTTCGACCTCGCCGACGAGTCCAAGGTCTCGCTGTCCTACTACGGCAAGCGGCCCGGCCCCGGGATGAAGCTCGACAAGCTGAGCATGCAGTTCTCAAC
>Ga0111539_10009702_pt1 | contig 12147 bp, 10 predicted proteins | sample RhiMethybrSRZTD1_FD_79667 | JGI IMG/M metagenome (GOLD analysis project Ga0111539, IMG submission 79667) | Populus rhizosphere microbial communities from Tennessee, USA - Rhizosphere MetaG P. TD hybrid SRZTD1 (version 2) (version 2) | ecosystem: Host-associated > Plants > Roots > Rhizosphere >...
CGAGATCTCGATGCGCTTCGAGGTCGGTGCCGGCGGCGCCGTCACGGGGCTGACCGTGCTGCCGCCGGCAATCGGCGCGACGCCGCTGGGCGCGTGCCTGATCAAGGTCGGTCGCGGCATCGCCTTCGCGCCGCGGTCCGCGCCGATCGCGTTTCGGATTCCGGTGGCCGTCCAGCTGCGGCGGCAGGCGGAACGCGGACACTGAGGCCAACGGCGATGCGCGGCGACACAGGGCGTGCGGGCAGGGTGGGCGGCGGGGTGTTCCTGTGCCTGGCCGCGATGCTGGCCTGGGCGCGCGCCGGTGCGGCGGAGGCCCCGGTCGCCACCGCGCCCGCGTCCTCGGCGTTCGAGTCGTCTTCCGCGCCCGCGTCCTCGGTGCTCGCCGATCCCGCGGCGCCGCAGGCGCTGGGGCGCGTCTTCGTCGCCGGGCCGACCAAGCCGTCGCTGTTCCTGGTCTCCGCGGGCGGGTATGGCTACACCGAGTCGGTGCTCGGCACCGGCGACGCGCACCATCGCGCGTCGGGCGTGCTTGCGGCCGAGGGCCGCCCCGTGTCCTGGCTGGGCCTCGGGCTTCGCCTCGATGGCCGTTACGATCAACACAGCGGGGGCCCACAAGGGAGCGACGACGGCTGGATCGGCGATCCGCGCTTTTTCGTGCGGGCGGATCGGGCGCTCGGCTCCGCCTTCCGCGCCGGCGGCCGACTGGGGGTCTGGCTGCCCGGCCGCGCCGCGCCCTCGATCGAGCTCGCTGCCGCCACGCCCGAGCTCGCCGCCGCATTGACGTGGGCGCCGCGCGGATCACCGCTGTGGCTCACCGCCAACGGCGGCTATCGCATCAATCGCAGCGCGCGCACCGCGACCGACGCCGCCCAGCTGAGCGCGAGCGATCGCCTCGGCCTGGAGATGAGCTCCTTCGATCAGACGCTGCTCGGTCTCGCCGCCGCGTACGGCGCCGGCCGGGCGCAAGGTTTCGTCGAGCTGAGCGCGGAGCTCATGGTCGGGGCCGGAAGCCCCGCGCTGTCCGCGTCGCCGCTGCGCGCGGGCGGCGGGATGCGCTTCGCGATCAGCCGGGACGTCCGGCTGGAAGCGCTGGCCGAAGCGGCGCTGGGCTCGCGCCCGACGCTGTCGACGGCGGGGCCCCTGGTGCCGATTCCACCGCGCGCGGCCGTCTGGCTCGGTGTCGCGTATCGTTTCGGGGCCGTCGCCGCGCCCGCGCCCGCGCCGCCGCGACCCGCGGTCGTCGTCGCGCCGCCTCCGCCGGCCCGCGCCACGCGCGAGGGCCGCGTCGTCGCCGCCGACGGCACCGCGTTGATCGATCCGCGGGTCACCGTCCGGGCACAGGCCGGGTCGGAAGCGGCGGCGCTGGACGTCGGCGCGGACGGGCGGTTCACGTTTTCGGGCAAGGTCGGCGAGACGGTCCGGATCGACGCGCAGTCGGCTGGCTACGAATCGGCGACCGAGACGATCACGATGGTGGACGCCGCCGCCGCCGAGGTGACCCTGACGCTGCAACGCCGGCTGCCGAGCGGACAGATCCGGGGGCTGATCCGGTCATTCAAGGGGGTGGCGCTTTCGGCGGAGATCAAGATCGAGCCCGGCGACAAGACGTTGCAGACGCAGGACGGCCGCTTCGAGGCGGATGTCGCGCCGGGCGCGTACGACGTCACCATCACCGCGCCGGGCTACGAGACGCAGCGACGGCACGTGGACGTCGAGCAGAACGGCGTCACGCTGCTGAACGCGGACCTGCGGAGCGCGCGATGAGGCGGCGGCCACGCGCCCTGACGGTCGTGCTCGCGGGTTTGTTCGCCGGCCTGTCCGTCGGCTGCGCCCGCCGCGGCGAGCCGGTGGCGACGCTGGTCGAAACGCAAGGCACGGTGGAGCGGAACGACGGCGCGCAAGCCTGGGCGATCGCCGGGCAGGGCGTCGCGTTCGTGGTGGGGGACGTCTTGCGAACGGGGGCGGCCGCGCGGGCGCGGCTGCGGCTGACGAACGGCGCGATGATCCGCGTGTCCGAGAACGCGCGCATTCGTTTTGCGCGTGGGACGTTGCCGACCAGCAAGGGGCCGAATCTGAACGTCGAGGTCGGCTCCGCGGACGTCGAAGCGGCCGGTGAGGAGGTAGCGATCGTGACCTCGCTGGGCGTGGCGCGGGTCGAGCGCGGCGCCCGGGTCCGCGTGTCGTCCGACGGAGAGCGCTCGACGCTGGAGGTCGTCGTCGGCCGCGCGGTGGTGCTCGCCTCCGGGGGAGACCTGGTCGTCGCGGAGGGAGAAGGCGCGATGATGAAGCGCGGTGACGCTCACCCCGAACGCTATCGGGTGAAGCTGGGCGCGGCCGTCGTGGAGGAGCCTGCCGCGCCGGCGGCGCCGCCGCCCGCCGCGCCCGCCCCGCCCGCCGCGCCCGCTCCCCCCCAACCGCCCACACCGGAAGACAAGCCGGCGCGCACGCAGAACGCCCGCGCCGACGTGACGCTGGAAGCCGGTGACAGCGGCACGCTGCACGTCGCGGGACGATCGCTCTCCCTGCGTCTCGCGTTCGAGAAGCTCTGCGACGGCGACGCCACCGTCGAGGTGAAGGGTGGGCACGAGGCGCGCGCCCTGACCGGCAGCGGCGCCCTGGTGCTGAAGCTGCGTCCCGGCACGGTGCGGTACAAGCTGCGCTGCGCGAGCGACGCGCGCGCCGCGAAGCCGCGCGCGACCGGATCGCTCACCGTCAAGCGCGACAGCGGTGATGTCCGGGTCTCCCGTCGGCCCGCCGTCAACGTGCTGGACGCGGACGGACGGCGTTACACCGTCCTGTTCCAGTCGCGGCTACCGGCGCTGACGATGGGTTGGGCGGCCGCTCCAGCCGGCGCGGGAGCCCTGTCGCTGCACGTCGAGTCGCCGGCGGGCAAGCAGACGTTTCCCTCGCCGACCGCCAGCCGGCAGCTCGCGTCCGGCGCGCTGGCGGAAGGAAGCTACGTCTGGTGGTACCAGACGGCCGACGGGCGAACGTCGCCGAAGACGACCGTCACCATCCGCTTCGACAACGCGGCCCCCACGGCCCAGTTCTTTCCCAAACGATCGGGCGCGGAGCCAGCCGCGCCGGGGCTGGTCGTCGTCGACGGCGTGACGATCGACGGTGCGAAGGTCAGCGCCGGCGGCCGCAGCCTGACCGTCGACGAGCGCGGGCGCTTCCAGGGCACGGTCGCACCGCTGAGCGGCGACGATGCGGTGATCGTCCGACTGGAACATCCGCGCACCGGTGTTCACTACTACGTGCGCCATCCGGGCGCGCGGCGACAGGGCAGGCTGACCCATGCGCGCTGACGGCGCCGGCCGTCTGCCGGGATTGATAGTCGTCGCGATGGCGATCGCCGGCGCGTGCGGCCGCGTGGGCTACGACCCGGTCGCGATCATCGACGCGGGTGCCGGCGCCGGCGGACGGGGCGGCTCGCCCGGCACGGCCGGATCGAGCGGGCGTGGCGGCGCCGGTGGCGGCAGCGGAGGCGCTGGTGGCAGCGTGACGGGTGTTGGTGGCAGTGCGGCAGGCATAGCCGGCAGCATGGCGGGCGCTGGCGGCAGCACGGCGGGCGCGGGCGGCAGCGCGGCGGGCGCGGGCGGCAGCGCGGCGGGCGCGGGCGGCAGCGCGGCGGGCGGGACCGACGGCGGCGCCCCGATCAGTTGCGTCCCCCAGACATTCGGCGGGCACAACTATCTATTCTGCGAGCCTCTGGTGCCGTGGGCCACCGCACGCGCCGCGTGCGAGCAGCGCGGAATGCGCCTCGCGCGGATCGACGACAGCCTCGAAGACGGCTGGCTCATCACCACCGCCAACACCGTGTTCTCCGCGCCCATGAACAACCGCGAGGCCCTCTGGCTTGGCGGTTTCGAGCCGACCTCCGACGGAGACTGGCACTGGACGGATGGTGCTCCGTTTTGGAGCGGCGGCGTGAGCGGAATGCCGGTCGGGGGTCTCTACACGAACTGGGACAACCGCGAGCCGAACAACGCCGTCGGGCCCGAGGCCTGCCTATCGATACCGCTCAACCAAACGACCTGGTACGACTACGCCTGCGACAACCTGCAGTTCTTCGCCTGCGAGCTCTACTGACCGTTGAGGGCGCGTCTCAGCGGCAGGTGCCGCACTTGATCGAGATCGTCTCGCCGGTGACGGTCGCGCCGGTGCGGTTGACCGCGAACAGGACGCCCGAGCCGCAGGCGGTGCTGGACGTCAGGTACCAGCAGGGCTGCGGGCCGCCCTGCGGCGTCGCGGCGTCGCAGGCGGGCAGCGTCTGATCGGGGCGGCTGGGCGCGCGCAGGATGACGTCGCAGCTCGCCTGGATGCCGGCCTTCGCGGGATCGGTGTCCGCCACCACGGCGTCGAGGCAGTGCGACGTGAACGCGCGGCCGATCGCCATGCCCAGCTGGGCGAGCGCGGGCGCGTATGAATCGTTGCAGATGCTGCTCAGGCTGCCGTTGCCGCCGAACTTCGAGGTGAACTCGGCCATGCGCACCGCGGGATCGGCGAAGGCGCCGTCGGTGCGCGTGCAGGAATGCGCGATGACGCTGCCGATCTCGCTCCCGCCCGCGACGGCCTTGAAATCGATGGTGTAGGGGATCACCGGCGCGGCGATTGCCGACACGAACAGCATCGCCGGGTCCGGCTTCAGCGACTTGAAGAAGTTGGCCAGCGTGGTCACCGGGTAGAGGAACCCCGCTTCGTTCGAACGGCAGTCGGTCAGCGTCACCGGCATACCGGCCGTGCCGGTGCGCGGCGGCGCGACACCGGCGCACAGATGTCCGAACTCGTTGCACCGGAAGTTGGTGATCGGGCCGAGGGGGCTGGCCAGGGTGGTGCCGCTGGTGATGTCGTAAAGAGTGGTGTCGGGCGGGGCGGAGCAGTCGTCCTCGTTGGTGATGAAAGCGACCGCCAGGAACGCGTTCGGTCGCAAGAAGCCGACGTTGCTCGCCGGGATCGTGCCGCCGAAGCCGAGCGCAGTCGCCGCCGAAGCGATCTGGTGCTCGAACCCGCAGCCCGACGTTCCGACGCTGGCGATGCAGGCAAACGCCTCGTCGATGGTGCCGGGATAGTTCTTCACCGCCTCGTTGTTCGACTCGTCGATGAACGAGCCCGTCGGCCCCAGGCAGGTCGCGCTCGGCGCGGGCGCGCGGAACGCCCCGGCGTCGCCTCCCGGGGCGCAGCCGGCGATGTCGAACGTCGCCCCGGCCCCGAGATCCGAGGTCACGACGGCCACGTGCAGGTTCGGAAGCCCGCCCGGGAACGCGCGCAGCGTGCTCATCAGGATCGGGAAGTTCGCGATCAGGCTCGCCTGGTTCAGCTGCATCGACGCCGAGTCGTCAATCATGAACAGGATGTCGGCCTCCCGGTTCTGCGCGCGCGGGGTGACGACCTGCGGCGGCGTCGACAGCCCGTCGTCGGGAAGGCCGTTGCAGTCGTCATCCATCCCGTTGCAGGTCTCGGGCGCGGGCAAAACCTCGCCCGCGCACGCGCCCCAGCCCGCGACGCCCCCGCTGACCAGGCACATCTGCGTCCCCGGCCGGCAACGCGCCACCCCGGAAGTCCCCGCCGGGCCGCTGTAACAGGACCGGATGTCGCCCGCGACGCAGACGCAGCCGTTGTCGATGATCCCGTCGCAGTCGTCGTCGATGCTGTTGCACGTCTCGGTCGCCGGATTGACGCCGCCCGCGCAGGTGCCCCAGCGGCCGTTCACGCAGGTCTCCGTTCCGGGCCGGCAGATGCCGACCATGGCGCGCCCGCACGATCGCGTCGTGCCGTCGCGGCAGTCGCACCCCTCGTCGACCATGCCGTCGCAGTCCTCGTCGCCGCCGTTGCAGTCCTCGGTCGCGGGGCCGATCGCGCCGCGGCACGCCCCCCACACCCCCGCCGCGCACGTCTCGGTGCCGGGTCGGCACTCACCGACGCTGCTGCCGCACGGCCGCGCGATGCCGTCGACGATCCCGTCGCAGTCGTCGTCAGCGGCGTTGCAGGTTTCGCCCCCGGTCACCGGCAGCCGCTGTCCCTCGCACGCGCCGAAGCGCGCGGCGCCCGCCTCGATCACGCAGGTCGCGGTCCCCGCGCGGCAGACGCCGACGCCCGCCGTCGCGGGCGGGCCGTCGTAGCAGGCGCGCGTCTCGCCGCGGCGGCAGGCGCAGCCGTCGTCGACGACGCCGTCGCAGTCGTCGTCGAGGTCGTTGCACGTCTCGGCGCCGGGCAGCCGCCCGCCACCACACGGACCCCAGTCGCTGCCGACGCCGCCCGCGCCGGCGACGCATGTCTGCGAGCCGTCGGCGCAGATCCCGACGCGGCGGGTGCCGGCGGGCCCGTCGTAGCAGGCGCGCGTCGCGCCCGCGGTGCAGTTGCAGCCGTCGTCGACGGTGCCGTCGCAATCGTTGTCGAGGCGATCGCACAGCTCGGGACGGGGCAGCGCCTGTCCCTCGCACGGCCCCCACTCGGAGCCGTTCGCCTTGGTCACGCAGTCCTGCCGCCCCGCCGCGCACGGTCCCACCCCCTGCGTTCCGGCGGGACCGCCGTAGCAGGCGCGGCTGTCGCCGGCCTTGCACGCGCAGCCGTCGTCGATGGTCCCGTTGCAGTCGTTGTCCAGCCCGTCGCACAGGTCGCGGTCGGGCCGGACGTCGCCTTCGCACGCGCCCCAGAAGCTACCAATGCCGCCGGCGCCGCCGAGGCAGACCTGCATCCCGTCACGGCAGGTTCCGACGCCGCCGGTCCCGGCCGGCCCCGCGTAGCAGGCGCGTTTCGCGCCGATCTCGCACAGGCATCCGTCGTCGACCTTGCCGTCGCAGTTGTTGTCGAGCCCGTCGCACGCTTCCGGCTTCGGCGTCACCGCCTGCTCGCACAGCCCCCAGCCGCCGAACTCGGGATCGCCCGAGCAGACCTGCCTGCCCGCCGCGCAGGTGCCGACACCCGCGAGACGCATCGGTCCTGGATAACAGTCCTGCGACGCGCCTTGCGCGCAGACGCAGCCTTCGTCCACGCGACCGTCGCCGTCGTCGTCCAGCCCGTTGCCGCACAGCTCGACGGCGGCGGGTGGCCTTTCGATCGCGAGATCGGGGACGTTGACCGCATCCATCCCCGCGTCGGCCGGCGGCAGCACCGCAGCGTCCTCGCCCTGATGTTGCTGCGGGGTGGTGCGCGCCGGGCAGCCGGCGACCGCGACGACGCCCAACAGGATCAAGTTGCGAACGACGACCACGACGCCTCCAGGCTGGTCACTCCGCGCCGCAGGCGCGGTGTGCGACTATTATTTTTTTCAGGTAGCCGCACTGTCGCGCTCTGCGCGACAGCTAGAGGCGAATCGTACAACCGGACCGGCCGGGGCACGCGATTTTTGCGTGCTGTGCGTTGGATCACCGTCGGAGGTTGGGCCAAGTTGCGGTAACGTGGTCGCCGTGACGCCCGCATCGATTGTCCTTGCCGCCGCCCTCGTCGCCTGGGGCCCCGCCGCGGCGGCGCCCGAGGTCGAGACGTCAGACGCGGCGGCGCCCCCCGAGGCTGCCACCAACGTCCAGCCGATCGCGCCCGCGCCGGCGGCAGCCGCGCCCGCGCCCGTGATGGCCGCCCCGAACCCGGCGACGCCGTCGACGATTGAAGCGCCGATCATCGCGCGGGCGCCGCTCGACGTCCGCGCGACACCTGCTCTCGTGGCGGCGCCGGCGGCAAAGCGCGAGCCGGACCGCCCCCTCTACAAACACTGGCTGTTCTGGACGATCGCCGGAGGCTTTTTCCTGACGACCATCGTCGTCACCATCGTCGCGACCCGCCCGGGCCCCCAACCGTACACGGGCAACGCCCCCCCGTACTACGTGCCGTTCCAATGACACCGATGGCGTTCAGACACGCGGTCACGCGCCTGCTGCTTCCGCTGCTGTTGCTGGCGGGCTGCCACGAAGAGCTCACGCAGGTCGTGCTGGTCGTGCAGAGCGATCTCTCGGTCCCCGGCGACGTCGACGGTATGGACGTCTCCGCGATCGAGGGTCCGTTTGCGCCGGCCGTCAACACGTTCTTCAACCAGTTCGGACAGCCGCTCCCTCCGTTTCCTCTCTCGGTCGGCTTCCAGTCGGGCGGGGCGACGACGAGCTTCTCCGCCGTCGTGCGCCTGATGAGGAACATTTTTTCCGCGACGCCGACGCTGGTCGTCAGCCGCACCGTCACCGACGTCCGCTTCGTGGATCAGCAGACCGTGATGCTGCTGTTCCCGATGACGCGGGCCTGCGCCTGTCAGGGGACGTCATGCCCGAGCCCCGGGAACCCCGAATGCGACAACATGAACAACCCCGAGTTGTTACCGTTCGATCCGGCGGTCGCGCCCCCGAGCACGATGATGGGCGCTGTTCCCGGCGGCAACGGCGGCCCCATCACCACCGGCACCGCTGGCAGCGTCGGAACGCGACCACTGCCCCCGCCGAGCCAATAGTCGGTCAGCGACCGCTTGACCGGGACCGGCATCCCGGGGAACCTCCACGACCATGGAGATCGCGGACCTCAATCAGGACGAACGGACGGCGCTGGTCGGGCTGATCAAGCTGGTGGTGATGTCGGACGGCAACGTCACCGAGGACGAGCTGGAGTACGTCGAGACCCTGGTCGATGCCTTCGGCGAGGGCGAATATCAGCGTACGCTGGACGCGTTCGAGAAACGCTTCACCGACGAGGCGTCATTCCGTGAGTTCCTGCGGGGCATCGGCCGCGAGGACGCGCGCGAGGTCATCTTCGGTACCGTGCTGGAGAGCGCCGGCGAGGGCGCCCTGGATGGCACCGAGGCGGATCTGCTCGACTGGCTGTCGAAGGCCTGGAACATCAAGATCGAAATCGCCGACGGTGCCGTCTGAAACGAGGAGTGATTTACCGAGACTGATCTCGGCCGAAACCTGTCTGAAACAGCCCCTCCGATATCCTGTCATGTGTGCCACTCACTCGACAGGACGCGCTGCGGTTATTGCGGTTCTGCCTGGGCCCTGACGACTCGGGCAGCATCGAGGTAGCGGACGACGGCGCCGCGCTGGTGACGATCGCGCCGGCGGAGCCGTCGATCGGCGTCCGGACGTTCGAGGCCAGCACCTTCGACGCCGCACTGCGCATGGCGGTCGATGCCGGGCTGCTCAAGGCTGCCTGCGTGGAGAAGCAGATCCTGTTCCTGGAGGGCGGTGCCCCGCGCGGCCCGGACGCTTCATCCGCGGCGCCCCCGCGTCGGCCTCGACCCGACCTGTTCCCGAAGTTGATCGCGGCGATGTCGGGCCTGCTGCACGAAACACAGAACGAACGCGGCATGTCTGCGATCGCGGCGGCGTCGTCGGGCCGGATCTTTCGCCGCGAGCTGCCGCGCCAGCGCGAGCGCATGGACCTGCGGCGGGAGCGGTTCCTGTCGCTGTGGCGCGAGATGGGCGACACGCTGGGCGCGTCGCTGGCGGGTCGATTCGATCGGGTCGATGGCTGCCTGCGCCAGCTGATCGCCGGGCGCGGGGAGATCGACGATGGTCGGACGGCGCCCGCCGAGGTCATCGCGTCTTACACGCGCACGAACGCGGAGCTGCTGGGCATCGGTGACGCCGCGCTGGTCGCGTACGCGTCCGCGGACAATCGTCCCAACGCGCTGGCGTGCGTCGTGCTGCTGTACGCGAAGGAGAAGACCGGCATCGAGCGCGCGCGCATCGGCGCCGGGCTTGCCGCGAAGGCGATCTCCGATGACGACCGGCGCGCGCTGGCGGCGCTGACGTCCGCCCGCACCAGCTACCTTCACGTGTTCGCGGCCACCGCGCCGCGCCCGGCGGAACAGCTGCTCGAGCGGGCGCTCGCGTCGGCCAGCTACCTGGAGCTGACGCAGATGGAGGAGCTGCTGCTGGCCGGCCGCGAGAGCGAGATCGACCTCGACGCGCGCGGCTGGTTCAACGCGGTGACGCGCGAGATGGATCACCTCGGGGAGATCGGCACCGCGGCGCTCGGCTTCGTCGACGTCTGACCGAGTGCCGCGGTGGCCGGGATCGGCTAGAAGACGAACGGCACGTCGACCTGGATCATGTTGTAGGAGCTGGTGGTCAGCGGCATGTCGAGCCCGCGCGCGTAGGCGAGCCCGGGGCGCAGCCACAACCCCTTGCCGACCTGGAAGTGCGCGCGCGGTCCGATCGCCATGGTCAGCGTGTCCATGTTCGGTCCTGGAAAGTTCGAGATCACCCCCATCGCCGACTGCGTGGGTGTGGACAGCCAGCGCTGGTAGCGAAGCTCCCCACCGACCGACAGCACCGGCAGGATGAAGTAGCCGGCGTGCAGCCCGACCGTCGAGTTGGTCCGCGTCGAGTCAGTGCTGGACGGGGCCGTGTCGCCGCGGACGCGGAACAGCTGCAACAGCGTCGCCTCCAGCTGCACGGTGAGCTTGTGGTCGACGTAGGCGATGCCGCCGCCCGCGATGGCCGTGAAGTAGTTGACGGCGAACATCGCGTTGTCCATCGCCGACCGCGCGCGGATCCCCGCGGCGTTGGCCGCCGCGGCGCCGGGGTCGGGCGTGTTGCCGCCGCCGCCGCCGATCGGGATGGTGGCGCCCAGGAACGCCGCCCAGCGGATCGAATCGATCCGCTTCGCGAACGTGGCGCCGACGATCGGATTGACGAACGAGGTGCCGTCCGCGCCCATCGCGGGTGCGTCGTTCTGCGAGACGCCGATCCGCAGGAGCGGCGCCAGCGACGGGGTCACCTTGTAGCTGGCCAGGAACATCGACGCCACGGTGCTGCCGGAAGCGCCCATGCCGTTGTCGTAGAACGCGATCGCGGTGTCCGAGCGCAGCGCGTTCACCGCCGCGACCGGACGTAGCTGCCACGGAATCGAATACGGCGGCGGCGGCGGCGCGGGCGTCGCCGGCGTGCCGGGCGTGGCGGTGGTGACCGCCGTGGCCGCGGGCGACGGGGCCGCCGCTTCGGCGGCGGGTGCGCCCAGCGCCGGCGGCGGTGGTGGTGCGACGGGCTCCTCGGCGCGGACCGATCCAGCGAATGCGCTCGTCGCCAGCAAGGCGCACGACGCGATGAAGAATGAAAAACGATGATGACGGTTCTGGTTCTTGGTTGTCGACATGGTGCTCCTCCTCTTGATTGAGCACCTTGAAGCTACCGGCGGGCGCGTTTCGCAACGCCCTGTCCTCGGTCAAATGTTCGTAAACAGCTGCGCGGCCCGATGTTTCTGCTTGGCCAGGCTCAGGGTGCGACGGAGATGGCGATGCGCCCGTCCCGTACGCGGGTCGGGTAGCTCGGCAGCTTCACGTTCGGGTCGTCCAGGCACTGGCCGGTGGCGAGGTCGAAGCTTTGCTTGAAGATCGGCGACGCGATCTTGGGGGCTCCCCCCCGATCGCCGACGATGCCGCGCGCAATCACGAACGCGTGGCTGAAGGGGTCGTAGTTGCCGATCGCGAAGATCTGCTGCGCTTCACCTTCGCCGACCCGCACGACGGCAATCTGGAGGTCGCCGATCAGCACCGCCACGCCTGTGTCGGGGGTGATGTCGTCGACCGCGCAGACATCGATCCAGTCGAGCCACACCGAAGGGGCCGTGGCGCTCACGTGGCCGACCCGACCAGCGCCAGCGCCGGGACGCGCCGCGTCTTCTCCTCCCAGGTCGCGGGGCGATGCTGGTCGCGCTCGGGGACGCGCACGATGCTGGGATCGGGCCTGTCCGAGTTCACGAACGGGCGGAACTGGCGCAGCTTCTCGGGGTCGGAGAGCGCCGCCTTCCATTCACATTCGTAGGTGTCGATGACGTGCGCCATCTCCGCTTCCAGCTCGGCGCAGATCCCGAGCGAATCGTCGACGATCACGCCGCGCAGGTAGTCCATCCCGCCCTCGAGGTTGTTGAACCAGGTCGCGGTCCGCTGCAGGCGGTCGGCGGTGCGGACGTAGAACATCAGGAAGCGGTCGATGTACCGGATCAGCGTCTCGTCGTCGAGATCGGTGGCGAACAGCTGCGCGTGCTGCGGCTTCATCCCGCCGTTGCCGCACAGGTAGAGGTTCCAGCCCTTTTCGGTGGCGATGATGCCGAAGTCCTTGCCCTGCGCTTCGGCGCACTCGCGCGCGCAGCCGGAGACCGCCGACTTGAGCTTGTGCGGCGCGCGCAGCCCCTTGTAGCGGTTCTCGATCAGCACCGCCATGC
>Ga0111539_10009706_pt1 | contig 12146 bp, 13 predicted proteins | sample RhiMethybrSRZTD1_FD_79667 | JGI IMG/M metagenome (GOLD analysis project Ga0111539, IMG submission 79667) | Populus rhizosphere microbial communities from Tennessee, USA - Rhizosphere MetaG P. TD hybrid SRZTD1 (version 2) (version 2) | ecosystem: Host-associated > Plants > Roots > Rhizosphere >...
CGGTCACCGTCAACATCACGGCGAGAAGCAGGCGGGACACGACGCGAAACGGTAGCGAGGCCGTGAAAGACTCCCCCCGACCACTGGCGACGGAGGCACAGGTATGTCGCTCCCCCCCGATCCGCACGACGACGACGTCAGGACCGGCCCGGCTTCGGGCCCGCCTCCGCCGCCGCCCCCTCCGCCGCCGCCTCCCCCGGCCGGAACGCTGCCGGGAGAGCGGCCGCCGCAGTCGCCGATCCTCGAGGAGACCCTGGCTCCGCCACCCCCGGCGACCACGGCGGCACCCGCGGCAGCGGCGACAGCCGCGCCGCCGCCTGCCCCGCTACGACCGTCGGCCCAGGTGCCCGACCCCGGGCCGGAGTACCAGCCGCCGTCGTCGCCCGCCTACACGTCTGCCACCAAGCTCCCGCCGACCCGCGCGGGAGCCGGCACCGCCGGGGCCACCACGCCACCGGCCACCCCCGCGGCACACCTCGCGGGCAGCGGCAGCCCGGACGGGGGCAACAAGCGCGGGCGTGGCGGGATCATCGCCGCGATCGTGCTGGTCATCGCGCTCGTCGGGGCGGGCGGAGCGTTCTTCCTGTTCAGCGGCGACGACGACCAGGACGACAACGCCGCGCCCGCCGCCACCGAGGAACCCAGCGACACCGGGGACACCGGCGCCGAGACCACCGCGCCGCCGGTCACCGACGCGCCGACCGTCGGCTTCGGCGAGCCGGTGGACGCGGCCCAGGCCTTCTTCACCGCCGCGGTCGCCGGCGACTGCCCGGGCATGGCCCAACTCCTCACCGAGGGCTCGCTGCTCATGGACAACGGCACGGTCGACGAAGCCCTGGCCGACTGCCAGCAGTCGGTCGCCGACGGTGACACCGGGTTCGAGGACATGACCGTGGCCAACGTCACGCTGGTGTCCGAAGAGGGCGATACGGCGATCGTGTCGGTCGACTTCGACGTCGCCGGCCAGGCCAGCACCGAGCAGTTCCACCTCCAGCGGGTCGACGGTGAGTGGAAGATGGACCTCGAGGCCAGCGCCTGACCCGGGTCTGACCCGGACCCACCCCGCGCCGTAGGGTGCGGCCATGGGCTACCGCTCTCCCGCCCCCGCCAGCCTGGGCGCCCTCGCCGGACGGGCCGAAGCCCGCCTGGCCGACCTGCTGGACGGCGAGATCGCGCGCTGGCGGCAGGTCGACCCCTCGCTGGGCGAGCCCCTGGAGGCCCTGCGGTCGCTGGTGATGGCGGGCGGCAAGCGCCTGCGCCCGGCGTTCTGCCACTGGGCCTTCGTGGGCGCGGGCGGCGACCCCGACGATCCCCGGATCGTGGACGCGGGCGCGGCGCTGGAGATGCTGCACGCCTTCGCCCTGGTCCACGACGACGTGATGGACGGGTCCGACACCCGCCGCGGCCTGCGCACCGCGCACCTGGTCTTCGCCGACGAGCACGCCGCCCAGAGCTGGCGGGGTGAGGCCCGCCGCTTCGGGGAAGGCGCGGCCATCCTCGTCGGCGACCTCGCCCACGTGTACGCGGACCAGCTCATGGGCGACGTGCCCGAGGACGTGTCCCGCGTGTGGCACGAGCTCCGCCTGGAGCTCAACATCGGCCAGTACCTCGACCTGGCCGGCACCGCGCGGGGCGACCGCGACCCGGCGCTGGCCGAGCGCATCGCCCGCTACAAGTCCGGCAAGTACACGATCGAGCGACCCTTGCACGTGGGGGCCGCACTGGCCGGGCGCTTGGGTGACCTGGCCGAGCCGCTGTCCGCCTACGGCAGCCCGCTGGGTGAGGCGTTCCAGTTGCGGGACGACGTGCTCGGCGTCTTCGGCGACCCCGGCCGCACCGGCAAGCCCGTGGCCATGGACCTGCGGGAGGGCAAGCCCACCCCGCTCCTGGCCGAGGCCACGGCCCGGGCCGGCGCCGACGACGGCGCCCTGCTCGACAAGGTGGGCGCCCCCGGGCTCAGCGATGACGACGTCGCCCGCATCCAGGCCGTGCTGGTCGACACCGGAGCCCTAGACAGCATCGAGCAGCGCATCGACCGCCTCACCGGCAGCGCCATCGACGCCATCGAAGCTGCCGACGTCACCCCCGAAGCCCGCGACGAGCTGGTCGACCTCGCCCGCTACGTCGCCGCCCGGGACACCTGATCTGGGCCCACCGGCATCACCCCCGCGAGCCCGGAGCGAGCTGTGACCCGGGCACGAAGGTGATTCCCAGCTCACTATGTCCGGCGGAGCCAGGAGATGCGATGGTGGCCGGCGGTGGCGTCGAGCCGCGGGCTAGTCGATCCCGAGGAACGGGTCGATGCAGCGGGCCCGGGTGACCTGGCGGACCCCGGGCTCGGCGGCGACCGCCGCCAGCCAGGGTGGGTGCACCACGGCGCAGACCGCCAGGGCGGTGTCGAGGCCCGACAGGGTGGTGGCCTGGCGGGCGTAGGTGGTGGCGTAGTCGGGCGGGCGCACGTCCTGGGCCAGTTCGAGCAGCGCGTACGGGTCGGGCGTGCCGGTGACCGGCAAGGGCTCGCGCAGCACATAGGGCGTGGGGGGCAGGGCGCCGCCGCCGGACAGGCCGGGCCCGTCGTCGAGGATGGCGCCCCGCACCAGCTCGGGCCGGGCGCCGGCCACCAGCAGGCCGACGTAGGCGCCGAGCCCGCGCCCGTACACGGTGACCCGCCCGAGGTGGGCCAGCGCGGCGTCGGCATCGGACATCAGCACCTCGCAGTAGTAGCCGCCGCCGACAGGGAGGCTGGAGGCGCCGTGGCCGGTGAAGTCCAGGCCCCACACCGGTCCGGGCCAGGCGACCAGATGCGGCGGCACCGCATCGGCCGTGCGCTCGCCGAGGCCGTGCAACAGCAGCAGGGGCCGGCCCTTGCCGTCCCGCAGGCGATGCAGGGCCAGGTCGATCCGGCTGTTGCGGAGCCTGACCACGGGCGCGGTCTCCTCGGGCATCGAGGCCGCGCTCACGGCAGGTCATCCAGGAACTGGAGGACGAACTTGGCGACCCGATCGGGCTGTTCGATGTGGACGAAGTGGCCGGCGTCGTCCAGGACGACGAGGCGGCTGCCGGGCGGGAGCCACTCCTCGACCTCCTCGGGGCGGCTGCCCCAGCCCATCATCTCGGGCTGCAGGCCCATCACCGCGAGCATGGGCGATCCCAGGCCGGGGAGCCGGGACAAGCCCCACTCCGGGCGCCAGGGACCGAAGCCGCCCATCCGCAGCGCGGGGTCGATCTTCCAGCGCCAGCCGTCGGGGTCCTCGCGGGCCCCGACGGACACGAGGTAGCGCAGCCACTCCTTGGACAGGCGGGGGTTCATGCGGGCCCGCCGGGCGGCCAGGCCGTCGAGCGTGTCGGGCCGGCGCTGCCGGTCGACGACGCTCCGGCGGAAGTCGAGCCAGCCGGCCAGCTCGCCGGCCAGCAGCTTGGTGCGCTCGTGGTCGGGCACGTCGGGCATCGAGCGCCGGGTGGCGATGCCGTCGAGGCTGACCAGCGCGCGGGCCCGGTGGGGCAACGCCGCCACGAACTGCATCATCACGCCCGCGCCCTTGGAGTGGCCCATCACCGGCAACGGGGCGTCGGTGATCGAGTCGACCACGGCCAGCGCGTCACGCAGGTCGGCGTCCCACGAGTACAGGGACGCATGGTCCGAGTCGCCGTGGCCCCGCTGGTCCCAGGCCACGACCCGCCAGCCGGCGTCGGCCAGCACCGGCGCGAAGCGGCTGTAGGTGCGGGCGAAGTCGAACCCGCCGTGCGCCACGGCGATGGGCGGGGCGTCGGCCTCGCCCCACTCGTGGACCGCGATGCGGATGCCGTGCGACATGACGGTGCGGGTTCGGTCGGGGGCGCGGGCCCCGGGGTACGTGACGACCTCAGGCACGCCGGAAGATTGACCCACCGGTCAAGTCGACGGCAAGCGAGCCCACCGTGTGACTGACGTCATCTGGACATCGGCCCTGGTCCGGGAGTCAGATATCACCGATAACGTAACCGCGTTAACTTCCCGCTGGAGGCTCCCCCTCATGCTGACGCGCCTCGCGAACCTGGCCACCCGCCGCTCCCGCCTCGTGATCGTCGTCGCCGTGCTGTTCGTGGCACTGGCCGGCGCCCTCGGCGGTGGCGTGGCCGACAGCCTCACCTCCGGAGGCTTCGACGACCCGTCCACCGAGTCGGCCCGGGCCGAGGACGTACTGGCCGATCAGTTCGACACCGGCGTGCCCAACGTGGTGCTGCTGGCCACTGCCGCCAACGGTGACATCGACTCGCCCGTGGCCACCGAGGCCGGGCTGGCCCTCACCGGTGAGCTGGCGGCCGAGCCCGGCGTGACCGACGTCGTGTCCTACTGGTCCGAGGGCAACGCCCCGCCGTTGCGCAACGACGACGCCAGCCGCGCTCTCGTCATCGCCCGCATCGAGGGTGACGACGACCAGGTCGAGGCGCGCATCGAGGAGCTGGCGCCCCGCCTCCAGCACCGCGGTGACGGCGACGCGCTGCAGGTCGAGGTCGGCGGGTTCGCCCAGGTGTTCCACGAGGTCGGCAACACCATCGAGGAGGATCTGCTCAAGGCCGAGATGATCGCCCTGCCCATCACGCTGATCCTGCTGGTGCTGATCTTCGGCAGCGTGGTGGCCGCCAGCCTGCCGCTGCTGGTCGGGATCATGACGATCTTCGGCACGTTCCTCGTGCTGCAGCTGCTCTCGGGCGTCACCGACGTGTCGATCTACGCCCTCAACCTGACCACCGCCCTGGGGCTGGGGCTGGCCATCGACTACAGCCTGTTCGTCGTGTCCCGCTTCCGGGAGGAACTCCGGGCCGGCCATGAGCCTCGGCCGGCCGCCGTGCGGACCGTTCGCACCGCCGGGCGCACGGTGGCCTTCAGCGCCCTGACCGTGGCCGCCTCGCTGTGCGCCACGCTGGTGTTCCCGCTCGCCTTCCTGCGCAGCTTCGCCTACGCCGGCGTGGCGGTCGCCCTGCTGGCCGGCCTGTTCTCGCTGGTGGTCCTGCCCGCGATCCTGGCGCTGCTCGGCCACCGGGTGAACGCGCTGACGCTGTGGCGACGCTCGCTGGTCCCGCCCGAGCAGGGCGTGTGGCACCGCATCGCCCGCTTCGTCATGCGGCGACCGGTCCTCGTCGCCACCGGCGCCGTGGCCGTGCTGCTGGTGCTGGGCGCCCCCTTCCTGGGGCTGCGCCTGACCCAGCCCGACGACCGGGTCCTGCCTCCGGGCGCGGACGGCCGGGTCGTGGGCGACGTGGTGCGCGAGGAGTTCTCCTCCGAGGAGGCCGGCGCCCTGTCGGTCGTCCCCGCCGATGAGACGACCAACGTCACCACGGCCGAGATCGACGCCTACGCGGTGTCCCTGGCCCGCCTGCCCGGCGTCTCCCGGGTCGACGCCGCCACCGGCACCTACTGCGGCGAGGGCGTGGCCGCCGAGTTCGGCTGCGAGCCGGGCCAGCTGGTGCTGGGCCCCGACAGCGCCCCGCGCTACGCGGGCTTCACCGCCGCCGGCTACGGCAGCTACCTGTCGGTGGTGCCGTCGGTCGAGCCCTACTCCCCCGAGGGCGAGGACCTGGTCCACGCGGTGCGGGACACCGACTCGCCCTATCCCGTGCTGGTCACGGGCCAGTCAGCCGGGCTCGTGGACCTCAACGCCTCGCTGTTCGCCCGCCTGCCCCTCGCCATCGGGATCATCGCGGTGATCACCGCCGTGCTGCTGTTCATGATGTTCGGCAGCGTCATCATCCCGGCCAAGGCCATCGTGCTGAACCTGCTCAGCCTGTCGGCCACGTTCGGCGCCATGGGGTGGATCTTCCAGGAGGGGCACCTGTCGGGCGCGCTGAACTTCACCGCCACCGGCGGGCTGGCCGCCGCCATGCCCATCCTCATGTTCTGCGTCGCCTTCGGGCTGTCGATGGACTACGAGGTCTTCCTCCTGTCCCGCATCAAGGAGGAGCACGACCACGGCGCCGACAACGAGACGGCCGTGGCCGTGGGCCTGGAGCGCACCGGCCGCATCGTGACGGCGCTCGCCGTGCTGATCGCAGTGGTGTTCGTGTCGTTCGCCCTCGGCCGGGTGAGCTTCATCAAGCTGTTCGGCCTCGGCCTGACGCTGGCCGTGCTCGTGGACGCCTTCCTCATCCGCAGCACGCTCGTCCCCGCCTTCATGCGGCTGGCGGGCGACTGGAACTGGTGGGCGCCCGGCCCGCTCCGCCGCTTCTACGAGCGCTGGGGCATCAGCGAGACCATCTCGCTGGACGACGAGGGCGACGAGGGCGACGAGGGCGACGTGACGCCCGCCCCCGCCGCGACGCTGGTCGGGGCCGCCGGGCCGGACAGGAACGGCCAGGGGCGCGATCCTGAGGGCATGGCCGGAGACCTGAGCCACCGATGACCCCGTCGCCCACCGCCACCGGACGCCGCCCCCGCCTGCCCAAGGGCGAGGGGCGGCAGCTCCGCGCCGAGATCCTGGCCGCCACCGAGCGCATGCTGCTGGAGACGGGATCGGCGCAGGCGGTGTCCATCCGGGCCGTGGCCCAGGCGGTGGGGGTGACGCCCCCGTCGATCTACCGGCACTTCGCCGACAAGACCACGCTGATCTTCGAGGTGTGCGCCCGCCACTTCGCCGCCCTCGAGGACTACATCATGCGGGCCACGGGCGACGTCGAGGACCCGGTGGACCGGCTGGCCGCGCTGGGCCGGGCCTACATCGACTTCGGCGTCGCCAATCCCGAGCCGTACCGGATCATGTTCATGACCCGACCCGACGTGGCCCCCGAGGAGTTCCAGGGCCAGGCCCTGGCCGACTCGGCGGCGTTCGACTACCTGATGGAACGCGTGCAGGCCTGCATCGACGCCGGCCGCTTCCGCCCCGAGTACGACGACGCCTTCCGCCTGTCGCTGGGCTTCTGGGCCCGGGTCCACGGCCTCACGTCGCTGCTGGTCTCCAAGCCCGGCATGCCCTGGCCCAGCGACCCCGGCTTCATCGACGAGTACGCCGACATGTGCCTGCGGGGCGTGGTCCGTTAGATGTATGCTGTAGATGTATGCAGCGCACCCAGATCTACCTGACGGACGAGCAACGCCGGCGGTTGGACCGGCGCGCGAGCGAAGCAGGCGTGCCCATGGCCGTCGTCGTCCGCGAGATTCTCGACGAGGCGCTGGACATCGATGACGAGAGCGCCCGCCTCGCGGCGGTCGATGAAGCGTTCGGGATACTCGACGATGGAGAGAGCTGGCAAGACTTCCTGGCGCGAGTGCGGCGTCCTGGTGGCGCGAACGCCCGGCTTCGCGAGCTGGGGCTGGGCTGACGCCGCGATGCTGCTGCTCGACTCGACGGTCCTGATCGCGTATCTGAAGGGAGCGCCCGAGGCGCGGGACCTGGTGCGACCAGCGGTGGCCAGCGGCGAGGCCGCGGCAAGCGTGCTGTCTCGGGTCGAGATCGAGGGCGGCATGCGTTCAGGTGAGCGGAGTGCCGTGGCCCGGCTCATGGGCGCGCTACATCTGGTACCGGTCAGCGATCCCATCGCCATGCGGGCAGGACAGTTCCTCCGCCGTTACCGGCGATCGCATCAGGGCATCGATGTCGTCGACTACGTGATCGCCGCGACTGCGGAGCTCGCCGGCGCGCAGCTGGCCACGCTCAACGTGAAGCATTTCCCCATGGTCGCCGGGCTACGGCCTGCCTTCTGAAACGTCAGGCATCGTTGGGGCTAGGCGTCGTCGGGATCGTGGCTCCAGTCGCGGTCGGGGGAGACGTAGATCAGCGGCAGGCTGAGGGCCGAGACTGCGAACTTGACCGTGAGGTTGACCAGGAAGATGTCCCACACGGCCGACCACGGCAGCGTGAGGGAGTCGTCGGTCAGGAACGGCAGCGAGCCGAAGGCCAGGACCGCGAACAGGGCGTTGTCGACCGGGATGCTCACCGCGTTGCTGACCGCTACCCGGGCCCATTGGTACTTCGTGGTCACCCGGCGGACGAACCAGTGGTACACCTCGGTGTCCAGCAGCTCGCTGACCACCTCGGCGATGATCGAGGCCACCACGATGCGCCACAGCGGGCCCAGCACGGCCTTGAACTCGTCGCCTAGCAGGTAGGTCTCGTGGCTCGGGGCTCGCGCCACCCACTGCAGGTAGAGGGCCATGAACAGGTTGACCCCGGCGGCCGACACCACCAGGGTGCGGGCGGCGCGGCGGCCCAGCATCTTGTGGACCACGTCGCGCAGGGTGAAAGTGATCGGGTAGATCCAGGTGCCCATGTCGACCGCCCGACCGAAGGCCACGCCGATCTTCACGCTGGTGATGTCCGCGATGACCTGGGCGCCGGCGTAGGCGGCCACCGCCGCTACCGCCAGGCGGGGCACGGTGGATGCCGGCAGCCGCTGGCGTCGGGATGGCGCGGCAGGCGGGGCGGGCGCGGCCGTTTCGACCGATTGCATGGGGATTGACCTCCGGTTTTGTTCAGGCGGGTAGCCGGTACCGCCGGGAGTCACGCAGTGTAGGTTCCGGCGCCGTGACCACCCGGGACGTCACCGCCGGCGATCGCACGCTCACCGTCGACGACGTGGGCGACCCCGACGGCGTGCCCGTGGTCTACCTGCACGGCACGCCCGACTCCCGGCTGTCCCGCCACCCGGACGACGGTCTGGCGGCCGCGGCCGGGGTACGGCTGCTGGCGCTGGACCGGGCGGGGTACGGGGGCAGCGACCCGTTCCCGGCCGGGATCGGCGACGCGTGGCCCGAGGTGGCCGCAGCGGACACAGTGGCCGTGCTGGACACGCTGGGGATCGCGGAGTGCGGGCTGCTGGCGTGGTCCGGAGGCGCGCTGACCGCGGTCGCGGTCGCCGCGCTCGCCCCCGGGCGGGTCTCGGCGGTGACTCTGGTGGCCGGACTGGTCCCCCGCCAGGCCTACGACGACCCTGACGTCCGAGCCGCGGGCGCGGCCCGGCTCGACATCATCGAGCTGGCCGACTCGCTGCCGCCGGGCACGCTGGGCGAGGCCATCGCCCCGCTGCTCGCCCCCTATCCCTGCGATCATGCCCTGGCCGCCGAGCACCAGGCCGACCAGCGGGACGCGGCGAGCACGGCCGAGCTGGCGGTCATCCCCGGCGCCGCCGACCGGCTGGCCGATGGGCTGGTCGAGGCCGTGCGCCGGGGCCTGGCCGGCGTGGCCGCCGACGTCGAGGCCCAGGCCCGGCCGCTGGCGGTCGACCTCGCCGCGGTGTGCGCCCCGGTCCGGCTGGCGTACGGGTCGGCCGACACCGTCACGCCCCCGGCCTTCGGTCGCTGGTACGCCGACCAGCTACCCGGCGCCTCGCTCGACGTGGTGCACGGGGCGGCCCACTACCTGGCCCTCAGCGCCTGGGCACACGTCCTGGCTAGCTTCACGTGATGCCACGTCTTCGCCAGGTCAGCCGGGACGACGCCGGCGCGCCGATCGTCACCGCCATGTACGACTTCATGTTCGGCCCGGACCGGGATCCCGTGGCCGACCCGGGCACCGCCACCGGCACGCCCGGCGACTGGTGGACGACCTTCGCGCTGGTCCCCGACGTGCTGGAGCACTGCGTGTCCGGCTTCGCCCTCTACCGGTCCTCGAAGCGGACCCTGCCCGCCGAGCTGCGGGAGCTGGGCCAGATCCGCACCGGCTGGGCCCGCCAGAGCCAGTTCGTGTTCTCCCAGCACGCCAAGTCCTGCCGGGCGCTGGGCATGCCCGAGGAGAAGATCGCCGCCATCCCCCACTGGCCGGTCGCGGACTGCTGGTCGCCGGTCGAGCGGGCGGTGCTGGCCTACACCGACGCCCTGGTGCTGGAGGGTGGGCGAGTCTCCGACGGCGTGTTCGCCGCGCTGCGCGAGCACCTGAGCGACGAGCAGATCCTCGAGCTCACCTACATCACGTGCCTGTACGAGATGCACGCCACCATGAGCCGGGCGCTGCGGACGGAGTGGGACAACCGCGACGAGCCGATCGTCGAGGTCCCCGGCGACCACGCCTCCCTGGCGCCCGAGGTGGGCCGAACCTGAGGCTCAGCCCGCCGGCGTCCAGGCGCAGGGCAGGTGCTTGATCCCGTTTATGAAGCCCGAGCGCAGCCGGGCCGGCTCGGCGGTGGCGTGGATGTCGGGCAGGCGGCGCAGCAGCTCGGAGAACATCACCGTCATCTCGCGCCGGGCCAGGTGCGCGCCCAGGCAGAAGTGCGGGCCGGGGCCGCCGAAGCCGATGTGCTCGTTGGGCGTGCGGCCGATGTCGAAGACGTGGGGGTCGGTGAAGACGGCCTCGTCCCGGTTGCCGGACCAGTACCAGAGGACCACCTTGTCGCCCTGGGAGAACTCGTGGCCGCCGAGCACGGCTCCGTCCTGGGTGACGGTCCGGCGGAAGTGGATGACCGGCGAGGCCCAGCGGATGATCTCCTCGACCGCGGTGGGCGCCATGCCGTCGAAGTCGGCCAGCCACCGCTGCTTCTGCTCCGGGTGCTCGGTGAGGGCCACCAAGCCGTGGGCGATGGCGTTGCGGGTGGTCTCGTTGCCCGCCGCCACCAGCAGCACGAAGAACGAGGCCAGCTCCTGGGGCGTCAGCTTCTCGCCGTCGACCTCGCTGACGACCAGGGCGGACACCAGGTCGTTGCCCGGGTCTTTGAGGCGGGCCTCGCCCAGCTCGGACACCAGCTGGGCCAGCTCGGCCCCGGCCGTGAGGATGGCCATGGTCACGCCGGCCGCGTCCTCGACGTTGTCGACGTACTCGGGGTCGGTGAAGCCGAGGATGATGTTCGTGCGGTCGAACACGAACTGCTCGTAGCTGCGGGGGATGCCCATCATGTCGAGGATGATCCGCACCGGCAGGCGGGCGGCCACCTCGGTCACGAAGTCGGCCTCGCCCTGGGGGGCCAGCTCGTCGACGATCTCGGCCGCGATGGCCTCGACGTCGGCCTTCATGAGGCCGAGCTGGCGGGGCGTGAAGCCGCGGGACACGATCCGCCGCATGCGGGCGTGGCGCGGGTCGTCCATATTGATCATCGAGCCGAAGAACTCGCGGAAATCGGGCGGCAGGTCGGCGATGTTGGTGCCCTCGCCGGAGCAGAACAGCTCGGGGTGGCGGCTGGCCGTGACGATGTCGGCGTGCCGGGTGATGGAGAAGTAGGGCGTGTCCGGGATGCCCATCGCCGGCAGCCCCGGCAGCATCATGGGAGCCACGGGCCGCTCGGACCGCAGCACCGCGAAGGCCTCGGCCCGCTTGTCGATGTCTCCGGTCCACCAGTCGAGGTCGGCCAGGTCGATGCTGTCCACCGCGGGTGCCGTCATGTCCAGACGTTAGCCAGCGGGCCCGAGGCGATGACGAGCGCGTCAGCGAAATCGCGGACCCACGGACCGGCAGGCCACGATGGTGCCGGTGACGGCGTCCGTACAGGTGTGGCGTGACCGCGAACGGCTGCGCGATCTCATCGTGGACGCCAACGACGGGATCGTGGCCATCGCCGGGGTCGTCGAGGGCGTGCTCGGCGCCGGGCTCGGGAACCGGGCCGCGGCCACGGCGGTGCTCGTGGCGACCATCGCCGGGGCGATCGGGCTCGGCGGGTCCAAGTACACGGAGATGGCCGCCGAGCGCGACGCCCGGGACAAGCTGCTCGACGAGGAACGCGACCAGCTCCTCCGGTCCCCGGACCAGGAGCTCGACGAGCTCGCCGCCTTCTACGAGGAGAAGGGCCTGGCCCCGGACCTGGCGCGCACCGTCGCCGTCGAGCTCAGCGCCACCGACGCCCTCGCCGCCCACGCGGAGGAGGAGCACGGCATCGAGGTCGACGAGCCCGAGCCCCCACCGCTGGTGGACGCCATCGCCTCGGGGCTCGCGTTCATGCTGGGCGCCCTGGCCGTCGTGACCACGGTGGCGGTGACTCCGTCGGACTGGCGGGTCCCGATCACCCTCGTGGCCGTCACCATCGGGTTGGCCCTCACCTCGGCGGTGGTCGCCCGCTGGGGCGACGTGCCGCTCGGCCGCACCATCGCCCGCAACGTGGCCGTGGGGCTCACGTCCATGGCGGTCGCCTACGCGGTCGGGTCCCTGGTCGTGGACTGACCCCGAAAGAGCGCTGAGCACTGTCACGGCGGGGGCGTACGGTGCGGGCATGGCTACGTGGACGGAGTTCGCGGCCGAGGCGCCCGAGATCGC